>WNFV01003560.1_pt1 | contig 19842 bp, 27 predicted proteins | sample 5400101 | NCBI WGS metagenome assembly WNFV01 (sample SAMN13153361, study PRJNA577476) | soil metagenome | isolation source: 115 cm soil or saprolite under grassland replicate 1 | place: USA:California | collected 2016-06-15 | reverse complement strand
ATGACATGTACGTGGTCCACCTTGAGCATCCTCTCCAGCAGACCGCGGAGCTGGTCAACCCCGCAAGCCCGCCATCAGGCCCTCAGGTGGATCACTTTCCGAGCGGCGAATGGATCATTTTCCGAGCGGCGCGCCCACGCCACGCGTCGGACCGATCGAAAGGAGTCGACGATGACGACGCCGGGAGACGTCGCTTCCACCTCCTTATTGATGCGCGCCAGCACGTCGCCGAGCCCGGCATTGAGGGCTTCTTGCCCCAGATTGATGAACCGCACGGATTCGTTCACCTTCGCGACGTCGAAGAACGTGAACTGCTGCTGATACCGCAACATCTTGAGCGGCGGTTCGCCGAGCACGGAAAAACCTACTCCCGGGATTCATGTCTCCGCGGATTGTCGTTCTTCTCCGGTTGGGTCGAGCCGATTTCGGGTGCTGGGCGCGTCGACCGACGGATGCGTCGGCGGTAACTGTTGGGTTCGTGATCTGGAGCCTTCGCGGGTCTGGATTGCCTTGCGTGGCGGCCTCGCTTTGCGTTCTAGCCGAGTGAAGCGCCACTCCTCCTCGTACGTCCATTCACTGCTCTTCCTGTACCAGAGGTGCTCTGGTGTCATCGCAGACATCGTGGCCGGCGCCGCGCGTTCCCGATCAGTGTGGAGCCCAGCATCGATCGACAAGAGTTCCTCTTGCGAGAATGGCGTCGCGCTGAGATCCTCGATAACGCGCAGGCGTCTTGGCAACGTCGCGCCCAGCTCGCACACATCCTCGACCTTTTTTGCGGAGGAAAGTTGGCGCAGTGTTTATGCGGGTGAACTCGAAGTGCGCCCAGCCTTCGCTCCTCGTACACGCGAAGGCTGTCCACCGAAGCGCGTAGCGCGAAGGCGGACCTCCGAGAGCTTCGGCCGGCAAGCCACCAGCTGCGCCCACGACCGGGCCGGCGTCGTCGATAACGCTAGCGACTACACAGGACTAAACCGAGGTGGTCACATTGGCAGGACGTACGATTGCCGAGGTTGACGCGCACCGGAACCACGAAGAAAGATGAACTTGACATGCCTCCCAGATTCATCGCGCGACAGCTTTCGCACCCGACGGGCGTCCTCGGCCGGGTCATCGGCCGACTGATGAATCGGCACAATGCGAGGATGAACGCGTTCGCCATCAAGCAGCTTGGCCTGACTTCAGCGGATCACGTGCTCGAAGTGGGATTCGGTGGTGGTGTCACCCTTTCGTCGCTGATTTCCACCGCGGGCTACGTGGCTGGCGTAGACCGATCGTCAGTTATGGTCGAGCGTGCGAGGGCGAACTTCGCCGAGGCGGTCAGTGTGGGCCGCGCACAGTTCTACGAGGGGAACATCGAGGCACTTCCCTTCGGATCAGCGACGTTCGAGAAAGCGTGCACGATCAACACGGTGTACTTCTGGCCTTCGCTCAGGTTGGGATTTGCGGAGCTCCATCGAGTGCTTTCGCCAGGCGGCCGCCTTGTCGTCGGATTCCTGCCGAAGCAGTGGATGGACCGCATGGGATACCCTTCGGACGTTTTCACGTCCCGAACACCTGAAGAGGTCATGGCTGCGCTCACCGGCGCCGGTTTCGATGGCATTCGCGTCGAGCGACCGGAACCAGCCACGCGTTGGAATGTCATTGTCGCGAGCCGTTAACACCCTAAGCCTCAACCTCTGAGCGCGGCGCTCACGACCCACCAGCGATGGTCAGCAGACTGAACCGGATCTTCTCGGCGTGTACAACGCGATTAAGGGCGCCGGGTATGTAGCACCCGCGGCGGGCGGATTTCTCGCGCAGCGATACGGGTTCGCGATGATCTTCTTCGCGTCGGCGGCGATCGGGCTCGTCGCCCTGATCGCGAACCTGTTTCTGCCGAATGATCGGCGTGGACCGCTGGACGACGATGACGAGCCATCCCTTCGCCAGTCGCTGCTGATGTTTCGCGATCCTCGTCTCATGCCTATTTACGCAGTGATTGTCATCAACATGTTCCTGGTCGGCATCTTGTTCGGCTTCCTTCCGGTGTATCTCCATGGACTGGGCTATTCAGCAACCGAATCGGGCACGGTGGTGAGCATCGCGACGCGGCGTACTTTACTCGTCCAGCCTCTTGCGGGCGCGATGGCGGATCGTTACGCGATGCGCACGATCGTGCTGCTCGGACTGCTCGTCGCCGCGGTGAGCATCGTGGCGACGACGTTCGCCTCAGGATGGATCTTGGTCGCGATTGTGGTTGCAGCCGGAATGGGCATCGGGACCGTATGGACCAACAGCGATGCGCTTGTGAGCGCGTCCGCGCCGTCATCGCAGCTGGGCGCGAGCATCGGAGCAGCGCAATCGTTCAAGGAGTTCGGCGATATGATTGGGCCACTGCTCGTAGGCGCGCCGACGCATTTTTTTGGCATACGTGCGGGATTCGTCTCGTGCGGCGCGGTCGCGCTTACTCTGCTCTTGGTGCTCGTCCGAGCCGCCGCTTTCAGGCTTCGCTGAAGGCCAAGCATCAACGACCTCCGCTCCAGTACATGAGCGTGCCTTCGTCGCCAACTTTCGAGATACGTAAGGAAAGACAAGGTATGGTGCGGAATCCTTAAAGAAATTGGGAAACTTCATGGACTTCGTGTGGTTGCCTTTTTGCCCCTGTCAACCCTGAGGCGTAGGCTTGCAACCTCATCCAGAGGAATCGATGCACTTCGACGAACAGCGACATCAGCCCGCCACCATCGCCGCGACCGCCACGGCAGTCCCTCCACACGTTCTGACGCGCGAAGACGTAAAGACGTACATGCAAAAGGTGTTCGCCCTTGGGGAGCGGCGCCTCGACGCGATGATGACCGTCATCGACAACGCGCAGGTACACACACGCCATTCGATCTTTCCCGTCGACTACATCGTGGAGCCTCGAGCGCTGGCGCAAAAGAGCTGCGAGTACCAGGAGCATGCCGTTCGGCTCGGACAGCGGGCGGCGGAAACCTGTCTCGCGAGCGCGAGGATGACAGCGCACGACATCGACATGATCATCACCGTCTCGTGCACGGGCTTCATGATTCCGTCGCTCGACGCACATCTGATCAATCTCATGGGATTTCGGTCTGACGTGCGTCGGATGCCGCTGACGGAATTAGGCTGCGCGGCCGGCGCCATGGCATTGTCGCGGGCGTCGGAATTCGTGCGCGCGTTCCCGGACAAGACCGTGCTGGTTGTCTCAGTCGAACTGGCGACGCTGACGTTTCAACGGGGCGATCTGACACAGGCGAACCTCATCTCCTGCGTGCTGTTTGGCGACGGGGCGGCCGCCGCGGTGGTGACCGGTCGCGAGGTGAGAGGCCCGCGGATTCTCGACGCCGACACGTACACGTTTCCCCAATCGCTCGACGCGATGGGGTTCGATCTCCGGGACACTGGCTTTCACATCGTCCTGTCGAAAGACGTGCCGCAAATGATCCGCGAACAGATCAAAGGGGTCGTCGACGGCTTTCTCTGTCGCTCGAGTCTGACACGGGACGCGATCGCGGCGTTCATCCTCCACCCGGGCGGACAGAAGCTGCTGTCGTACATGGAAGAGCAATTGGGTCTGTGTCGGTGTGACACCCAGTTCTCCTGGGATGTGCTCGGCCAGTACGGCAACTTGTCGAGCGCCACGATTCTCTTCATTCTTCATGAATGGCTCACGAAGAAGACGATGAAGAGCGGTGCGTACGGCTTGGTCGCGGCCTTCGGCCCCGGCTTCAGCGCGGAGGTGCTGTTGTTGCGATGGAGCTAAGAAATCGTTTCTCCCTCGCGCTGGTCACGGTCGTCCTGTTGTGGACCGGTGTGCCATCGGCAGAACCTGTCGCCGTGCGACATGCCGAAGGGCTCGTGCATGGCTTCCTGTCGTTGCGCTCGCCTGAGGGCGCCGTCATCGCCAACGGCGATCTTATTCAGAACGCGCGGGGCGGTCGCGTTACGAGCCGTCTGGTGTACCACTTCAAAGATGGGTCGCTGCAAGACGAGACCGCAGCGTTTTCACAGCGCGGGCATTTTCAATTGATCAGCGATCACCTCGTTCAGAAAGGCCCGGCCTTTGAGCGGCCGCTCGACATGATGATCGACCGACCGACTGGTCACGTCGTGGTCCGCCACAAGAATGAGCGCGGTGAGGAGAAGGTCGAAGACGAGCACATGGATCTTCCGCCAGACGTCGCCAACGGACTCATCATCACGTTGCTCAAGAATGTGCGGCGAGACGCCTTGCCGCCCAGCGTGTCGCTCGTCGTCGCCACGCCGAAGCCGCGACTGGTGAAGGTCGCACTGTCAGTCGCTGGCGGCGAGCGGTTTTCGGTGGCCGGGTCCACCCGCAAAGCCACTCACTATGTGCTGAAGATCGACATTGGCGGGATTGCCGGCTTGGTCGCCCCGCTGGTCGGCAAGCAACCGCCGGACTCCCATGTCTGGATTCTCGAGGGGGAAGCGCCGGCCTTCGTGCGGTCGCAGGCGCCGACGTTCATGGGCGGACCGGTGTGGCAGACGGACCTTGTGAGTCCCGTCTGGCCTCGTTGACGATGAGCGTTGTCGACCTTAGATCCGTCGTCCCTATCGAAGATGCAGGACGATGACGACCGCCTACGCGATTCTTGTTCTGGTTGTGCTTCAACGCGTCGGGGAACTCTGGTACGCATCGCGGAACACCAGAGCGCTCAAGGCGCGCGGAGCGATTGAATACGGACGAGGGCACTATCCGCTCGTCGTGCTGCTCCACGTCTCATGGCTGACCGCGATCGTGTTCCGCATTCAGGGCAATCCCGCCGTCCGAGCGGTCCCGCTGATGTTCTTCGTGTTGTTGCAAGCGTTGCGTGTCTGGGTTCTTGCGACGCTCGGACCCTATTGGACGACGCGCGTCATCACCGTGCCGGACACGCCGCTCGTAAACCGCGGTCCCTATCGGTTCGTCAGGCACCCTAACTACTTGGTCGTCATCGGCGAAATAGCGCTGTTGCCGTTGGTGTTCGGACAAGTCCCGAACGCGATCATATTTTCCGTGCTGAATGGCGCCATCTTAGCGTGGCGGATTCATATCGAGGAAGCCGCGCTTGGCCCACGCCGGCGCCTGTTGGTCGACTAGAACCGGCATGTTCTTCCGAGGAGTCTTCCATGCCGACTGATTGCAGATTAACCCGTTGCTCCGATGCGCCGAACCTATCCAATGGTAGGCGCCGCATGATCTCACGCGCCTCGGCGTCAACCGTCCTGCTCACCGCCTTGCTGTCCCTTCCGTGTCTGGCTCAGACGTCTCCCAGAGGCACGGCGTCAATTCGAGTCGAGAATTTTGGCCGCGTAAACGATCAGTACTATCGCGGCGCCCAACCCAACACGAGCCAAGTCGATCGATCCCGGAAGTCGTTGACACGTTTAGATGTGCCAGGAAGATCGACGATGGTCGAGAAGCGCAACGACGTTACATGACCGCCACAGGGCCAATGTGGGCGTTTGCTGGTTGATACCGACGGCCCGGCCATCGGCTACTGCGTCTGTATCCCCTGTGCGAGATTCACGACGGCTTGCACGAGGGACCGAGTATCGATCGGCTTGGCCAAGTGCAATTGAAATCCCGCCTGGATCGCGTGCCGGCGGTCCTCGTCTCGTGCGAATGACGTGAGGGCGGCGGCCGGAATCGATGCGCGTTGGGGCGACTGTAACGCCCGGAGCCTGCGAATCAAGCTGTATCCGTCCTCGTCGGGCATCGCGATATCGGCCAGCAGCACGTTGACCCGTTTTGTCTGCAACACGTCGAACGCTTCTGCTGCGGAGGCTGCGGTCATCACTCCTGCGCCGTAGTGTTCCAGGGTTGCCGCCACGAGCTCCCGGCCATCTGCGTCATCGTCGACGACGAGCACTGAAATGGCTTCAAGACACCCTGGAACAGGCTGAGGCGTCACTGCCGACCCTGACGTCGCGAGGTCGGCCTCCTTTTCGTCAGTAATGACGGCGACGGTCGGTAGCCGCACGATAAACGTCGAGCCCTGGTTCTCGCCTGCGCTTTCTGCCCTGACGGTGCCGCCGTGTGCCTCCACGAGGTGCTTGACAATCGCAAGGCCAAGCCCAAGGCCACCGTGCCGGCGCGTCGAGGATCCGTCCGCCTGGCGAAACGGCTCGAACAGCAACCGCAGAAAATCTGCAGGAATGCCCTGTCCTGTATCGGTGACCGACATTTCCACCATGCTGTCTGCGCGGCGAACCCGCAGGCGAACTACACCGCCATCCGGCGTGAACTTGACGGCGTTCGACAACAGATTCACCGCGATTTGCTGAAGGCGGCCGGGGTCCGCGTAGAAGGTCCTGAGCGACGGATCAATCTCCAGCGCGAGATCAATTCGCTTCCTGTCGGCCGACACCTGCACGACGTCTACGGCAGTGCGCGCGATTTCGGCCAAGTCAATCGTCACGCGCTCCAGACGAAGTTTGCCGGAGATGATGCGGGAGACGTCGAGCAACTCGTCGATCAGCTGCGCCTGCTGGCGAGCATTCGTGTAGATTGCGTTCACGGCCCGTTCGCGCTTCGTCCGATCGATGTCTCCTCGCTGTAGGATGTCGGCCCAACCGAGCACAGCGTTCAGGGGCGTGCGGAGTTCATGAGACACCATGGCGAGAAACTGATCCTTCAGACGGTTCGCGTGTTCAGCGTCGTGCCCGCGCTCAATCAGATCTGCCTCCATTTGCTTACGCTGGCTGATGTCGGTCACCGCCGCGACCGCAAAGGCGCCGTCGTCCGTCTCGAAGGGGCTGAGGCCGATCTCGACCGGCACTTCAGACCCGTCTTTGCGCAGTGCGTAGAGATCGCGGCCGGCGCCCATCGACCGGCGAGTGGCGTCAGCGGTGAACTCCTTACGGTACTCCACGTGATGACCACGGAAGCGAGCCGGTACCAATCGTTCGATCGATTCGCCTACTATCTCGACCGGCGTGTAGCCGAAGAGTGGTTCGCTGAGCGCATTCGCGTACGTAATGGTGCCGTGCCGATCGACGACAATCATCGCCGTGGGAGCCGCCTCGATGGCGAGGCGAAACCGCTCTTCCGATTGCTTCCGCTCCGTCACGTCTGCGCACACGCCGACCATGCGATCGGGCTCGCCACGGTCGTTCAGGAATAGTTGCCCGCGTCCCTCAACCCAGCGCATCGTGCCGTCGCCACGGACGATTCGATACTCGATGTGGTGATCGCGATGCTCTTGGACTGCCTCGGCGATCGCGGTGAGCGTACGGTCGCGATCATCCGGGTGGATCTCTTGGCGAAACGCCTCAAATGTGCCTGGAAAGGTTCCAGGCGCATACCCATGGATGGCCTCCAGTCCCGGCGACCATTTTAGGTCGCCCGTGGCCATCGTCCATTGCCATGTGCCCATTCGACCGGCTTCCAAGGCTACCCGCAAGCGGTGCTCCGCGGCTTCCGCGTCAGCGCGCGCCAGCCGTTCGGCCTCGACGAGCGCCGTGCGTTCTTGCTCGACCCGCCGCCGCTCGCTGACGTCACGGAACACCATGGCCGCGCCCGTCACGTGTCCCTCAGCGGTCTTGATCGGCGCGGCGCTATCGTCCACCGGGATTTCACGGCCGTCTTTCGAGATCAGCACGGTATGATTCGCGAGGCCGACAATCACGTGCTCGCGAAGCACCTTGCCGATCGGATTCTCCGCAGGCCGGCGCGTTTGCTCGTTGATGATGACGAAGATTTCCTCGAGTCGCTTCCCGACGGCGTCCGCCCCGGTCCACCCAGTCAGCGCTTCCGCGACAGCGTTCAACCGTGTGACGCGTCCTTGCTCGTCTGTCGCGATGACCGCATCGCCAATACTCGCCAGCGTGACCCTGAGGCGCTCGGCGTTGTCCGCAGCGCGCACACGCTCAGTCCCGAAACGACGGGTCGCATAGAACAGCCCCACCAGAGCGAGCAGGGCCAGACCCGTGGTCACGAATCTCGCCGTCTGCGCTGAGCGATAGCTCTGCTCGGCCTGCACGGTGCGCGTGGTGAGGAGCGCATCCTCACGAGCTCGCATCCGCGCCACGATGACCCGCATGTCGTCCATGATTCGCTTGCCAACATTGTCGAACAAGGCGGCTTGGGCGGCGGCGAAACCCGAATCCTTGCGCAGCCGGACCGTCTCAGCGAGTTCAGCGAGTTTGTGCTCCGACGCGGCGGAGAGACGATCGAGATCCTGCTGCTGCTCCCCGTTATCTGCGACGAGCGTTCGAAGCTTTGCGAACTCGGACGAGAGCGCCGTTCGCGCCCGATCGTACGGTTCCAGGTAGCCCGTCCGCCCGGTGATCACGAATCCCCGCTCGCCGGTTTCCGCATCCACGAGCGTCGCCAGCAGTCGCTCCAATCCGGCGTTGACCGCATTGGTCTGGGCGACCGTTGTGCTCGTCTCGGAGACATTCCGGAGATTGGCAAGGCCCACAAAATGCGTCGCGATCAACACGACGAAAATCGCGAGGAATCCGACGACGAGTCCTGGCGTCAGGACACGGGGCGGCCTCATCGTTGGGCCAACTTGCGCTGAACCGCCGGAATGGCGAGGCATCGGCGATTCATCCATCGACGTCGTGTGCTGAACGTCGAGTCAATGGCCAACGCATGACGATGCGTCGGACCAGACGCGTGGTGTCGTGAACGACCGAAAGGCGCCGGCACCAGATCTCCCAGCTCATGTCACCTTCGCTCGAAAGGGAGGTACGTTGCCGAGCATGCCTTCGCGACCAATCGTGGCGACCTCAACCATGCCGCCGTCTTTCAGGACCGTGACCACAGAGACGAACCCGCCTCCAGGGAAGTAGACCTGGTTAATCGGCTCACCGGGTTTGTGAAGAAACCGTTTAAGTTTGAGGGAGGTGGTGCCCAACATGGGGACGAGTCGCGCGTAATCGTCAGCCGGAAGCGCCGCCAGAATGTGGTTGGCCGGTGGCGGGCGGTTCGAGGACGCGAGACGTCGCTTAGGAGCCATGCCGGTACCCTCTTTCTTTCTTCAAAAGAGGCTGTCGCTTCAACCAAGCTCTGCCCTATTCAGGGCGAGGCAAGTGGCACGGCTCTCAAGAAATTACACATCCAGAGTACCACGTCGGCTCGTCCGTGGGTCAGATCCTAACAGACGAGCCCGTCTTCTCTCGGTAGTCTCGACACGGGTGGGAAGTTCCTGAATATACGCCAGCGTTTGGGTTACGGGAACTTCGATTCGGGCCTTATTGTCCCTGTCACGGCACGCCCATGAGCGGGAATCCGATCATGAACAACGGCGTCAACGGCGCAGCGCCGCTGATACCGCTGAAGATCGCGGTGGCGGCGATGACCACGCATGCGGGCAACATGAACCGGTAGACGGTCCAGTCCATGAGATCGGCTACACCCGTTCCATTTCCTTGCCGCAGCAACAGCGCGGGTTCATGTTCCCGCCGGTTCCTGGCTTCGCCCCTTTCGTCACTTGGATTTCGCAGCCGCAGTTCGGGTCTGGACAGCGGTACGTTTCGCCTTTTTGCAGCGCCATCGTTGCTCTCCTTTTCAATGTCCGATGCTATTGGTTACCGCAGCGCTTCACGCAAGACGTGTTCGTCGGGTCCGCGACCCGCACAGCATCCTGCCAGCTTCCCGTCGACGACGACCGCGGGAAGGCTTCGGATGCCCAAGCTCTTCGCCCGTTTCGCCGTGTCTGGATGCTGCATGTCGTGAACCTTCACTTCGTGTTCAGCACCTGCCAGTTTTTTCACGACCTCGATCGTCTCGTGGCAGGTCGCGCAGCCCGCGCTGAATACTTCAATCGTACGTGCCATGTTCGTTTGTCCTCATCTGCCTTCACGTTGGTAGGGACTTCTGCAGGAAGGCAACCAGCACAGAAGTCTGTTGTTGCGCGCCGCGCAACCGCATTCCACGCGGACGCGAGTACGAGCAAGCCGACGCCGGGATACATCATCAGGGCGGAGTCGACCACGAACTTACCGACCAGAATCAACGCTGCAGCGGTAATGCCGATCGTCAACGGTCCGAAGCTGCGCCGTTTGCGCGCATCAACGAACAGGGATGCGACCGTGACCGTCAGCATCACCGCCGTGAATGGCAGTAGGTACCGCGCGGACGCCAAGAATCCCACGCCCAACGACGTCAGCAGCGCGGCGTATCCCGGTGAGCACACCGGACACACGACTTTCGGCAACATTGACGCGCCAATCGCCGGCATGCCAGCGATACTGCTGGTCCAAACGCGCTTAGTCACCTGTCATCTCCGCATCCGGCAGGTCGTCAAGACTTTGGAGAATTGGGCACTCGTTCAGCGGTCCACAGCCGTCGCAACGCCCACTGAGCGAACGCAAAACCTTCTTCATCGCTTGAAGCGCGTGAATCTTCTGGTCGATGTCCGCCACTTTCGCGTCCGTGCGCGCTCGTATGTCGGCCCGGCTCGTGCCTGCTCGTACGCGTAACGAGAGCAGGTCGCGGACTTCTTTGAGCGAGAAGCCCAGCTCCTGCGCGCGCTTGATGAAGCGCAACCGACGAGCCGCATCAGATGGAAAGATCCGGTACCCTGAATGCGTGCGCGGCGGCTTGGGCAATAGGCCCCGTCGTTCGTAGTACCGGATGGTCTCGAGGTTCACGCCACCGAGCCGCGCCAACCGGCCGATGGTCAGCTTGTCCGCTTCGCTGCTCATGAACCCCACTGTAAACCCTGGACCACACTACGGGGTCAAGCTGATGCCTGCCGGCGGTTCAGGAAAGCTGCAGCTGATGTGCTGCACAAGCACCGATGGGGCGATCCGCACGTTGCTCAGCCCTGCTCACGGGACACCTGCGAGAGCGTGCGGCAGTATGGAAAAAACCGATCCCTTTCGCCTGGCTGCCATGCGGCTTTGACCTCCGGCGCAGTGAGATCCCAGTCCGGACGACCGCGTCCCAGCATGAGAATCATCGGATCTGATTGCTGAAGATCGGACAGCTAGCGGCGCGTTCCGGTGTGGTCTGGCAGCTCATAATCCGGAACCCTCCGCCGCGAACAATGTCGGGCCGCATGTTCGTTACCTCATGAAACCTGTTCGTCATCGCCCAGCGCGAGACGCAACGCGGTGGCCAGCCGGCCGGGTGCGCGATCGAGCAGCCACATCTTCGTGGTCTCGGCAATTGTTTGCCGGCGTGGATTCACATCCTGCGGTGGCGGCACTTCCGTCACGAACAACGTGCCATGCTTCTCGACCACCTCGAAGCTAGTGGATCCGTCGCGGTTGCGCTCGAATCGGATCGACACAACAGCCTCACCGACACGCAGATGCCGAACAGTCACGGCGGGTAGCCATTCGGGAAGGCGAGGTCTGACCACCGCGAGAATCTGTGCCGGGGCGAAGGGATAGAGCCCAAGGAGCGCCTGCACGAGTTGCACCATCGCGCTCGCGCTCCAGGCCTGCGGACTGTTCGAGTTCGGATAGACGCTCGGCACCGGTGACTCATTGGAGCCAAGGCCGCCAATCGCCTCGGGCAAACGCAGGTTCTGGAAATGCGCGGCCGCATCGCACATCGCGAGCGCGAGGCGCTCGAGGTGATGGTCCAGACCGTACCGTTTGAATCCGAGCGCAAAGGTCGCGTTCTCGACCGGCCACACCGTGCCGAGGTGGTACGCCAGCGGGTTGTAGGACGGATGTCGTTGCGACAGCGTCCGGATGCCCCATCCTGAGAACAGATCATCGGCCATCAATCGGTCGGCGCATGCGCGTGCGTGCTCTCGCGGGACGAGACCAGCCGCCAAAGCATGTCCAGGATTCGAGCCAATCGATCGGACAGGCTGCTTGTCGGGTCCGAGCGCCATGGCGTAGAACTGTTCGTGTGGCATCCAGAACGCCTCGTGCCAACGTGCACGGAGCGCCCTGGCTTTGGCGGCGAATCGCTCGGCGCCTTCATCGTCGTCGAGGACGACCAGGATTTCCGCCATCCGTTGCAAGGCAATCCAGTGATAGGCCTGCTCCTCGACGGTCGCGATCGGATTCTCGACCAGGCGTCCATCCGGATACCGGATCGCTTCGTCGGAGTCCTTCCAGCCGTGGTTTTTCAGACCGCGATCCGAGCGCCGCTCGTATTCGAGAAAGCCGTCGCCGTCGCGGTCGCCGAACCGCTCGGCCCACTCGAACGTTCGCAGTGCGGCATCGCGGTAACGTGCGAGCGTCTCCGTGTCGCCGGTCCAGTGCCAGTACTCTGCCATCGCGACGACGAACATGGCCGAAGCCGTCTGGGTGCCGTAGTAGGCGCGTTGCGGGATGATGTTCAGGTCCGACAGTGGCCCTCGCCGCATCTCGTGCACCATCTTGCCCGGTTCACGATCGTGCCATGCTGAATCGTTGGTCGCCTGCGAGGCGACTATGCGCGCGAGCGTGCCCCGCAGCATCTCAGGACCGGCGAGCGCCCCTTGCCACGCGGCGGTGAGCGAGTCGCGCCCGAACAAGCCCGTGTAGGACGGCACCCCTGCGTTCACAACCCACGCATCGGGAGCGACGTCGTGTTCCCACGCGCGCAGCGCGAAGAGGTCCTCGACTGCCTGGTCGAACGCCGGTGCAAATACCGCGTGAGGCGCCTCGATGCGCGTCCGCGCGCTGCGCCAGGCATCGCGAATGCGATCGCGATCCGTGGGATCCGCGAACCCTCCGAAGTGCGGTGTACGCCAGACGTCATCCACGAGCGATTCGAACGCGAGCGTGGCCGTCCAGATGCCACTCGGCGCGAGTCGGACAGGAAACGTCAACGCATCCGCGCGGTGCGTTGCTTTTGAATCGGCATGGACGATGCGAATGCGGAGCGCGCGGTGCAGCCGCTGTTCGCGGTGGCTCGCGTGGTGGTCGAACGTGAGCGTTTCAGCAATCGCGTCCCAGGTGCTCGTTGTGGTCCCACCATGTGACGGTATGCCGTCCCTTTCCGAAATATCTGCGAAGTCGGCTCCGAGCTCGAGCCGAAGCACGGCGTCGAGTGACGCCATGCTGTAGTTGCGGAGAATGATCAGCTCCGCCATGCCGTTGCCGACACGCCGCCGAATCTCGACCGCGAGCGCGTCCTGCGGCAGCCGCGGACCAACGGCGTCCGGCCCCGAGCGATCGACCGTCAAGTGCGCAATCCAATAGTCGCTCTCGACGTTCGCGCTCGTATCGCAACGGGGCACTTCATCGTCAATCAGGAGGCGGTTCTTCGATAGGATGCGAGTGTCGTAATGGAATAGTCCGAGAGCGGTTCCCTCAGTGATCGTTCCGTCCGGCTGCGTCAGCAGGACGGAATAGCCCTGAAAGGTGAGCTGGCGATCATGATGCGGATCGATCGGCGTGTTGATGGTCAGCACAGGCACGTTCACCTGAGCGGATTCACCGCCTCGGGACAGTCTGGTTGCGCACGATCGGCCGCAGCGTCAACGCCCACGACAGGGGCACGGACTCCGGATTGAAGCAAACCTTGTCGTCGCAGGCCTGATACTCCAATGTCCCGTTCACCGTCATCGAGTCCGTGCCTCGAAGCGCAGTCTGCGCCTGGGGCGTGCCGTCCAGCTCGATGTCCTGCAGCAGCGCAAACGGCTTTTCGTAGACCGGGACGCGCTCGTTCAGCGGTTTGAAGAAGTAGATCTGCGACGCCGGGTATTTGATCGGCAGCGCCGTAATGAGCGGCTGCGCCTCGAACTTCATTGCAATCACGCGGTATCCCGAGGCTCCAGGCGCGTAGACATGAATGCCGCGGTGCGGCGTCACGTTGACGGTGAGCGTGATCCGGTTCCCTGGCGCGATCGCGGAGTCGCTTGGATATGTGGTGACGTCCAGATGCGCCGTTGAGATCTTCGTGCCTTGCACTCGCGGTCCGACGCCGGCGCGCACCAAAATGCTCGACGACGTGTTACGTGTGATGTAGAAGTCTTCGAAAAACCGCGACTTCACTCGGCCGTCCCGATCGAGTATGAACGTGCCTGGGAACGCGATGCCGGCCATCCGCGGATTCGCTCCCACGACCGACACGTACGTCCTGATGTCATCTGCCAACGCCGGATCCTTCGGGTTCGGCCCAACCAGCTCCATCGCCACGGTATTCAGGATCCCGTAACGTTTGATCGTGTCCGATCCGGCGTCAGACAACATCGGAAAAGCGATGCCGCGTTGCTTGCTGAAGGCGCCAATGATCTCTGTCGAGTCGTAGCTGATGACCGCTAGCCCGAGGCCTTTGTCCTTGATCTCGTTCGTCCGGCTTTGCAGCTCCACGAGCTGCGTCTTGCAATAGGGTCACCAGTCGGCCGAGCGAATGAACACGAGCATCGCGCCCTTCGGCCCCATAATCGACTGCAGTGTCTGGGTCCTGCCGGTCTGATCCTTCAGGCTGAAGTCCGGCACCCGCTCGCCTACCTGCGGGCCGAGCTTCGATACGTCGATTCTCGTCCGAGCGGGCGACACGGTCTGACGCGCCTCGACAGGACACGAACCAGGACCGGCCAGCAAAGCGAAGATGATCGAGAGCCACAAGCCACGTGGTTTCATGGTGTTATCCGCAATACCGCTCCGTTCCTCGCAGCATTGTAGTGGGCTTGCCCTCGTCAAGAAACCGGCCTACTGTGAAGTAGCTCACACTATGCGGCAGTCGGCCAGAGCATCTCACTGCACACTAGACAGAGGTTTCCAGATCATGACGACGCTTCGTACACCGCAGCCGACCGACTTCTCGCCAGAAGAGTGGACGATTCTCGAACGCGTTGCAAAGCGCATGGGGCGGTCCGCCGAGGAGCTGCTGCACCCGGGCATCTTCGGTGTCCAGACCCATTGGCCCGCCTGGCTCGAGGCCAACTTCGATCACAGTCTCGCGACCTACATGCGAACCGGCGCGCTGCCACAGATTGCGAAAGAAGCGATGCACGCGGCGGTATCCATGACGAATAAGTGCGAGTATTGACTGACGCTCCATTCAGCCGCCGTGCTGCGGCTATCGCAAGACAACCGAGCCCTCGCGGAGATCGTCGCGGTGTCGGAACACATCGCGAGCCTCACGGCGGCGGCCGCAGCGTTCCAGCTGACGCCGGACGTCCCAGCGCCACGAACGGGACCGACCGACACGGCAATGATTCCGCTGGTCGACCAGGCGAGCGCAGGCGAAGCTGCAGCCACTCTCGAGCAGATCGGTGATTGGACGAAGCAGGCTCTCGACATCGGTCACATCCCCGGCATCTGGCGTGCGCTCGCCAACGATCCGAAGCTGCTCGCCGCGACGTGGCGCAAAGACCAACTGGTGCTCGCGGCGGGTACGCTCGATGAATTCGTTAAAGGCTGCGTGGCACTCGCAATCGCGCAGTTCCGGCAGAGCCCGTACTGGATTGCTTATCTCACCCAATATTTGCGCGCGCGTTGTGGTGCGGACAATCGGATCTTGGTCCAGATCGCGGGCACCGTCATGCATTACGTGTCGTTCAACACGATCGCCCATGGCATGCGGTTGGAGCCGCCATTTTCGGCGATGGATGCGAGCGACGTCGCATCGGGCGGCCGGTTCGAGCATTTGGTTCCTGGTGTGCGGCGACGGGTGTCGTCCTCGACGTAGGTGTGAGCGTCATGACCGAGCGTCCTGTGACGGTGCTGTTCCTCTGCACCGGGAATTCTGCAAGGTCTCAGATAGCGGAAGCGCTGCTCCGGCACCTTTCGAACGGCCGCATCGAAGTGTTCAGCGCGGGAAGCACACCGCAGCCCGAAGTCCATCCGCTCGCGAAGACGATTCTCAAGACAAAGTACGGCCTCAACACGAGCGACCTCCGGCCAAAGCCGATCAGCACGTTCCGAGGCCGTCGATTCGATTACGTGATCACCCTCTGTGATGACGCGGCCGAAAGCTGTCCGGTGTTCCCTGCGGATACCAAACGAATCCACTGGAGCCTTGAGGATCCAGCCGCCGTGAAAGACCAGGTCGAGCAAGAGAAAGCCTTTGACAATGTTGCCACGCGAATCGCTGCGCATCTGCGCAGCTTGTTGTCGCTTGCGGAGGTCCAGGAGCGACTCGGCGCCGACTAGAGAATCTCATTTGCCGGCGGGTTCCTGCGATGCAGTTTCGGTCCAGAAACGCACTGCATCACATTCGCCGGTCAGCTCGACTCCCTTCGGAAGGCAGCTGCGGCCATGTCGGAAGCCTTCGATGCGGAGGCGCCAGACCTGGCGGTGAAGATCGTTCGGCGAATGGGCACCTCGGTGGACACCCAAACCGGCGATTGACACGGTAGCTTGACGAATCGTCTCGGATCGGCCACTATTCAAATATACATTTGATTATTTGAATGTCTGTGACACATCGCCAGGCGCCGCTCAAGGCCCTGATTTACGAGCAGATCGCGCGCCTTGGCAAAGCCGCGGCCAGCCCGAGCCGGCTCGAGCTCCTCGACCTCCTCTCACAAGGCGCGCGCACCGTCGAAGCGCTGGCCCGGCAGACCGGCCAGAGCGTGGCGACGACCTCGCACCATCTCCAGGTCCTCCGCCGCGCCCGCCTCGTCGAGGCGCAGAAGACCGGCTTGTACGTGACCTACCGTCTGGCGCACCCGCAGGTGAGCGATTTCTTTCTCCACCTGCGGACCGTGGCGGAGTCTCGCCTGGCCGAAGTCGAGCAGGTCACGCGGCAGTACTTGCAAGAGCGGCGCGCCCTCGAGCCTGTGAGCACCGACGATCTGGTTCGTCGCGTTCGCGTGGGCGATGTCACCCTCATCGATGTCCGCCCGCGCGAGGAGTACCTGGCGGCGCACATTCCGGGTGCCATCTCGGTGCCGCTGGGAAATCTGAAGAGACACCTTGGCGAGCTGCCTGCGACGCGAGACATCGTCGCGTATTGCCGCGGCCCGTACTGCGTGATGGCGCTGGACGCGGTCGACCTGCTCCGTCGCAGAGGGTTCCGTGCTCATCGCCTGGAGCTTGGGGTGCCTGAGTGGCGGGCACGGGGATGGCGCGTGGAAGCGGGCGACGACAGCAGGCACGACTGAATGGAGTATGACCCGTGGCAAAGACGCTCTGTATCTTGAATGATCCTCCATACGGCACGGAGCGGAACTACAACGCTGCGGCTGGCCGGATCACTCGCGAAGCGCGAAGGTGAACAGGTCAAAGTGTTTCTTATCGGCGACGCCGCAAGCGCCGGAAAGGCCGGCCAAAAAGTGCCCCAGGGCTATTACAACCTCGAGGTGATGCTTCGCAGCGTGACGAAACGTGGCGGCGAGGTCGGCGTGTGCGGCACCTGCATGGACGCGCGCGGCATCGCCGACGGCGAGCTCTCTGACGCGACGCACCGCAGCTCGCTGGACCAGCTCACGGACTCTGACGCGACGCACCGCAGCTCGCTGGACCAGCTCACGGACTGGACGCAGTGGGCCGACAAGGTCTTGGTGTTCTGACCGCGCGGGGATAGGGCGGCTCCGGCATTTGGAGAATTCACAGGAGGAGTGATGCGCATCCTGATTCTCGGCGCTGGCATTGGGGGCCAGGTCGTCGCCAACGAACTGCGGCGCTCGCTCCCCAACGAACACCGTGTCACGGTTGTTGAGCGCGACGTCCACCATGCCTTCGCGCCGTCGTTCTTGTGGGTGATGACGGGAGACCGCCAGCCTCAACAAGTCGTTCGTAGTGTGCGCGATCTGGTAAGGCCAGGGGTCGAGGTGCTCGAAGGCGAAATCCGCGCGATCGACGTGGCGAAGGGCCGGGTGGATTTCGACCACGAGTCTCTCCCCTATGACTACTTGGTGGTTGCATTGGGTGCCGAGCTGGCACCCGATGCGATCCCCGGTCTCGCGGCTGGGGCGCACACGTTCTACACGCTTGCTGGAGTGACGCGCTTGCGGACAGCCCTGGATGACATAGCCGGCGGAACGGTCGCCGTGGTCGTGAGTGCGCTGCCGTACAAGTGTCCTGGCGCGCCGCACGAGGGAGCGATGCTCCTCGCCGACTTTTTCCGCCGGCGCGGCCGTGGAGACAAGGTGAACGTGCATCTCTTTACGCCTGAACCGCAGCCGATGCCCGTCGCGGGCCCGGCACTCGGTGATGCCGTCCGGCAGATGCTCGAGCAGCGAGGGATCGCGTTTCATCCATCCCATAAACTGACCGCGGTCAGGCCAGATACGCGAGAGCTGCTCTTCGATGGAAAGGCACCGGTCAGGTACGATCTGCTGGTGGCGATTCCGCCGCACCGGCCGCCCGCTGTCGTGCGTGAGTCGGGGCTGGCAAACGAGAGCGGATGGATCCCGGTCGATCGCCAGACACTCGCCACACCACACGAGCACGTCTTCGCGATCGGTGATGTCACAACCGTTCCCATTCCCGGCCGATGGAAACCAGATGTTTCCCTCATGCTCCCGAAGGCCGGCGTCTTCGCGCACGCGCAGGCACTCGTGGTTGCTCGTCGGATCGCTTCGGAGATCCGCGGCACCGCCGCGACTGACACGTTCTGCGGCGACGGCTTCTGCGTGCTCGAAGCCGGCGAGGATCTCGCCGGCGTGGCGTTCGGCGATTTCTTCCACGAACCGTCTCCCGACGTGCACGTGAAATCCGTCGGAAGAGCCTGGCATCTCGGAAAGGTGCTGTTCGAGCGATGGTGGCTATCGCGGTGGGGCGTGCGACGCAGTCTGCTGAGATCAGCGCTGAGCGTCGGCAGTCGGATCTACGGCGTGCCGGTCAAGCTCTGATGTCACTCGGCCGATCTTGCCGTTTGACACCGACCCGAGCGCGGTTGGAGGTCGAATCCGCGTGCGCGGCCCCTTGGCGCGTGCCGGCGTGAGTCCAGGACCGGAATGAGCGTGGACAGCAACACTGTGCGCATTGCTCTTCTCCGAGTTCTTCCTGCTCGAATCCGGCACGCCCTTAATGTGCATGGGCGCTGACGTCCATGTCCGAGCAAAAGCGAGGGGCACCGAGAAACACGTCATTTCCTCTCGGTGCCCTGGTTGGATGGGATCGGTAGGCGGGTGCCGTCAGGATTGTTTGCACGGACCTGGCGGTCTCCAGTTCGACCTGCTCTCTGAACGTGATCATCTCCAGGCGATCGATCCAATGGCGACAGGTTCCGGGTTAGCGGCGGTCGCCCCGAGGATGCCACCATAAAGCAGATGACCGATGAGCGAGCCCATCGCCGGCATGATGCCGCCCATCGCCAGGCTGAAGAATCCAGCGCCCATCATCGGCATCACAACGGCTTGCGCCAGAATCCAGAGGGTCACGCCCCACGTCGTCCCTTTGAGGATCGGCGCCCCTGGCAAGCGGTTGTAAAGCACGGTCGCGAAGACAATCGGGAAGATCACAGCGCCATTGATGAGATGCACGACCAGGCCGGCCGACCAGCTGTTGTCGAGCATGGAGCCGAGCATCTGCGCGATGTCCATATGGACGCCCATCATCGGCGCGACCACATACATCATGAATGTCATCATGGCGGTGCCGGCCATGCCGCCGGCGATGGAACGAGTGATAGTAGGTCTCATTGTTTTCTCCTGCACGTGCGTCTCGCGGCTACCCGCCGCGTTACATGCAGACCTGCTGTCGCGACAACCGCCAGTCAGACTTCTACGGAATAATCCCACATTTCCGGCGGCGAGCAGGCCCATCACGCTGTTGGCGAGATCGCGCGTCCAGACGAGATGATACCCGCCCTGATCGTCATCTCCTTTCGCTTCGCCCCAGGGGATGGACATCGACGCGATCATCGCTCCCGGAAACGTCTTGTCCTCGCGCGCCATCAACAAACTGAACCGTACCGGGATCTTCGGAGGGCAGTTAACGTGAGTCATGCCACCGCGGCCTGCTCATAGTAGCGCGCTTCGTACTCGGCCGGCGGCACGTACCCGATCGGTTCGAGCAAGCGCCGGTGGTTGAACCAATCGA
>WNFV01016028.1_pt1 | contig 19843 bp, 10 predicted proteins | sample 5400101 | NCBI WGS metagenome assembly WNFV01 (sample SAMN13153361, study PRJNA577476) | soil metagenome | isolation source: 115 cm soil or saprolite under grassland replicate 1 | place: USA:California | collected 2016-06-15 | reverse complement strand
GGCAGCAGCGGAATGGCGCAGCGCACCTGGGTCCATCACAACCTGTTCCAGAACTTCACCAGCGTCGGCGGTAACGGCGGAGAGACGCTCCAGGTCGGACTGAGCGGGAGAAGTCTTACCGACGCCCACACCCTGGTCGAAAACAACCTCTTCATAATGTGCAACGGCGAAAACGAGATGATCTCCAACAAGTCGAGCGCCAACACTTATCGCTACAACACCTTTCTGAACAGCACGTCCGGCGAATTGACGCTGCGCCACGGGAATGATTGCGTAGTCCATAGCAACTTCTTCCTCAACACTGCCGGGCTGCGCTTCTTCGGAGATGATCATCAGATTTACAGCAACTACTTCGAGGACTGCGATCCCGGCATCCAGATCGGCAACGGCGACGGCGAGGTCGCCGATGGAGCTCCGCTGACGAGCCACGACCGGCCCGACCGGGTGAGGGTCTCGTTCAATACCCTGGTCAACAACAATCGAAGCGTCATCATGCCCGGGAGGACAAACGGTCTGGGCGCGACCGACCTCGTATTCGGCAACAACATCATTCAAACCGACTCCGGCGTGATCCTCGATCTGGGTGGGCCGACGCCCAACGCCAGGTTCGAGGGGAATATCGTCTTCGGGGCGGCGCCGAACGGCGATATGCCTTCAAGCGGGGCGCGCCGCGTCAACCCCCAGCTCACGCAGGATTCTTTCAGCATATTCAGGCTGCTCTCAACCAGCCCGGCCATCAACACTTCGGTGGGATCGTACCCGGAAGTCGTCATTGACCTGGACGGGCAGGCGCGGTCTGGGACGAAGGACGTGGGCGCTGACGAATTTTCTACAGCGCCGGTCATTCGACGACCGCTCACGACTGCGAACGTGGGTCCCAATGCGCCATAAGCTCTGGATAAGCGCTGGGGTGGAAGTGATGAGGCGCCCTGCGAGTAGCTTACTCGCGCCCGTGGCGCCATCACAAGGCGCGAGTAAACTACTCGCAAGGCGCCTTCACACCGCAAAACTTTTATCCAAGCGCTCAAACCCAAAATCAAACTACAGGAGGAGTCAGCAAATGAAAATCACGCCAAAGAGAATGGTCGTTTTGATGTTATTAGCGATGATATCGGTCGTTATTAGTCTGGAGACATCATCGCACGCTCAAACAGTATTCAATGTGAAAAATTTCGGCGCCACGGGAAATGGGTCGACGATTGACACGCCGGCTATTAACCGCGCGATAGACGCGGCTAATAGAGCGGGCGGAGGAACGGTATTATTCCCCGCCGGGACTTACCTGTCAGGATCGATCCACCTGAGGAGCAATGTGACTCTACAGCTGGATAGTGGCGCCACTATCCGGGCCGCATCAAGTGGCATTGACGCTCCTGAGCCCAATTCATTTAGCCAGTTTCAGGATTTTGGTCACAGCCATTTTCACAACGCCCTGATCTGGGGAGAGAATCTTCAAAATATCGGCATAACCGGGGCCGGGACGATTGATGGCGATGGTTTGACTACTTCAAATGACGTCCCTTCCGGTCGTGGTGACAAAGCCATATCACTGAAGTTATGTATGGGCGTAAGAATTACAGATGTGACAATCAGGCGCGGCGGGCATTTCGCCATATTGGCCAATGGGTGCGGCGATATGACCCTCGCCCGTCTAACGGTCGCCACATCCAATGATCGGGACGGGATAAACATCATCAATTGCCGGAATGTGGAAATCTCTGATTCTGACATTCGGTCAAGTGATGACGCCTTGGTATTCAAGAGCGATTTTGCGCTGGGCCGAACGTTTCCCAGCGAGAACATACACGTCAGAAATTCCACGATCCTTTCAACAGAGAACAATGCATTGCAATTTGGCTCTGAGACTTGTGGGGACTTCAGGAATGTGACTTTCTCCAATATTACTATCCTGGGCGCGGGCAAGGCAGGAATAGGCGTCACGACCAATGATGGCGCTGTAATTGAAGATATAAGTTACTCGGATATCACGATGGTCAGGGCCTCTAGCCCGATCTTCATGAAGATATCCGATAGAGGCAACTGCCCTGGCTCCCCCCCGGTGGGCAGGATACGTAACATCAGGATTACGAACGTAACCGGTACTAACCTGATCCAACCTGGGGGTAATCCGGACTTTACGAGCACCATAACGGGGAAGCCCGGCATTCTGATTGAGAATGTTACGTTAACTAACGTTAGGCTTGCTGTCCCTGGAGGTCACCCGTCTTCCGATTCCAACATAGTCCCGCCTGAAAATGATCGACATCTACCAAGATTGCTCGGGACTCGCCCGTCTTATGGGTGGTGGTTACGTCACATCAGAGGGGTGACTTTTCGTGACTGTGAAGTTAGCTTCGATAGTAACGACGGGAGGCCGGCGTTTATCGCTGATGATGGCGCGTCAATAATACTTGATGGGTTCAGGGCGGAACGCGGCTCTTCCAGTCCCTACGATGTGGGCTTCAAGGGTGTGAATGGTTTTCTTGTAGCCAACGGCTCAACAACGAGCGGGTCGGCTCTCAGAATCCGCGCTGTAAATTCAACGCCACTCCCGCCGCCTGGCGGCGAATTCATATGGGTCGAGGCGGAGAACGCCCTTGTCTCGGCGCCGATGCAGGTGTTGAGTGACGCGAACGCTTCAGGAGGACGATACGTAACGGTGGCGGCGGGGAATAACAGCAAGACGAGCCCTCCCGACAGCGGACATGTAACGGTGGACTTCAGCGTGTCGGCTGCCGGAAGTTACAAGGTGTGGGCGCGAGTGATCGCGCCGACCGTCGAAGACGACTCATTCTGGGTAAGGATGGACGGCGGTAGCTGGATTAGGTGGAACGAGGTGGCGCTCGGTTCGAGCTGGCACTGGGATGAGGCTCACAACTCAGACGCCGGCGACGCCGTCGTTACATTCAATCTGGCCGCCGGAAGCCATACGCTAACATTTGCGTATCGCGAGGATGGGGCCAGGCTGGACCGCTTGCTGATTACCAACGACACAACATTTATACCTAGTGGCGTTGGTCCCGTGATGTGACATAGTCATCGGCGGTCGAAGAAGCGCTTTGTAACTTACCAAGTAACATTGGTACGGTACCGGGAGCGGTAGCGACCGGGCGCCGGCGGAGAGAGCGCTTCGACGGGCGCCCGGTCGCTACCGCTCCCGGTACCGTACCGCCGCGTGTGCCAATGTTGTCTGGCCCGATTTAGATTGAACTATGGAAGACGTTGAAGGCCGATTCGACGGTCGAGGAGGCGCCTCGTAACTTCTTCGTCCGTCAGCCGGTGATCTGGCTGTGGTAAACAGCCGTAACAGCCCTATTAGGAGTAAAAAAGATGTCAGTGGTCAAATCAATCAAAGAAGCAATCATCGCAACTCTCGGGTTGCTGGCGCTGAGCTTGCTGCTTAGCGGCGTTTCGCTCGGTCAGATCAAGTCAGGCGTGATTACCGGGACAGTGACCGATCCGACCGGCGCCGTCATCCCCGGAGCCAGCGTGTCCGTGGTCAATATGGAGACCAACGTCGCGGCGACCGCGGTTACGGACGAGACTGGGAGCTTCACCGTTCCTTATCTTGCGCCTGGCTCCTATGCGGTCAATGTGGAGAAGCCCGGCTCAGGGTTCTCCAAATACATCCGGACGAACATTACCGTTTCGACCGCCCAGACTGTGAAGGTCGAGGTTAAATTGCAAACCGGCGTCACGACGGATACCGTAAGCGTCCAGGCGGACGCCGCCGAGCTGCAGACCAGCAGCGCGACCGTGCAAAGCGCCGTCAACCAATTGGCCGTCGAGTCACTGCCGAATATCACTCACAATCCTTTCTCATACGCCGCGCTGCAGGCCGGCGTCGTCCCGCGCGGCCTGTTCGGCAACACCCAGAACACGACTTCGTTCGGGATCGGGATTGACGGCCGCCGCCAGGCTTCCGCCGTCGGGATCAATGGCGGCGCGGCTTTTTCCAACGACATCATCCTGGACGGCGTGAGCATCCAGGGGTCGGCCTGGAACGAGACCGCCGTGTTGCCCAATCAGGATGCGCTGCAGGAGGTCAAAGTCGTCACCAACAACTACTCGGCGGAATACGGGCGCGCGCAGGGCGTGGTGATTTTCACGACAAAAGGCGGCAGCAACGAATTCCATGGGTCGGGTTTTTACCGGCTCAGGAATGAGGCGCTCAACGCCAATTCGTTCTTCAACAACGCCAACAACATTGCCCGCGGGCCGTTCAAATCAAACACCTTCGGCGGCGCCGTCGGAGGCCCCGTCATTCGGGACAAGGCCTTCTTCTTCGTCAGCTACGAAGGCTTACGCTTTCACAAAGCTTACGATTACACGTTGACCGTGCCGACGGCTGCGGAGCGCCAGGGCGATTTCAGCAATACTTATGTCAGCGTCAGCGGCAAGCCGGTACCGATCAAGATTTTCGACCCGTTCAACGCCACGCGGGCCAGCACAGGCTCGGGCTTTAACCGAGCCCAGTTTCCGACATTCACCGACGCGCAGGGAGTGGTCAGAACCAGCCCGCTCCCGCAAGCGCGGCTCGATAAATTCGGGCTGGCGATTCTCAATTCATACCCTCTGCCGAACCGCACGCCGGACGACATTTTCAACCGCAACAACTTCTTCCTGCGAGACAATCAGGAGTTCACCAAGAACAACATCAACTCGCGGTTGGATTATCGCTGGCGCAATCACAGCTTTTACGGAACCTACGGCTTTCAGAAGGGCAACATCCTGACGCCGCGCTCCTGGGGAGAGGACAACCCGTACTACAGCCGCAAGGAGTTCGTCGGCAACCATCAGCCGGATGACAATTACTACGTCGCGCTCGGCGACACGTTGGCGCTCTCGCCGTCGCTGATCCTCGACGCGCGCCTCGGCGTCAACCGCATCAAGGCCGACAACGAGGCGGACGCCTTCGACGATTACAACTATGACCAGTTCGGGATTCCTAAAGAGATTCAGGCGATCAACGCAATTCCAGGCGCGCCACCGCAATTCGCCCCTTCAGGGACGGTCAGCAACCTGAACAACGGCACGTCGCTGCACAAGAGGGAACGGCAAACCAACACCGATTTCAACGCCAGCATGACGTGGACGCGCGGGCGTTGGACGCATAAATTCGGCGGGACTTATCGGGTGCTGCTCTCCAATTACATTGACGTTGACGACTCGGTTCAGATTCAGACCGGACCGGAGTTTACGCGGTTCAATATCAATGCGGACGGCAGCACGAATGGGCTACCGCCGCTGACGGACCCCTCATTCGCGGGCCTGAGCATCGCTTCAATTGCGTTGGGCGCGGGAAATCTGAGAGTGACTCCGGGATTCGCAATCCGGCTGGCGCTAGCGCAGAAATATTACGGGCTGTACAGCCAGAACGACTGGCGCGCGACCGACCGGCTGACGTTCAACCTGGGGCTGCGCTGGGACGTCCAACCCGGGCCGACCGAGCGCTACGACCGGCTCAGCTCGATTGACCTGAACTCGAAAGACCCGCTGCTCGGCACGCCGGGCGCAATTATCTTCCCGGGCAATACCGTCTCGGGGCGCAATCTCTGGCAGACCGACTATAAGAACTTCGGGCCGCGTCTGGGCGCGGCCTACCAGCTCACCAACTCGATTGTGATGCGCGGCGGTTACGGCATCACCTACGTCCCTTCCAACACAGGCTTCAACGACGGGCCGGGATTTTACGGCGCCGCGTCGTTCACGCCTTCGGTCATCGGCAACGCTTACGGCTCGTCGCCTGCCGGCGTGGTAATCGCGCCGTTCTACAGCTCGGCGGTGAATCCGATTGTTGGGCCGGTCGGCCCGAACACACAAGACCCGCGCATCTATGGCGGGGCGCGCCGCTTCCCCTACAATTACAAGAACGGCTATGTCCAGCAGTGGAATTTCTTCTTGGAGCAGAAGCTGGGGCCTAACTGGATCGTGTCCGCCGGTTACATCGGCTCGCATGGCAGCCGGCTGCAGGTGGCGTTCGTCCCGATCAACAGCGCGCAGTTGGTTGATCAGCAATTGTTGACTTCGTGGCGGAACACATACATCGCCAGCAACGGCGGCACGAACCCGTCAACGCAGACAATCTGCAATCCTTTCCAAACCTTGCAAACGTGCGTATCCAAATCTGACGGCACGTTTGGCTCGGCCACCGGGCCGCTGATTCCGTATGGGAACGGCAACATCAGAAACCGCAGCATCGCTCGTCTGGAAGCCGCCTTCCCCTTCCCACTCGAAGGCGACAACATTCATCTCTCGTCGGGAGTCTCCGATTACAACGCGCTGCAGTTACAGGTGACGCGCCAGTTCGCCGGCGGGCTGCAAATGAGCGCGCATTACACCTGGTCGAAGCAGATGGCGACGAATCGCTACAACGCGCAGACGAATCAGGGTTATGCGGACGGCGGCGAGATCAATTATTTCTCCAATCTGCGGCCGGATCTGCAACATCTTAATCGCAAGATCACTACGAACGACATCCCGCACCGCGTGGTCGCCAACTGGGTCTACGATCTGCCAATCGGGAAAGGCAGTCGGTTCGATCTCAAACAACCAGTTCTCAACGCCGTCATCGGCGGCTGGCGCGTCGCCGGGTCGTTCACGGCCCAAAGCGGCTTCGTCTTCCCGCTCTCGAACGGCGGCACGAACCCGATCAACGGCCTGCCGGATCGTGTGCAAGGCGTCCCACTCGAGGCGCCCAAGGAATTGCAACGCTGGTATGATGGCAATACGCAAGTGACGCTTCCAAGTGGGCGCGTGATCAAACCGTGCAAGGGCTGTTTCCTCAAATACAACGTCGACGCCTTCGCCGGGCGTGTTGTGACCGGACCGAACGGCATTCCGATTCCCGATCTCTTCTGGTATGGCGCGTCGGCGGCGACTTTCGGCGACATGCGGAGCAACGCCACCTGGAACGTGAACATGTCGCTTGAGAAGTCCTTCAAAATGTGGGAGCGGGTTTCCGTCAACCTCGCCGCGCAGGCGACAAACCTGTTCAACAACACGCAGTTCAAGCCGGGGCTCAACACTTCCTTCGGCGCGACGGCGCTGCCGGCGACTATAAAGGACAACCCTACGCTGAACCTGAAGGTCGGCCAGTTGTTGGACACGCCGACGAATTCGACGAGTACGTGGGGCACGTATACGCAGAATACATACGACGCGCGCCAACTTGAACTGGTTATGAGGATCAGGTTCTGACCGTAAGCCTCATTTATTCGAGAAGAGGCGCGCCCGGCGTTTTGAAAGCGGCGCGCCAATGCTTTGCTGGGATGAGTTATTGTCTGTGGCGGTTAGCGAATGCGTGTAAGGTGTCCGGCGATTTGTTTACAGCGGTTTCCAGTTGCGTGTTCAGGAGCGCGGAGCGTTTGGAGCGCCTTGAGTCCTCGCCGCTTTAGTTTTCACACAACGCAAAGCGGCGAGGACTCAAGGCGCTCCAAACGCTCCGCGTCGTCGCGCTGCATACCCATTCCGAAAAGGCTGTAATCGACCTGTTTGTGGCCCTGTCCTATCAGGAGTCCAATCAGGAAAGGGGCGCGAGTAAACAACTCGCGCCACAGCACCTTGCGCCGCGGAGAAGGGCGATTTGCAACGATGAGATACGTCATGGTCAAGCGCACGGAGAATGCAATGTTGCGATTGGGTTTGGCTGTTTTGGCGTCGGTATGTCTGGCCGCCACGCAGCCGCAGAAATTCGACGTGGCCGCATTCGATCGTGATCGCGCGCTGAAGGCCGCGAACCATTACCTGTCCGAAGCGCCGATTACGATCACGGCTTCGAGCAGCCCGCGCAGCGCCGGCGGCGCGCACGACTTTTTTTCCGAGGGCGATTACTGGTGGCCGGACCCGCAGGATCCCGGCGGTCCGTACATTCAGCGCGACGGGATGACCAACCCGGATAACTTCACCGATCATCGCCGTTACTTGATGCGGTTGAGCGTGCAAGTTCCGGCGCTGGTCGCTGCCTGGAAGTTGACCGGGGATGGGCGATACGCCGCGCATGCGGCAAAGCATCTGCGCGCGTGGTTCCTGGACGAAAAGACGCGGATGACCCCTCACCTGAAATTCGCGCAGGCGATCAAAGGGCGTGTGACCGGCCGCGGCATCGGCATTATCGACACGATCCACATGGTCGAAGTCGCGCGCGCGATTGAAAAGCTGGAAGGGGCGACCGCGCTGTCGAAGGCGGAACGTACAGCGATCAAGCAATGGTTCGCCGAATACCTCAACTGGATGACAACGCATCCTTACGGCATCGAGGAGCGCGAGGCGAAGAATAACCATGGCGCGTGTTGGGTAATGCAGGTCGCGGCCTTTGCCCGGCTGACCGGCAACCAAGAACTGCTCGCCTACTGCCGCGAGCGATTTAAAACCGTCCTGATTCCAAATCAGATGGCCGCCGACGGCAGTTTCCCGCAGGAGATGCGGCGCACGAAGCCTTACGGGTATGCGCTTTTCAACCTCGACGCGATGGCGACGATCTGCCAGATCCTGTCCTCTCCTCAAGAGAATCTCTGGACGTTCGAACTCGCGGACGGGCGCGGGATGCGGAAGGCGATGGAATTTATGACGCCTTACATCCGGGACAAAAAGAGTTGGCCGCTCAAACCGGATGTTATGTATGACCAGGAATGGCCGATGCGCCATTGCGCTTTGCTATTTGCGGGGCAGGCGCTTGACAGGCGCGATTACATCGAATTGTGGAAGAGCTTGAAAGCTGACTCAACGGTCGAAGAGGTGATTCGTAACTTCTTCATCCGTCAGCCAGTGTTGTGGCTGTAGTAAGGGACCGTCATCGACTTCAAGGGAGAATACAATGAAGAATCTACGACAAAAACTGACGCCCGGGCTTACGCTGCTCGGCTTAATCACGAGCATGTTGATTGTCTCTGTCCAGGCGTCCGACTTCCCGGAGTTGGGCGTCGTCCCGCGCAACGGGGGCTTCCGGATGGAGGGCTATTGGGTGTGGTGCGGTTCGGTGATCAAAGGCGACGACGGACGCTATCACATGTTCGCCTCGCGCTGGCCGAAAGACATTACGTTCCATCCGGGGTGGATGACCAGCTCAGAGATCGTGCGAGCGGTCGCCGACCGTCCGGAAGGCCCATACGTCTTCCAGCAGGTCGTGCTGCGGGCGCGCGGGGCGGAGTACTGGGACGGACGTTCCACACACAACCCTTCGATCACCCGCCACGGCGACACGTACATCCTGTTCTACATGGGCAGCACGCACCCGTTCGATGATCCGCCGCGCGGCGTTCCGTTCGCGCTCACTGATCCGCGCTGCATCGTCGCCCGCTCGAACAAACGCATCGGCGTCGCCACGGCCAAGCGCCTCGAAGGGCCGTGGACGCGCTACGACCGCCCCATCCTGGAGACGAAGCCGGGAACCTTCTACAGCTTTCTCACCTCGAACCCGGCCCCGGTCGTCCACGACGACGGTTCGGTGTTGCTGATGTTCAAGGCGCGCCGGTACGAGGGCGAGAACTACAGCCAGATGATGCTGGGCGTCGCCCGCGCGAAACATTACCTTGGGCCGTATGAAGTGGTCGGTAAGGAGCCGGTATTCTCCGCCGACCGGTTCGGCGAGGTCGAGGACCCGTTCGTCTGGAAGACCGCGGAAGGCTACGAGATGATCGCCAAGGACATGACGGGCAAGATCGTGGGCGAGAAACACGCGGGAGTCCACGCGCGCTCGAAAGACGGACTGCATTGGGAGTTGGCGAAACGCCCCAAGGCCTGGACGCGCACGCTCCGTTGGGACGACGGGACGACGCAAGTCATGGGACAGCTCGAACGCCCGTTCCTGTTGATCGAAAACGGTCGCCCCACCTATCTCTTCGCGGCGACCGGAGACGGCCCTGGCGGCTTCGCGAATATGACCCAATCCTTCAATGTCGCGATTCCATTGGAGGGCCACTAAATCAGGCCAAGCAATATTGGGACGCTGGTACAGTACCGCGCGCGTAAGCAAGCGGTTGACTGATCAGTCAGCCGCTTGCTTACGCGCGCGGTACTGTACCAATCTTGCGTGGTTCGATTCAGAACAGTTTTCACGTTGATGTACTGGTTAATAGAACGTGGATGACGCGGATACTGCGGATCGACGCTGATCTTTTTCAGTTTTATCCGCGATGATCCGCCGCATCCGCGTTCTATTAATACGTCCTTTACTGGCGACCGCCGCAATTGAACTTCGGAGAATGAATGAAACGATTGGCCGCCTTTCATCGGCTTCAGTAGGACTTTCGTGAGCAATAATGCCGGTTGGCTTCTAATCACTTGAGATATTCAAAAGTATGCTATATGCGCTGGTCCATTATCCTGCGGTTGAGCTTGGCCCCATCAATCGCCTAAGGAGCAAGGGGTTACACCAGTCTTGGGATGAATACCTGTTCCTCCTGCTAAATAAAGGAGAGGGAGATGTAATACGTTTGCACGATGAAATATATACAGGATTGCTGTCTGAGTATCGGGACGAATTGAGGCCCTTCATCCCGCATGTGACGCTCGGCGCGTTTAGCGCAAAGAGCGAAGAGTACGCGCAGGCCTTGAAGGAAGCAGAGGAGTTGATGCTTAACTATGAATACATGTTGGACAAGTTACATCTGATAAAGATCAACGACGAGCGGTCGCAGATCGTATGGAGCAAAGAGTTCTTAATCACATGACGAACACAAAAATCACACGACGCGAAATCCTAAACCTCGCGCTGGCCTCGCCGTTGTTTGCGGCAATGCCCGACGCCGGTCAGGCGCAGACGGGGAAAACGAAAAGTCTCGACCGTCAGGCTCTCGTCAACGCGCCGAGCGCAGTTACGCCGGTCGGAGCCGACAACATCAAACAAGTCGAATTAGTCAGGCAATGGCGCGGGCCGCTCTGCCGCGCGCGTTTGATCAATCGCGGCAAAACGCCGGCGCGCGTAAAAGAGGTCACGCTCTTCGACCTTAAACTCGACCTGCCGCCGGCAACCACGCTCTACGGCGAAGGTTTCCAGATGTTGAGCCAAACCGGCGGCGAGGCTGGGCGGCCGGTTGACCTGGGCAATTACACCGACGCCAAACACTACAAGATGCCGCAGCCGGAAGGCGCGCGCGTCTTCTATGGTTTGGTGACGATGGCCCAGCCCGAAGGCGCCAACCTGCTGCTGGCCTTCACTTCGTGCCGCCGCTTTGCGGGTCAGTTCTATTTGCGGCCGAATTCGTTGCAAGTTGTCGTTGACACCGAAGGCTTGGAATTAAAACCGGGCGAGAGCTGGGAGTTGGAGGAGTTCACTTTCCGTTCAGGTCCGGATCGCGCGAAGTTGCTGGATGAACTCGCCCGGGCATTGAACGCCAATCATACCCCGCTCCGGTTCAAAACGCCGCCGACGGGCTGGTGTTCGTGGTATTGCTTCGGGCCGCGCGTGACGGCGCAGCAGGTGCGCGACAACCTGGACTTCATCGCCAAGAGCGCGCCGGGGCTGAAGTACATTCAGATTGACGACGGCTATCAACCCGCGATGGGCGATTGGCTGGAGACGGGCGCGGCCTTCGGCGGCAATATACAAGGCGTGTTGAAAGAGATCCGCGAGCGAGGCTTCGAGCCTGCGATCTGGGTCGCGCCGTTCATCGCGGAAGAGAAGTCACACCTGTTCGAGCAACATCCCGACTGGTTCATCAAGGACGCCGATGGCAAGCCCTTGCGCTCGGACAAAGTCACTTTCGGCGGCTGGCGTCGCGGCCCCTGGTACGCGCTCGACGGCACGCACCCGGAAGCGCAGAAACATCTCGAAATGGTCTTCCGCACAATGCGACGCGAATGGGGATGTACGTACTTCAAGCTCGACGCCAACTTCTGGGGCGCGATGCACGGCGGGCGCTTTCACGATCCACGCGCGACGCGCGTTGAAGCCTACCGGCGGGGGATGCAGGCGGTTCTGCGCGGCTCGGGCGATGGCTTCATACTCGGCTGCAACCACCCGATCTGGCCATCGCTCGGTTTAATCCACGGGTCGCGCAGTTCGAACGACATCAAACGCTCGTGGGATCGCATCGCCAGCACCGGCAAGCAGAACCTCTACCGCAATTGGCAGAACGGGCGTTTGTGGTGGAACGACCCCGACGCGATTGTGCTGATGGGCGACCTGCCGGTCACGGAATTTCAATTTCACGCCACGGTCATTTACGCCAGCGGCGGGATGCTGCTCTCAGGCGACGACCTGACCAAGATCGCGCCGGATCGTCTGGCGATGCTCAAGAAGCTGCTGCCGCCGACGGGACGGGCCGCCGAGTTCGCCGACGATTCATTGCGCGTCGGCGTCGTCAACCTGCCGGAAGCGCGGATGGCCTGCGTGTTCAACTGGGAAGACCAACCGCAAACTATCTCGGTCCCGCTGCCGCGTCCGAGCCGCGTCACCGATTTCTGGAGCGGCGAAGATTTGGGCCGACGCGAAGGCAGTATGGAAATCAAAGATCTGCCGCCGCGTTCGGCCAGGCTACTCGTCTGCAAATGAACATCCACCCTGGGTACGCATCGCTTCCAGCGTGCAGTCGTGAGTGGAAGACTCATTGGAGGACCGCAGCGCGCTTGGAGCCGGATTCGCAAGATTGCAAGCGATGATCGCTCAACGCAAGCAAGGCGACTTCGGGGAGTACGATTCTAATCAATAGGTCTTTCCCCACGACTGCACGCTGGAAGCGATGCGTACCCAGGGATTTTCGGAGGCAAAATGTCATTATCCCGACTGATTGTTCGGATCGCCTTTTTCGCCGTTATCTGCCACGCGCTGTCATTCGCGCAGCGACTCCCGCGTGAAGAGTGGGGCGCGCCGGGGGTCGTCGTGTCGCGCGCCGAAGGCAAATGGATCATCGCGGGCAAGAAAAACAAGGTCACGCTCAACGAATCTGACTTTGCGCTCAGCGTTCAGGCCGGACCGGCCAACTGGGCGATGGTCCCCTCGTCGGCCAAAGACATGCTGGTCAGGTCGCGCGGCGAAGAGTTTTATCTGCGGCTGGCCGACGCGCGGAAGATCGATATCGAGCCTTACGACACGGGATTCAAGACCGGCGTCAAGATCAGTCTTGGCGAGTGGCGCCACAACGGTTTGCTCAACAAAGGCGCGGAGCTTGATCTGCGGCTCTTCCTGACCGTCTGTCTCGAAGGCAAGGATGAAGAATCGGTCTTCGACGTCGCTGCGAACGAACGTGAAGCAGTCTTGAGACAACTCGATTGGCCCACGGCGCTCGACGCGCGCGAGGTGGATCATACGCTGCTCAGCAACGGCCGCGGCAATTTGCTGCCGCGCAACTGGCCCAAGGAGTTTCACCCGATCCGCACAATCACGCCGGAAGGAAAAGTGGCGCCGACCGACAAGAGCGTCGTTCAGAGCAACGTCATCGAGTCGTGGTCGATGTCCTGGTGGGGGTTTCAGAAGGGGCGCTCGGCGATGATGGTGATCGTCGAAACGCCCAACGACGCCGCCTACCAGTTTAACCACCCCGCAGGCGGGCCGACTGTGATCGGCCCGCGATGGCGCGCGACGCTCGGGCGGTTCGGCTACCCGCGAACGGCGCGGATGTGTTTCGTGGCCGAAGGCAATTACGTTGACCTGGCCAAGCGCTATCGCCGCTACGCGATGGACACGGGGCTGTTCGTTTCGCTCAAAGAGAAGATCGCGCGGACGCCGGCGGTCAAAGATTTGATCGGGACTCCGCTCACACGGCTGAGCATCCTCAGAAATCTGAAGCCGGACAGCTCGCGCTACGATCAAAAGAATCCGGAGAAAAACTACAGCCTGACCACTTTCGACGAGCGCGCGCGTCAACTGCGCGAACTGAAAGCGAAAGGCGTCGAACGATTGCACGTCGTACTGACAGGCTGGCCGCATCTCGGCTACGACCGACAGCACCCCGATGAATTGCCGCCGCCGCCACAAGCGGGCGGCTGGGAAGGGATGAAACGACTGGCCGACGCATGCCGAGAAATCGGCTACATCTTCACGCTCCACGATCAGTACCGCGATTACTACGTCGACGCGCCTTCATACGACCCGCAGTTCGCCATTCACGAAGAGGACGCGGGCAGCGAGCCGCAGGCCTTCCCCGGCACGCGTTTCGGCGATTGGAAGGAAGGCTACATTCCGTTCATGCGCCACTGGGACGGCGGGACGCAGACATTCCTCAACGCGAGATTCATGCCGGGGCATTTGATCAAAAACTACCGGCTGCTGTTCGAGCACGGCATCAAACCGCAGGGGAGCTATCTGGACGTGTTTGGTTATGTTCCGCCGGACGAGGATTTCAATCCCGAACACCCGGTGACGCGCACGGACGCGATCAACGCGCGGGCGCTCTGTTACAACTGGACGCGCAACAACCTGGGCATAGTGGGCACAGAAGCCGCGTGTGATTGGACGGTTCCCTACTCTGACATCTCTTCGCCTCTGGGGCCGGCCAAGTGCGTGACCGTGCCGCTCTTCAATCTGGTTTATCACGACGCCATCATCACGCCGTACAGGACGGGCGATATGCAGAACATCCTGTACGGCCTGTTGAACGGCGGCCTCCCGCAAGTGGGCGACCTCAAGGTCGACTTTGAGAAGAACCTGACATTGATCCGGCAGATGGCGGCGCTGCACGAGAAACTGGCTTTGATCGAGATGACCAAACACGAGTTCCTGGATAAAAACTATCGCAAGGAGCGGACGACTTTTGCGGACGGAACAACGGTGACGGTCGATTGGGACGCCAACACATTCGAGATTAGTCCCGAATTGAAGACTCCCTAGGCGCCCCATTCTCACACTCCATTCCACATTTTCACATAATGCGTCGGGCCAATCTGGATTTCCCAAAACGTGATGGGCTAGGATGGACAGACTAGAGCGGGTTGCGAATGCGCGTACGGATTTATTCTTCGTCGCGGAGCGACGGTTGAGATTAGGCCGGCGTTTTAACGCCGGTTGAGGTGGTAAATGATTATCCAGTCGCGGAGCGACGGTTGAGATTGTTGTGAGTTCGTCCCTACATTCACCCGTCTTTTCTTCGCCTCTTTCAACCGTCGCTCCGCGACTAGACTGAAAAGGCTACTCGATGCGACTAAATCTTTTGTCTCAACTCATCCGCCTGTTCCTGGTAGCGTGGGCCGTCGTTGCGCCGGCCCAGACGCCACAGCAATCGACTTCGGCGCCCTCTGCGCCTTCGCGGGCCGACATCCTGCGAGGCGAGTATGGTCCCTGGCGGGCCAACAACGACCTGCTCTCCTACGACCTGGACATTCGCGTTGATCCGGAGAAGAAGTTCATCAGCGGAAAGAATACAATCCGCTTCAAGATGCTGAAGGACGACACGCGGATCCAGCTTGACCTGTTCGCCAACCTTAACGTGGACAAAATCCTGTTCGGTTCGAACGAGCTGAAATATACGCGCGAACTGGGGACGGTCTTCGTGGACTTTCCCGCGCCGCTTAAGAAGAACTCTGTGCAGACCGTCGAGTTCCATTACTCCGGCTATCCGCAGGAGACGGGGCGCTTCGGCGGCATCAGCTTTCGTAAAGACCCGGCCGGGCGGCATTGGATCACGACCGCCTGCCAGGGAGTCGGCGCTAGCGTCTGGTGGCCGAACAAGGATCAGCAGCAGGACGAAGTCGAAAACATGCGTTTGCGCGTCGCCATTCCCAGCGCGCTCACCGACGTTTCCAACGGGCGGCTGGTCGGTAAATCTGATCTCGGCGACGGTTATACGCGCTATGACTGGGCCATCAGTTATCCGATCAATAACTACTGCGTGTCGCTCAACATCGGCCATTACGAACACTTCAGCGACAGGCTGGGCGATCTGACGATGGATTTTTACTGCCTGCCGGAAAATCTGGAGAAGGCAAAACGCCAGTTCGCGCAGGCAAAGCCGATGATGGAGGCGTTTCAAAAGTATTTCGGCGAGTACCCGTTCAAGCGGGACGGCTACAAACTGATCGAGGTCCCGTACTCGGGGATGGAACATCAAAGCGCTGTCACCTACGGCAACCGCTTCGCCAACGGCTATCTCGAACGCGATTGGACTGGCGTCGGCGTCAGTCTGAAATTCGACTTCATCATCATTCACGAGAGCGCCCACGAATGGTTCGGCAACAGCGTCACGGGCAGCGACATCTCCGACATGTGGATTCACGAAGGCTGGGCGACTTACGCCGAATGCGTTTACGTCGAGGCGCTGTTCGGCAAGGAAGACGCGCTCAAGTACGTCAACGGCTACAAATCGAAGGTCAAGAACCAGCAGCCGATCATCACCACTCGCGGCGTCAACCAAACGCCTTCGCAGGACCAATATTTCAAAGGCGCGCTGTTCCTGAACACGCTTCGATCGGTGATCGATAACGACAGCAAATGGCGCCATCTGCTGCGCGCGTACTGCGACCGGTTCAAATATCGTAACATCATGACCGAGGACGTGGTGGCTTTCTTCAGCCGGCAGACCGGCAAGAATCTGACTCCGATCTTTGACCAATACCTCCAGCGCGCCGCGCTCCCGGCGCTCGAATTGCGGTTTCAGGAAGGCGACGGTAGCGTCTCCTACCGGTGGAAGACCGACGTCAAGGATTTCGCCATGCCGGTGAAAGTCGGAAGAAAGACGGACTGGCAGATTATCCAACCGACGACGGAATGGAAGACCTTGAAGACCGACGTCAAGAAAGAAGATTTTGAGGTCGCCACTGATCTCTACTACATCGACGTCATCAGGAATTGATCGATTGAAGCGTTTGCAAATAAAAGTCGAATACGGTCACCCAGTTGAAATGGCGACAGCCTTTGGAGTGCGGGCGCTCGGGACCGCTTTGGTAGTCATCCGAGGATCCTACAGACTTCAGGGGCAGGAGACGCGGTGGGCTTCCTTTCCATCATCGCCAGAGTATCGAAGCAGACTACCAAAGCGGTACCGAGCGGAGGCGCTCCAAAGGCTCCGCCGGTCTGATTTATGAACACGCTTTGATTGTTTTGGGAGGCATTATGCGCGCTAAGCTAGCGATCCTTTGTTGCATTGTTTCCGCCACGCCGTGGTTCGCTCAAGACAACGCCCGCCGCGATGATGAGGCCGCGATCCGCGAGGTCGTGAGTAAATACGTCGACGCGCGCGAGCGTGTTGACCCGAAGGCCGTCGAAGAACTGTTCACGAGTGACGCTGACCAGCTTGTGTCGTCGGGCGAATGGCGTAAAGGGCGCGACGCGGTGGTTCGTGGGACGATGGAGAGTTCGAGGAACACGGGCGGGAAGCGCGCCATTACCGTAGAGTCCATACGAATGTTAACGCCCGATGTGGCGATCGCCGACGGGCGTTACGAACTGACGGGGCTCGCCGGAGGCGCGACACGGAGTATGTGGACGACGCTGGTGTTGAAACGAACTGAAAAGGGGTGGCGCATCTCGGCGATTCGCAACATGTTGCCTGCCGCGCCGGCGACAACCACCGCGCCCGGCGTCATCAAGAGCGAGTTCATTTATGAAATCGCCCCGTTCCCGCAATGCCATGCATCGACCATCGCCGAATCGAAAGGCGGACTCGTCGCGGCGTGGTTCGGCGGGACGCGGGAGAAGCATCCGGACGTCGGCATCTGGGTGTCCCGATTGGAAGACGGCAAATGGACTGCGCCGGTGGAAGTGGCCGTCGGCGTCGAGTCGCCGGAAAAACGCTACCCGACCTGGAACCCAGCGCTGTATCAAATGAAATCAGGGGTGAAATTAGGGGCGAAGGCAGGGCCGCTGCTGCTCTTTTACAAAGTCGGCCCCAGCCCGAGCGAGTGGTGGGGAATGATGATGACTTCGGAGGACGGCGGGAAGACTTGGGGCAAGCCGCGGCGGTTGCCAGACGGCGTCATGGGTCCAATCAAGAACAAGCCAGTCGAGATTGGCGACGGCGAACTGCTCTGCCCTTCCAGTACTGAAGACAACGGCTGGCGCGTCCACTTCGAGTACACCGCCGACCTCGGCAAAACGTGGCGGCGCACTGATGCGATCAATGACGGTAAAGAGTTCGGCGTGATTCAGCCGACCGTCTTTTTCCATAAGGGAGGAAGACTCCAGGCGCTGATGCGCAGCCGCCAGGGAAAGATCGTTGAGTCGTGGTCAGATGACAACGGCAAGACCTGGGGCAAGCTCAGCGCGACGGTTCTGCCCAATCCGAACTCCGGGATTGACGGAGTGACGCTCCGAGACGGCCGCCATCTACTGGTCTACAACCACGTCGCTACGCAGTCCGGGAAATGGGGCGGACGAGCGCCGCTCAACGTCGCGATCAGCGAGGACGGCAGGACGTGGAAAGCGGCGCTCGCGCTCGAAACAGGCCCTCCCGAAGCGGAGTATTCCTACCCTGCGGTGATCCAGAGCGGCGACGGGCTAGTTCACGTCACTTACACCTGGAATCGCAAGAAGGTGAAACACGTTGTGATCGATCCGCTCAAACTGAGCCTGCGTGAAATGAAAGATGGGAATTGGCCGGAATAGGCTACGGGTCAGACCTGGAACGGTTTTCACATCGGTGTACGGGTTAATAGAACGCTGATGACGCAGATAGAGCGGATTGACGCCGAATCTTTTCTGGTTTTATCCGCGACGATCCGCGCCCGTCCGCGTCATCCGCGTTCTAATGATGTGTTCTTTGCCGCGAACCCCAATTGACGATCTCGTATACACGATTGAAAATCGATCTACGCGACTGTATAGGAATCCCTCGCCCTCTCCCGCAGATGCCCCTGAGACGCAAACGAACACCATCTCTTCACGAAATCTACTTGCGCCGGGGTTTGTGGAGCTTTCTTCCACACGTCTTTGGTCCACCGCCGGCGGCGCTGGATCTCGGCGAGCGCTTCAGCGACGCTCACTTCATGCTCGACCAGATAGCAGCCGAGGACCGTTCCCGTGCGACCGAGGCCTCCCAAACAGTGGACATAAACCGTCCGCCCGGCATCGAGCGCCTCTTCGATGGTCATCTGAATCTCGCGCATCCTATCAGTCGTGGGCACATCCATATCAGGTATGGGCAGACGCCGGTAAGCGACTCCCCGATCCCGGGACATCGCCTCTTCCTCGAGGAGCTGCGCGTACGGCTCAAGCCCTTCGCCTTCATCCGTCAGATCGAGAAAGAAGTTCACTCCTGCGTCCAGAAATGACCGCAGCTTTCGGCGGGCTTCGTCTTTTGTTCTCGCCCCCGGATACTCGCCCGCCAGCAATCTTCCGGGAACTAACCAATATGAATCGTTGATGGGTGTGTTGCTCATTTTTTTTATCCTCGAAATGGCCAAAACTTGGCCAATGACACTCTTGACCGGATTGCAGGGTAGACTTCCGGCCGTACTGAATCTCACTTTGTTATAGTTTTCGGGGTCGGGCGGGGAAGCCACGAAGAACTACGGGGATTGGGAAACGAATCAGGCAGGCAAATCCGTTTGGTGATCGAGACCTCCAAACGACTACCCCCGAACAGGGCAGTAGCAATCTTATTCACTATCAGAATCAGGTGCAAGAAAAATTTGCCTGTTTTTCATTTTCCACTCGTTATTTTACGTCTGTCATTCGCCATCGCGCCGGGGCGCAAATCCAGCGATGACAAATGACACCTATAGAAAAAGACGGCGGCTCGGCTGGGTTGGTTGCGACAAAGCTTCTTTGGAGATTGCTTGCAACTCGATTGTAACTCGCTCGAACTTTTTTGAGCCTCACCTCAGCTCGACCTTGTCCATTTTGTGATGTCATAACGCGATAGCAACATTGAAAAATATAAGGCGCCGAACATCGCCTCATAACCTATAGTTAATCGCTTGCTTAACCTGAAATTAAGTGATTAACGCTTATGCAGATAGGCCGTTCGCCACT
>WNFV01004672.1_pt1 | contig 19847 bp, 21 predicted proteins | sample 5400101 | NCBI WGS metagenome assembly WNFV01 (sample SAMN13153361, study PRJNA577476) | soil metagenome | isolation source: 115 cm soil or saprolite under grassland replicate 1 | place: USA:California | collected 2016-06-15 | reverse complement strand
TGGTCGACAGCCACGTCCGCAGGCAGGCCGTCCAAGCTGAGCAGCTCCGCGGAGTCTGCCAGGTCGGTGAACGAGTGCCGCGAGCCGAGCACGCGCACCTGGGGTGCGGCGGCGATGATCTCCTGCACTTGGTCCAGCCTGGACGGCCGGTGCAGCCTGGTGGCCCGGTACTGGTAGTTGCCGGCCCAGTTCGCCTCGCTCACCGGTCAACGATAGCCAACGCACGCCGCGCCTGGCCACTTGGCCTGCTGTGAACGTCGTCATGGCACGGGACCATGCCAGACCAGCCCAAGGAAACGAAACGACTAGGCGCTGCTGCCGGCCGTGGTGCGGCGCTCGACCTGGGGGCTGAGGGCGGCGCCGAGGGGCCGGCGGCGTTCGACCACACTGAGCAGCCAGACGTGCAGCAGGAACAGCAGGATCGAGCCGCCGAGGAACAGGTAGCTCGGCACGGCCGGGGCGCCCTTGTCCTGGTAGGCGAAGACGCTCACCGGGGCGAAGCTCGGCTTGCGCAGGCCCGAGTTGGCCGGTGGCTCCTTGGGCGAGATGACCACGGCAGCCAGCGTGGTGCCGTTCTGGTTGGTCGAGAACACCTTGGTGTCGGTGTTGGTCACGTCGAGCTCCTGGCTGGAGTCCTTGACGTCCTTGTTGCGCTCGACGATGAAGTCGGCGAGGGCGGCCTGCTTGGCGGCGTCCAGGTCGGCCTTGAGCTGCTCGTCCGCGGCCGACAGCTGGCCCTCGGAGGGGGCCGGGGCCCAGCCGTTGCCGGCCGCGCCCTGGAAGCTGCTCACCTTGTCGAAGCGGGACGCGGCCGGGTCGGTCTTGCCGAACTGGACGAAGCTCGGCTGCTTGCCCACCGGGCCGGTCAGCGCCGGCGTCCCCGGCAGGCCGAACGACCAGGTCGCCGAGAGCAGGATCAGGAACCCGAACAGGGAGATCGCCGCGATCAGGTAACCCTTGAGGGCGCCGAAGTTGGACGCCAGCAGCATCCAGACCGAGCCGGGCAGCAGGATCAGCGCGGTGAGGACGAGCACGAAGCCTTTCACGGGACCTCAGGCCTCCTCAGTCCTTGCGCGACGGCCCGGTGGCCGGCCCCCGCGGCCTTGAAGTCGAGCTGCGGCCGCGGCTTGTTGTCGCTCTGGATGGACAGCAGGTAGTTGACCAGGTTGGTGATCTGCTGGTCGTTCATGGGCCCGCCGTAGCGCACCCCCCAGGTCGGCATCGGCGTCGGCGGCCGCCCCTTCTGGATGGTCTCCCACGCCACCCCGGCGACGTCCTGGCCGGTGTGGCGCTGCCAGATCTGCTTCAGGTTGGGCGCCTGCACGTCGGCCGGCTTGGCGTTCTTCACGCCGGGGGTGACGTAGCGCTTGACCTTCCCACCGCCCGCGTCCTTGCCGTGGCAGCGGGCGCAGAACTCGACGAACTCCTGGCGGCCGAGAGTGACCGACTCCTCCTGCTGGTGCGCGCCGGCGGCGCGCATGCGGCCCGGCTCGCGGATGTAGAGGAAGGGCAGCGCCACGGCCAGGAAGATGGTGAGCGCCACACCGGCGAGCTGGTAGTTCTCGAGCAGCCGGCCTTCGAGGGCCTCGTCGGTCGGGCCGGGGCGGCGTGACGGCGGGGTGCCCGGCCCGGCCGCGCGGGCGTGCTCGCGCGCCCGGAACGCCACCCCGATGACGATCGCCAGCAGGATGAGGGCGGCGGGGAACAGGAAGAGCAGGACGGTGGCCTTGCTCATGCCGCCCCTCCGCCGCCGACGCAGTGGGGTCCCTCCAGCTCCTGGCCGGTGGTGTTGGTGCCGCGCGGCGGGCCGGTGATCACCTTGGAGGTGTCGACCACGATCTGGGGTGGCGCACCAGGGCACCCGGCAGCCGAGGTGGACGCAGCGCTGGTACAGGGCCATGTAGCCGCCGCCGGTGACGCCGTTGTAGAGGCCCTCACTGTCCTTGCCCTCGTAGGGCACCAGGTAGAAGCGGCCCTCGGGGATGTAGGCGTAGCCGTCGTTGGCCTTGATGTCGCCGTCGATCGAGGTCTTGGTGCCTGCCTTGATCTTGGTGCCGAACCCCGCGGACAGGTTGGGCCAGAGGAAGTAGACGGTGCCGGACCCGAACCCGGCCAGGCTCGCGAAGAGCCCGGTCAGCCAGGCCCGGCGCAGGAAGGAGCGCCGGCTCACTTGGGGCCTCTTGGGCGCCGGCCGGGGGCTTGCCGGCTGGATCCCCGAGGTACTTGCCATGGATGCGTTTTCCTTTGTCGACGTGGGCGCGGAGCTAGAACTCGAAGAAGACGCAGGCCTTGTCGGGATGGAGGTTGGAGGCGCAGTGCTCCATCCACGGCCAGACCCAGTTGAAGCCGGGACCGCGGAAGAACGAGCCGGAGATCACCAGCACGGCCCAGAACATCATGAACATGGAGAACAGCAGGATGGCCAGCTTGCGGTGCTCCGGCCGCATCGACGGGTTCTTGTCGAAGTACGGCGTGGCCGCGAGCACCAGCAGGGCGATCCCGGGGATGGTGACCCCGGCCACCATCGGGTGGAAGTAGCGCAGCAGCTCCTGCAGGCCGAGGAAGTACCAGGGCGCCTTGGACGGGTTCGGGGTGAGGTTGGAGTTGGCCAGCTCCCGCAGGGGCGCGTTGACCACCACCGAGAACACGGTCACGAAGGCGAACATGGCGAACGCCGCCACCGCCTCGCGGATCAGCAGGTGGGGCCAGACGTTGACCTTGTCCTCCTGGCGCGCCTCGGTGCGCTGGATGCCCTCGGGCGGGACCATGGCGAGCAGGCGGTGCGTCTCCCCCTGCTTGGCCGCGGCGCCAGCCTGGCCGGGAAGGCCCTTGGAGGCGACGGCGGCGGCCACCCGGGCGGCGCGCTCCTCCGGCGTGAGCCGCCGGTTGCCGTTGCCGGCCGGCACCGGCCGGGCCGCGGGGCGGCTCGGCGCCGCCGCCGCGGCGGGTGCCGCGGCCACCGCCGCGGGCGCGGGCGCCTCGGCCACCGACTTCGCCTTGGCGCGGGCGGTGCGCTCGGACTCGCCGGCCGCGATCAGGCGGTCGTAGGTCTCCTTGTCCGGCGTGACTTCCTCTGCCATCAGGGTGCCTCCACGTCGCTCTCCGACCGCCGGCCTACAGCGGGCCGGAGATGCCACCGTCCTTGCGGATGCGCCAGAAGTGAACCGCCATGAAGATCACGGCCACGAAGGGCAGCGCCAGCACGTGCAGCACGTACCAGCGGATCAGCGTCTCCGGGCCGATCTCGACCGCTCCGAGCAGCACGAAGCGGACCTGGTCGCCGATCACCGGGGTGTAGCCCATCATCGAGGTGCCGACCGCCACCGCCCAGATGGCGAGCTGGTCCCAGGGCAGCAGGTACCCGGTGAACGACAGCAGCAGGGTGAGCAGCAGCAGGACCACGCCCACGACCCAGTTGAACTCCCGCGGCGGCTTGTAGGCGCCGTGGTAGAAGACCCGCGCCATGTGCAGGAACACGGTGAACACCATCAGGTGCGCGCCCCAGCGGTGCATGTTGCGCACCAGCTGGCCGAAGTTCACCGAGGACGAGAGGGCCTGCATGTCGTTGTAGGCCAGCTCCTGTCCCAGCCCCGCCGAGGGGCGGTAGAAGAACATCAGGTAGATCCCGGTGATGGTGAGCAGGATGAACAGGAAGAACGAGAGGCCGCCGAGGCAGAACGTGTAGGTCAGCTTGAGCCCGTGCCGCTTCACCTTCACCGGGTGCAGGTGGTACAGCACGTTGTTCATCATCGCCAGGGCGCGGTCCCGCGAGGTGTCGCGGTAGCCTGGCCGGTAGATCGATCCGGGCCGGAAGATCGACTTCCAGACCTGCGATTCCTGGGTCTGCTTCCACAGCTCCCCCGGTTTGGGGGGCCGCCGCGGCCGAAACCTCAGCGCCACACGTCTCTCCTCGAGCTCACCGGCCCGGCGCCCGCGCGGGCGCCGGCCGTCCCGGTTCGTTCCTCGGCGGCGGCCATCGGCCTAGCCCTTCGCCTCGGTCTTGCTCTCGCCGACGCGGGCGTACCAGAGGGCGCCGGTGGGGCAGCGGTCGATGCAGATGCCGCAGCGCACGCACTCGTTGTCGTCGATCACGAACAGCGCGTGCGACGACTGGGCCAGGGTGGTGACCTCCTGCTCGCCGTCGTCCCTGACGATCTCGGGGGCGAGCATGTAGATGCAGTCCCAGGGGCAGACGTCCTCGCACGCGCGGCAGAGGATGCACAGCTCGGGCGAGAGCGCGATGTGGCGGCGCGGCTTGATCCGGTCCTGCAGCCAGTTCGGGTCGACCGTGGTGAGCGTGTAGTCGTCGTGGATGCTCGGCTTGTTGGGGTTCATGCAGCGATCCCCTCGCGATCCTCGCTACCTGTAGCCACCGGTCGCCTCCCGCTTCTCCTCCCCGGAGGGCAGCACCTTCGGGTTGCGCCGGTTGTAGACCCTGACGCCCAGTCCGGCGCCCACCAGCACCAGCCCGTACCACATCAAGACGATGACGTCGCGGACCGCCTGCATGGGCAGGACCAGCTTGCGCACCCCGAGCGGGACGGTGAACTTGCCCGTCCACTTCAGCGTGCCGTCGGCGAAGTACAGCCACCACGACGGGACCACGGCCATGGTCACGAACAACCCGGCCGTCAGCGCCAGCATCAGCAGCGCCAGCACGAGCCAGCGCTGGCCCTCGTCCTTCGGTCGAGCAAGTGACACCTTGCGACCTCCACCGCGGTCCTCGTGGTCAGCACGCCGTGTGCACCGCGTGCGGGACGGAAGCGTCGCGCACGCCCCCCAGCGTGCCGGCGGACGCTCCGAGAAGGAGCGGTCACCCGCTGGGGCGCATCGTAGCATCGACCCGGGAGGGCGACCACGCCCTTGCGGCGCAGGTCAACGCCAGTATCGGGCCGCCCGCTGCTTGCACAAGCGCGCATTCGAGGCAAGGGGCGGCGGCGACCCGTTCCACGCTCCGTGGCACTAGACTCGAAGAACTCTGCAAGAAACGCTGTAGGCGTTGCCGGCGAGGAGGCCGATGCCGCGTCGCACCCTGATCGGCGCGTCCGCCACGCTGCTCGTGGCCATCCTCGCCGTGCTCGTGGTGCGGGCGGGCGGCGGCGGCGGGCTGACGCCCGAGAGCGGCACCGGCCAGGTCCGCGAGGTGGCCGCCAACGTGGTGCTCGTGCCGGAGAACGAGCGCGCGACCCTGCCCTCCTTCAGCGGGCCCACCGTGACCGGAGGTTCCTTCGACCTGGCCGAGCTGCGCGGGCACCCGGCCGTGCTGAACTTCTGGGCCTCCTGGTGCGGTCCCTGCCGCGCCGAGCAGAAGGGGCTGATCGAGGCGAGCAGGAACCTGCGGGCAAAGGGCGTCCGCTTCGTCGGGGTGAACATCCGCGACCAGCGCGCGGCCGCCGGTGCCTATCTGGAGGAGTTCGGCGTGCCCTACCCGTCCCTCTACGACCAGGCCTCGCGGCTGCCGCAGCTCCTCGCCGGCCAGGGTCCCGACTCCCCGCCCTACACCCTGGTGGTCGACTCGCGCGGCCGCATCGCGGCGCGCCTGTTCGGCGCGATCATGGGCCCGCATGCCAGCGCCCGGGTCCAGGCGGAGATGCTCGCCGACGTGGTCGACCAGGTCGAGGGAGGCCGGAAGTGAGCCTCGCCGAGCACGCCCAGGCGATCGTCACCAGCGGCAACCTGCTGGCCGCCATGCTGGTGGCGGCGGCCGCCGGCTTCGTCTCGTTCGCCTCGCCCTGCGTGCTGCCGCTGGTCCCCGGCTACCTCTCCTACGTCTCCGGCGCCTCCGGGCAGGACATCGAGCAGGACGGCGGCCGCTCCGCCGGCCGCGTCGTGCTCGGCGCGCTGCTGTTCGTGGTCGGCTTCTCGCTGGTGTTCGTCGCCCTCGGCGCCACCCTGGGCGCGCTCACCGAGTGGCTGCGCATCAACCGCGGCGTGGTCCTCCGCGTCGCCGGCGTGCTGGTGATCGTCATGGGCCTGTTCCTCGCCGGGGTGATCCGGCCGGCGTTCCTGTACCGGGAGCGCCGCCTGCGGATGGACCAGGTGCCGGGCGGGCTGGCCGGGGCGCTGCCCCTCGGCATGGTCTTCGGGCTCGGCTGGACGCCGTGCATCGGGCCCACCCTCGGCGCCGTCCTCGGCCTGGCCGCCGGGGTCGGCGGCGGCGCCGGGCGCGGCGCCGTGCTGCTGTTCGCCTACTCCCTCGGGCTCGGCGTGCCGTTCCTGATCGCGGCGCTCGGGCTGCGCCACGCGCTCGGCCGCTTCTCCTCGCTGCGCAGCCGCTTCCGCTTGTTCGAGCTGGCCGGTGGCGGCATGCTGGTCGTGATCGGCCTGCTGCTGCTCACCGGCCTGTGGGGCGACTTCCTCAGCCGGCTGCAGGTCTGGGCCGGGTCGATCGCCTTGCCCTTGTAACCCGTCCGTCCCATCCCGAGGTTTTCGATTGGCCGTCGAGGCGCCGCCAACCACCCGGCCGGAACCGGAGCCGGGACCGCAGGCACCCCCGCTCGGCGAGCTGCTGCGGCAGGCGTGGCGCGAGTTCCGCTCGATGCGCACCGCGCTGGTGCTGCTGTTCACGATCGCCGCCGCGTCGATCTTCGGCAGCCTGTTCCCGCAGCGCCCCATCTCCCCCCAGCGGGTCCAGCAGTACCTGCTCGACCACCCGGCGGCCGGGCCGCTGCTCGACCGGCTGGGCATGTTCGACGTCTTCGGCTCGGCCTGGTACTCGGCCATCTACGTGGCGCTCCTCGGCGCCCTGGTGGCGTGCCTGCTGCCTCGCACCAGGGCGCTGGTGCGCCTGCTGCGGGCGCGGCCGCCCCGCGCCACCGCCCGCTTCGAGCGCTACCACAACCACGCCACGGTGACCGCGGCCGTCCCGCCCGAGCAGGCGGCCGAGACGGCGAGCAAGGTGCTCGCGGGGCGGCGCTTCCGGCTGGCCGACCACCCCGGCGGCGAGGTCGCGGGCGAGAAGGGCTACCTGCGCGAGGTCGGCAGCCTGCTGTTCCACGTGTCCTTCCTGCTGCTGCTGGTCGGGCTCGCCTACGGCAAGGGCTACGGCTACCGCGGTCAGATGAGCCTGGTCGAGGGCGAGGAGGCCGCCAACGCCCGGGTCAACTACGACGCCTTCACCCCGGGCCGCTTCTTCTCCACGGAGCGCCTGCCGCGCTTCACCCTGCGCCTGGACGACTTCTCCAACTCCTTCCACCCGGACGGCACCCCCAGCCAGTACACCGCCAGCCTGGTCGCCTCCGACCCGGCAGGGCGCCAGCTCGAGCGCCAGCAGGTGCGGGTCAACCGGCCCATGACCGTCGACGGCGTGCGGGTGTTCCAGTCCGACTACGGCTACGCGCCGGTGGTCCGGGTGACCGTCAAGGGCCGCGGCGGCAAGCGGCTCACCCCGCAGGACGGCCCCCTGCTGACCCTGCGCGACCCGGCGACCGAGGTCTCCAACGGCGCGGTCAAGCTGCCCATGCTCGACCCGCAGGTCGGCCTCGACGTGACCATGTTCACCGGCCTGGTCACCGGCGACGGCGCGGACGGCCGGCCCACCCTCGCCAACGACCCCCGGCTGGTCAACCCGGTGCTGGTGGTCTTCCCCTGGCGCGGCGACCTCGGCGCCGACCGCGCCCAGAGCGTCTTCACCCTGGACCGCTCGAAGCTGCAGCCGCTCGCCGACCGGCCGCTGGTGATCCCGCTCGGCGGCAAGGGCGAGCTGCCTGGGGGCCTCGGCACGGTCGCCTTCACCGGCGTCAAGCAGTACAGCGTGCTGACGCTGGCGCGCGACCCGGGCGTGCCGCTGGTCGCGACCGCCGCCGGCCTGATCCTGCTCGGGCTGCTGCCGTCGCTGTACGTCACCCGCCGCCGCGTCTGGCTGCGTGCGGTGCCCACTCCCGGCGGCTCCCGGGTGGAGCTCGCCGGGCTCGCCCTGCAGGGCAAGCCCGCCTTCGCCGAGGAGTTCCGGCGCCTGGTCGCCGAGGTCGAGCGTGCGCTCGGCCGGTCGCGGCCCGGCCCTGGCGGCGCTACCCTGGCGCCGGCCGCCGCCGCGTCCCCCTCCCGGGAGGCGGGGCCTGGCGGGTCCGCGACCCGATCTCGCCCAGGAGGCGACTGATGTCCACCGCGAGCCTGGCCGAGCTGTCCGACACCCTCGTCTGGCTGGCGGTGCTCAGCTACGTGACCGCCGCCCTCCTGCTCGGCTTCGAGCTCGCCTACCGGGTGCGCTGGACCGGGCGGGCCGGCGTGGCCGTCGCCGTCGCCGGGCTCGCGGCCAACGCCGGCGCGGCGCTGACCCGCGGGCTGGCGGCCGGCAGGGTCCCGTGGGGGAACATGTACGAGTACTCGGTGATGATCGCGGCCGTCACCGTGACCGGCTGGCTGGTGTGGGTCGCCCGCCGCCGCGAGGTGCGGCCGCTCGGCACCTTCGTGCTGCTGCCCGCCGTCCTCGCCATCGCCGCCGCCGCCCTGATCCTGCGGGTGCCGGCCGGCCCGCTGGTGCCGGCGCTCAACTCCGGCTGGATCAAGGTGCACGTGGTCGCGGCCATCATCGGCTCGGGCACGCTCTGCCTCGCCTCCATGTTCAGCGCCCTGTACCTGGTCGCCGAGCGGGCGGAGCGGCGCGCGGCCGCGCGCCGGCCGCCCCTGGTGGCCGGCGGCGCCCGCACCGCCGACCGGGTCGAGGTCTCCGAGGCGGTCGCCAACTACGAGGCCGAGGAGCCGGAGGCGGCCGAGCGGCCCGCGTCCGCCCCCGGCCCCGGCGGGCGCGTGCTCGCCCTGCTGCCCGCCGCCGACAAGCTCGACGAACTGGCGTTCAAGACCACCGCCTTCGGCTTCCCGATCTGGACCTTCGCGATCATGGCCGGCGGCATCTGGGCGCAGTCCGCCTGGGGCCGCTACTGGGGCTGGGACCCCAAGGAGACCTGGTCGTTCATCATCTGGGTGGTGTACGCGGCCTACCTCCACGCCCGCGCCACCGCCGGCTGGCGCGGCCGCGCCGCCGCCTGGGTGAGCCTGGTCGGCCTCGCCGCCTTCATCATCAACTTCTACGTCGTCAACACCTGGGTCGTCGGCCTCCACTCGTACGCGAAGTAGCCGGCTGGGAAGCCACCAACGAAACGACCCCGAGCCAGGCGGCTCGGGGTCGTCAGTGGCGGGTCGCGCCCGGTGGCGCTTCCCCGGCTCCCCCGGGGAGTCGGGCCGAGGTCATCGCGCGCTCCGGGCGCGGGCGCGGCGGGCCTTGCGGGCGGCGCCGCGCAGGGCGGCCATGCGCGCCTCGGCGCGCAGGTCCCCGATGTGGGCCATGGCCGCTGCCATGGTCACGTCGAGCGTGGGCACCATCATGCGTCATTCTCCAGTCCGGTTCGTAGTCTGTTAGGCATCGACACCAATCTACTGGCGTCTGTTAGGCAGAACGCGATTCTGGGGAGATGTTATTCCTACGAGACCAAGCATTGGCCGAACGGATCGCAGGGAAGGTGACGGCGTCGACACGGCGGCGGGCGCCGCCATACGATCTTGCTTCCTGGGGGCCCGTGGCCCGAACGGTTCGAGGTGCGCGTGGGCAGGAAGCCGGAGTTGAGCGACGAAACCGACCTCGCCATCCTGCGCGCCCTGCAGGCCAACGCGCGCGCCACCTACACCGAGGTCGGCCGGGCGGTCGGGCTCTCGGCTCCGTCGGTCCACGACCGGGTGCAGCGCCTCGAGCAGCGCGGCGTGATCCGCGGCTACCGAGCCGAACTGGATCCCGACGCCCTCGGTCTCTCCGTCCTGGCCCTGGTGAGCGTCCTGCCGAGCGACAACGCCAACACCGAGGCGATGGCCGAGGCGTTCGCCGCCATCGAGCACGTCGAGGCCGCCTACGCCGTCGCCGGCGAGGAGAGCCACGTGCTGGTCGTGCGGACCGGTTCCATGGCCGAGCTCTCCGAGGCCCTGCAACGCCTCCGCGACGTCGACGGTGTGGCCCGCACCCGCACCGCGGTGGTGCTCTCGACCCCCTTCCGCCGCGGCCCGGTGGCCTGAGCACCGAGTCCCCGCACCACCGCGAACGGTGGCCCCCGGCCAAAGCCCGGGCCCACCGCTCTACAATCGGTCCTCGCGAGGTGGGCCGCGAGCCGGTGTCAGGGAGGTGGGCCGCCGCCGCGCGCCGGCTGGACTGAGGAGCGACGAAGGAGCCGCAGGCGACGAAGGAGCGACGAGGGAAGCCGGCGCACCAAGCGGCGGCGGCCCACCGACCGTCTCTGTAAGGAGCGAAGCGTGATCACCCGGACGACGCCGTCGCCGGCGGCCGAGCGCACCGCGGCCGGGGTGCGCCGCATGTTCGACCGCGTCGCGCCGCGCTACGACCTGGCCAACACGGTCTTCTCGCTCGGCCAGGACCGCCTCTGGCGCCGCGCCGCGGCGCAGGCGACCAGCCTGGAGGACGGCGAGGTGGCGGTCGACGTGGCCTGCGGCACGGGCCTGCTCGCCGGGGAGCTGGCCCGGCTCGCGCCCGGCGCGCAGGTGCTCGGCCTGGACTTCTCCTGGGAGATGGTGCGCCGCGCCCCGGACTCGGTACGGCCGCCGCTCGGGGTGGCCGACGCGCTGCGGCTGCCGCTGGCCGACGCCTCGGTCGACGTGATCACCATCGCCTTCGGCCTGCGCAACCTGCCCGAGCCGGCGGTCGGCCTGCTGGAGTTCAGGCGCGTGCTGCGCCCGGGCGGCCGGCTGGTGGTGTGCGAGTTCTCCCACCCGACCGTGCCGGTGCTGCGCCAGGTGTACGGCCGCTACCTGACCAAGCTGATGCCGCTCGCCGCGCGCCGCCTGGCCTCCGACCCCGAGGCCTACGAGTACCTGGCCCGCTCCATCGGCGCCTGGCCCGACCAGGACGGGCTGGCCCGCTGGCTCACCGGGGCCGGCTTCGAGCGGGTGCGCTGGCGCAACCTCTCCGGCGGCATCGTGGCGCTCCACCGGGGAGCCGTCGCCTGACGGGCGGCCTGGGCGGCGCCCACCGTGGCCGGGCCCGGCATATGCTTCGGCGGGGTTTGCCGGGGGCTTCAGCCCGGCTTACACTCCGGATGGACGTTTGTGCCCTATTTCACAAAGTCACGCGCGGGGGACGAGGTTGATCAGCGGGTACGACGCGATCGTGGTCGGCGGCGGGCCTGGTGGCGCGGCCACCGCCTATCACTTCGCCCGTGGCGGCGCCCGCGTCCTGCTGGTCGAGCGGTCCGCCTACCCGCGCGAGAAGGTCTGCGGCGACGGGCTCACCCCGCGCGCGGTCGCCGCGCTCGACGCCATGGGCCTGCGTGACACCTACCGCGACTGGTCGCGCAGCGCCGGGCTCAAGATCCACGGCGGCGGCGTGACCGTCGAGCTGCCCTGGCCGGAGCTGTCCGAGTTCCCCTCCTTCGGGCTGGCGCGGCCGCGCGCCGACTTCGACCAGCTCCTGGCGCGCCACGCCGAGAAGGCCGGCGCCACCCTCTGGGACCGCACCGAGGCGGTGGGTCCATTGGTTGAACGTGGTTTGGTCCAGGGCGTGGTGCTGCGGCGCGAGGGCGAGGACCCGGTCGACCTGCGCGCCGAGCTGGTGGTCGCCGCCGACGGCGCCTCCAGCCGCGTCGCCCAGGCGCTCGGGCTGCACCGGGACGAGCGGCGCCCCATCGGGGTGGCGGTGCGCCAGTACGTGACCAGCGAGCGCGACCGCGACCCGTGGATCGACTCCTACCTCGAGCTGTGGCGCGGCGACGAGCTGCTGCCCGGCTACGGCTGGGTCTTCCCGATGGCCGACGGCACCCTCAACGTCGGGCTCGGGCTGCTCAACACCTCGGCGCACTTCCGCAACGTCAACTACCGGCAGCTGCTGGCCGAGTGGCTGCCGACGGTGGGGCGGGATTGGGGCTTCACCGCCGGCGACGTGGTCTCCAGGCCGCGCTCGGCGCCGCTGCCGATGGCCGCCAACCGCCACCCGCCGCTGTACCGCGGGGTGCTGTTCGTGGGCGACGCGGCCGGGCTGATCAACCCGTTCAACGGCGAGGGCATCGACTACGCCATGGAGAGCGGCCAGCTCGCCGCCGAGACCGGGCTGGCCGTGCTGCACAGCGGCGACCGCTCGCTGCTCGGCCGCTACCGCGAGGCGCTGGAGTCGCGCTTCGGCGCCTACTTCTCGGTCGGCCGGGCGTTCGTGCGCGCGATCGGCGACCCCCGGGTGATGAAGCTGGCCGCCAACCACGGCCTGCGCCGCCCCACCCTGATGAAGATCGCCTTCAAGCTGCTCGCCAACCTCTACGAGCCGCGCGGCGGGGACGTTGCCGACCGGATGGTCAAGGCGCTCGTGCGCATGGCTCCGGTGCGGTGATCGTCGTGGCCATCCCAGTTTGCGAATGCCGAGTTGGGGCACCTAGTCTGGCGCCGCTCTCGTCCAGGCACCGTCGCGGCACACCTCGGCGTGTCCGGCGCACCGCCACCCCGGTTGGAGGCCGCCCGTGAGCCTCGGATCGTTCGCCCCGATCCTGGTCATGCTGACGCTCGCCACGCTGTTCGCGGTGGTGTCGATCGTGGTCTCGGCGTTCCTGGCCCCGCACCGGCCGACCAGGGCGAAGTACTCGCCCTACGAGTCCGGCATCGAGCCCGGCCGGCTGCCCAAGGGCGAGCGCTACCCGGTCAAGTTCTACCTGACCGCGATGCTGTTCGTGGTCTTCGACGTCGAGGTCATCTTCCTCTACCCGTGGGCGGTGGTCTTCCGCCAGCTCGCCCTGTTCGGCCTGATCGAGATGGCCATCTTCATCGGCCTGATCGGCATCGCCTACGTCTACGACTGGAAGCGCGGCGGATTGGAGTGGGATTAGTGCCGACCCCGACGAATGGCATTGGGAGGCAATAGATGCCCGGCACCGGTAGCGGGCTGGAGAAGATGCCCGGCGGCATCCTCGTCACCACCGTCGAGAAGTTGGCCAACTGGGCGCGCACCGGCTCTCTGTGGCCGGCCACCTTCGGGCTGGCCTGCTGCGCCATCGAGATGATGGCCACCGGGGCCGGCCGCTACGACCTGGCCCGTTTCGGCATGGAGGTGTTCCGCGCCTCGCCGCGCCAGGCCGACCTGATGATCGTGGCCGGCCGTGTCTCGCAGAAGATGGCGCCGGTGCTGCGCACCATCTACGACCAGATGCCCGAGCCCAAGTGGGTCGTGTCCATGGGTGTCTGCGCCACCTCCGGCGGCATGTTCAACAACTACGCCGTCGTCCAGGGCGTCGACCAGATCGTGCCGGTCGACATGTACGTGCCCGGCTGCCCGCCCCGCCCCGAGATGCTGATGGACGGCATCCTGCGCCTGCACGAGAAGATCCGGAAGGGCGAGCCGCGCGGCCAGCTGGTGCTCGAGCCGGCCGCCTCCACCCGGACCGGTCAGGAGGCCTGAGCCGGTGTCCCCAGAGACCGCCACGCAGCCACCCGACGCCCTGCAGCCGGTCCTGAACGGGCTGCGCGAGCGCTTCGGCGACGCCGTCCGCGAGATCGGCGGCCACCGCGGCGAGGTCACCGTCGAGCTCGACCCCGCCAGCCTGGTCGAGGTCGCCACCTGGCTGCGGGACGACCCCGCCGCCGCCTTCGGCCACCTCTCGGACCTGTCCGGCACCGACTACCCCGAGCGGCCGGACCGGCTCTGCGTCGACTACCACCTCTACTCGCGCGAGCACAACGTGCGGCTGCGCCTCAAGGTGCGCGTCACCGTGGCCGAGCCGCGACTTCCCACCGTCACCGGCGTCTGGCCCACCGCCAACTGGCACGAGCGCGAGGTCTACGACTTCTTCGGGGTGCGCTTCGACGGGCACCCCAACCTGGTCCGCATCCTCATGCCGGAGGACTGGAAGGGCTACCCGCACCGCAAGGACTACCCACTCGGCGGCGTCGACGTCGACTACATCGGCGCCCACGTGCCACCCCCCGACACGCGACGTTACAAGGGAGGGTGGACGAGCACATGAGCGAGCCGACCATCGACGAGGCCGTCGTTCGCCCCGGCGAGGCCCTCGACCTGCCAGAGCGCGCGGCCGCCCAGCACGTCGCCCTGAACGAGCGGCGTGCCCAGCAGGTGATCGCCATGGGCGGCGGCGACTGGGCCGAGGTCACCGCCCGCGCCCACGCCGAGGGCGACGACGATCTGATGGTCATCAACATGGGCCCCCAGCACCCCTCCACCCACGGGGTGCTGCGGCTGGTGGTCGAGCTGCGCGGCGAGGAGGTGGTCTCCTGCCAGCCGGTGGTCGGCTACCTCCACACCGGCATCGAGAAGTCGGCCGAGTACCGCACCTGGGTCCAGGGGGTCACGTTCGTGACGCGCATGGACTACCTCGCGCCCATCTTCAACGAGACCGCCTACTGCCTGGCAGTGGAGAAGCTGCTCGGCGTCGAGGCGCCGCCACGCGCCCAGGCCCTGCGGGTGCTGATGATGGAGCTGAACCGGGTCGCCTCCCACCTCGTCTGGCTGGCCACCACCGGGCTGGAGCTGGGCGCGCTCTCGGTGATGCTGTACGGCTTCCGCGAGCGCGAGGAGATCCTCGACATCCTCGAGGAGGTCACCGGGCTGCGCATGAACCACGCCTGGGTGCGGCCGGCCGGCGTCTCCCAGGACCTGCCCGACGGCACCGAGGAGCACGTGCGGCGCTTCGTCGACGACATGCGCGGCAAGATCGACGAGTACGAGACACTGCTGACCCGCAACCCGATCTGGATGGAGCGCACCCGCGGCATCGGCCGGCTCTCCGCCGAGCAGCTCACCGGCCTCGGCATCACCGGCCCCATGCTGCGCGCCGGCGGGATCGCCCACGACCTGCGCAAGGCCGAGCCCTACTGCGGCTACGAGCAGTACGACTTCGAGGTGCCGACCGCCACCGACTCCGACGTGTACGCCCGCTACCAGGTGCGCATCGCCGAGATGCGGGAGAGCCTGAAGATCATCGAGCAGGTGCTCGACTCCCTGCCCGGCGGCCCGGTGATGGTCGCCGACCCCAAGATCGCCTGGCCGGCCCGCCTCACCCTCGGCCCCGACGGGCTCGGCAACTCGCCGGCCCACGTCCAGCACATCATGGGCGAGTCGATGGAGGCCCTGATCCACCACTTCAAGATGGTCACCGAGGGCATCAAGGTGCCGGCCGGCGAGGTCTACACCACCGTGGAGTCGCCCCGCGGGGAGCTCGGCTACCACGTCGTCTCCGACGGCGGCAACCTGCCCTACCGGGTCCACGTCCGCGACCCGTCGTTCGTCAACCTGCAGGCCGTCCCGGTGATGATGAACGGCCTGCTGGTGGCGGACATCATCGCCGCCCTGTCCTCGACCGACCCGGTGCTCGGCGGCGTGGACCGCTGAGGCGCCCCCCGACCGCCAACGACAAGGAGACCCCCGCCGCCGTGCCCCTGACCGAACGGACCTTGGCCCGCGTCGAAGAGCTGATCGCCCGCTACCCGGAGCGGCGCTCGGCCATGCTGCCGCTGCTGTTCCTGGTCCAGGCCGAGGACGGCTACGTCTCCCCGGCGGGGGTCGCGCAGGTCGCCGAGCTGCTCGGCGTGACCAAGGCCGAGGTGGGCGCCGTGGCCACCTTCTACACCATGTTCCGGCGCCGCCCGGTCGGCCGCTACCTGGTCTCGGTCTGCCGCACCCTCTCCTGCGAGCTGCGCGGCTCGCGCGAGATCGCCCAGGCGCTCTGCGAGCGGCTCGACGTGGCCCTCGGCGGGACGGATCCCAGCGGCACGGTCACCGTCGAGGAGGTCGAGTGCCTGGCCGCCTGCGACGGCGCCCCGGTGCTGCAGGTCAACACGGAGAACTACGAGCGCATCACCCGGGAGCAGGCGCTGGAGCTGACCGAGCGCCTGCTCGCCGGCGAGCTGCCGCCGCCGACCTTCGCCGCCGAGGGCGCGGTCACCGAGCCGTCCACCGCCGCGCTGCACTGGCGCCTCTCCGGTCTCGGCGAGCCCCCGGACGAGCTGGCCGAGCGCGGAGGCGCGCCGTGACCGCGCAGGTCGAGGTGCTCAGCAGCCGCTGGAAGGACGGCCGCGCGCACCAGCTCGACCGCTACCTGGAGCTGGGCGGCTACGCCAGCCTCGACGCCGCCTTCGCGCGCAACCCCGCCGACCTGGTGCAGCTGGTCAAGGACTCGGGCCTGCGCGGCCGGGGCGGTGCCGGATTCCCCACCGGCATGAAGTGGGGCTTCCTGGCCAAGGGCACCGGCAAGCCGACCTACCTGGTGGTCAACGCCGACGAGAGCGAGCCGGGCACCTTCAAGGACATGGAGCTGCTGGAGCGCGACCCGCACTCGCTGGTCGAAGGCGTGATCGTCTCGGCCTACGCGATCGGCTGCAACACCGCCTTCATCTACCTGCGCGGCGAGTGCGGCTTCGCCGGCCGCCGCCTCGAGGCCGCCGTCGCCGACGCCTACGACCGCGGCCTGATCGGCCACGACGTCAAGGGCTCCGGCTTCGACCTCGAGGTGGTGCTGCACCGGGGCGCCGGCGCCTACATCTGCGGTGAGGAGACCGCCCTGCTCTCCTCGCTCGAGGGCGAGCGCGGCCAGCCGAAGCTGCGCCCGCCGTTCCCGGCCGTCGAGGGCCTCTACCGGGCGCCGACGACGGTCAACAACGTCGAGACGATCGCGACCGTGCCGTACATCTTCAACAAGGGCGTCGACTGGTTCCGCTCGATGGGCTCGGAGCGCTCGCCGGGCCCGAAGCTGTTCAGCGTCTCCGGCGACGTGCGCAACCCCGGCAACTTCGAGTTCCCCCTGGGCGTCCCGGCGCGCGAGGTGATCATGGAGGCGGCCGGCGGCATGCTCGAGGGCAAGACGCTCAAGGCGTGGACCCCCGGCGGCTCCTCCACCCCCATGCTGACCTCGGACCACCTCGACGTCCCGATGGACTTCGAGGGCATCGCCGGCGCCGGCAGCCTGCTGGGCACGGCCGCGGTGATCGTCATGTCCACCGACGTCTGCATGGTCCGCGCCTGCCTCAACTTCACCGAGTTCTACGCCCACGAGTCGTGCGGCAAGTGCACGCCGTGCCGCGAGGGCACCGACTGGATGCGCAAGATCCTCGCCCGCCTGGAGACCGGGCAGGGTCGCGAGGAGGACCTCGACACCCTGAACGACATCTGCGACGGGATCTTCGGCCGTTCGTTCTGCGCCCTCGGCGACGGGGCCACCAGCCCGGTCGTCTCGGCCCTGAAGTTCTTCCGCGACGAGTTCAGCCAGCACGTCAGCGGCCACGGCTGTCCCTTCCAGGGCGGCCGGGTGGCCGTCGGCGCCGACCACTAGCCCGGCCCGGGGAGACAGTCCATGCCCGACCAGCCGACCACCGTGAAGGTCACCATCGACGGCAAGGAGCTCGAGGTGGCCCCCGGCACCCTGGTCATCCGGGCGGCCGAGCAGATCGGGATCGTGATCCCGCGGTTCTGCGACCACCGCCTGCTGGCGCCGCTCGGCGCCTGCCGGCAGTGCCTGGTCGAGGTGGAGGGCCAGCGCAAGCCGCTCACCGCCTGCACCACCACGGTGACCGACGGGATGGTGGTCAAGACCCAGGAGACCTCGGCGGTCGCCAGGGCCGGGCAGGAGAGCACCCTGGAGTTCCTGCTGATCAACCACCCGCTCGACTGCCCCATGTGCGACAAGGGCGGGGAGTGCCCGCTGCAGGACCAGACGCTCGCCCACGGCCCCGGCGAGACCCGCTTCATCGAGACCAAGCGGCGCTACGAGAAGCCCATCAAGATCTCCGAGACGGTCCTGCTGGACCGCGAGCGCTGCGTGCTGTGCGCCCGCTGCACCCGCTTCTCGGCCGAGGTCGCCGGCGACCCGTTCATCGAGCTGTTCGAGCGCGGCTCCCTCGAGCAGGTGGCCATCTACGACGACGAGCCGTACAAGAGCCTGTTCTCCGGCAACGTCGTGCAGATCTGCCCGGTGGGCGCGCTGACCTCGCCGTCCTACCGGTTCCAGGCGCGCCCCTTCGACCTGACCTCGAGCGACGGCGTCTGCAACCACTGCGCCGCGGGCTGCAACCTGCGCATCGACGCCCGCCGCGGTCTGGTCACCCGCCAGCTCGCCCGCGACAACGACGAGGTCAACCAGGCCTGGAACTGCGACCGCGGCCGCTACGGCTTCGCCTACGCGCGGAACCCCGAGCGGGTGCTGGTCCCGCAGGTCGCCGAGGGCGGCAAGCTGCGCACCGCCTCCTGGTCGGAGGCGCTGCGGCGCGCCGCCGACGCGATCAGGGCCGGGCGCGGGCGCGGCGTCGGCGTGCTGGTCGGCGGGCACCTCAGCGACCAGGACGCCTACGCGATGCAGAAGCTCGCCCGGGTCGCGCTGCACAGCAACAACGTCGACGCGCGCAGCTGGCCGGGGAGCGCGGCGGAGACCGCGGTCACGGGCGGGCTGGCCGGCACCGTCGGGCCCACCTACGCCGACCTGGACGGCGCCGCCGCCGTGGTGGTGGTCGACCTCGACCCGCACGAGGAGTCGCCGATCCTGTTCCTGCGCCTGCGCGCCGCGGCCCTGCGCCACGGCGTGCCGGTGGTGGCCGTCGGCGCGCGCGCCGGCCGCCTCGCCGAGTTCGCCACCGTGGTCCACGCCGCGCCCGGCGGGCAGGCCGACGCCCTCGACCGCATCGGCAAGGGGCAGGGCGACGCCGGCAAGCGGTTGCGCGAGGCACGCAAGCAGCGGGACGGCACCGTGGTCGTGCTCGCCGGCTGGCGCGCCGCCGCGAGCGGCGGCCTGGCCGGCGCCGCCAAGCTGGCGGGCACGCTCGGCGGGCGCCTCGCCTGGGTGCCGCGGCGCGCCGGCGACCGCGGCGCGCTCGACGCCGGCGCCAGGCCGGACCTGCTCCCCGGGGGCCGCTCCGTGACCGACGAGGACGCCAGGCGCGAGCTGGGCGAGGCCTGGGGCGCCGAGCTGCCGGCCGAGCCGGGGCTGGACGCCCAGGGCATGCTGCGCGCCGCCGCCGACGGCGAGCTCGGCGTGCTGCTGCTGGCCGGGGTCGACCTGATCCGCGACCACGGTCCCCGCGAGCTGGTCGAGCGCGCCCTCGCCAACGCCTTCGTGATCGCCGTCGACCACGAGCTGAACGAGACCACCAGGCACGCGGAGGTGCTACTGCCCGGTGTCGTCCACGCCGAGACCGACGGCACCTTCACCGACTGGGAGGGCCGCGTCCAGGGGACGCGGCACGCCGTGCCGGTCGGCGGCGCCGCCCAGACCATCTGGGAGCTGGCCGACCAGCTGTCGCTGCGGCTCAAGGTCGACCTCGGCCTCGGCAACCTCGACGCGGTGGTGGCCGAGACGGCGCGCTGGCGCGCCCGGCCCGCGGGGGCGGCCGTGTCCAACGCGGTGCCCGCCCCGGAGCCCGCCGCGCCGACAGGGCCGGACGACGGCCTCGCCCTGGTCACCTACCCGCTGCTCCTGGACGGCGCCTCGCTGCTGGCCAGGGCGGCCGACCTCAACCGCAGCACCGAGGAGGCCTTCTGCGAGCTGCACCCTGATGACGCCGCCCGCCTGGGGCTCGCCGCCGGGGGCCGCGCCGCGCTCGACTTCGGCGACGGCGCCACCGCCGAGCTGCCCGTGCGGGTCTCCGCCGGGGTCGCCCCCGGCTGCGTGTTCGTGCCCAGCAACCAGCCGGACCTGGCCCTCGGGGCGCTGCTCGGCCCGGCCCCGGCCCGCCGGGTCGCCCTGCGGGCCGCCGGGGAGGTGGCCGCGTGATCTGGGACCTCTTCATCGTGGTCGTCAAGGTCGTCGGCGTGTTCGCCTTCCTGATGCTGTCGGTGCTGTTCATCATCTGGCTGGAGCGCCGCGTGGTGGCGTTCATGCAGACCCGCATCGGCCCCAACCGGGTCGGCCCGTTCGGGCTGCTGCAGAGCC
>WNFV01004087.1_pt1 | contig 19847 bp, 17 predicted proteins | sample 5400101 | NCBI WGS metagenome assembly WNFV01 (sample SAMN13153361, study PRJNA577476) | soil metagenome | isolation source: 115 cm soil or saprolite under grassland replicate 1 | place: USA:California | collected 2016-06-15 | reverse complement strand
CTTGGTGCTGCTGCAATCGCCTCAGGATGCCGACCCTCCGGCGGAGCTTGCAAACTACTGCTTCCATGACAATGAGAAGCTTGCGCGCTACTTGGTCGCGGAATTTGTCTCGCATTTCGGCGCGTGGAAGGGTCTGCCCGGACTCGGACGCCTGACCTACCGGCAACTCGACAGCGCCGACGCATCGGGCGATCCGGCCAGTACCTATTGTGAGACGGTAAAATCCGGCGATCTGACCGTGCGGCTCACTTGGAGCGGGCTCGGTAAACCGTTCTGCTTCGCCCTACCTCCTGACAAATCGGCTACCGGCAAGCACCACATGCCTAGTTTGTTCGTCGGCTGCCAAATAGCCGGTCACACCATCAGCACGGCCATGCTCGCGTTCTCCGAGACTTGGGTTCGCGCCTAGCCCGGATTTCTCACAGGATCGCGTGATCATGGCGCAGAGATTTGACCCGCCAGCGGTTTTGAGCCCCGCCGCCAAAACTGGACGTATTGGCAAGGGGCGAAAAAGCGATGGCGGGACAAAGATCAAGCCAGGGCGCGTCGAGACTGCGAGAAATCCGGGCTAGGGGATTAGATGCCGCGAGCCGAAGACAAATGGGACGGACCCTCTTCCATGGCTAATGGTGACCTGCACGAACAGATCTCGCGCCTCGAAATCCAAATAGAGGAACTTGCCGAAGCCACAGAAAGGTGCCGGAGGATTGGTTTAATTTCGAAGGCGATTATCGCTGTCGGAGGAATTTGGATGTTGGCGATGCTCGTCGGAGCAATCAGGCTGAATCCTATCGCTTTGATACTCGCGCTCTCGTTCATTCTAGGCGGAATCGTAGTGTTCGGTTCCAATGCAAGCACGGCGAAACAGATCATCATCAAAATCAAAGCGGCTGAGACCCTCAGAACCGAGTTGATCAGCAGTATCAAACTTCGACTCGTATCAACCACGATAGGAGAAGACTGATGCGGGCCTCTATGCCTTTCGCCGCGCTGCTGGGGCGGGGGCCAGACCTGAAACACATTGAACGCTAGTGCCGCCGATTTGAAGTTCCTACACCGGCTGCGGCAATCTCATTTTAGGAACTTCAAATCGAAAAGCGGCACTAGAATCATATGTTTGCTAGTGCCCCTGTTGCTTCCGAAGTTCGTGTCAGAGGGTGCCGCAATGTATCACGAACTTCGGAAGCGGGGCACTAGCGCCCGCGATAAGCCGTGCAATTTGACGAGCCGGCTCGATCATGCGCTTCACATCGTGCCTTGTGGTGTCGTGGGCCTTGCAAGAGCGTCGCCTCGCGGCTGTGGCCGCCCGTCAAGCCTGTAGGGACGGGTTCCGTCGCGCCGCTGTCAGATACTGGAAAAAGCCGAGCGCAGCACCACCGCGCGGCTGGCTTGACGACTCCGGACTCGAAGAAACTCATCCATCGCCAAGGACCATTGCTTCATCCGAAGGAATCGCTTGCGATCCTCTGGCGATTGCGCCTGGTCGGCCAGCCGCGAATATTGTTCTGCGCGAGCCCGCCAATCGTCTGCTTTGAACATGGCCCTCTCCGATTCGACTTGACGCAGCCTCCATCACATTAGCCCTGGAGTCTTCATTTCCAAGTAGCGGATAGGGTCGGTGCGACGAATTTCCGGACGTGTTGCCGATTTGTCATGGCGCGACCTTGGCCGCGCACGGTTGCAGCTGTTTATCCCCTTTCCCGCCCGCGCGCAGCGACAATCGCACTCATATCCCTGATGGACCGAGCGGCCAGGAGGTCATGGAAGCCGATCGACCGGAACCGACCAGGCCTGGAAATTGTGCGCTGACACCTCCATATGGGGAGCATGGCTGAACGAACCAATGATGCCGCGGCTGGCTGGAAAGTCACGATCAGAGGGCCCCAACCAAACGGTGCGGACGTCGATCACCTTTGGGTCGCGGCAATTGCCGACGAGCGCGAAACGCGAGAGAGATTGTTGCTGCCCGATTTGCCGGGTGAAGCTCGCCTTGAGCCTTTGTCGACCGATGAATTGGCAGAGTTTGGGCTCGAACCCGGCGAGGTTCGACGCATATCATGAACACCGGCCCCTCCTTTCGGCGATCACGGCGATCGTCATGAGCGCGACCGAGCGGCCGGACGATGAGTCAGCGATCTGCAGGGCCTGCGGCGCGTGCTGCTCGTTTTCGTCCGAGTGGCCGCGCTTCTCGGTGGAGGAGGATGCCGACCTCGATCGCATCCCGCCTGCGTTCGTCGACGACGGCGAGGGGCGCATGCGTTGCCATGGCGATCGCTGTTCCGCTCTTGTGGGCGATGTCGGCCTATCGACGTCGTGCGCGGTTTACGCGGTGCGACCCGAGGCTTGCCGGGCGTGCTTGCCGGGAGACGACGCCTGCCGAATGGCCCGGCGCCGCTTCAATCTGCCGCCGCTGGCATGACGACATTGAGCTTGTATTTTGAAGAGCTCGATTATCGGCCCACGCCGATCGGCGCGCTGAGCCTGCGCCGCCGTCGTGAATTGTCGCTGGGGGTCGATGTCTTCGAGATCAAGCTCGGCGACCAATATCTCATGTCGAGCCTGTTCACGGCCTCGGAAATCGCGTTGGCGCGCCTGGGGCTGGCGGAGCTTTCGGGGCAACGTCTCGATGTCGTCGTCGGCGGACTCGGCCTCGGGTACACGGCGCAAGCGGTGCTCGAGCATGCGGCGGTCGAGTCGCTTCTCGTCGTCGAGGCGCTGGACGCAGTGATCGACTGGCATCAGACGGGGCTGCTGCCGCTCGGGCCCGCGCTGACCAAAGATCCGCGCTGCCGGTTCGTGTCGGGCGATCTATTCGCGCTCGCGGCCTCGAAGGGAGGATTCGACCCGGACGTGCCGGCGCGGCGGTTCGATGCCATTCTGATCGACATCGACCATTCTCCGGACTTCCTGCTCGATCCACGACACGCAGCGTTTTACCAGCCCGAGGGGCTGAGAAGGCTCGCCGCCCACCTTCATCCCGGCGGCGTCTTCGGGCTTTGGTCAAACGAGCTTCCGGACCAGGCGTTCACACAGCGGCTTACCGCGGTCTTCGCCGAGGCGCGCGCCGAGCGGGTGACGTTTCACAACCCGCTTCAGAACCGGGAGTTCACCCAGACCATTTACCTCGCGCGGACGGAAGGTGCGCCAGATCGCACCGTCGCCTAGCCCGGATTTCTCCATAGGATCGGCGATCCTGGTGCAGAGATTTGGCCCGCCAGCGGTTTTGAGCCACGCCGCCAATACTGGTCGTATTGGCAGGGGGCGAAAAAGCGATGGCGGGACAAAGATCAAGCCAGGACGCGTCGAGACTGTGAGAAATCCGGGCTAGCTACGTGTCCGACTTGCTCGCCACTCAGCGCCGCAGTACTTCCGGAATGCGTCAATGTCGTCATTTCCAGCATGTTTGGCATGTGCGTAAACGCCGCGCGACAGAAACAATATGAATGATATCAAGGGACTTTGACCTCCGTGCACAGCCTCGGCCTCACCGACGACAAGGTCAACATTCTGGTCCAGATCGCACTCAAGCGAAATCCCCACGTCCCCAATGTCCCGCTCGTCGTGGATTACGCGAAGACCGAACAGGATCGCCAAGTCATGCGATTGGTGTTCGGCTGGCTGGTGATGGAGCGGCCGATCGCGGGTCCTCCGGGCACGCCCGAGATCAGGGTCAAGGCGCTCCGGGATGGCTTTGACCAGACAATGCAGGACCCGCTGTTCGTGGCCGATATCGCCAAAGCATCCCTCGCCTTTGCGCCAACGTGGTGGAGAATTGGGTGATGCCAGGCGCGGCGCTGACGGGTAGATCTTGCGAGACCGGACCTGCTGCAACTCGACAACGGCCGTCGGCATCGTCCCAGTGCCGTGATGATGCCGGATGGCTCAGGCTCAGGAGGACGGCGGCGGCAATCCGATCTCCATCTTTCGGCCAACTTGCCGATGGGGTAACGTTGATGCTGCGTCGAAATCGACGAACTGGTCCGGGCGGTCGCGTTGAGTGGGTAAGTATCGGTCGCGCATCAGGGTTCCGTAATGCCGGCGAAAAGGGGATAGACATGTTCAAGCACAAGGCGCCCGACAACGATCAGGACGCGGTGGCAAATGAACAGGCGGCGGCGAGGCCGCAGCCGACGAAAGCGGAAACAAGCTCTTGCATCGGCTCCGGCATGTCGATTGTCGGCAAGATCGAATGCAATGGTCCAGCGCAGGTCTTCGGCCGAATCGAAGGCGAGTTGCGCGCCTCTGACCTCCTGATCGGCGATGGCGCACAGATCGAGGGTAGCGTCATTGCCCAGGACATTACCGTCTGCGGCCGCGTCAAGGGCACGATCCGTGCCGTCCGCGTTAGGCTGCAGGGCGGTGGTGCCGTCGAGGGTGACATTTTTCATCGGTCGTTGTCGATCGACGAGAGCTCTCTGTTTGAAGGATCATCGCGGCGGGTTGAAAATCCAACGGAGCCGGCGTCGAGCGTCGACGCCAACGGCCCTCAGAAAAAAAGCATGCAGAACCCGACCCCCGCCCCGTTACCGTCCATCGACGCCGATTTGCAGCGGCATTGATCGATCGGCACCCACTGAGTGGTCCGGCTGTTCGAAGAACCCGTGTATAACTCTCGCAGCTCGCCGTAGAAATGGAAAGGTACGCCCTACGATGCTGTCCGCCACCCAGTCATTTCCGCTAGGCGGTCTAAAAAATCAGACTATACAAGATTTAGAAAGGACGATGTACGCAACGCGTCTGGCATGTAGTTCCTGAGCCGATAGGTAACCTTCTCCGTGGTGAGAAGATGGATGGTGCATCGACGCAACTCACGGGCCTAGACTTGCTCTTGTTGGCCTAATGCCCGCTTCAATGGTCCTTGCGGAAGAGGCTTCGCCACTGGCGCGACCTGTGAGCCCGTCGTTTTTTGGCCTCACAGCCTGCATATGAGATCTGCCATCTCGTAACGCGGTAAGAGCTATCGCCGAATCTGTGACGCAAGGATCAAGCTGCGGCGGCCTGAGCATCGCGGTCTGATGACCTGGTGTACCGACACGTCGGTCAGCTATGGAGCCCGGTTTACAAAATGGCTTTGACAGCGATGAATCTGACAGCCAAACTTGTGGTTTCGTCTCTCGCATCCTTCGTTGTGCCCGTTATCGACGTCATTTCTCGCAAGGAGGAGAGAGCATTGACTGCCGAAATTGAGAATTGGATTGTCGAGAGAGTGATCCTGTATATTGTTTTCAGCTATCCGAAAAGCTATCCCGCCTCAAAACCATGCCCTGAACGCGTGGTGTTCAAAGGCGAAGGATGGCGCGCGGTTTATCTTGAGAAAGGTATGGAGTTGGTGGGTAATGCGCCAGCCGAAATAAGGGATCTGTTACACCGCCTCGAACAGGAACACATTCTGAACCTGCAGAATTTGCTGCGCTTTCTGTGTGAGCATAGCCATAAAGTCCGAACAGAGGTCCATGGGTTTGACGCCTCAAGCAAGGTTCTCGGATATGTTCAGCCGGATGAAATCTCCACTGAAAAATCTAACCTCCAGTTCGCAGTCAATGAGGGATTCGATCTGGATTTCAAGTGGGAAGTGGTGAAGGTACTTCCAGCGTAACCCAACGAAAAATTCCCGAATAAAAATTTCCAACACCGTCTCGCGAGTGAGATGATCTTTGAATCGGAGATCGACCTCTGTCTACGAGTCGAGCACCCGTGGGCGGCAAAGGCACGTCCACCAATTCAGGGTTTTGAGGGTGGACTCGTTCACCTAAAGATTTCTCTCATCACTGGCCAGTGGCTTGTTTTCGATTCAGCGTCCAAAGAATACACTATCTCGTAGCGTGTTGGGCCAATAATCGGGGCGTCCTCGGCATTCTACGCGCATCCTATGAGCTGGGTCCTGCAATACGAAGACCAGAGGGGTCGAGGCAAAACCTGGCCCATTCTAAGCTCGCGCGAAACCGCTCTCGAACAAGCCTGCTCCCTTCTCTTCCACGGGTACTCCGTGCGCCGCATAACAGGTCCCAATGGTGAGGAAATAGAACCGAGCGAGCATCGAGGCGTTTTGCGCACAGCGGAAGACAACCGACGACAATTTCAGCCGTTGAGAACTTCTCTTATGGGCTTCCACTCGACACCCAGTGCCCCACGAACATCTCGATCACTGCAGGGCATATGAATTCCCACGACATCTTCAGCCCCGCGGGGGTCGAAATCTCAATGTGGCCTCCACCACATGCGCCACTTTCTCGGCTTTGGCCTTGTATGCGTTCGGTGAGAGGTGTTCACCACCTTGAAGGCCGCCCTTGCCAGAGGCACTTCCGGAGCCGTGTTGTCTGACGACACGCACGCCTATAGCCGCAAGCGGAGTTCGTAAGGCAGCAGCGAAGGTATCGGCTGTCCAACCGAGTTCCTTCCCTTGCCGGGTATCGTCGAACACCACGTACCGCATTCAAGGTATTCCTTCCCCTGCGCGGCGCGTGACCATCCTAGCGATGCCGTCGAGCGCTATGAGTTGACGGCCACTGTCACACATTTCGTAGGCTGCAAAATTCTGCGTCTGCCGACGGGAGGTGCGATATTGGGCTACTGCAGCAGAGCCGCAGCCAGGCGAGTTCATCAGCCACCAGCCCAATTAGGCGATAACAGAACCGCGCTTCTGCTCCTCCGCTTCGCTCGCAGCACGCGGAACAGCCGGTAACTGCAGCACCGTCGCGTGCTGACCTTCACAGAGCAAGGTGACCAGCACAAGCTCCCCGTCCGCGAACTCAAGGGCATCGTGATGTACCTTCGGTTTGTCTTTGTTGACCTGACGGAAACGAGCCACCCTCTCCCCGAGCTTCTTCACGCGTGACCAGTTCGGGAAAAAACCAAGACCACGTTCGTATTCAATCTCCTTGTCGAACGCGACCTCCGTACCGGGAAGAAGGCACACCGCCACGTTTGGTTCTCCGACCGCAGCAAAGCCGCGAGTGATCGAGTTGCCAAACTCCGTCGACACCAATTGGTCTCCGACCTTGGCCGGTCGGGACGCAACGTTGTGTAGACTGTAGTCGCACATTGCAGGTACTCCTCTGCTGTGAATAGCCGGATTGGTTGTCCTTCTTCTTGAAGCACATCGGGCTTCGGTGGCGGTCTTATGTCGCCCTCCTCAGCTCGACTTTGGCCAATTTTGGAGCGGCTCCTGCGCGGAATGTGCTGAAAAATAAGGGACGCCGGATTTCTTGCCGGTCACGACCGCGCCCGGGACCGTAAAGAAATTCCGCGCCATGCCTGGCAGCGCTTGCAAAATGCGCTCGCCCACAGTGCTAAAATTGGCCAAAGTCGAGCTCAGGCCGTCAAAATGTAATCGCGCGGCGCCTGCGATTCGCGTCCATGTCCTCGCTATTGCCCCTGCCTGGCAAGCTCCTTGTCGCTCAGCTTCCAGTCCTGCCAAAGCTCCAGCACCGCAAGCAGCACGACGACGACGCCAAGGACGAAATGCCAGTACCTGAGTGCGCCGGCGTGGGCGTAGCCAAAGGTGAATGACGACACAATCAGCCATAGCCCGCACGCGATTTCGCCGCCTTCCTCCCAGCGATGCAGATCAATACGCCGATGACGATGCCGAGCCAGTCTTCCCAAGTGCGGTGGAGGTTGAAAAGCCGCACGCCTGCCATCGTACCCTCCCAAGTTTGAGGCATACGTCAGGCGCCTGGATGGTCCATGCATTCCAGCTGCGCGACTATCCGGCCTCACCGGGCGTATATACTACTTTAGTCTAATACTGTGCCACGGCACCGCAAGGGGAATCTGGCCGTAGGATTGACGATATTGCCATCGAGCCCTCGATATTGAGGAATCCGGTGACCTTGCCCGCCCGGCCGCGGCAGGCTTGCGGCGAAGCCGCTGCCGACCGGATCGGCGACCTGCACGAAGACGATCGGGATTTCGCGCGTCTGCTGGAGCATCGCAGCAGTCACGGGTGTGCTGTCGGTCAGGACCAAGTCGGGCTGCAGCGCGACGAGTTCTTTCGCGTATCGTTGCAGCGAATCCACGTCGAGTGCCGCCCCGCCGATCCGAAGGTTGCGGCCGTCCGTCCACCCGAGCTTCTGAAGCTCCTCCCGCAGCGCCGCGAGTCTGTGCTTGCGAATCGTCCTCTGCAAGCGCTGTCAGCACACCGATCCGCCGCATCCGGTCGGGCTGCTGCTCGCGCGCCGCGAGCGGCTAGGTGACCGCCGCGCCGCCGATAAGGGTGAGGAACTCGCGCCGCCTCATTCAATCACCTTCTCGACGCGCAGAAGGAATGACTCCGGAATTGACAGCCCGATCGCTTTCGCGGTCTTGAGGTTGATGACCAACTCGAACTTGACCGGCTGCTCCACGGGCAGGTCCGCCGGCTTGATGGGTCGAGAGCACCTGTATTCGCCATGTCCCATGGCGCTTGCCGTCTTTGATGCGGCTTATCGCGGTTGATGTGAAACCTTACGCGACGCGAGGAACGGGCTCAATGGTGGGGGAAGGATGCACCGCGCAGGCGTCCCATCGAGCGCTTCGGAGACGTCGTTGCACATCCGATTCTTGGCGGGCTACATCATCGATACGCCAGAATCTAGTTTTCGCAAGCGACAGGGCGGTCTGCATCATCGGTACGAACGTCGCGCCGCATGACCGCAGGTGGTCAGCGAACCGACGCGCCGGTGTCGGCGTGACCGCGAGACAAGCGGGCGTTGACGCCTGACCTCTTCTATGGAAACCTCTGATCATGCCCCGCGACAAACCGACCTCCAGGCGACAATTTCTACGTGACGCCGGCATCGCCGCGGGTCTCGCCGCGGTGCCGCTCGCGCGCCCGGGACGCGCGCAGACCAAGCGGCAGGTCACGGTGCGCCTCGATTGGATCTACCAGGGACCGAATGCCGGCTTCATGGTGGCGCAGGACAAGGGCTTTTACGCGGAAGCCGGCCTCAACGTCGAGGTCGGCCCCGGCAAGGGTTCGGGAAGCACCGCTCAGCTCGTCGCCAGCAAGGCGACCCAGTTCGGCTTTGCGGACGGCTATGTTGTCGGCAACGGCGTGTCAAAGGGCATGAATATCAGGACGGTCGCCGGCCTATATCGCCGCAATCCGACGGCAATCGTCGTGCTCGCCGACTCCGACATCAAGACGCCGAAGGACCTCGAGGGTAAGACCGTTGCCATTGCGGCCGGCTCGACTCAATTCCAGCAGTGGCCGGCCTTCGTGAAGGGCTGCGGGCTCGACGCCGGCAAGATTCGCGTTGTCAATATCGATCCCGCAGGCAGCCCACCGGCCCTGATCACCGGGCAGGTCCCTGCCATCGCCGGCTACGCCCTGGGTCAAGTCCCAAGCGTGGAGATCCGCGGCAACACAAAGGCGCGTGTCTTCTGGTACGCCGACTGCGGCGTCACCGCGGTCAGCAATGGTATCGTCGTCCATAACGATCTGATCAAAGAGGAACCCGAGCTGGTTCGGGGGTTCGTCGTCGCCACCCTCAAGGCATTTTTGTATGGGCGCCAAAACGTCGACGAGATGATCGCCATCGCCAGAAAGTACTCGCCGGCGATCGAGCCTGCCATTGCGCGACGCGAGGCGGAAATGTCGTGGCAAACGTGGGTCTCGCCGAACACCGCGGGCAAGCCGTTCGGCTGGATGGCCGAAAAGGACTGGCAGGAAACAGTCGAGGTGCTCAAACAGTACGGCGGCGTCACCACGCCTCTGGAAGCGCAGCAGCTTTACACTAACGATTTCGTCCCCACCGGCGCCGAGTTCATCCCGCCGCCGGAAGCGAACAAGACGTAGGAATCCTATTTCTTCCTCGGAACCACCGCCCAGGCCTCGATCTCGACCAGCATTTCCTTGAGGTCGATCCCGACCCCTCGCAGCAGCGTGGCTGGCCTGGGATGTTCCCGCAGATCCGGCTCGAACTCCTCAAAGAAACGGTACATCTCATCGCGCATGTCGAAGACGTCTTCCCGCCGCGGCAGGTAATAGCGGAACATCACGATATGCTTGAGAGAGGCATCCATCATCTCCAGCTTGTTCTTAATGTATTCCAGGCTCTGGCGAGTCTGCTGCTTGACGTCGCCGGACACCACCTTGCCTTTTCCCGCCCGTTCCTCCTCGGGCGTTCTGCACGGGGAATCTTCAAATGGGTCGCGCCCCGTCTCCCCGGAGAGAAACAGAATATCCACGTCACCCTTTGTCCTGAACCCTCCGCCCCAGTTCATCTTTTCCTTATGGTAGTGCGGCCAGAGCGTGCCCCACTCGTACTCAACTTTTCCCTTCTTCGCGAGTTCGAGTGCTTTCGGGTTGGTGGCCATGGTGTCCCTCGTATTACAGTTTGTTACACATGCATTGAGATTCACACGCTCGTTCACAGGGGTCAATTCTTGAATCCGGCTCCCTTACGGCCGGCGAACACTTCTTTGCTATGCGGTTACGACACATCCGACGGCAGGGTGGCTCGCGCGGCAAATCACGGAGGCTTTTCCTTGGGACAGTGCTCCGACATATCTCGTCCGCGACAATGACAAAGCATTCGGTTGCACATTCATACGTCGCGTCCGAGCGATGGGCATCCGGGACCGGCCCACCCGATTCCGCCCCCCCCCCGGCAGAACGCATATGTTGACCGCTTGATTGGCTCGATCCGGCGCGAGTGCACTGATCATCTGATCGTGGTCAACGAACAGCACCTTCGGCGGATTCTTGCGAAATTCGCCACCGATTACAATGGGACGCGCACTCATGTTTCGCTTGGCAAGGATGCACCGAGCAGGCGCCCGATCGAGCGCTTCGGAGACGTCGTTGCGCATCCGATTCTTGGCGGGCTACATCATCGATACGCCGGAATCTAGTTTTCGGAAGCGACAAGATATGATACAAGCCTCCGAACCTCTAACTGGGGACATTCTTGCGAGAAACTAGATCTGAACCCCTCACAGTGATCAATCCCCGTGGTTTGGCGAAATTTGCCGTCGAGCTCCTGGTCGTCGGCGTCGTCTATTTCATTCTGGCGAAAGTCGGTCAGACGCTGACCGCCGTTCAGGCGAGTGCCACCCCCGTCTGGCCACCCACCGGCTTGGGTTTGGCCGCCGTTCTGCTGTGCGGGTTCCGCATCTGGCCGGCAATTTTCGTGGCGGCATTTGCGGCCACTGTTACCAGTGAGATTGCCAATGCAAGCCTCGTAGGCTCCATCCTCGCCGCATCGGGCATCGCGGCGGGATATACGCTCGAAGCAGTCGTTGGTGGTTATCTGACGGCGGTTTGGTCCGGTGGGGCTAAAACGTTCGATACGCCGACTGGGGTGCTGAAATTCGCATTGATCGGTCTCGTACCCAGCACAGCGATCAGTGCCGGCATCGGTGCCGCAAGCTTGAGTCTTGCCGGATACGTGGATTGGACCGACTTCGTCTCCATCTGGTTCACCTGGTGGCTCGGCGATGTTGCCGGCGCGCTGCTCATTACGCCGGTCATCGTCCTGTGGGCCAAGAGCGATTGGCTGAGTTTTGATCCTCGCAAGGTCCTGGAAGCCAGCGCTGTCTTCCTTCTGACCGGTGCGGTGGGTTTCGTAGTCTTCAGCGCACTGATCGAGCAGACCGTGACCAGGGGCTGGCTCGGCTTCCTCGTCGTCCTGCCGCTGCTATGGGCAACGCTTCGGTGCAGCCGGCGTGTCACGGCAACCGCTGCTCTCATTCTTGCGTGCTTTGCCGTTTGGGGCACTCTAGCGGGGGCACGGCTGTTCGCTGCCGTGCCTCCCGACGGATCCTTCCTGCTGCTGATTATGTTCATGATCAGTATCGCAGTTTCCAGTCTTGCCCTGAGCGCCGACATATCGGTGCGGAAAAGTGTGGAAGCCAGCCTGCGTCGGCAGGAACAAGATCTGCGCGCGATGTTCAGCCAAGCGGTCGTAGGCATTGCGCAAACGGACGCAGCAGGACGCTTCAAACTCGTCAACGACCGGTTTTGTGAGATCGTTCAACGTTCATCAACCGGACTGCTGCAGTTGCGGATTCAGGACATCACCGACCCCGATGATCTGTCTGCATTGCTCGATCTGTTCGGGCACGCGATTCACACGGGCGACGGTTTCGTCATCGAGAGCCGATGCATGTTGCCCGAGGGCTCGCGCGTGTGGATCCGGAGCAATTTCTCGGCGATCTTCGATCAGGACGGCACGGTGCGCCTTGTAGCCGTTGTGGAGGACGTTACGGCGCGCCGTCGCGCGGAGGAAAATCTGCAGTGCGCTTACGACGACCTTGAAAAGATGGTCCATGAGCGTACTGCGGCGCTTGAGGAAGCGAACCACGTCCTGCACACCGAGATCGCGCAAAGGAAGCGCGTAGAAGCCGCGCTCAAGTATGACATCGCCGAGCGCCGAAAGGCGGAAGACGCCCGGAGTGATAGCGAACGACGCTTTCGCCTCTTCATCGATGCGGTTACTGATTACGCCCTCTGTATGCTCGATTCCGAGGGGTACATCACCAGCTGGAACACGGGCGCGCAGCGGATTCATCAGTACTCGGCGGCCGAGATTACCGGCAAACACTTCAGTCAATTCTATACCGAAGAGGACCAGCAACGTGGCGAGCCCGCGCGCGCACTCAAGCTAGCCGCCTACGAGGGCAAGCATGTCGCCGAAGGCTGGCGCATGCGCCGCGATCGCAGCCTATTCTGGGCGAGTGTAGTGATCGAAGCGATTCGCGACGAAATCGGTTTGCTTATCGGCTTTGCGGAGATTACGCGCGATATCACCGAACGACGGGAGGCAGAAGCAGCACTGGAGCGGGCGAAAGAACAGCTCGCTCAGTCCCAGAAAATGGAAGCGCTTGGTCAGTTGACGGGCAGCATCGCCCATGACTTTAACAATCTGTTGATGATCGTGAGTGGGCACGCCCAGCTTCTGCGTCGCCACTTGTCGGATCCCAAGCAGTTGCAGGCGATCGAGGCCCTTCAGGCAGCCGCCAGCCGCGGCGAAAGCTTGACACGTCAGCTGTTGGCGTTCTCGCGACGCCAGCCTCTAAGCCCAGCCGTCGTCGACTTGCGCGAGTGTGTCGAGGCGGTGCACGACATGCTGGTGGGATCATTGCGCGGTAACATCGAGCTGGTGTGCGACATACCCGCCGGTCTCTGGCCCGTCGAAGTCGACGTTGCGGAGCTCGAACTGGCGATGGTCAACATCGCGGTTAACGCGCGCGATGGCATGCCCGGCGGGGGCACTATCACCGTGTCGGCGGGGAACGTTACCTTGAAGCAGAAGGACAAGGTGGATGAACTCGAGGGCGACTTCATTGCCTTGACTATGAGCGACACAGGCGTCGGCATCGCGCCGGACATCTTGCCGCGTATCTTCGAACCGTTCTTCACCACGAAGGGAGTGGGCAAGGGCACCGGTCTCGGGCTGTCACAAGTCTACGGGTTTGCTCAGCAATCGGGCGGGAGCGTGACCGCGACGAGCGCGGTCGGCAGCGGTACCACAATTATCATCTATCTTCCGCGCAGCCGTGCTGCGTTGACCAGGACCGTGGAGGCGGCGGGTCTGCTTCCCACCGTGCCCGGAGAGGGCACGATCCTCATCGTCGAGGATAATCCCGAGGTCGCGAAGGTCACCTCCTCCCTCGTCGAACAGCTCGGGTACCGCACACTGCGCGCAGAGGATGCCGCGGACGCTCTCAGCAGATTGCAGCGAGACAACAAGATCAATCTGGTATTCAGCGACATCGTCATGCCCGGGGCCATGAACGGCGTCGCGCTGGCCCAGGTCATTGCAAAGCGATACCCGGATTTGCCCGTCGTTCTCACCAGTGGGTACAGCGATATGGTGCAAGCGGCCGAGACTCGGTTCGTCGTGTTGCGAAAGCCGTTCCAGCTTCCGGCCGTTGAAAAGGCTTTCCGTGAAGCCTTGGAACGCACCAGGGTGCAGGAAGAAGGCGCGCGGGTGCTGCGATTCTCGCGACCGCACGAAACCGCCGGGTGAGAAGGACGGCGAATGCATGTGGCGGTCCCGCCCAGGAAGGCGAATGTGTTGACGTGGGCGCAGATCCACTCGGGCAGCGCCTCGCTGAAGCGGGCCTCCGCGTAGGTGTAGTTCGATGCCTGTCCTTGCTCAAAATGTATTTGGCCTGACAATCGGGCGGCGGATGATCGCGGCTGAAAATCATTCATGTGCCGATCAGTACATCGGGGACGGCTGCGACTTGTGCCAAATGAACGAAATTCTGGGCACCATTGCGTGTGAGCACAACCGTTGAAAAATGCGGCGGTCCTTCACGCCGAAGCGAGCGTCGGTTCGCTGACCTCCGAGGTGATGCGGCGCGACGTTCGTAGCGATGATGCAGACCGCCCACTTCCGGGAACGCGAGGATCTCGCCTGCAGAGGGAGGCTGTATGCGGCGAGGCTGCGGACAATCCTTGTCGAGCGAGAGATGCGTTCTGGTCCTGTGATGATAGTGAAAATACCTTGATAGCACATCGCGCAAGTGCGGTCATGGCCGAGCACGATAAGGGCGTAGAGAAGCCGAAACGTCGCGGTTGCCATAACGAACATGTCGATCGCCGCAATGTCGGTCAGGTGGTTGTGCAGGAAGGTGCGCCAGGTCGGGGAGGGAGTCTTTGGGCCGCCACGGCAGGTATCTCCCGACCGTAGCCTACTGTAGAGGAGCGCGCATGCCTGCCATCAATCACAATGCCGTACATGAAGCCGGCCACGTGATCGCAGCGTTGTGTTGCGAACTCGATGTGAGGGCGGTTCTGGTAAAGCCAACGAACAAGTATACAGCGCGTTGTGAGCTGGTTCCGACGCAAGCAATTCCACGAGCTGTGTACGCGATGAAGTTAGCGGGCGCGATCGCAGTTCAAATTCAAAATGAGAGGGACGGAAGGGCGGATGATGATGGTTTCGGGAAAACGGATGATCCTGAAAGTGATGCGCACTGCATCGAACGTCTACGCCTTTATTGGATGTCTTTAGGTATGACAGATGACCAAGTGAAGGCTTGCGATACCAAGCTAAGAACCTTTGTGAAAGCCGCACTTTCGCGCTTCTGGCTCATAGTCGAGGCGCTCGCTATGAAGATTGCTACCCTTAGGCCTTCCGGCCCGCCTCTAACGGCCGCGCGGATTGGCGAGATGGTCAACGCTCTCGACCCGACGTTCTATGGCCAGGTCAAAGCGCATTTGCTCACGGATTGATTTCAGAAGGAACCTGCATGACGCGACACCTGCACATCATGGCGCGCGGGCCATACGTCGCAATCGCCAAGCGGCAGGCCGAGATCATGATGCGGATTGCATCCGAGTTCGGCCTCACGCCGGCCAGCCGGAGCCCGATCTCGACACCCGTGAACGCCGAGCGGACACTTTTTGATCTGATGGAAGGTCCACACGACGAACCCGCCGGCTGAAAGCCCGCCGGGCACGCTTTGCGTCACTACCGACACCGCTGCCCCAGCGCCGCATCGCCTGCGGCCTCCGCGGCAGGCTTCATTGCCACATTCTTCGCATGCGGGCGCCCACGTCGACGCGAACGTTCGGGCTCGCGTCGACGGCGCCCGTTGCGGTCGGGCACGGCCAAGCCCGCATCTCGAACAGCGGAAGCAGGGGATCGGGCAGGAACCGCGTGCGCGAGGCATAGACGTGCCGGTCGCCGCGGCTCGACTGATGGACATAGAATCGCTGCGGCACGATGACGTCGAGCTGATCCTTGGCGCGCGTCATGGCGACGTACAACAGGCGCCGCTCTTCTTCGATCTCCTCGCAGGTGCCCGTGGCGAGGTCGGACGGAATGCATCCGTCGACGGCATTCAACACGAAGACCGCGGTCCACTCCTGGCCCTTCGCCGAATGGATCGTGGAAAGGATCAGGTAATCCTCGTCGAGGAGCGGCACGCCGGCTTCGTCGCTCGTGGCACCCGGCGGATCGAGGGTCAGTTCGGTAAGAAAACGCTCGCGCGAGGCATAGCTCGCCGCGATCTGCTCGAGCTGCACGAGATTGGCGGCGCGGACCGCCGCGTCTTCGTGCATCCGTTCGAGATGCGGCTGATACCAGTCGCGCAGCGCGCCGATCTCGGCCGGCCAGCCGACGCTCCGCCGGGAAAGCCTCCCCATCAAATCGGCGAACGAGCCCCACTCGACGGCGCCGCGCGGTGGCGGAGCAATTTCGGCCGGCACCGTGGGGCGCCCCGCCATCTGGTCGAGGATGCCGCCCGCGGTCGCCGGTCCGACGCCTGGCAGAAGCTGGAGGACGCGAAAGCCGGCGACGCGGTCGCGCGGGTTCTCGGCCCATCGCAGGCAGGCCAGGATGTCTTTCACGTGAGCCGTGTCGAGGAACTTCAACCCACCGAACTTGACGAACGGAATATTGCGCACCGTGAGCTCGACCTCCAGCGCGGCGCCGTGATGCGCGGCGCGGAAGAGGACGGCTTGCGCCTTCAGAAGTATTCCGGTCTCGCGGTTCTCCAACACGCGTTCCGTCACGTAGCGCGCCTGCTCGATCTCGTCCCGTACGGTCACGAGCCGAGGTTGGGAACCCGAAGGGCGCTCCGACCAGAGAGTCTTGGTGAAGCGCTCGGCCGCCATTCCGATCACCGCATTGGACGCGGCGAGGATCGGCGGCGTCGAGCGATAGTTGCGCTCCAGCGTCACGACGCGCGCCGTCGGGCTGAACTGCCCGGGGAAATCGAGGATGTTGCGGACGGTCGCGGCGCGGAACGAATAGATCGACTGGGCGTCGTCGCCGACGACGGTGAGACCGCGGCCGTGCGGCTTCAGCGCGAGCAGGATCAGCGCCTGGAGGCGGTTCGTGTCCTGGTACTCGTCGACCAGAACATGGTCGAACCGGACCGCGACGTCGGCGGCGATGTCCGGGTCGCACATCATCTGCGCCCAGTACAGAAGCAGATCGTCGAAATCGAGCACGTGCTGGCGTTGCTTCGCTTCGACGTAGGCGGCGAACAGACGGCGTAGCTCATCCTCCCATGCGCAGCACCACGGGAACACGCGCGCCAGCACCGCCTCGATCTGCTCCTCGGCGTTGACGCAGCGAGAGTAGATGGCGAGACAGGTCCCCTTGCTCGGGAAGCGGCTTTCCTTCTTGGAGAAACCAAGATCGTGGCGCACGAGATTCATGAGGTCCGCCGAGTCCTCGCGGTCGTGGATGGTGAATGACGGATCGAGCCCGATCTGATGGGCGTAGTGGCGCAGCAGCTTGGCGCCGATCCCATGAAACGTCCCGGACCAGCTCAATGCGGCCACCGCGGCATTCGACTTGAAAGCCGCGGTGACGATGCGCTCCACGCGCCGCGCCATCTCGACCGCTGCGCGCCGCGAAAACGTCAGCAGGAGAATTCGGCGCGGATCTGCTCCGTTGACGACAAGATGAGCCACCCGGTGGGCAAGGGTGTTCGTCTTGCCGGATCCTGCACCGGCAATGATGAGCAGCGGGCCATCATGATCGACTGCGGCCGCGCCGACGCCATGTTCGACGGCGCGCCGCTGGTCGGGGTTGAGTTTGGCCAGATAGGGCAAGGTCATAGCGTGATTGCGAATCGGTCCTGCCGCGCGTCGCGCACCACAAATCATGTTCGTCTTTTGTTCGCAATTGCGATGGGGTAATGCCCGACTTTGATGCTGCCGAATGTGACTGACCGGAGTGGTCGATTTCGTCACGCGATAGAAAACCGAGGGCGAGACCGCTCCCGCTGGCGAAAGTCGGCGCCGGCGTTGCGTTTCGTAGATCTTCGTCCTTAAGATCGCCGGCCGGTTGCTCGGACCACCGCGAAAGGGACAGGTCATGTTGAAAAGGCTTCTTGCCGCAAGCGCGGCGATCGTCGTTTGTTTCGCCTTTGGTGCCGGATCAGCCGCCGCGCAAACCCTGGACAAGATCAAGCAGCGCGGCGTGCTCGTCGTCGGCACCAAGGCCGACTACAAGCCGTTCGGCTTCCGCGATCCCGGCGGCGCAATCATCGGCCTCGAGCCGGACATGGCAAAGGATGTCGCCGGCAAGCTCGGCGTCAAGCTGGAGGTCGAGCCAGTCGTTTCCTCCAACCGCATGCAGTTCCTGCAGCAGGGTAAGATCGACCTGATGATCGCCACGATGAACGACAAACCGGACCGGCGGCAGGTCGTCGGCATCGTCGAGCCGCTCTATTACGCCTCGGGCGTCAACGTGCTGGCCAACAAGAAGGCCGGATTGAAGAATTGGGAGCAGCTCAAGGACCAGAAAATCTGCGGTATCCAGGGCGCCTGGTACAACAAGCCGGTGGCGGAGAAATACGGCGCCGACATCGTCGCCTTCAAGGGCCAGACGGAAGCCGAGACCGCACTGCTGCAGGGCAACTGCATCGGCTGGGTCTATGACGACACCGCCTTCGCCGAGCGTCTCGCCGATGCGAAATGGGCGGGCTTCGAGATGACGCTGCCGACCATCCTCGAAGAGCCGTGGGGTCTGGCGGTGAAGCTCGAGGAGCTCGACGGCCCCTGGGGCAAGTTCATGGCGCAGACGGTCGAGGACTGGCACCGCAGCGGGCGGCTGATCGAGCTCGAGAAGAAGTGGAAGATTCCGCCGTCGGCCTTCCTCAAGACCATGCACGAGAAGTACAAGGGAAAGAGCATGTAGGGTTCATTGCCGACACTCAGGACCTCGTCCCGGCCATCCACGTCTTCGTTCCTTGTTTGGCTGGCGAAAACCAAGACGTGGATGCCCGGCACAAGGCCGGGCATGACGGCAGACCTGCATCCGCTGTGGGATTGGTTCCGGGTGCTGCAGGCGACATCCGGGATCAAGCTCACGATTTTCTACGACGCGTTCGACCGCGCGCGCTTCTTCAACGGCTTTCTCACCTCCATCCGGCTGATGGGCGTGTGCCTCATGCTGAGCGTCGCCATCGGCGTCGTCGGCGCCTGGATCCAGGGCTCGCGTCTCTCCCTGTTGCGGCTGGCGACGCAGGGCTACATTCAGTTCTTCCGCAACACGCCGCCGCTGGTGCAGCTCTATTTCTTCTATTTTGCGCTCGGCTCCTATCTGAAGGTCACCACAGACACCGGACTGAGCGTTCCGCTCGTCTCCAACTTCACCTGGGCGGCGATCTGCCTGTCCTTCTACGCCGGCGCCTTCAACGTGGAAATCTTCCGCGCCGGCATCGAAGCGGTGCCGCGCGAGACGGTGGAGGCCGCCGAAGGCCTCGGCTACACCCGGCTCAAGGCCTACCTCTACGTGATCCTGCCGCTCGCCTTCCGCATCAGCCTGCCGGCGCTCAACAACAATCTGGTCAACCTGGTGAAGACCACGACCATCGCTTACGCGATCGCCGTGCCGGAGATGCTTTACGTCGCCAACCAGATCTGGTCGGACGAGTCGAACGTGCCGGAAATGATGAACGTGCTTCTGATCATCTACGTCTCGCTCGTCGGCGTCCTGGTTTTCGTGATGGGGAGGTGGGAGCGCGCAATGCGTGTTCCCGGCTACATGCCGTGAGTATCGCGAGCCGCACCGATCTGCCCGTGTTGCTGCCGTTCCGCCTGGGACGGGCGGAGGCCCCGTGGCGGCCGAACGCCCGTCACGGCGCGTTTCTTATCGCGGCGCTCACGTTGTCGATCGGCTTTGCGGAGGCGCAGGCCGGGCCGGGCGACCGCTCCATCCTGGCGACGATCCTCACGTGGACGCCGCTGCTGGCGCAGGGCTTCGCGCTCAATATCGCGATGAGCTTCCTTGCCATGGCGATCGGCACCGTGTTGGGACTGCCGCTCGGCCTCGGCCAGGTGTCGCTCCGTGCGCCGGTGCGCGGCGTGTCCTGGTTCGTAACGCAGTTCTTCCGCAACTCGCCGTGGCTGGTGCTCTTGTTCTACTGCATGCTGCTGATGCCGTTCGAGG
>WNFV01015676.1_pt1 | contig 19856 bp, 18 predicted proteins | sample 5400101 | NCBI WGS metagenome assembly WNFV01 (sample SAMN13153361, study PRJNA577476) | soil metagenome | isolation source: 115 cm soil or saprolite under grassland replicate 1 | place: USA:California | collected 2016-06-15 | reverse complement strand
AGCGCTTCCAGGTGGGGCATGTCGTCCGTAATCCCCGGGAGGACAGGCGCAACGATGAGCCCGGCATTGACGCCCGCCGCCACCAGCTTCGCCAGCGCGCGCAGCCGCACCGCCGGCAGCGGCGAGCGCACTTCGAGCGTGCGCACCAGCGCGGCGTCCACGGTGATGAGTGAGACGTACACCTCGAGATCGTTGCGCTCCCCGAGCCGCCGCAGCACGTCCACGTCCCGCGCGACGAGCGGGCTCTTGGTGATGATGCCGACGGACAGCCCCTCGCAGCGCGCCAGCCGTTCGAGGACGGCCCGCGTGACCCGGAAGCGGCGCTCCGCCGGCTGGTAGGGGTCCGTGGCGGTACCGATCACGATGGGGGCGGACGGGCGGTCAGGCGGACGGGCGGTCCGGAAAAAGCGCTGCAGATCCCCCTCCAGCGCGCCCAGGATATGCTCCTTGACGAAGATGCGCCGCTCGAAGGCTTCCCAGCCGTGGGCCCCCCGGAAATCGGCGAACTCGTCGTCGCTGAGCTTGCCGGCGTCGTGCGCGCGCTCCACGACGTAGCGGTGCGCGTAGCGGGCGTAACAGTAGCTACACCCGAACTCGCAGCCGACGTACGGGTTGAGCGACCAGAAACCCATCCCGGTCTGGCTCGGCGGATTGAGGATCCGCGTGGCCTGGAGCGAGACGAACTTCGTGCCGCGGAGGCGCTCGTCGAGAACTCGGTCGGACAGTCGGATGGTCGGACGGTCGGACTGCAGCAGGGGTAGCTGTGGTGTGGGGTCGGTAGCGAGCATACGTGACACCCGAATATAAGCCGAAGATAATCGACAGCAAGAGGGCGCCTGACATGGCTGGCTGTCACGTTACTGGCTGCTCGATGTCCGTCAGGATGGGCGCGGCACGAGACGACGCCACGCGTAGTAAACGGGTACTCCCAGGGCCACGATGATGAGCCCGAGCCCGGCGTAGCGCTGCTGCGCCGGCTGGACCAGCAGGTTCACGCATAGCAGACCCGTCGCAAATACGTAAAGCGCCGGGAGCCACGGGTAGCCGACCGCCCGCACCGGGCGCTCCGCGCCGGGCCGGCGGCGGCGCAGCAGGAAGAGCCCGACGGCGGTGATCATGTAGAAGAGCAGCGCCGCGAAGATCACGTAGTTCAGCAGCTCGCCGTACGTCCCCGACAGGCACAGCACGCAAGTCCAGATCGCCTGTACGACCAGCGCGACGGCGGGCGTCTTGTATTGGGGGTGCAGCACGCCGGTGGACTGGAAGAACAGGTTGTCCTGCGCCATCGCGTAGTACACGCGCGCGCCGGAGAGGATGAGCCCGTTGTTGCACCCGAAGGTCGAGATCATGATCGCCGCGGCCATGATGTACAGCCCGGGCTCGCCGAACATCGCCTGGAGCGCGGCGGTGCCGACGCGGTCCTGCGGCGCGCCGGCGATGGCGTCGCCGGGGAGCACGTTCAGGTAGGCGACGTTGGCGAGCAGGTACAGGATCGTGACGATCAGGACCCCGGCGGCCATCGCGAACGGCAGGTCGCGCTTGGGATTGTGCAGCTCGCCCGAGGCGAAGCCGACGTTGTTCCACGCGTCCATCGAGAAGAGCGACCCTACCATCGCGGCGCCCACGATCGGCAGAACAGCGAGGGAGAAGCCGCCCCCCGACCAGAAGCCCGGGCCGAAGTTGGCGGCGATCGCTTCGGCGTTGCGGCCGATCGTGAATGATCGTCGCGGTGCGCACGCCTCGCACGTTGATCCAGGTGAGGACGATCACCGAGAGCACCGCGAAGATCCGCTGGGGCGACAGGCCGACCTGCAGAGGGCCGCTGCCGAGGTTGATCGTCGTGCCGAGGAAGACATCGGGAGAGAGGGCCGGGAAGAACACCGCGGTGAATCGGGCGAACGCCACGGCGACGGCGGCGATCGTCCCCGTCTGGATGACCGTGAACAGCGTCCACCCGTAGAGATAGCCGAACAGCGGCGAGATCCCCTCGCGCAGGTAGACGTACTGCCCCCCGGCGTTCGGGAACATCGCCGCCAACTCGCCGTAAGTGAGCGCCCCCATCAGGGTGACGATCCCCGACAGCCCCCAGACAAAGAGGAGGAGGCCGGGGCTGTGCACTTGGCGGAGGATGTCCGCGGAGACGATGAAGATGCCGGAGCCGATCATCGACCCGACGACCAAGGCGGTGGCGTCGAGGCGGGAGATGGCGCGGACGAATTCGGCGCGTTGCGGCTGAAGAGTGGTCATGGGGCGGATAACCTAGTCGCCCTTGGGGGCCCCCGCTATCTTGTCCCTGACCAATTCCGGGGGACCCCGTGCGCCTGCTGCCCCGCGAAGAGGAGTTCTTCGACCTCTTCACCGAAGTCGCCAACCGGAACAAGGAAGCCGCCCAGCACCTGCGGGAGTTGTTCGAAGCGCCGCCCGACCGGCGGATACCGCACGTCGAGGCGATCAAGCGGTTGGAGCACGAAGCGGACCAGGTGACGCACGAGGTGGTGAATCGCCTCGATCGCACCTTCATCACGCCGCTCGACCGCGAAGACATCCACCAGCTGGCGTCCGACCTGGACGACGTGATGGACGCGATGGACGGCACCGCGCGCCGGACCCAGATCTTCCGGCTGGGCGCGTCGCCCCAGGGGGTGCGGCGGCTGGTGGAGGTGGTCCAGCGCATGGTCGGCGTGCTGGCTGAGGCGGTCGGGCGGCTCAAGAAGGGCGACGACGTGATGCGGTACTGCGTGGAGGCGAAGCAGCTCGAGGAGGAGGGCGACGCCATTTACCACGAGGCGCTCGGCCAGCTGTTCGAGAAGGAGCGGGATGCCGTCGAGCTGATCAAGTGGAAGGAGATCTACGACAATCTAGAGGGCACGCTCGACCAGGCCGAAGACGTCGCCAACGTGGTCGAGTCCATCACCATCAAGCACGCCTGATGCCCGCGTCCGTCTGGCTCGTCCTGGCGATCGTGCTGGTGGCGCTCGCCTTCGATTTCATCAATGGGTTCCACGACGCGGCGAACTCCATCGCCACGGTCGTTTCGACGCGCGTCCTGTCGCCGTTCGCCGCCGTCTTCTGGGCGGCGTTCTGGAATTTCGTGGCCGCCTTCGTGTTCGGGACCGCGATCGCCAAGACGATCGGCAAGGGCATGATCGATCTGAGCGTGGTGGACTCCACGGTCATCCTCGGCGGCCTGCTCGGCGCGATCATCTGGGACCTCGTGACGTGGTGGCTGGGGCTGCCGACCTCGTCATCCCATGCCCTCCTGGGCGGATACGGCGGGGCCGCCGTCGCGAAGGCCGGCTTCCCGGCGATCATCGCGTCGGGTTGGACCAAGACGCTCGCGTTCATCGTCGTGGCCCCGCTCATGGGGCTCACGCTCGCGCTGGCCCTCACGGTGGGGCTGTCATGGGCCCTGCGGCGCTCGCTGCCGAGGAGGGTGGACAAGGCGTTTCGCTTGCTGCAGCTGGTCTCCGCGGCGGCGTACTCGCTGGGGCACGGCACCAACGACGCGCAGAAGACGATGGGGATCATCGTCGCCCTGCTGGTCTCGAGCCAGGCGCTGTTCGTGGCGTTCCCGATCCAGGCGTTCCACCTCACCACCGCGGACCGGATCCCGACGTGGGTGATTCTGGCGGCCCACGCGGCGATCGGCCTCGGCACGATGGCGGGAGGTTGGCGCATCGTGCGCACGATGGGGCAGCGGATCACCAAGCTGAAGCCGTTCGGCGGGTTCTGTGCCGAGACGAGCGGCGCGCTGACGCTGTTCATCGCGTCCCACTTCGGGATTCCGGTCAGCACGACGCACACGATCACCGGGGCGATCACCGGCGTGGGCGCGGCGCAGCGCTTCTCGGCGGTGCGCTGGGGGGTGGCGGGCCGGATCGTGTGGGCGTGGGTCCTGACCATTCCGGCGTCGGCGGGGATCGCGGGGCTGAGCTACTTGGTGCTGCGGGCGGTGCTCTAGAGCTTCCCCAGGTCGATCATCTTCACGCCTTTGCTTGTCCTCGGGGTGGGTGATCCTCGCGTCGCGCTCGAGCAGCTGCCCCTCCGCGACGATCGTCGCCAGCGCGTTGTTCACCTCGTGCCGCATCGCGACCGCCACCTGCCCCACCACCGCCACGCGCTCGCCCTGGATGGCGCGGTCGTAGTAGATGTGGAGCTGCTCCGAAAGCCAGCCGACCGAAATCGCGATCGCGCCATACGCCACGTAGATCGGCACCGTGATGCGCCAGTCCTCGGGTTCGAGGCTCCAGGCGACGAGAAACTGAATCGCCGTGAACAGGACCGTGCCCATCACCAGACCCGACACTGCACCGTGCATCCCATAGTGCAGCGACAGGATGTACGCCGGCACGAGCGTGAGCAGCCAGACGAGGTCGCGATAGGGGACGTCGGTCGCCGGGACCAGCTGGAGCAAGATGCTCGGGGAGAGGTATGCGACGGCGCAATAGAGCCACCAGCGCTTGGGCAGCGGCGGGCGGTGGGTCATCGGCGTGAAGCCGAGGACGTCGAGCAGATGCTGGCGGACGCCGGGGTTCACGTCAGTCGAGTTTGAGGGTCAGGACGCGCAGTTCGGTCATTTCCTCGATCGCGTACCGCGCGCCCTCGCGGCCGAGCCCCGACGCCTTGGCTCCCCCGTAGGGCAGGCGATCGACGCGGAATCCCGGAATGTCGTTGCCGTTCACCGCGCCGACGTCGAGCTCGGCGTGGAGCCGGAACATCGTCTGCACGGTGGTCGTGAACACGCCCGCCTGGAGGCCGTACGGCGAGGCGTTGGCCGCCGCGATGGCCTCGTCGAGCTTGCGGTACGGGGTGACCGTCACGAGGGGCGCGAACACTTCCTCGCAGTTCACTTTCATCTCAGGACTCGTGTGCAGGAGCACCGTGGCCTCCAGGACCTGCCCGTTGCGCTTTCCACCCACCGCCACCTGCGCGCCCTCCGCCACCGCCTCCGCGATCCAGCGTTCCACCCGCTCGGCCGCGTCGAGGGAGATCAGGGGGCCCACGTCGGTCTGCTCGTCGAGCACGTCGCCGACTTTCAACTGCTGAACCCGTGGAATGAAGGCGTCTAGAAACTGCGTATAAACCGATTCGTGGACGTAGATGCGCTGGGTGGAGATGCACGACTGCCCCGCGTACGTGAACCCGCCAACCGCGCAGCGCGCGGCCGCCCAGGCGAGGTCGGCGTCGGGCTCGACGATCACCGCCGCGTTGCCGCCCAGCTCCAGGAGGACGCGCTTGGTGCCCGCCTTGGCGCGGATCGCCCAGCCCGCTTTGGCGCTGCCGGTGAAGGTGATCAGGCGCACGCGCGGGTCTTCGATCAGGATCTGCGCCACCTCCACGTGACAGGGGACGACGTTCACACCGCCCGCCGGGTAGCCGGAGCCCTTCACCAGCTCGCCGAGCCGCAGGGTCGTCAGCGGGTCCTGGGGCGGGGGCTTGAGCGTGATCGCGGCGCCGCACGCCATCGCGGGCGCGATCTTGTGCGCGGCGAGCAGCACCGGAAAGTTGAACGGCGTGATGCCGACGATCGGCGACAGGGGGAATCGGCGCGTGAGGGCGATCCGCCCCGCGCCGAGGGGGAGGACGTCCGCGGGGAGCACGTCGCCGCCGATGCGCGTCGCCTCCTCCGCGGCGTCGCGGAACACGAAGATGGCGCGGTCCAGCTCGAGCCGCGCTTGCGCGATCGGCTTGCCGGCCTCGAGCGCCAGCGTGCGCGCCAGCTCCCGCTTCTCCGCCTCGAGTCCGTCGGCCACCTTGCGGAGCGCCGCGGCGCGCTCGTAGGCGGGCTTGTCGCGGCAGGCGCGCGCGGCCGCCACGTTCGCGTCCAGCGCGGCGCGGACCTCGGCGGGCCGCGCGAGCGCCGCGACGCCGACTTCGCTGCCGTCGTGCGGCGCGCGGATGACCGCGGTCTCGCGATCCTGGCTGCCCTGTTTGGCCTTCGTGCTCATAGGCCTAATCCGTGAACAGCCGCCGCAGACCGCGCTCCGTCTCGGCGAGGGCTTCCTGAAAGTGCTTCAGGTCGTCGCCATAGCCGAACCGCAGGAAGCCGGGGGTGCCGAAGTGCTCGCCGGGGACGAGCAGCACGCCGTGCTGCGCGCGCACCTTCTCCACGATCTCGGTGGCGGCGATGGCCTGGCGGTAGCGCACCCAGCAGATGGCGCCGGCCTGCGGCGGGTGCCACGCGAACTTGTCCCCGAAGCTCTTGAGCCACGTCTCGAGCACGGGGTAATTGGCGTTCAGGATCTTGCGGGTGCGGTCGAGCAGCCGCTCGCGCACGCGCGGATCGAGCGCCACCGCGGCCAGATGATCGCTCGCGCCGGAGGGGCCGATGGTGGTGTAGTCGTGGCGCGCCCAGACCTCCGGGGTGAGGGACGGCGGCCCCACGATCCAACCGATGCGCAGCCCCGGCAGGCCGTAGGCCTTGGACAGGCCGTTGACGACGATCGCCTTGTCGTAGCTCCCCCAGAGCGACGGGGTGGTGTGGCCGTCACGCTCGGCGCCCTGGTACACCTCGTCGGCCAGCAGCCAGGCGCCGACCTCGGCGCTGCGCTCGACGATCACTTTGCGGGCCGCGTCCGAGAGGATGTGGCCGGTCGGGTTATGGGGATTCGTGACCACGACGAGCTTGGTTCCGGGCGCGATGGCGGTGCGGACCTCCTCGGCGTAGGGCTCCCACCCTTCCTTCTCATGGAGCGGGAGGGCGCGGACCTGGGCGCCGAAATTCTGGGCCAGTCCCCAGGTCTGGAGGTAGTTCGGCATCATCACGGCGACGCGGTCGCCGGGCTCGAGCAGGCGCCAGCAGGTGACGAAGTTCGCCTCGGAGCTGCCGGTGGTGACCAGGACCTGGTCGGGGGAGGCGCCGGGGTAGAGGGCGGCGATCCGCTCGCGCAGCAGGTCGGTGCCGTTCGACTGGCTGTAGCCGAGCCGGACCTCGAGCAGGGGCATCGCCGACGCGCCGGCGAGGCCGAGCAGCTCCTGGATGGTGAGGGGGTGGACGCCGGACTCGGAGAGGTTGAACCGGACGCGGTTCTCCCAGGTGCTCTGCCAGCGTTCCAGCTCGAAGGGGATGAATTTGGTCATGGGGCGTAAAGCTGCCGCAGTTCTTCCGGTTTCTCCAGCCAGAAGTCGGGCTTCAGGTCCTCGAGGTGTGGGCGGTCGAACGGTCCCCAGAGGACGGCGGCGGTCTTGACGCCGGCGGCGCGGCCGCATTCCAGGTCATGGCGCGAGTCACCGACGAAGACGGTCTCGGCGGCGGGAGCACCCAGCAGCTCGAGGGCTTTGAGGACGGGCTCGGGGTGGGGTTTCGGGTGTGTCACCTCGCCCGCGCCGATGACGATCTCGAACGCTTGGTCGAGCCCCGCGAGCTTGAGGCCCTTCATGGCGCCGTCCTTGAGCTTGCTGGTCACCAGCCCCAAGCGTTTCCCCTGCTCCTGCAACCGCAGCACCTCCGCGACGACTCCTTCATACGGTTTTACCAGCGCATCATGGTGCGTCAGGTTGTAGGCGCGGTATGTGGCGACCATCGCTTCGGGTGTGCCGAGGCCTTTCATCCAGACGTCGTCGGGGGGGCTCGAGCCGCGATGGACCTGCATCGTGTGGCGGTAGGACCGCAGGATCAGGTCGATCGAGTCGATGAGGGTGCCGTCGAGGTCGAAGAGGAAGGTGGAGAAGGGCACGGCCGCAACCTAGGGTTGAAACACGTCCTTCACCAGGCGGAAAGCCTTGAACGGCGCGACGAGCATGAGCGCGGGAACGACCACGGCCATGACGGCGAGGCGGACGAGCAGTGACTGTCGGCGCAGCCGTTCCGCGAGCGGGGGCTTGGCGGCGCTCTTGCCAAGTCCCATGCCGTGTTGGTACAGGACCTTTTGGCGCTCGAGGCGTTTCGCTTCGGTCTCCGCGGCGGCGCGCTCGACTTCGTATTCGGGCGTCCCGGGCGGAGCGAGGATGCGGACGTGGCCGCAGTAGACGCACCGCTTCACCGCGAGGGCGAGGGGGCGTCCGCACTTAGGGCAGGGAGTGGCGGCGGGTTTGGCTGGTTGGTCGATCGTCCATCTATCATAGGGACTCGGGGTGCGCGACGCCACGGGCGCCGCCGGGGCTGAGTTGCAGGACGGCCACCAGCTCGACGGCCGCGCCGGCGTCTTCGCTCTGGACGGGTGGCAAGCGTTCGTGCCACGCGAGCAGGTCGCGGACGGCGAGCGGCTCGCGGCGGGTGAGGAGGTCGTCGAGCAGCAGCTCCTCCCCCGCGGTCATCCCCAGCGCCAAGCGCGATACGAGCCCGTCGAGCCTGGTAAGCTGAGCGGCGTCCCCGCGGCGCGCGGCGCGCCGGGCAGCCGAGAGCGCCCACGGGATCAGGCGGCGGGCGAGGCGGTCGCGATCGGCGGCGCGCCAGCGGGCATCCTGCATGGCGGCGAGACGCGCGCGGACGACGGGCGTAGCGATTTCGATGGCGCGGTGCACGGCTGCGCGCTCGATCGGCGCGGGCTCGGCGCTCCAGGCGCCCGCGAGCAGGTCGGTCGCTGTCGCGGGGTCGGCTCCGGCGCATTCGTCGGTCACGACGATCGCCTCGACGAGTCGCCCAACCCGGACGACGAGCACGGTCGCCGCGCGGTTCCCCCGCACCGCCGCGCAGGTTCGTGGCGGCGCACTCGGCTCGGCGCGTCGAGCCAGCTGCTCGAGCCGGTCGCACCAGTCGAGGCCCGGCGAGCCGACGACTCCCCTTCTGGGCGTCTCCACCTGCGCGGCCCCCGCCGTGATCTGTGCGGACACTTTGGCGGCGAGCCGCTGCTCCAGCGCGAGCGCCTCCACGAGCGGTTCGGGTGGAAGGAAAGTTACGGTCGCCACGCGTGCGTGCGGCGAACCCAGGCGGTCAATCCGGCCCACACGCTGTGCGAGCCGCGCCGGGCTCCACGGCAAGTCGTAGTGCACGACCCGCTCGGCGTCCTGAAGGTTGAGCCCCTCGCTCAGCAGGTCCGTCGCCACCAGCACATCGGTTTCGAGCGCGGCGGGTGGACGCGGCGCATGCTGGGCTGCCGGCGCGAACGCGCGGAGCACATCGTGTCGGCTGCCGGCCCCTGCCGCGAATCGGCCCGCGGTCCCGAGCACGGCGGCCACGCGGCAGCGCCCGAGGCGCTGCAGCAGGTGGCGGACGGTCGGTTGCGCATCGGTGAAGACGATGGTCTTGGTGGGCCGGGCGTCGAGCAGCCGCTCCAGCGCTTCGGCCTTGGGGTCGCGGCCGTCCGTGGCCAGGGCGCGGAGCCGGGCGATTTCGCGTCGGTCGTCGGGAAGAGGTGCGCACCCACCTGCGTCGAGCAGCAGCGGGAATAGCGCCAGCTGAAGGTCGGGCGCCTCGGTGGGCGGGAAGCAACGGTGGAAGTCCCGAGCCGACAGCCCGCGCCCTTCAGCGGTCGCGCGGGCGCTGAGGTCGAGGTACGCCTCCTGCCGCAAGAGACTCGCCTGGAACGCGGGGAGGCTCGACGCGAGCCGTCGCAACAGCATGAGCCGCAACAGCGGGGCGGCCGGGCCGCCGGCCGTGAGTCGGCGCACCCCGGCGGCGAGCGCCTCGAGCACGGCCTCCGGCGCGGGACCGACCCGGATGGTCTCCGTTGCGGCGCGGTGTGGGAAGGTCAATGGGACAGATCCGCCGCGGTATCCCTCCCGCACGCGTGCGCGCGAGCGCGCCACCACGAGGCGAGCCGCCACGGCCGTGGCGACCGTCGCGTCGATGTCGCCCTCTCCTCGCGCCGCGCGGCGCAGCGACGGCATACCGAGCGCGGCCAGGGCGTGGTCCCGCAGGAACAGCTGAAACAAGTGGAAGAGGTCGCCGATCCGGTTGTGCACCGGCGTCGCGGTGACGAGCAAGACCCGCGTGCCGACGAGGAGCCGCGCGAGCGCGTGGTAGCGCTGCGTGCCGGGGTTGCGGAAGCGGTGGGCCTCGTCGACGACATAGAGTCGGACCGTCGGACCGCCGGACGGTCGGACTGCGCCGACGCTGAGAGATTCGTGTGTGACGATCGGAGCCTCGATGCCGAGCCGCTCGAGCAGCGCGCGCCACTGCGAGACGAGGACCGCCGGGACGACGAGGGCGAAGGGCTCCTTGCGCGCGAGGGCGACGGCGAGCGAGACGTAGGACTTGCCGAGCCCGACGGCGTCGGCGAGCAACGCGCCGCCGTGCCGCGCGAGGACCGCGCTCAGTCGCTCGGCGGCGGGGACCTGATGTGGCGCGAGCCACGCGGGCCACGCCGCCCCCCCCGGAGCCACCGCCTGCCGGTCGAGCAGCGCGCGCGCCGCGAGCGCGACGACCGCCCGCGGCGGCGCTTCTCCCGCCGGCCGGAGCGCCACGGCGAGCGGCTCCGGGACCGGCACCAGGTGCTCAGACAGGATCCGGAGCGAGGCGGGCCAGCGCACGGCGGTCGGCCTGGTCGAGTTCGAGGGCGTCCGCGACTGCATCGTCGGCGGGCTCGTGGCGGCGGCCAAGCGCCACGAGGGCCGTCCAGGCTGGGGCGCCGGCGGCAGGGATCGGCAGGGCTCCGACCACGCGGGCGTTGAAGCGCCGGAATCCTCCTCGTGCCGCGTCGGCCGCGAGTCGGGCCAACGCGGTCAACCAGCGCGAGTTGAACAGCGCGGTGAGCGCGACGGCGTCGCCCGCGTCGCGCGTGGCGATCCCATACACGGTGTTGAGGGGCACGATCGCCGCGTCGGGTACCGCGGCGGCCAGGCGGCGGCCGAGATCCGCCCAGACCACGCGGTGCGGCGCGTTGGCGAGCGCGGTGCGGAACAGTTGCCATGGCGCTCCGGCGCGGTAGTCGGCGCGGCGGCGCAACCGGTCGAGATGCGGTGCCAGATGCGCCGCGAGGGTCGCCGGGAGCCGTGCGAGCGGCTGGCCGTCGGGACCGTGGGTCCAAAGCAGGTAGCGACGCGGATCGCAGCGCCACGCCGCGAGGTCGCGACCGCGCAGGGCGGGCCGCGTCCCGGCACCGGGCGTCGCGACCAGGAACACGTCATCCGCACCGGTCTTCACACCGAGTTGCGGGCGCCAGCGGTCGCCGACCGTTGGGAACGCCGTGCGCAGCCGGCGGGCGATGCGCTCGGCGTCCGGTAGCAGGACCCACGGCCCGGGCGCCTGAAGCAATCGCTGGGGGACGGTGGGCGCGTCGGGCTTCGGTCCGAGGGTCGTCGCCGCCGCTTCCGTACCCGCCGGGTCCGCGCGCGCCGCGACCAGCGCCATCGGGTACACCGCCGCGCCGAACGCGCGCGCCGCCGGCTCGGCGAGCGGCGCCACGCGCTCCAGCCGCGTGGCGTGCGCCAGGCGCTGGCGTAGCGGCTCGGCGTACCCGCTCGTAGCGATCTTCGCAGGCACGAGCAGGGCGACCGCACCGCCCGGCCGGGTCAGCTCGAGTGCCCGCTCGGTGAACGCGACCGCGAGGTCCGGGAGGTGTGCGAAGCCCCGCGTTTGCCCCGGCCGCCAGCAGGTGTAGCGGGCCGCGAGTGTCTCGCGGACGCGCGCCGGCAGCCGTTCCGCCCGCACCCAGGGCGGATTGCCCGCCACGAGATCGAACCCGCCCGAGGCGACAACGTCGGCGAAGTGCGATTCGAAGGCGAAGAACGGAGCCGCCCCGTCCCGGCGCAGGAGCCGCGATCGGGAGCGGAGGTCCCGCAGGTTCGCCCGCAGGCGGGAGAGGCCCTTCCGCCCGTCGGCCGTGAGGCCGCGCCGGCGCCCGAACAGGTCGCGGTCCCGAGCGGCGCTCATGAGCTCACGGATCACCGCCTCCAGCGCGGAGGTCGCTTCGTCGAGCAGGCGGCGCGCGAGCTCCGCTTCCGCCCGCGCCAGCTCCGCCTGGGCGGGGCGCTTCGACGGCCCCGACAGGTTGAAAAGCGCACGCCGCGCCTCCGCGAGCCGGCGCACCTCGGGTCCACCCGCGCGGATCGCCCGGCCGCCGAGCGAGCCGGCAAGAGCGAGAGGATCAAGCAGGGCGTCGCCTTGCCGGACGTGGCCGTCGAGGTTGGGGAGCGGTGCCACGGCGGCGAGATCGGCCGCCTCGCTCTCGGCGACCAGAGCGAGCCAGAGCCGCAGCTCGGTGAGTCGGACGGCGGTGACGGTCAGGTCGACGCCGAACAGGGAGTGGGCCAGGACATCGCGCTTGATGGCCGCGACGGGGCCCTCCCCTGAGGTGCGTCGCAGCGCGACCAGCTCGTCGAGCGCGCCCAGCAGAAACGCCCCCGATCCGGCAGCAGGGTCGAGCACGGCGAACCCGTGCAGTCTAGGCGCGGGGAGCGGCGGGATGCCGTGGTGGACCCAGCGAGCCGCGGCCGCGGCGGAGAGGCCCAGGCGGCCGACGAGAGCCGCTTCGAGCCCGGCCCGGACGATCTCGCGCACCAGGGCCGCGGGCGTGTAGTAGCTGCCGCTGGCGCGGCGCTCCCCTGGATCCATGACGCCCTCGAACACCCGGCCCAGCATGTCGGGTGCGACGAGGACTCCGGTGTCGTCCTCCCGCACGGAGAAATGGAACCGTTCGAAGAGGTCTCCGAAGGCGTCTCGCCAGTCGGAGTTGGCCCAGGCGGCGGGGCCGTAGCGGCGCTCGAGCGCGGTCGCCTCGAACAGCCCGCCGTTCAGAAAGGGCAGCCGCCCGAGGGCGCGCGCGGCCCGGCTGCGGTCACCGGCCGGACGGTTGAGCGCTCCAAAGCACAGGGGGTGCAGGCACGCCTTGTGAAAGTGGAGGCGCCGGGCGTGGGCGCGCTCGAACAACCGTGGCAGATAGCGGGGATCGCCGTCGAGCCAGCCCTTCGACTGTATGAAGTAGAGGAAGAGCACGCGGGTGAGCGCGGTGAGCGCGAGGGCGTGACGGTCGGTGCGAGAGGGGGGGGTGGCGAGGCGGTCTGTGAGGCGGTCGAGGGTTGTCCGGAAGGCGCGGAAGAACCGTGGGGTGACCCCTTCGCTCGCGAGCGCCTCGCCGATCCGCAGGCTGAGCGCAAGCGCAGACTCGTCCGGTGCGGGCGCGAGGCGTTCTAGGGTGGCGAGCGCGGCGCCGGGAGGCCGCGGCAGCGGTACGACCGCGACGCGGGGGCCGAGACTCCCGGCGCAGACGAGCCGGCGGGGGCTCCCGCCCAGCGCGCATGCCAGGCCCCGCTCGGCGCCGGCGGCAAGGCGGCGGGCGGCGGCGCGGGCAGCCCGCTCCGGATCGGCGGCCTCGAGGCCAAAGACCCGAAACGCCTCGCGCCGCGCGACGAGCGCCGCGCACGTGACTCCGGCCGCCCGCGCCGCCTCCTCCCCGAGCCAGGGCCCGGGTGGCACGGTCTCCCACGCCGCGTCGTAACCGAGCGCGCCAAAGAGGTCGCGAAGATCGGAGATCTGCTCGGTGCGGGCGAGAACTTCCCGCAACACCACGGGCCCCTCGGGCTGAGAGGGGAGCTAAGGTGGGGCTGGTGGGTCGCGGATTAGGTACCGATTTGCGGCGGGCTGGCGCATTCCAACGCGGAAGTCGGAACGCGGAACGCGGAACAGGACCTGCCCTGACGTTCCGCGTTCCGCGTTCGCACTTCCGCGTTCAGGTGCCCTTTTTCAGCCGTATCTCCCCATTCACCGTAGTCAGGCTCAACGACCGCCCCCCCGCCCCGATCGTCCCCCGCATCCGCCGCGGGCCGAAGCGCCCTGACACCGTCAACGGATAGTCCGAAACCAGATCGCCGTTCACGCTCGTGGCCCGCACCTCGGTGTCGAGCCGCGCCGGCAGAATCAACGTGATCCCGCCGTTCACCGTGCTGAAGTCCAGCTCGTCGGTCCAGTCGGCGCGTCCCATCTCCACGTACACCGAGCCGTTCACGGTCGACGCCTCGGCGAGCCCCGTGGTCGTGACCCGCACGCTCCCGTTCACCGTGCTCGCCTTGACGTCGGCCTTGAGCCCTTCGGCCGACATCTCGCCGTTCACCGTCTGGCCTCCGAACCTCACGCCGGCCGGGATGCGCACCTCGAAGTCGACGGTCACGTCGTTGTCCTCGGTGCTCGACGACCAGTGGTCGCCCGCCTCGCAGGCGTTCTCGCGCTTGGCGCGCCGGGGCGTGGGATAGACGGCGCAGATCGTGACGCCGCCCTCGTGCTCGATCACCTCGATCTTCACCTCGTCGGGGTCGGACCGCCTGGCGTGCTTCGCGGCGGTCACCTCGACTTCACCACTCGCGACGCCCACGGCGCGGACGTCGCCGTTCACGCCCTTCACTTCGATCCGCTTACCGGCGGCGAGCCGGCCGTGCCAGCGGAACTCGGGCGTTTGCGCGGTGGCCGGCGTCGCGGCCAAGGCCAATGCCGCCAGCGCGATGGATGCGACGGTCGTGCGCTGCATGGTCAGGGCTCCTCGTGGTTCTCGTGGTTCTCCCGGTTCTCGTGCTCTTTCTGCTTGTGCTGCATCCGGTCCCGCATCTCCTGAGGGCGGCGCAGCTCGATGTCGCCCTGGAACGATTCGACCTCCATCCGCGCGCTGCCCGAGCCGAGCTTGAAGGTGTAGCGATGCTTCGCGGGCGTGCCCGTGAACGGCAGCGGAAAGCTCGCATCGATGTCCCCGTTCGCCGTCGCGGCGGTCACCGTGACGTTCGCGCCCTCGGGCACGGACACCCTCACGTCGCCGTTGTGCGAGCTGAAACTGTACGAGCCGCCGTCGGTGATGGTGCCTTCGTACACCACGTCGCCGTTGATCGTGCTGGCATCCACGCTCGACGACCGGATCCCCGTCAGCGTCAGCTCGCCGTTCGTGGTCTCCGCCTTGATCTGCCCCGAGACGTTGGACAGGGCGACGTCCTCGTTGACCGAGTTCACTTCGATACGGCCCGTGGCATCCGCCAGTGTCACGGATCCTTGGATCGAGTGCAGCGTGATGATGCCGCTGCCGCCGCGCACGTCGACCTCGCCGTTCACGGTCTCGGCACTGATCGGCCCCGTCACGCCGTCCACCGTGATCTCCGCGTAGGTGCCGCTCAGCGTCAGGCCCATGGCCCGCGGCACCGTGATCTCGAAGTCCACCACCGAGGGCGCGCCTCCCCGGCTGCTCGCCCTCACCGTCACCGTGTTGCCCACCAGCGCCACCTCGATGCGGCCCCGGCTGCCGTGCTCGGCGTGCACCTTCACGCGGTTCTGGTTCCACCTGGAAGGGGGGGGGGGGCCAGCGAGACCAGGACTGCGGCGGCGAGCGTCGTCAGCATACCTCTATCCTCCTAGGACTGCGCCGCGGCGATCGCATTGACCCGCCGCAGCAGCTCCAACTTGCGCCGCATCGTCTCAGCGAGGTGGAGATTCAAGTACGCGTTGCCGGGGTCGGCCTCCAGAGCGACGCGCGCCTCGGCGGCCGCCCGGTCGATGGCCGCCAGGTTCTGCCGCACCACGCGCACCGTGGCCGTATCCAACCGGCTCTCGTTGCGCGCGAACACATCCTCCAGCTCGGCGATGGCGGCGCTGGTGCGGCCGGTCCAGCCCGCCGTCGGCATGATCGTCGGTCCCGCGACGTCGGACGGCCCCCTCCGAACGTCGTGGAGCGCGAGCCACATGCCGCCGCCGGTGAGGAGCATCAGCGCGATGCTCGCCGCGGCGAGCTGCGGGACGCTGAAGCTGATGCGCCGGCGCGCCGCGAGCGGCACGACCTTCCCTGCCCGCATCGCCGCCGCCACCCCGGGCCAGAGGTCCGTGCCCGGAGGCCGGTCCTCGAGCGCGCGGGCGCGCGCCACGACCTTGCGCAGCTCCGCGAGGGTCGTGCGGCAGTCCGCGCACTCGGCGAGGTGGGCCTCGAGTCCGGGACGCAAGACGCCGGGGAGCTCTCCGTCCACATACTCCGACAGCCGGTCAGTCCATTGATCGTTCATTTGTCCAAGTACCTCCGCAGTGCCATCCGCGCATGATGGAGCTGCGACTTCGACGTGCCCGGTACGACACCGAGCAGTTGCGCGATCTCTTCGTGGCGATACCCCTCCACATCGTGTAACACGAACACTTGCCGCGCCCCGTCGGGGAGGCGGCTGATCGCGTCCTCGAAGTCCACCGTCATCTCAGGGGTCTCGCGGCGGCCCGACACACCGTCGAGCACGCCCTCTCCTGTATGGTAGCGCCCTCGCTCCACGCCGAGCGTCTTGCGGCGCGCCAACACCACGTTCACCGCGAGGCGGTGCAGCCACGTCCCGAACGCCGATTCTCCCCGGAACGTCGGCAGCTTCTGCCACGCCCGGACGAACACGTCCTGGGTCAGGTCGTCGGCCTCGTCGGCGTCGAGCATCCGGCGCACTAGGCTGTGGATCCGGGCCACGTGAGCACGGTACAGCCGCTCGAAGGCAGTCCCGTCCCCGCTTGCCGCGAGCGCCGCGTCGGCCCCTACCGAGTCCGCAGTCAGAGTTTCCTCGAGCACCTGTCGTGGCATGCAGGGAGTTGGATATCCCGTTCCCGCAGAAGGTTGTAGCGCGTACATTGAGGCGCCAATGGCCCCTGGAATACTGGCGATTCTCGGCGTCGGCTGCCTGCTCGGCTTCCGCCATGCCTTCGAGCCCGATCACCTGGCCGCCGTGACCACGCTGGCCACGAGACAGGGGCGCCTGTGGGCCGCCGCCCGGCTGGGGCTCGCCTGGGGCGCCGGGCACACCGCGACGGTGGGGGCCGTGGCGTTGCTCGTCCTCGCCCTGGGCCTGCGGGTCCCGCCGGCGCTGTGGCCGGCAGCCGAATTGCTCGTCGCGGCGCTGCTGGTGGTGCTCGGCGCCACGGTCGTCTGGCGGTACGCGCGGGGCCGCTGGCACATCCACGCGCACGCCCATCTGTCCGCGGGCGCGGGTCCGCATCTGCACTTGCACAGCCACGCTCACGCCGCGGACCACCTCCACGCCCACGCATCGGCCGATGCGCGCCGGTCGCTCGGCTTCGGCGTCGCGCACGGGTTGGCGGGGAGCGGAGCGATCGCGGTGCTGCTCGTCGCCGCGGCGCCGAACGCCGCCCTCCGCGTGGCCTACTTCGCCGCGTTCGGCGCGGGGACGATGCTCGGGATGCTGGCGGTGTCGTTGGCGCTGGCGGGGCTCGTGCGGCTGGCATCCGAGCGCAGTCTGCGCTGGGCGACGGTGCTGCACGTGGGGTCCGCGCTGGCGAGCCTGGTGGCGGGGGTCGTCCTGGCTTGGCGGGCGGTCTAGCTTTTGCCTGGCCCCGCTTCCTCGATAGCCGAGATGACGCTGGCCCCCGTCAGGTGTCCCAGCACATTCGTGCTCGTCCGGAGCATGTCGGGAATCCGATCGAGACCGATCAGAATGCTGATGCCGGAGATCGGGAGGCCGGTCGTCGCGAAGGCGGGCAGCAGGCTCACGACGCTGGCGGCGGGGACGCTCGCCACCGTGAGGGACGCGAGGAAGACCGCGGCCCCCGCCTGAAAGGCTTCACCGAAGCCGTAGGGAATCCCGTACAGCTGCGCGACGAAGAGCACCGCGACCGCTTGGAAGAGGGCGCTGCCGCCGCGGTTGATGCTGGCGCCGAGGGGTAGCGCGAAGCTCGCGATCGTGGGCGAGAGCTTCAGGTCGCCCTGCGCGGCCTCGAGCATCGTCGGCAGCGTCGCGATCGAGGACGTCGTCGAGAAGCCCATGAGCCACGACGGGAACGCGGCCTGGAGGAACCGGGCGGGCGGGATGCGGCCGAGTAGCGCCGCGGCCGGGAGGTAGACGGCGGCGATGAAAATCGCCAGGCCGACGCCCACGGCGAGCACGAACACCAGCATCGCCTTGAAGAGTCCCCACCCGAACTGCGCGACGATCGGCGCGACGAGAGCGAAGATGCCGATCGGCGCCAGGAGCAGGACCCAGTTCACGATCCGGATGAACACCGCCGTGGCGACGTCGGCCAGATCGGTCAGCGCGGTGCGCTTCTCCTCGGGGAGCCCGGCCGCCGCCACCGCGAGGAACGTCACGAACACGATCACCGGGAGGAGGTTGCCCTCGACGGCCGCGCGGACGGGGTTCGCGGGGATCAGCTCCACGATGAATCGCGCGCCGGTGGGGATGTCCTCGGCGGCCTTCTGAATGAAGCTTGAGTCGGCGACCGCGGCGGAGCGGAGGGCGGCCTGCTCCTCCGGCTTGATGCGGCCGATCGGCAGAATCACGGAGCCGACCACGAAGCCGATGAGGATGGCGGCGAGCGCGGTGCCCCAGAAGAAGCTCAGGGTGCGCACCACGAGCCGGCCGACCGTGCGCAGGTTACCCAGCTTGGCGATCCCGGCGAACAGCGCGGTCGCGACGAGCGGGATCACGACCATCTGGAGAAGATTCAAGAACAACGTGCCGATCGGGCGCAGCAGCTGGGCGGCTTTGACCAGCGCCGGGTAGCCGGCGTCCGCCAGGCCCGCGGCCGCCAGGCCGAGGACCAGCCCCGCACCGAGGCCGACGCCCATCCATAAGTGGCTTCTCATCAGACGCGAGCTATAATACCGGGCACCGGTTTCCGGAGGAACGGTTGGCACACGGGCAGACGACGACCCCGAAGTGGGCCCTCATCCTCGGCGCTTCCAGCGGGTTCGGTGAAGGGGCCGCCCGCGCACTCGCCAAGGCGGGCTATGATATCGCCGGGGTCCACCTCGACCGCAAGGCCGGACTGGAGCACGTGGCCGAGATCCGGCGGGACCTTGAGGGCCTGGGCCGCAAGACCCAGTACTTCAACGTCAACGCCGCCGACGAGGAAAAGCGCAACGAGGTGCTGGCCGAGCTGGCCAAGCAGAAGCTCAACGTCGCGGTGCTGCTCCATTCCCTCGCCTTCGGGACCCTCAAGCCGTACATCGGCGACGACGTGCTCAATAAGGCCAACATCGATATGACGCTCGATGTGATGGCGCACAGCCTGGTGTACTGGGCGCAGGGCGTGGTGGAACACGGCTTGATGGGGCAGGGCGGCCGGATCTTTGCGATGACGTCCTCGGGCTCGACGCGCGTGTTCGCGACCTACGGCGCCGTCTCCGCCGCCAAGGCCGCCCTGGAGTCGCACTGCCGCCAGCTCGCCCTGGAGCTCGCGCCCAAGGGAATCGCCGTGAACGCGCTGCGCGGCGGCGTGACCGACACGCCGGCGCTGCGCAAGATCCCGGGGCACGAGAAGCTGATCGAGATCGCGACCCTGCGGAACCCGCATCACCGGCTCACCACCCCGGCCGATCTGGGCGGCGCCATCGTCGCCCTCTGCCACCCCGGCGCCGACTGGATCACGGGCAACGTCATCAACGTGGACGGCGGGGAGGAGGTCTCGGCATAGGGCTCGACGCCGTCCGGCGGGCGCTGCGGGCCCCCGCCTACCGGCCGGCGGCGATCGCGCTCGAGCCGGGGATGATCCCCGCGGCGGTCGCGATCGTGCTGCGGGAGGAGGCGGCCAGCGGTCTCGAGACGCTGTTCATTCATCGCGCCGAGCGCCCCGGCGATACGTGGTCCGGTCAGATCGCGTTTCCCGGCGGGCGTAAGGAGCCCGGGGACGCGGACCTCCGCGCCACGGCGCTCCGCGAAACGCAGGAGGAGATCGGCGTCGATCTCGCCGGGGCCGAGGCGCTCGGCGTGCTGGACGACATGCATCCCCGCACACCCGTCCTCCCCCCTGTCGTCGTCCGGCCGTTCGTTTTCGGCGTCGTAGACCGCCCCACCCTCACGCTCAGCGCCGAGGTCCAGGATGCTTTTTGGGTGTCCTTTCGCGCTCTCTCGGCCCCCGAAGCCCGCCGCGAGGTGACGATTCGTCACAGCGGTGCTGCGCGCGCGTTCCCGGCCTACGTGTTGGGAAACCACACGATTTGGGGGATGACGGAGCGCATTCTGACACCCCTGCTAGAGCTCGCCATTTAGTCCCTCGAAATCCACATCTTCGCTTGACAGCATCTGCAAAT
>WNFV01007353.1_pt1 | contig 19861 bp, 22 predicted proteins | sample 5400101 | NCBI WGS metagenome assembly WNFV01 (sample SAMN13153361, study PRJNA577476) | soil metagenome | isolation source: 115 cm soil or saprolite under grassland replicate 1 | place: USA:California | collected 2016-06-15 | reverse complement strand
CCGTTGCACGGAGGCGGCCGCAGCATCGCTGAGACCACGTTGGTGGGTTCTGCGCAGCTCACCGATGGCACCGCTGCCTTGAAGCCTGAGGAACGGGCCCAAGACCTGTGGGCCGAGCTGGCTGCCGCGCGCAGCGGCCAGCCCCGCGCGCGCCGCCTCCCGCGAGAGGGCGAGCCGGTAGCAGCGGTCGGCGAGCACGGCGGCCCAGGTGCCGCAGACCGCCGGGATGCGCGCCTGGATGGTGCTGTCCTGGCCGGCGCGACGGTCGGGGTAGCCGGTGCCGTCGTGGCGCTCATGACGCTGGCGCACGATGGTCGCGACCCGGCCCAGGCGCGGGCCCAGCGCAACCAGCCGGGCCCCCTGCGCGGGGTGCTGGCGCATGACCTCCCACTCCTGGTCGGTCAGCCGACGGGTTCGACTGGAGAGCAGCCGGGGTCAGACTCCGGGAGGACTAAGCACCTGCTCAGAAGTCCTGTCCGTAACTTGACGGGAAGGCCCTGGTCGCTGACCCGGGTTATGGGCAGAACTTCTGGTGACCTGCTTAGAGGCGGTCGGCATCATCGAGGTATGCGGGTTACGCTTGCCCGCATGCCCTGGAGCGGGCCGACTGCACGTGCCGAAGGCGGGCGCGTGACCCCGAGGGGGACCACCATGGCCAGCCAAGACGACCACCTCCACACCACACCGGCCGAACTCGTCACCACCGCCACCGAAGCGGTCCGCCGCGCCAACGACGTCATCCGCGCCGGGCCGGGCCCGCACGGCTTCGCCGACGCGGGCGACGTCGGCGCGGTCATCGGCGGACTCGGCGAGCTCACCGCCCACCTGCCGCAGCTCCTCAGCCGGCTCGTCGGCGCACTCGTGGCCGCCGACACGCACGGCACGTTGGCTGGCCCGGCGGGCGCGGCCCGGCAGGCGGCCGGAGGGCTCCACGCCGCCGGCGAGGTCGCCCGAGGCCTGGCCGAGCAGCTTGGGACGGCGCAGGCCGCGATGAGCGGGGTGGAAGGGATGCTGCCCCGCCTTGATGAGCGCACCGTGCCGCATTTGGACTATGTGGCTGCCGACGAGGACCAGGCCTCACTCCCCGAAGCCCAGCAACGCGCGGCTGGCTGGTGGGCCACCTGCCCCGAATGTGGCTGGCAGGCCGGCCCGTTCGGCTGGCACGGGGGCACGGCGGCGCTTGAGGGCCACCGCCACGAGCCGGGCTGAGGCCGGAGTACGCCGGCTCGCTCGCTGCCAGTCGGGACCGGCGCGATGTCGGCCGGCGCGCGGTCGACATCCGCGTGGCCTGCCCGTTCGTTGCGGCAACGCTGCTTTGGTCCACCGGGCACGAAAACGGGCTCCTCCCCTGTTTCCGTGCGTGCCTGAGCAGAGGTCCATGAGTTCCCTGAGGCGCGTCCAGCAGGTGCTGGCCAGTGGCCTCCACACAGGTCAAGGCAGGGGTGCCGTCCAGTTGGTGTGGTCCTGCTGGGCCCAGTCTCGCCTGGTGGAATGACTTGCTCTAACGGGTGGGGGCTGCTCAGGCCGGGCTGAGCCGGGTCACGCTACGAGAGCCGCTGTTGGCGACCCAAGCCGAGCCGGCCAGCACGGCGACGCCCTTGGGTGAGTCGCCAACCCGGATCGGGGGACCGGACGGCTGGCCCGAGCGGGCGTCGATCCGAGTGACCGTCCCCGGCGTGCGGTTGGTGACCCAGACCGCACCGGCGCCGACGGCGAAGTCGAACGCGTCGCTGCCGGCCGGCACCGGCGCCGCCACCTGACGTCCTGGTCCGAGGTCGACCCTGGTCACCAGGTCCCGGTCCCAGTTCAGCACCCACAAAGACCCCTCCCCGACCGCCAGGCCGGCCGCACCGACGCCAACCCTCACCGGGCACTCGCGATCCGACCAGTGGCCGGGTCGAGGCTGCTGACCAGGCCGTGCTCAGGATCGCCGACCCAGACCTGCCCGGCGCCGACAGCGATCCCGCCGGCCGAGGCCAGGGGCACCGCCTTGACCACCTTCATGGTGTGCGGGTCGACCTTGGCCAGTGCCGGCTGGGGTCCGTCGAGGGTGACCCAGACGAATCCTTCCCCCACCGCCATGAGCACCGGCATGCGTCCCTCCCCGAACGGCCAGCGCACGCTGACCCGGCCCGAGCCGAGCGCATAGCGGGTCAGCGAGGCGTTGGCCGGCTCGGTGATCCAGACCGCGCCCTCGCCGACGGCCAGACTGCCGTCGCCCAGCCCGCGGAACTGCATGACTGGCCGGCCACCAGTGGCGGGCTCGATGCGCAGCAGCGCGCCCTGGTTGGCCAGCCCGCCGGCGGCATCAGGGCTCGGGGGGCACAGCACCCAGACCGCACCCGCCCCGGCTGCGACGAGTTGCGGGTAGCCCATGACATCGAAGGTCCCCGACCGCTCAGGGACCGCGAACGTGCCGAGCCCGGCCGGGGCCGGCCGGGCCGGAGCCTGCCGGGCACCAGTGCACCCTGCCATCGCCGCAGCCACAAGCAGGCCCACCACGACCAGGTACCGGCTGCTCCGCCCCGCCATGTCCATGGCGCCTCCCGAACCATCCGTCGCACCTGGTACACCGCCGGACCAGCGTGAGTTACTGTCAGGACTCCAACTCCGCCAACCGCCAGATCCGTAGTCATGCATCGCCCGTCCCCGCCCGTCCTTCTCTACCTCCCCGTCCCCGTTTCTCCTGCTCAACGCCTATGTCGGTGAGGCGAGTCGGGCACGGTCCATACGGACCCCAACGGTCACAGGCCACGTCTGAGCGCTCCCGTATCCGCAGGCTCCGCGGCAGGCAGGAGAAGCGCCACGGTAGCAAGCCGAGCGTCGCGATCAACGCACAGCTCACAGGCCACGTCTGAAGATTCGCACCCTACGCCCGGGCCTTGAGCTCGGAGAGCTCCGGTCGGTCCCCTCGTGGGCGTCGCCGGCCCTGGAAGAGCAGCGCGATCACGTCCTGGCGGCTCAGGGCGAGCCGGACCGCCCGGACGGCCGGGTGCTCCCCCGCCGGCTCCCGCACCAGGGGACCGGGCGTCAGCTCCGTGACGGGCACGTTGAGGGCGCCGACCACCTGGACGGCGCGTTCCTTGCTCCTGGCCGGGGTGCTGCTACCACCATCCCTGTCGCTTGGCCCAGCGCAGCAGGATGGCCGAGACGGCTGCCATGGCCGCCAGCACCACGGCCAGGTGGGGGAAGTCGGTGCGGTCGTTGACGATGATGTTCATCCCGTAGGCCGACGACAGCGCGGTGATCGGCAGGGTGATGACCGCAATCAGCGCGAGCCGTTCGGCGGCGATCGTCACCTTGGTGTCGGCCCGGGCCTTGTAGAACTCGATCACCCCCTGGAGGTAGCGGACCTGGCCGTCGGCCACGCCGCTGACCCGGGCGAACTGGTCCTCGATGTCGGCCACCAGCGGCTGCCCGTCAGGGGGGACGAAGCGGCCCAGCGCCGACATCCTCCGGTAGATCTGGTGGCCCAGCGTGGCCATGTTGGACACCGCCAGCAGCGCATGGCGGGTGCGGAACAGCTCCTCGAGGAACTCCTCGGGGTCGCCCAGGTGCCCGGAGGTGACCCGCTGCTCAAGCGGCCACACCTGGCGCGCGACGGCCTCCACGAACGCCTCCTGGCCTTGGGCCAGGGCGGAGACGACCGCGTAGGACAGCTCCGACGGCGACGTGGGGCGCAGCCGCCCCGCCTGGATCCGGCGCAGCACCGCGCGGGTCTCGCGCAGCGCGGCCTCCGGCGTGACCGCCGGGTTGACCGGGCCGTGGACGGTGACCAGGTAGCGGGGGCCGATGAACTGGTCCAGCTCGATGTAGTGGACGTGGCCGCCCTTGCCCAGCTCGGGGGCGTGCAGCACCACGAACATGTGGTCACGGTAGGCGCGCACCTTGGGCACCGCGTTGCGCTCGGTGCAGGCACGGACGGCGAGTGGGTGGAAGCCGAACACCTCCGACAGCACCCTGGCGGCCTCCTCGCCGCAGACGGGGATGTCCACCCAGACAAGCCCGTCGTCGCGGGCGAGCAGGGCCGCAAGCCTTCCGGCCGGGTGCTGCTCGATGCCTCCCTCGGCTACGAAGCGAACGTCCATCCCGCCCGCCACCTCCCTGGGCCAGCGGCCCCTGGGACCAGCGGCCCCAGCGCCGGTCTTGCGCCTGTGCGGCCGCGCCGGCCGGGCAGCCGGGCGGAGCACCCAGACGATTGTGGCGGCCCCACACCCGGGCGGCCAGCGGGCTGCTGGCAGCGACCGCGTGGCCCGGCACCAGAGGGCCGCTTGGTGGGAGCGCCGTGCAGCCGCGACGGATTTGGTCGAACCGATCAGCGACGACCTCGCCCGCCGGCCGGCGCCCACCAACACATCCTGTCTGTGTCGGCGCCCGATCCCGCGGCACCTCCCTAGGAGGGAGCTTCGCTCCGCTGCCACGCCCCAGCGCAAATCACGCATGGTCCCGCAGCGGAAGGGCATGGTCATGCCGACGGCCCGGGCCGTCGAACCTCGCCCGCAGCAGCCAGGCCGGCCGCTGCACCCCGGCGCCCAGACGCTTGCCCCACGTCGAATGGGCGGCGGCGACGTCGGCGGCGGTCGCCGGCCGTGCCTCGGTCACCGCCAGCCCATAGCGGCCGTACGCCCCGGCCACGGCCTGGATGGTCGGTTCCTGGACCGGCTCCACGCCGGCGCCGCGGTCCCGGGCGGTCGACGACAGCAGCATCGACAGGGTCGCGCCCGGGCGCATCACCCGCGTCAACCCAGCCAGGATCGCCGGGTCGGCGCCGAGCAGGCCGCGCAGCAGCGAGCCCCATGGGAGATGGACAGTGACCCGGTCGGCCACGCCGTCCAGCTCCCGCGGCAGCGCCTGGACGGCGGCCACCACGAACACCGCGTTCGGGAGCCCGCCGCGGCGGGGCGTGGCGCCCGCGCGCCGCGACGCCACCGCCATCGCCGCCGCGCTGGCGTCGACACCGACCACCAGCCGGTCGGGCTGCGCCGACGCGGCGGCCAGCACGTAGCGGCCGTCGCCGGTCCCCAGGTCGATGGTGACCGCCGCGTGCCGGGCGGCCAGCTCCTTGAATCAGCCGACGTCCACGTCCCGCAGACGCCGGCCCACAACCGTGCGCATCGCTCCTCTTCCTCTGCCTCTACTTCCTCTACCTCTGCCTCGTGAGCGGTCGGGTCGAGGGTCAGTCTCCCCCGACCCGGCCCGCGTTACAGCATCGGGGACGCAGCCGAGTGCCGACTTCCCGAGGTCGCCTACGGGATGATCGCAGCCCTGGTGGTGGCCTGGCTACCGATTTCGGCAGGGTCCGGCGGAAGGTGATCGGCGGCCGGTGTGACGTTCCGTTCGCGCTTCGGCGGAGTCACCTTGACATAGGAGGTTCGATCCGTAGCTCACGCCGACCGGCGCACGTAGCTCGAGGTAGTTGCCGACGGTGCGGGCCTGATGCTCGACCACACTCAGGCGGTGGGGGCCAGCGAGGCGGGCTCGCACATCCAGTCCGGCCGGTGGCGTCATGCCGACTCGCTCGAACTTGCGTGGTGCGCATACTTGCGCGTCACGCAAGTTTGCGTGTAGGGTGGCGTCATGAGGATCGAGCGGTCCACCGGCATGGGTCTGCGGGAGCGCAAGAAGCTGGCGACGCGGCAGGCGTTGAGCGTGGCGGCGTTGCGCTTGGCTGTCCAGCGCGGGCTGGAGCATGTGCGGGTCGAGGACATCGCCGCCGAGGCGGGAGTGTCGCCCCGGACCTTCAACAACTACTTCTCCAGCAAGGAGGAGGCGATCGTGTCCCTCGGTGTCGATCGGGCAGCGAGGATCGCCGCGGCGCTTCGTGACCGGCCGGCGAGCGAGCCGCTTCCTGACGCCTTGAGCCGGGCGTTCGTCGAGCAGTACGGCGGCGATGCCGAACCGGACAGGGAATGGGTGGCGCGGCTTCGCGTGGTCATCTCCTCACCGGCGCTGCGCGGCGAGTACCTGAAAACGCTCGCTTCGACCGAACGCCTGCTGGCCGAGGCGATCGCCGAGCGCACCGGCACCGATGTGGGGCGCGACCTGTTTCCACGCGTGCTGGCAGCCGCCGCGTCCGGCGCCGCGCGCACGGCGCTCATGTACTGGCTCGAGCTCGGCGCGGCCACCACCTTCGCCCCCGTGCTCCAGCAGGCCATCGAGCAGGTCGTCCTCGGCGCGCCACCACCGACAGCGGACATAGGGAGCTCCACATGAGAAACGTCGCGGCAAGGTTGCGCGAGGTCCTCGGCAGGTCACCTGTCACCGGTCGCACCGACCGCCTGCCAGGTTCGGGCAGACCCAGGCGGGCCGAGGAGTTCGACGCCTTCTACGCCGGCACACCCCCCTGGGACATCGGCCGGCCCCAGCCGGCGTTCCTGGCACTGGCCGAAGCGGGTGCCATCCGGGGCCGGGTCCTGGACGTGGGCTGCGGGACCGGCGAGCACGTGCTCATGGCCGCCGGCCTCGGGCTCGAGGTGACCGGCGTCGATGTCGCAACGGCAGCCATCGACGCCGCCGAGGGCAAGGCCCGGGACCGCGGCTTGTCCGCCCGGTTCCTCGTCGGGGACGCCCTCCAGTTGGCCTCTCTCGGCGAGCGGTTCGACACCGTGCTCGACTGCGGGCTGTTCCACATCTTCGAGGACGACGAGCGCCCTGTGTTCGTCGACAACCTCAGGGCGGTAATCCGGCCGGGCGGCCGCTACTTCATGCTGTGCTTCAGCGACCGCCAGCCGGGCGCCTTTGGCCCCCGCCGGGTGACCCAGGACGAGATCAGGGCCAGCTTCGACGAGGGGTGGCAGGTGGACTCGATCGAGCCAGCCAAGATCGACATCACCTTCAGCCCCACCGGCGCCCTCGCCTGGCTTGCGGCCATCACCCGGACCTGAGTGGCCCGCCTACTGGTGATCGCAACCCGGGAAGTGCGTCCGAACGCATTGCTAGGACCTGGCAGCCGAGCCGCTCGGCCAGGCCGACGGTGACGTCGATGTTGGCCCGGAAGCGGTCGGACCGGTCGGGGACGAACAACAGCCCCCCGGTCCCCGCCTGGCATGTACCGGTCGCATGACGGAAAGACCCTTCCACGGGAGGCTGTGCCTGAGTCGTGCGGCAACCGCCTCGCTGCGGAACGCAACCTCTTAAGGCAACGGTTCGGGGTTCGAGTCCCTGGCGGCGCACCATCCAAACCCGCAGGTGAGGCCCGGTATGACGCCGGGTCTCTTCATTTGGTCGACTTGCTCGGACCCGCATCGGACCCGCGGCCGGGCCGGAAAGGCCCAGGCCGAAGCTCCAAGACCGCCCCACTGGCCGCGCCCTTCAACCCCACGGCGTGCATGGCGTCCAGGCGGTCGCGCAGCTCGGCGTCGTGGCCCTCGAACAGATGGCCGTAGCGGTCGAGCGTGAACGACACTGACGTATGGCCCGCCCGAACGGCTACCTCCTTGGGGTTGGCGCCAGCGGCGATCCACAGGGCAACCGCGGTGTGGCGAAGGTCGTGCGGGCGAAGCGGCTCCAAGGCAGCGGCGCGGACGGCGGGGAGCCACACCTTCCTTCGGAAGTTCGAGGTCCGGAGCACGCCACCCCGCTCGGCGGTGAACACGTAGCCGTCGCCCGGGCCGACCGGCCCCATGTGGGCGGCCAGCTCCTTCACGACCGCTTTCGGGAGCCCGACTGTCCGCCGTCCAGCCCTGGTCTTGGGCGGGCCGGTGTAGAGCTGGCCGCGGACTTCGACGACGATCTCGGCCACGTCGACCATGCCGCGCAACAAGTCGACCCGGGCGCGGCGCAGCCCGGCAAGCTCACCAATGCGCAGGCCGCCGTAGGCGCCGACGAGCACCAGCGCCCGGTAGCGGGGGTTGATCACGCCGGCCAGCCGTGCGACCTCGGCTGGGGTCAGGAACCGCATCTCCTCGCACTCGACCCTCGGCAGTCGCACGGCCCGACAGGGGGACCGGGCGAGCATGTCAGCATTGACCGCGGCCGTCATCGTGCGCCCGAGCAGTTGGTAGGCCTTAACGACCGTGGCCGAGGCAAAACCCCGGGTACGCAAGTCGGCCACCCAGGCCTGCACGTCCCGCTGTTTGATGGCGGCCAGGGGCGTTGCGCCGAAACGCGGCAGCACCAGCGAGTTGAAGTAGGAGCGGTCGCGCGCCGTGGTCGAGGGGCGCAGGTCGGCCGCGGTCTCCCACCAGGCTTCAAGCCAGGCAGCGAAAGTCATCTTGCTGTGCATCGGATCGGTCCAGGTGCCAGCCAGCTTCGCGCTCTCGACCGTCGTCAGGTACTTCTCGGCGTCGACCTTCCGTTTGAAGTTCTTCGATCGCTCTCGACCGTCGGGACCGCGGTAGCGCACGCGATAGATAACCTTGCCGTTGCGAACGCGCCTGCCGACGTGGCCCACCTATGCACCCCGCCGATCCGCGGCGCCAGGCATCGCACCGACCTCAACGCGCCCGGCCGCGATGAAGGCGTCCAGGTCGCTGGCAGCAATGCGTACATGCCGACCGACCTTGACGAAGGGGATACGCCGCTCGAACACCAGCCGCCGCACAAACCGCAGCGACGTGCCCAGGCGATCAGCCGCTTCCTGCGGGGTCAACAGCTTGTCCATGCTCACCTCCCTTCTGGCGTGCTCACTACGGGTTCTGCTGGGTCCGGCGGTCACGCGTCGGGCGGTCGCCGTTCGGGTGACCACCGCGTGCCGGGTCGGCGGTGAACTCCGCGAGCAGCCGTTGGCCATACCGCTCGCTCACGCCCGCCGCTCGGGCCAGGCCGGCGCCGGTCGGGGTCTGGCCGGCCGCGACTTGGGTCTCGTAGGCCGCCCGGACCCGGGCCCGCGCGCCCAGATGGCCGCCCCGATCCGGGCTTGCCGGCTCGGGTGCGGGCTGGTCGCCCGGCCTGTGCGGGTGTGCCGGTTCGGGGGCGGCCTCCTGTTCGGCCATGGGTGCGGGCGGACGGTCCGGGTTCGGCCGTCGCCAGCCGACCTGCTGCATGAGCAGGTGGGTGGTGAGCACGAGTGCGACCGGGGCCATGGCGAACACGAGCCGGGCGACCGGCCGGTCGGGGGCGTGGGCGACGTTGAAGGCGACCGACGCCAGGGAGAACAGGCCAGCCAGCGTCCACGGGTAGGCGGCGGGGGTGCCGGCGCGCTTGGCGGCCAGCACCGTCAGCAGCGCGACCACGATGGTGCCGTCGATGACGACCGGCCACACCCAGGCCAGGCCAGCCCGGACACGGCTGTCCAGGGCAAGCTGGTGCAACGCGTCGTAGGACAGGGTGAACGCTGCCGTGGCGAGCAACACGACGCCGGCCGCGCTGCCCCGGTAGGTCCACCGGCCGCCCACTAGAGAGCCGGTCGGGTATCCAGATCGGGTTGATTGCGCCGTTGCTGCATACGGAACAACCGCAGGTCACGAGCCGGTCTGGTCACTCGCAAATCGGACAACCACTGATACCTGACCGGCTCTCCAGCGAGGCCAGCCTCGGACCGCCGAGCAGCCGCATAGTCATCAGCAGCCGCAGCGGGCGATCGCCCCTCAGGCCGAACTCAACCAAGGACTCGCGATCCGTCAGACCGACCGCCGCCGTCCGCTGCGCCAAGGTCCGATCGGTTTCCCGACCGGCTGGCCACTCCGAAAGTGGCTGGTCAGACAAGTTGTCTGCAGATGTGGAGCGGACAGGCCCAACCCTACCCCCAGCAGAGACTTTGGCAAAGTCCCAAACCCTCAAGCACCAAGGATCGCTACGCCGCTTCCGAGACGTCGCTCGGAACCGGTGGCCCCTGACGGGGCAGTTCAGGTTGCGGGCGGGCGACGGTTACCCTCCCGGCATGGATGAGCTAAGCGAGCGGTACGGCGAGCTGCTGGCCGGCGCCTACGACTGCGTGGACCGCATCGTCCTCAACGCCTACATGAGCCTGTGTTACTCGGCGGGAGGGTTCCGGACCTGGTGGCGGCGACTGCACGACGGGTCGGAAGCACAGCTGGACAACGCCCATCTGATGCGGATGGCGGCCGGTTCGCCCGCCGGCTGCGGGCGTCGGCCAAGGCCCACGGGATCCCGGTCATCGACTGCAAGCGGGGCGAGCGCAAGCACCTGACCGCCGAGGAGTACCTGGCCACCCACTCGGTCGGGCCGGGGGTCTTCCTGATCCTGGTCGGGCGTGCCGTGGCGCCGGTGTGGGAGGTCAGCCGTTCGGCCGGCGGCGTGATCGGCAACCTGGCCAAGAAGAAGGCCTTCGTCAACCACGACTCGTCCCACATCATGGACCCCGAGTGGGGCCACCTGACGGTCAAGATGAGCGGGCATCCGCCGTTCGGCGCGCAGATCCTTCTCAACGGCCACGAGTGGGTCGCCTGCCAGGCGCAGGCGGCCGGGACCGGCTTCACCAAGGAGGGCAACCGCTTCACCCGCGTCACCGACCCTCCAGCCCTGGCGCAGGTCGCAGCCGCCTTGTCCCACCCAGGGACGATAGGGCGCCTGCGCCAGGGCTGCGAGCGGTGGATCTACTCGGCCTGCCTGTGCTTTGGCCTGGACTCCGACGAGCAGGCCCGCAGCGGCTTCCGCTACCAGTACTCGGTCTACCAGGCCGAGTACAGCCGCAACCTGCTGTTCAAGGTCGGCGGCCAGATGGACCGCGTCTTCAACGCCGTGGTCGACCGGACCCGCCCCCGGCTGGACGTGCCGATCCTACGGACGCTGTTCGGCGCCAAGGCACGCCCCCACCACGGCCGCGCGACCGGGCCGCCCACGCTGGCAGTCGTGCTCGAGAAACCTCGGTATGACCTGACCTGGTTCAAGGTAGCTATTCACCGAGGGTGGAGGGGTGTTGCCGCTGGTCAGCTGCAACACCGGTGGCCGCGCGACCGCCCGTACCAGGGCGACGGTGATCGGGAACCCGTGTGGTGATGCTGCCGTCAGCCAGGGCTGAGCGCAGGCGGCAGCCACGGGCCGGTGGTGAACAGCTGGCGGAGCACGGCCAGCTTGTCCAGCCCCCACTTGGCAGCCGTGGACAGGTAGGACCACACGATGGCGAAGTCGGCCAGCCCTTGCAGGGTCCGCCAGCACCCACCCGAGGCGCGCTGCTGCACCTTGACCGGGCGGATGTCTCTTTCTGCCTGGTTGTTGGTGAAGTCGACGGTCAGGTCGGTCGCAAACCGCAGGATCATCGCCTCGTGCGCAGCGAACCGGCGGGCCAGCCGCAGCCCGTCGGTGGCGGCCCGGACCCGCCGCCGCTGGTTGTCGGCGATGCCCTTGGCGGCCGCCCCCCGGTACCACTCGACGATCCGCGCCAGCGTGGCCCCACCCAGCGCCTGGGCGCCCGCCGCCCGAACCGCTCGGCCGCCTCGCTCTGGCTCAGCTCGCCGGTTACCAGCTGCAACCACAGCTCGTACTTCTGGCTCGGGCTCAGGAGCCGCTTGGCGCGGCGCCCGAGACGGTCGCGTCCGGAGTCCTGCTGGGTCGTCTCCACCCTCCTGCTCGGGGCCAGAGGACCCTACCGGATGCGGCGTAATCAGAACCCGGATGTCGGACACGAAGTCAGACGCAAGACAGGGGTCGGCGGCGGGTTGGACGCTGCTGGGCGCGTGGGCGGTGCGCAGCGTCCACGCCCAGCTGCCGAGCGGGTCGGGCAAGCTCGAGTGCGTAGCCGCCGCGGGAGAGGAAGACGACGCCGCCTTGGCGGGTGCGGTCGCCTGCGCGCAGGGCGACCAGGCGGCTGAGGTGTTGGCCGTAGACGACCACCAGCAGCCCGGCGACCTGGTCGGCAACGGGGATGCCGGGCTGGTTGAGTAGGGTGGCGACGATGGCGGCGCGACGGTCGGCGTCGGCGGCCGCCACGGGGCTCAGCGCGCCGCGTTTGGGGAACTCAAGGACCCTGGTGGCTAATTCTCCTCGACACGCCGGGCGACATCCGTGATCTTGAACGCTGTGGGCGAGATCATGCGGCCTGCGGCCGCCTTGCCTGGTCTTCCCCTCGGGCCGCAGGATGGAGTGTTGTGGTGTCGGTGCAGCCGCGGCCGTGGCCGAAGCCTGCCGAGGTGATCGTTGCGGCGGTGCGGGCGAAGTACGCCTGGCGTGAGGCGCCGCTTGCGGTGCAGGTCCGTGACCGGTTCGGTGAGTTGTTCCCGGACGCCGAGTTCGAGTCGGCGTTCGCCGGCCGGGGCCGGCCGGGGTGGTCACCTGGCCGGTTGGCGTTGGTCACCGTGTTGCAGATGGCGGAGGGCTTGACCGACCGGCAGGCCGCCGAGGCGGTGCGGGAGCGGCTGTCGTGGCAGTACGCGCTGGGTTTGGACCTGGACGATCCGGGGTTTGATCACACGGTGCTCAGCGAGTTCCGCGCCCGGGTGGTCGGTCACGGGTTGGAGGAGCGGGTTCTCGACCGGCTGTTGGATCGCCTGGTCGAGGTCGGTCTGCTGGGCCCGGGCGGGAAGCAGCGCACGGATTCCACGCATGTGGTCGCCGCGGTCCGCGACCTCAACCGGCTCGAGCTGGCCGGTGAGTCGGTGCGCGCCTGCTTGGAGGCGCTGGCTGCCTGCGCGCCGTGGTGGCTGGCCGGGGTGATCGACGTGCCCGGGTGGAGTGGGCGGTACACCGCCCGGGTGGACTCGTGGCGGCTGCCCACCTCCCAGGCCAAGCGCACGGAGTTGGCCCTGGCCTATGCCCGTGACGGGTACGCGTTGGCCCAGGCGTGCTACCGCGCGGACGCGCCGGGCTGGCTGCGCGAGGTCGAGGCGGTGCAGGTGCTGCGGGTGGTGCTGCTGCAGAACTACACGCGCACGGTCACCGAGACCGGGACGGAGGTGGCGCGGCGGGAGGCAGAGCGCGACGGCCTTCCACCGGGCAGGTTTCGTCTGAGCTCCCCCTACGACACCGACGCCCGGTGGGGTGGCAAGCGGGACACGTTCTGGAATGGCTACAAGGTTCATCTCAGCGAGACCTGCGACGCCGAGGAGGCCACGACCAGCAGGCAGGGCGACGGCGCGGGCGCGCGGTCGGAGCCATGCCCGTCGGTCACGGCGGGCTCCGGCCACAGCGAACGGTCCCCGCAGCGGCCCAACCTGATCACGAATGTGGCGACCACCGACGCGACCGTGCCCGACTCGGCGATGACCGAGGCGATCCACCACGCGCTGGACCGCCGGGGCCTGCTGCCAGCAGAGCACTACGTCGACTCCGGCTACCCCTCGGCCGAGCTGGTCGCCGACGCCGCTCGCGACTACGGCATCGCGCTGGTCCCTGGCCCTCGGCGGGCGTGGCAGCGGCCTGGCCCACCACCCACAGGTCCGCCAGGGTGCAGTCCAGCACCCCGCACAGCGCGAACAGCACCATCATGTGCGGCTGCCTGGGCGCGCGGGTCAACAGCTCGTGCGCCTGCGACGCGCCCAGCGTCACGCCATGACCGGCCAGTGCCTGCTGCAGCTGCACCGCGCTGAACAGCCCCTTGCCGGCCATCAACTCCCGCAGCCGCCACTCGGCGATGCGGCCGCCCGGCAGCTCGAGTCGAGGTGGGCGCTTGGCGTAGCTGTCCCGCATCTACGTGCCCCTTCCCGCAGGTGTGCGGCCCAGCACCTCCGCCAAGGCGCGCTCCAGCTCCCGGTTCATCTGGTCGTTGGCCAGGTGTAACGGCACAGTCGGATATTGGAAGTGTCTGAATGCCTGCCGCGTGGTGGAGACCGATCGGGCAGGCCCACGTCCGCGCCTCATACGGGCAACTATCGCAGAACGCGCAAGCCTAACCAACTACTTGCTGCTCAGCCCACCCTCCCGTCTCCTCGCCAAGTCCGTCGTGCGCAACCTGATAACACTCTTGACGAGAAACGCCGGGAAGCTAACTCTATGATCCTGCCTGGTTGCGTCCAACCTGGATCCTTGTTGCTTTGTATTTGTACTGGTCTGCACGATCGTCGCTCGCGCGGGAGGGACACCCGATGATGCGCGTACTGAGAACGCCCGTGGTCACGAGCGCGGAGCGGCGCTGATCGCGCGCACAGATGCACTGCTGACGAGGCTGCCCACCTGCTCCCGGGCCGGCCACAGTGCCAACTAGGAAGGAGGATCACCAATGGCCCTACTCGACTTCGGTGACGCGCCGCACGGCGGCCGGGTCCGGCTGCTGCCGGAGAGTAAGACCCAGAAGCCGATCAGCCCCCGTCTCTTCATCGTCCACAGCATGGTTGGCAGCATCGCCAGCGCCCGCCAAACCTTCGAAACCGGCGTCAAGGAGTCCACGTTCGCCGTCCGGCTGGACGGTTTCGTCGAGCAGTGGATGGATACCGAACGGCTGGCCGACGCCAACCTCCACGCCAACTCGTTCGCGATCAGCGTGGAGACCGAGGACAACGGTGACCCAGATACCCAGGAGTGGACGGCGGCGCAGCTCGACACGATCACCTGGCTCGCCCATGAGTGCCGTCGGCTCCACCCCGCGATCGCGCTCCACCGCGCGGACCGGCCGGACGGCGCCGGGATCGGCTACCACACCATGTGGGGGTCGCCCTCGGAGTGGACGCCGGAGGCCAAGACCTGCCCAGGACGAGCGCGTATCAGGCAGTTCGACGAGACGCTACTCCCGAGGATCCTGGAGGGCGACATGCCACTGAACAGTGACGACCTGAAGGCCGTGCAGAAAATCGTGGCTGCGGAGGTCGACCGGATCTACCGACTGCTCGCCCGCGGAGAGGTCGACGGGCAGCGCTCCGACCCGCACTTTCCGGATTCGACCCGGCACACACGGGAGCTCGTCGAGGAGGTGCTCAAGGCAAAATAGGCCGAGAGGAACTGATCGCGGGCGCTACCAAGCTTCGTCCCAACTGCTTGACCTGTTGCCGCGTTACGGCATGTCTGCCTTGCAGGCGTTCTTGCCAACCCGGGCCAACACCTGGCGGGCCGCATGGGAGGAGCCAATCACCTGACGTCGTCAGACATCGCCGAGCACGCACCCACCACCTGGGAGGTCCTGCGGTGAATTCTGAGCCCGCTCCTGCCCGGACGCCGGAGGCCGGGCAGGGGTCAATGCCGTCCTCGTCCGAGTCACGGCCGCTCGGAGCACTGGGAACCACGCTACTTGGCGCGTTCCTGCTGCTCCTCGGGCTCCTCCTGGTTACGGTGCTGTTCTCGGTGTGGCCCGCGGTCGAGCAGACGACGCAGCAGGACGGCGGGCAGGGCAGTGCGGAAATCATCTTCGGGATCTCCGTCACGTCCGGCACGGCGCTCATCGTGCTCGTGATCGTCGCCAGCGCCCTCGGCGGCTACATCCACGCCGCGACATCCTTCGCGGACTACGTGGGCAACCGCCGTCTCGTCCTGAGCTGGCTGTGGTGGTACATCCTTCGCGTCTTCATCGGCATCGCCCTTGCCCTGGTGTTCTACTTCGCCGTCCGGGGTGGGCTCTTGGCGGCAGATGCAACTAACCAGACGGTCAACCCATTCGGAATCGCCGCGCTGGCCGGGCTGGTCGGCTTGTTCTCCAAGCAGGCGACCGACAAGCTCAACGAGGTCTTCGGGACGCTCTTCCGTACCGCTCCAGGCCACGGTGACGACCAGCGGAAAGACAGCATCGGCAACCCGCGCCCGACGGTGGCGGGCGTCGAGCCGCCGACCATCGACACGGGGTCGGACACCGTGACCCTCCGCCTGCATGGCGAGGGGTTCATCCCGCAGTCGCAGGTTCGCATCAGCCGGCTCGACACCGAGGTGGTGCTCGAACGGACAACGACCTTCGTGGGCTCGACGGAGTTGACCGTCCAACTGGTCAAGGAGGACCTCGTAGAAGCTGGCGTCCTGCAGGTTACCGTGTTCAACCCGGAGCCGGGCGGTGGGATGTCGACGCCAGCCCCCATCGATATCCGCGCCGGGACCACCGACGTCGGCGCTGAGAACCCAACCCCTTAATCAATCGGGTGCAGCGCTTCTGAGGGGAACTCATCGGGTGGAGGGGATGACCCGGTCTGCGTAGCGCGTCGCATGCACGCGTTGCTGCTCTTGGGCGTGGTAGGCCCAGTAGTGGTCGAAGTCGTCGTTGCTGTGCAGGGCCCGCAGCTTCAGGACGGCCTCGGCGCCGGCGAGGCCCCAGCGGGCGCCGGTGCGGTCCAACACCGGTAGGCCGTTGGCGGGGTGCCTGTGACACGGCCCTTTTCCAACGGCCCCCGGTCCGAACCACGCGGGCATCTTTCGATGCACGTAGCTCTCCAGTGACTACTCCGTGAGGAGGATGTCCCGCTCGCCGTGGAACTTCGGTGGCGGCCCGAGCGGACTCTACGCGACCTCCTCCTTTCCCGCAAGCATTTGCGGATTGAAATGACGGTCCATCGCCGCGACGAGGATTGGGATCTCCCGATAGCCTTTGACCCGGCGGAATTGGCTCTTGGCCTCGAGCATCCCTGCGGCGCACCAGCGCATCGTCATCTGCCCGCCACGCCAGCGCTTGACGTTGCCGGCGTGGGCGCGGCAGATCTCGAGCATCGACTCGACCGGGTTGGTCGTGCGCAGCGTGCGAGCCAGGGCGCCGGAGGTCGACAGCCCCAGCCGGGTCACGGTCAGCATCTCGGCCAGCCCCTCGCGCACGCTCGCGGCCGCCCCCGGGTGCCGCTGGCCGAGCTTGGCCGCCAGCGCCTCAAGGTCGCGCTCGGCCTTGGCCGCATCCGGCTGCCTCCAGGCCCGGTGCAGCACCCCGGCGACCCAGCTGCGCTCACCATCGGGGAGGTAGTCGAGCACGTTGCGGAGCTTGTGGACCTGACCACCCTGCGGGTCGCCGGCGCCTACGAGGACTCGGCGCTGGCCCGAAAGGGCTGGGGGCCGGACCGGCGCGTCGCCCGCCAGGTCCGCGTGCTGCAGGCCACCAACCCCTTGGGGCTGCCCCTGTACGTGCGCCCCCACCCCGGCGGCGCCGCCGAGCTTGCCTGCATCGGGATGGCCCTGGAACGGCTGGCGCAGCTGCTCCCACCGGGCCTGCTGGTGTGCGCCGACTCGGCGCTGGGGCACGTCAAGAACCTGTGCGCGGCCGACCGGGCGGGCCTGCGGTTCGTGGTCCCGCTCCGGGACGCCAGCGGGTTCGCCGAGCGGTTCCTCGCCGAGGTCGGCCACGACGGCTTGCACCGGCTCGACTACCGCTCCCGGCGCGAGCGGCACCTGCCACCCGCCCGCCGGGCCCGCTACCGAGGCGCGCTGCGCCCCTTTGGCGTCACCGACCCCGACACCGCAGCGTCCCACACGTTCCGCGTCGCCTACATCTGGTCCTCTGACCTAAGATACGCGGATAGGGCGACGGGTGGCCGGTGTGTGGGCGGGATGCGCGGTTGTCGCCGGTTCCGGCAGCGTGCGAGGGCAGTGGCCGGCCAACGGTGGGCGGGACCTGACCGGATCGAGAAGGTAGTTGGATGACGCCGCCTCACCAGCAGCAGGCTGCCGCTCCGCGGGCATGCGGCGACCGCGCCTGGTGGCGCTGGCAGGCAGGGCATGTCGGCGTGGAGACCGACGCGGTCAGCCGGCCGGGACGGGCAGCGCGGCCAGCCGCTGGCGGACCTGGGCGAGGTAGGTGTAGCGGGGCGCGGTGCGCACGACGAGCCGGCCGGCGTGGCGGACCAGCCGGCCGGGGACGCCGATGAGCTCGCGGCGCAGCCGCTTGCCGTGCGCGCGGCCACCGGTGTCGGTCCCAGTCAGGGCCTGCAGCCACGCTGAGCAGTTCAGCGCGGCCAGCGCCGCCCACATCCACACCCGGTTGACCTCGGCCGAGCCGGAGGGCAGATGGCGCAGGGCCATGCCGAGCTTGCTGTCGTTGATCCGCTCCTGGGCCTGGGCGCGCTCGCGGAACCAGGCCTCCGGCTCCACCGGGCCGTCGGGCAGGTTGGTGACGATGACCGAGTAGGCGTAGAGCTCATCGAGCTGACCACCCAAGGCCAGGCGCAGCTGGCCGGGGTCGAAGGTCCGCCGACGGCGGGCGCGCGGGTCGGCCGAGACCGCCTCGGCGGCGACCCGCACCCGGCGGACGACCGCCCAGGTCCCCGCCGGCCACCCCGCCGGGGCGTAGCCCACCCGGGCGACCTCGGCGCCCGGCATCCCCCGCGCCGGCTGCCATGCGTCCTCGCCGACGGCGTGGATGGCCGCCACACCGCCGGGTTGCGCTTGGCCGCGACCGCGAAGTCCGCGCCGGCCGCCACCGCGGCGTGGGCGACCTGGCGGGCGGACAGCCCAGCGTCGGCCCGCACCCGCGGCCGCCCCAGCCCGGCATGCTTGGGCAGCGCCGCCAGCGCCCGGGCGACCAGGCCGGGGGCGAGCGGGCGCGCGTCGGTGTTGCCGGCGACCAACTCCGCGGCCAGCGCCACGCCCGCCTCCGCCCAGGTCACCAGCACCGGCCGGCCGCAGCGCCTGCCAGCATAGGTCCAGCCCACGCCCTGCTTGCTGGCGCCATAGACCTCCACGTCGGTGGGGTCCACGTCGATGGTGGGCCGCACCGCGCACAGCCCCTGCCGGCGGGGCTCGCCTAGCAGCCCGACCGCGCGCTCGGTGACCTCCGCCAGCCCCGCCTCGGTCCCGGCCAGCTGCGCGCGCCCGAACCGCCACGCCAGCTCCGCCGCGGTCGTCGGCGCCGGCGACCGCGCGACCGTGCGCAGCGCCGCGCCCGCGGTGTCAGCGCGCAGGCTGTCCAGGTCACACAGGAAGTCCCCACCGGCCAGCATGCTCTCGGCCAGCGCCATCACCAGCCCACCGCCGCTCACGCCGCGTCGGCGCTGCTTGATCTCGCCGATGCGCCGGTCCAGCGTGCCGACCAGGTCGAGCCGCTCGGCGAGCTCCGCGACCAGCAGCAGCCCCGCGTTGGGGGTCTGCGACGGGTCGTCGAAGCGCAACTCGACACGCGCGTGGCCGCGCCGTAGCCTGCTCACCATCCAGGTGCCTTCCGCTCGGGAGTCTCAACAGGTCTCGCAGCCTGATTCTCCCAGGTCGGAAGGCATCTGTGCTCCCGCCACCTATACGGGCGCCCCAGCTATCTGCGGATCTAGGTCTGAGGAGGCCCGCAGCGTCGCCGACGGGCGTGAGCGCGCCCTGGCCAAGGCAGAGGCCGCCCTCGGCAAGACCCAGCGTGGCCTGGGCGGCCGCTACTACAAGACCCGCAATCAGGTCGACGCCAAGGTCGCGCAGCTCCTCGGCCCGGCCGTGCGCGGCCTGCTGAAGGTCACCACCGGCACCCGCGCGGGCACGCCCACCCTGCGGTCCGGGCGTGACCAGCACGCCATCGGCCAGGCCGCCCGCACCGACGGGGTCTACGCGCTGGCCACCAACCTGCCCGGGCGGCTGTCGGCCACCAAGCTGCTGCGCCTCTACAAAGACCAGCTGGTCGAGCTGCGCCACCGCGACGCCAAACAGACGCTGCGGGTCCGGCCGATCTTCCTGCACAACGACGACCGCATCGACGCCCTCGTCAGCGTCGTCGGGCTCGCCCTGGTGGTCTTCGGGCTCATCGAGACCGACCTCCGCGGCGCCGTCGGCAGCGACGCAACCCTCCAAGGGCTCCTCCCCGAAGGCCGCGCCGCCCGGCCCACCGCGCGCAACATCCTTGCCGCCTTCCAAGGCCTTGGGCTGACCCACACCCACCACGGCATCGTGCTGGACCGGCTCACCGGCACCCAGCGCCGCATCCTGGAACTCCTCACGATCCCAATCCCCTGGCCAGAGCAGGCGAAGTAGCGCCGCTCAACTGCGGAAAATGGGACTAGGAGGCCGCTGAATAATTGGGTCGGGTGATTGGCCGTGGGTGGGCTTGGCCGTGGCCAGGCTTGGGTTTTTGCGGCCCTGGTCGGCTTGGTGGGCTGTCGGTTTGGCCGCCCTTGGTGCAGGCCCTGGGGCGGGGGCCGGCACCCGGGCCTTGCTGGGCTGG
>WNFV01007840.1_pt1 | contig 19865 bp, 21 predicted proteins | sample 5400101 | NCBI WGS metagenome assembly WNFV01 (sample SAMN13153361, study PRJNA577476) | soil metagenome | isolation source: 115 cm soil or saprolite under grassland replicate 1 | place: USA:California | collected 2016-06-15 | reverse complement strand
AGCTCGCGGAGGAGGTGCTCCTGGCCGGAGTCGGCGCCGTCGCGCTGACCAAGGAGAGGGCCGACGAGCTGGTCGGGGAGCTGTCCGCCAAGGGCAAGCTCACCCAGGACGACGCCAGAAACCTCGTGGACGAGGTCATAGGACGCTGGCGCGGCGATGCGCTTCGCGTCGGCGAGCGTGCCGGGTCGACGCTGACGACCTTCTTCCGCGAGCTCGGCCTCGTCACGCGCCGCGAGCATGAGGAGCTCGAGCTCCGGCTCGCGCAACTCGAGCATCGTCTGCGGCTGGTCGAGAAGCAGGAGCCGTGAGCACCCGCCCGGCCGTCCGCAGGCTCGGCCGCATCTCTGAGATCTCCCAGGTCGCGGCGAAGCACGGCTTCGGCTACTTCTTCGAGGCGCACGGGCCCGGAGCGTTTCTTTCCCGTCGCCAACACGAGATCGCGCCCGAGCCGGACGAGGGGTCGACGCGTGGCCAGCGTCTCCGCCAGATGCTGGACGAGCTCGGTCCGACCTTCGTCAAGTTCGGCCAGCTGCTCTCGACCCGGCCCGATGTCGTCCCGCCCGACATCGTCTTCGAGCTGAAGGCGCTCCAGGACGACGTCACCCCCTTCTCCTTCGAGGAGGCCAGACAGGTGATACGGGAAGACCTCGGCCTCACCGTGGAGCAGCTCTTCCTCGAGTTCGACGAAACGCCGATAGCGGCGGCGTCCATCGGCCAGGTGCACCGCGCGGTGCTCCCAAATGGACGGCGCGTGGCCGTCAAGGTGCAGCGCCCGGAGGCCCCGCGCCAGATCGAGGCCGACCTCGAGCTCATGTACCAGGTCGCGCGTCTCGTGCGCGAGCGCGTGAAGGCGCTCGAGTTCATCGACACCGTCGCGCTGGTCGACGAGTTCGCGAGGACGATCCGGCAGGAGCTCGACTACCGGATGGAAGCGAGGAACGCCGAGCAGTTCCACCGCAACTTCGTCGGCCACCCGCACGTTCGCGTCCCGCGCGTCTTCTGGAGCTACTCGCGCACGCGCGTGCTGACCCTCGAGTTTCTGGATGGCGTTCACCTGCGCGATCTCGACTTCTCCACGTACACGATCGAGGAGCGCCGGCGGCTCGCCTACCTGGTCGCCGAGGCGTGGATGCACATGATCTTCCGGCACGGTTTCTTCCACGCCGACCCGCACCCCTCGAACATCATGGTGCTCGAGCAGAGCGAGCACATCGGCCTCGTCGACTTCGGGATGGTCGGAAAGCTCACCGACGAGGACATGTCGAAGCTGACAGGCCTCTTCATCGACGCGGTCAATGAACGGATCGAGGCGCTCCCGCGGCGGCTCGCCGCGCTCGGCGTCCGCTACCCGAAGGACAAGGAGGAGGAGTTCGTCACCGAGCTCCGCGACGTCTACTACCGCTACTACGGCGCACGGCTCTCAGAGATCGACCCTATCCAGCTCATCCGCGAGGCCTTCGCGCTTATCTACCGGATGCACCTGCAGCTGCCGACCCGCTTCGTCCTGCTCGACCGCGCCATCGCCACGCTCGGGTCTGTAGGCATGGAGCTTTATCCCGACTTCAACGTCTTCGACGTGGCGAAGCCCTACGCGCGCGAGCTCATGATCGAGCGCTTCACACCGCAGCGCGTCGTACGGCGCACGGCCGAGGAAGCCTCGAACCTCGCCCGCATGTTCAAGGAGCTCCCGTACCAGGTGCACGACACCATGGAGCAGGTGCGCGACGGCCAGATCGAGGTGGGGTTCCGGCACGAAGGCCTCGACGACCTCTTCCAGCACATGGACCGGGTGGGAAACCGGCTGGTGATCGCGATCGTCGCCGGGACCGGCGTCATCGGCTCAGCGCTGATCGGGATCTTCGCCGACGCCGGACCGCACATCCTCGGGCTGCACGTGTTCTCGATCGTCGGCTTCAGCATCTCGACGCTCCTCGGGCTCTGGCTCGCCTGGGGCGTGATTCGGTCCGGCCGGCTCTAGCGGCTTAGCCGCTACTGGCCGCGCGCGTACCAGACGTTGCCGGGGCCGTTGTACGAGAAGCCCTCGCCCCAGAGCGCGTGCGTCACGCCGGCGCCGTCGATGTCGAGCTCGAAATAGTCGCCGTAAGGCTCCGCGTAGCCGTCCTTCGGCGTCGTTGACTTGTACCCGTAGCCGGCGACGAACTGCGAGAGCTGCGCCTCGGCCGACCAGGTCGCCCCGCCGTCCGCGGAGGAGCGGTAGTAGGTGTTCCAGCGGGCATTCGGGTCGTCGTTACCCGTGTCGAAGCCGTTGCGGTCGTCCTGCCACGCGATGCGAACCTCGCCGTTGCCACGCGCGGCCATCGCCGGGAAGAGGTTGTTGGAGCCGGTCGGTGCGAGGGAGACCTCCTGGCGGCGATCCCAGCTGGACGCTCCGTCAATCGAGCGCGCGAAATACATTCGCTGCACGCCGTACTTCGCGCTGGCTGCATCCCACAGGACGTAGATGCGGTCGAGGGCGTCGATTGCGAGCGCCATCTGTGCGCCCCAGTAGTCCCAACCAGGGCAGCCGCATTGTTTGGGTGACTGGGAAACGTCCACGAGCGTCGTCGTCCAGGTCTTGCCGCCGTCGGTCGACTTGGTCACGTAGAGGTTTTTCACGCCCTTGGCCTGGCCCGGCTTGTTGACGCCGTTCCAGGCGAAGTAGGCGTTGCCCTTCGAGTCGATGGCGCCGCCACTCGGAAGCGAGACGCCGAGCTCGGAGTTGGTCGTCCCGACCAGGTTGTGTGTCGACCACGTCTGCCCGCCGTCGTGGGAGACGGAGGCGAAAATCTTCTGCTGCGTGTGGTAGACGAGGTACACGTGCCCACCGCGGGCGGCGAGGATGTCCTTGTCGGTCCCACGCTGGAGCGGCTCGACGAGCATCGCGCGCCAGGTCTGCCCGAAGTCGTCCGAACGGGCAACGAACTGGCTCGACTTGTTGTTCTGCATGAAGGCGGCGTACACCGTCGTGCCGTCGGCGGCGTCGACGACGATCTGGGGATCGTCCTGGCGCATCGTCGAGGGCCAGAGCGCCCGCGGTTCCTCCCAGGTCGCGCCGCCGTCGTTCGAGACCTGCAGCATGGTGTGTGGGCTGGCACATGTCGGGCAGCTCGGGTCCGGATCGCCTCCGGAGGTGGAGGTGAAGCCGACGTAGTGCGACCAGCTCGCGTACACGTGCCCGGCGCGATCCGCTGCGATCGCGGGCTCCCAGTCGTCCCCGTGCTCGAAGCCGAGTCGGACCGGGAACGTAAAGCTCGGCGCAGCCGCGGAGGCCGCCGTCGCCCCGAAGACAACGGCGCACGCGAACACAACCCCGATCAGCCGCAACCTCATCCCGCGCCGATGATCGCACCTTCGGCGCGGGATGACAAGGCTTCGCTTGCTAGCGGGCGCGGCGCAGGCGTCCGTCGGGGCCGCGCAGGTAGATCCACACGTCGCGCGCTGCCCGGAGCGCTAGCGGCCGAATGTAGACGACGTCATCCCCTGCCCTCTTGGGAGACGGGGTCTGGGGAGGCGTTGGTTCCACGAAGGTGTCCGTCGGCGGCCTGCCTTCGGCGATCCGCCGCGCAAGTGCTCGTGCGCCTGCTGTGTCCACTATTGGATTGTCCACCCGCGCATGGCCGGCGCACCTGTCGTCCGTGCGTTTCTTACTGGACATTTGGGCAGTAGCCGAGGCGGACGGCTGTGCATACGTCTGTCCAGAGCTGTTGCGCTTCTTCGCCCAATGACACCACCTGCCGATTTGCAGGGAGTTTCCGGTGGCGGTGCGCGAGGAGACCACACGGAGACCACACCGCTACGGCAGTCCAGGAGCCGGAGGGGCTAGAGGAAGTGGAGCAAGACTGCCGCAATAACCCCCCAAGCGGTCGTCAGTCCGGCCGCTTCGAGAGGCGTTAGCTGCAATTCGTCGAGCGAGATCGGCGGCGGCTTCGATTCGTCCGCTTCGACAGACTCAAGCGTTGGCTCGTCGGGAAGTTCGAACGAGAGGACTTCGTCGGCCATGAGTGGAAAGCCTAGCCCTCGTCGAGCAGTACGTGGCTGTACGTGTCCAGCGTCATCGACTTCCGCGCATGGCCGAGTTGCGCCGCAAGGTCGGTGACGGGGACGCCCTCGCGGATCTTCACGCTCGCGTAGCGGTGGCGCAGATCGTGCGGCGAGTAGAGCGCCAGCCCTGCCGCGTCACAGCCTCGGCGCATCGCCATTCCGAGCACCTGTCTCGTCGCTTCGGGAAAGACGCGACGCTCAGGTGTCCGATCGTCGGGCGGGCACGTTTCCACTACGGGCTCCATGACCCATTCCGGCACCGCTACCCAACGCCGCGCCGCTGCCGTACGGGTCCGGCTCGCTGCGTATGAGCATGGCGTAGCCGCGAGGCGAGCCTACCGGACGGCAACGGCCCGCGCCGGGTGCCCTTCATACGACACATGTCTCCGCCCCCTCGCGACAAATGTGCGAGGCGCCCGGTCGCCGAAACAGGTAGGACTAGCAGGGGGAGGCGAAGGTAGGAGAGAGCCGCGCGGGGTGACTGCGGTGCTTTACGGCCCGCGCGGCTCCCCCGCCTATTCAGACGCTCGCGGGCGCGGCTCGTCAAACAAGGAGTCGGGCCCGTTCCTAGCCGTCAGAGGGGCCCGACCTGCCCTTAGCCTCAGGGGTGGCCCGGGCACTCCCTAATGCCTCGGTTCGGGTCGGGCCCCTAGCTGAAATATCGCCGCGGACATGCGCTCCGTTACACCGCCCGCGCCCACGAGACAAGAACCTCGCAAGCGCGCTCAAGCCCCGCCGCTGGCTCATGAGGTCGGCGAGCGCCCAGGCAGCTGATCTCGACCGCGGCCCGAGCATCGTTCCGAGAAGGCGAGGACCGCCAGCCCCTCACTGAGATCGACGGGGCCACAATTCAATCGACCACAACGTGCGAGTACGTATCGAGATCCATGGACTTGCGAGCATGGCCCGATTGCGCCGCGAGCTCCGTCACCGGACCACCCTCTTACGGATCTTCACCGAGGCGTAGCGGTGACGTAGGTTGTGCGGGGAGTAGAGAGCAGTCCCGCCGTCTGACAGCCCCGCGCATCGCCATGCCGAGAACCTGGCTCGTCGCGCCCTGTGCATAGGTCTGTTCAGAGCTTGTTGCGCTTCTTCGCCAAAGGACATCTTGGCGGCCCGCGAAGGGGTTGCTAGCGTCGGCGCCGTGGTGCGAGGAACGGTTCTGCTCGTCGAGCACGAAGGTCCGGTGCGGGCCTACCTCGAGCAGCAGCTCGCGGACGACGGCTTCGAGGTGCTGGCCGCCGACCGGGGGATGCAGGCGCTCGACCTTGCCGAAGAGGTGAAGCCCGACCTCGTCCTCCTGGACGCCGTCCTCCCCGACGAGTCCGGCTTCGAGCTCTGCGGCCGCCTGCGCGACGGAGAGCCCGGGCGCCGCTGGAACCGCGACGTCCCCGTCATCATCGTGAGCGCGCGCGGCGATCCCGTCGACCGCGTGCGGGGCTTCGCGCGCGGCTGTGACGACTACGTCGTGAGGCCCTTCGTCTACGACGAGCTGGTCGCGCGGATGCGTGCTGTCCTCCGCCGCTCGAACGGGCCGCGGCACCAGCGCTTGACGGTGCGCGACCTCGAGATCGACCTCGCCTCCCGTGTCGTCACTCTGGCCGGCGAGGCCGTGCAGCTCTCCGCGAAGGAGTACGAGCTCCTCGTCGCGCTCGCCGAGGATCCCGAACGGGTCTTCAAGAAGGAAGAGCTCCTGCGCAACGTCTGGGGCTTTCGGTCGCTCGGGCGCACGCGCACCCTCGATTCGCATGCGAGCCGCCTGCGGCGCAAGCTCAACCGCTCGCCCGAGACCGCCTACATCCTCAATGTTTGGGGAGTGGGCTACCGGCTCGTCTCGACGGCCGGCTAGGACCGGAAAAGGACTGGCGAGCTGTCCAGGGCTCCGTTGATCCACGCCCTGGATGATCCTGACGAGTTCGTCTAATCGATAACCGTGCTTGCGCGCGAAACGCACGAGATCCCGCGCTTGCGCGACGACCGCCGCATGCCCGGGGGTCGCGGCGACCCTGATGCCGCGGCCGCGGCGGCACCCGAGCAGGCCCTGGTCGCGCAGCTGCCTGAGCGGGTAACGGGCGCGGCAGGAGCCTTCCTGGCGAGCCCGAGCAGCCTCTCCTATCCGTAGTAGCTACGTAAGAAGGGCTGATGCTGAACGAAGCGGGGGGCCGTTGTCGAGAGCGGTCGGCATCTCGAGAACCTAGAAGAACGCCTCGATGGAGCTCACGATGTCGATCGAGTCCACCCGAGCGCGGTCCGATCCACTGCCGCCATTTACCCGCTCTCGCAAGCCGTCGCGCGCGCGGAGGGTGTCGTCACCGCGCCCGCCGATTATTCCGAACTCGCGTCCGTCGCCCCCGATAAGGAGGTCGTCGTCGGGCCCTCCGAAGAGAAAGTCCCGACCCGGGCCGCCACGGATCGTGTCCGCGCCCTCGCCCCCTTCGAGGTCATCGGAGCCACGGCCCCCGTTGAGATCGTCCTCGCCACGACCGCCCAAACAAAAGTCCGCGCGGACGCCGCCGATCAAGACGTCATCGCCCGAGCCGCCCTCACAGAACACTCCCCCTGCGCCGGTCGAAATGAACGTATCGTTCCCGCCCCTCCCGGCCGCGTCGACGTCAGTGAAGGTGTCGCCGGCCGACCCTCCGAGGACGAAGTCGACGTCGGGCGAGACGTTGTCGCCTTCACCCGTCTCTCCGTCGTCGGCAACCCCGTTGCCGACGACGATCACGGGGTTTGCTCGCGCCCTGTAGTCAACCTCGGCGCCTTGACCTTCCATCGTGTCCCCGCCCGCCCCTCCGTCGAGCAGAGCGAAAGCACCCACTGCTCTAAGGGTGTCGTCTCCCGGCCCGCCCCGGAGCAGGTTGTGGCACGCAGCCTCCTCCAACTCGCATCCGGCACTGATCTCCAGCGCATCGGCTCCGTCCCCGCCATCAATGGTCGCTTCGCTGGAGAACTTGGGGGATATGGAGGCAAAGTCATTGAGATCGCCAAGGGAGATGTCCACCGTCGGAGGCTCTTCGAAGACGAGCGTGAACGCACAGAAAACCTCGCTCGAGTTGACCGTGGCGCATCCCGGGCCAGCCGTGATGGCTGCACCCAGGTCGACTACTCGATAGCCGCCAAACCCAGGAAGCAGCAGGAGATGGTTAGCCTCGCCGCTCGCCGCGGTGAAGGTCAGATGGGGCCCGCCGGGATCGGGATCCTCGATCTGCGCAGTTCCTGCCCTCGCCAACGACGGTACGACGAGCGCAATGAGGCAAGCGATGATCGAGAGCCCTGTCGAGGTCGAATATCGACGTGATGCCTGCACCTGGGAACCCCCACGCCAGCGAGGCCCCACTATCTCTCCTTCCTACAGGGCAAGTCAAGATCCGCACAAGCCACCGCCTACTGCGATCGGGCGCGGGGGACAAGTACCTCGCAGGCCTCGCTCGAGTCATGCGACGGCGGCGGGCTAGCCTGTCTCGATCGAAGACCCAGATCGCTTGCACCAAACGTAGTCGTGCACTACCAGCCCGTACTCATCGAGTGGGATGACGAGCCCCGGCGGCCGGAAGCAATTCGTCGTCTGGACATCGAATCGTCGTCGCGCTGCAGATTTCTCGCGTTGATGCCCAGGTCCGCGCGGTTCCGCTTGATGTCCGTCTTGAGGAAGGGGCGCTAGTGCCTTCTGGCCCGCTGGAGGGGGCGCGCAGAACCTGACGGGCCGCCGTGCCAGGAGGATGCGCGACCTTCTCGGGCGACGTGGCTCCTGGCGACGCGCTCGCATTCTCTGGGATCGCGAGTGTCCCGGATAGCCTCGGCGCAAGAGCTGGGTTTGAGCGCGGCACCAGAGCGGAGGCACCCGCGGGACGGCGAGACCGAAGGGGGCCAGGTCAGAGACGCCTCCCGTGGTTTCCCTGAGCTAGGTGATCGTCCTCGTCGACGCCTCGTAGCCGCCCTCGGGCGTCCAGCGCTTGACGTGGTGGAGTTCCGCCGCCTCGTCGTACTCGTGAAAGGAGGCGCTCTCGACGTCGATCGTGAAGAAGTGCCAGTCGTTCGGCGGGCGGTAGCCGCCTGCTTCCTCGATCGCGCCGGCGATCGCGCTCCGTAAGCTCGCGTCTGAGACCGGGAGAGCGCGCGCCCGCAGCTTGAACTCGCCGGGCGCGCCCGAAGCGGCGTCGAGGATCGGCGTGTGCAGGTACGCACGCGCGTCGCGCAGGAGATCGCGGGCCTTGAGCGAGCCCTTCATCAGCGCGTGAGTGAGCTCGCCCTCGACGAGGTGTGCCTCGACTGGGTTGATCCGCGGCCCGCCGTCACTACGGATCGTCCCGAGGAACACGAACCCGAACCGTTCGATGCGCTCACGGCCGAGCGCCGCGAGCTCCGGCGCGGCCTCCTCGAAGTCGGCCCACCGCATGGGCCCAACGGTAGTCCGGTCAGCGATTCGTGTCGACGTCGCCCGACTTCGTCGCGCGCTGCGTAGGCCAACGGCTGGTCAAGGTTGCCGGGCTATGGCGCCGCGGCCCGGCAGAACGAGGACGCTCGACTCGCACCCGAGCCCTCTGCGCCGGAAGCTCGATCGCTCCTTCGACACCCATGTTGTGAACGTGGCGGCTCCCTTCTTCGTGACGCCGCTGTGCATGCGTCGATTGCGATTCGGGCCACGTTGACTTGCGATTAGACCCCTGCTATAGAAGTGACGCACGCAACGAAGGAGGGGGTCATGATCCGGGTGGCGTTTCGTTGCTGCGGCAGCGCGTCTCTGAGATGGGACAGCGGTTTCAGGGAGCACGCGCGAAAAGAGGTGGTCAAGTCCCAGTCGTCAGCGACGCGCCAAAGTCGACGACCGCTCTTAAGGACTGGCATCGCCTTGTCAGTACTCGCCGCCCTCGCGTTGCTCGCGCTCGCGGTACCAGCGATGGCGAGCGCAGCGACAATCAGCTCAAGCGGCCCTCTGACCGAGATCACGATCACGGATCAGCTCAACTGCGATGTCCGCCACGCTGGCGACACCGCCCCGGAGTTTTTCGCCGGCACAGCCTGTGGGACGTTCCTGGCCGTCGGCGGCACCCTCTTTGGCCCCGCTTTCATTCCCGCGGGGGGCCCCGCGACCCCGAGAACCGCGTTCACGCCCGTCAGCCAGTCCGCCGTTCTCGGCTCCGGCACGTCGCTCGATCCGTACCGGATAGTCACCGTCGTCGATCTCGGAACGTCGAATCTCCGCATCACCGAGACGGACTCCTACGTCGTCGGGGAAGAGACCTATCGCACCGATGTCGAGATCGCCAACAGCGGCGCGGCGGGCCAGACCTTTCTCCTCTACCGGGCCGGCGACTGCTACCTCCAGAATTCCGACCTTGGCTTCGGGGATGTCGAGAGCGCGACCGGAGCGGTCGCCTGCCGGGCCGGGGTCGAAGACAGCGCCGGCAACATTGTCCCGGGCACGCGGATCGAGCAGTGGTTCCCACTTTCCCCCGGCAGCAGCTACATGGAGGCGGACTACAGCGACGTCTGGGCTCGGATCGGTTTACAGCAGCCGTTTCCGAACACGTGCGAGTGCTCGGTGTACATCGACAACGGCGCGGGACTGAGCTGGGCTGGGACGGTCGCGGCCGGTGGGACGGTGACGTTCTCCCACCTGACCGTCTTCTCGCCCCTCGGCCGCGTCCCGTTGTCGACGGCCAAGACCGCCGACCAGGCAACGGCGCAGCCTGGGAGCGCGGACGGCTACACGATCACGGTGGCGAACCCGAACGCATCCAGTGTCACCCTCGACTCGATCACGGACGCGTTGCCGGCGGGCTTCACGTACATAGCTGGGTCGACCACCGGAGCGACCAGCGCGGATCCATTGGTCTCAGGCCAGACGCTGACCTGGACCGGCCCCTTCGCGGTGCCGGCGGGCGGAAGCGTTTCGCTCCACTTCGGCGTCACGGTGTCGTCAACCTCCGGCGACTACCTCAATGAGGCGACAGCGACAGCAACCGGCTTCACCGTGGCGCCGACCGGCCCTACCGCGCAGATCACCGTCACGGTAGGGGTTGGTACCGACCTTGCGATCACGAAGGCGGACGCGCCCGACCCGGTCGCGGTCGGCGGCACGCTCACCTACACGCTGACGGTGACGAACAACGGTCCCGATCCCTCGACGGATTCGACCGTGACGGACGCCCTGCCGGTGGGAGTCACGTTCGTGTCGGCCACGCCGAGCCAAGGAGCATGTTCGCAGGCGGCCGGCACGGTCACCTGCATGCTTGGACCGCTGGCTCTGGGGGCCTCGGCGACGATCGAGATCGTGGTCACGGTCGACGCGACCGCCCTCAGCCCGCTCAGCGATACCGCCACGGTAACGGGTGTGGAGGCGGATCCGGTGGCGACCAACAATTCCGCGACGGCCGAGACGATGATCTCGCTCCCAACAGAACTTGACCACTTCAAGTGCTACAAGTCCAGGCAGGTTGGGACGAAGTTCGATCCCAGGCAGGTCGTCCTCACCGACCAGTTCAACACCGAGCGAGTCAACGTCGTCAGGCGGGAAGTCTTCTGCGCCCCGGTGGACAAGGACGGCTCTGGCATCAACGATCCCACGGCCCATCTCGCCTGTTACAAGATCCGGGACGTTCGCGGGGACGAGTTCCCGAAATTCGAGAAGAGACGCGTGGAAGTGACCGACCAGTTTGGCACCCACACCTTGCTCTTGAAGAAGGTCAGATCGCTGTGCCTGCCGTCCTCGAAGGCTCCGGTCGGAGAAGTTCCAGGCTCTCCGCCCACGGGTCTCGATCACTTCAAGTGCTACAAGACCAGGCAGGTAGGGACGAAGTTCGATCCCCGCCAGGACGTCCTCACCGACCAGTTCAACACGGAGCGAGTCAACGTCGTCAGGCCGGAAGTCTTCTGCGCCCCGGCCGACAAGGACGGCTCGGGCATCAACGACCCGAGCGCGCATCTGGCTTGCTACAAGATCCGGGACGTTCGGGGGGACGAGTTCCCGAAGTTCGAGAGGCAGCGAGTAGAGGCGGCCGACCAGTTTGGGACCCACACCTTGCTCCTGAAGAAGACGAGGACGCTCTGCCTCCCTTCGTCGAAGACCGTTCTTTAACAGCTTCCAATGGCTGGAGCGCCGCTCATTGGCGGCGCTCCGGGCCTTGGCCTTCTGCCGCTTGAAGATTCGTCGAGCGTGACTTTGGCGGCGTCGGGCCTGATAACCGCCGACGAGAGCGTTCGCACGCAGATCGCCTAGGCTCTGAGCCGTGCCGCAGTCTGCGGAATCACGGCCCGCTCGGCGCCTGGTGCTGGTCGTCGGCAAGGGCCGCAGCGGTACGAGTCTCCTTGCGGGGATCCTTGGCCGCCTCGGCTTCCACGTCCCGCAGCCCGAGGTCAAGGCCGACCGAACGAATCCCCGCGGGTTTTCCGAGCCTCGCTGGGTCGTGAGGTTCCACAAACGGCTGCTGCACGCTCGAGGCGTCACGGCGTTCGACGCCCGCTCGGGTGCCTGGGACCAGCTCGCGGACCTTGCGAACGACGGCGACGTGGTCGGAGAGCTCAGCTCCTGGCTCGAGGCTCAGCTCGCCAAGGCCGAGAATCTCGTCGTCAAGGATCCGCGCATCGTCTGGTTTCTGCCGCTGTGGCTGCGCTCAGCGGATGAGCTCGACGTTCGAACGTCGTTCGTGACCATGATCCGCCACCCGGCCGAGGTCGTGGCCAGCGGGCGCGCGTCCTACGGCACCTGGCTAAACGACGAGAGCCGTGCCCTCTCCTGGCTTGACGTGACGCTCCACGCCGAGCACGCGACTCGGGGCGCACGGCGGGCTTTCATTCGTTACGACGATCTCCTCGAGGACTGGGCGCGCGAGGTCTCCCGTTGCGGCGAGGTGCTCGACGTTCCCTGGCTCGCCGGGATCGACCATGCTCGCCATCCGGACGTTGACGCGTTCGTCGACCCCGCCCTTCGCCGCTCGGCTGCCGGCTGGGACGGAGCGCGGCTGCCCGCCGCCTTGCAGTCGATGAGCGAGGACGTCTGGACTCAGATGTCCCGGCTCGCTGAGCCCGGGGGGGACAGCGACGACGCCCGTTCACGACTTGACGCGGCCCGGGTCGCTCTCCCCGATTTGGACCTGACGGCGAGCGCCGGGCTACCGCTCGTCGTTCGGCTCATGCTCCTCGTACCCCCGCGCTACCGCGCGCGCTTGCCGCGCCCCGTTGTGCGCGCGGCGCGCAGGATCGTGCGTCGTCGCGCGCGGTCCGGCTAGTCGTCGACGTCGGGATCGACTTCGTCGGCCCGGCGCGCGGCCACCTCGGCTTCCTTCTGCTCGGCTTGCGCACGCTCGGCGAGCTCGTCCGCGACGGACGCGCGATGCTCCGCGCGCTGAGATTTCGACTCGGCTTGCTTGCGGAGCTCGTGCGCCTCACTCCGCTTGGTCTCCAGGCGCCGCTCGCGCGCTCGACGTGCCGACAAGAGGAGCACCGCGACGACTAGAACGGCCGCAACTGCGATGACGATCCAGACCCAGGCATCCATTCTCGACCTCCTTTTGGTTCGAGGCCGATACCCGCGATCCGCGCTCGCTAGACCTCGCGGTAACGGGCACGGGCCAGACTGAAGACCCCGAAGGCGATCAAGCCCGCCGCCACGGTGCCGAGCAGCGCCGGGCCGTACGGTTGCTCGGACAGGCGCTGAAGTGCACCGTCGAGGCCCACCGGCTCCTTCGGGTCGTACTCGAGGGCGGCCTTCAATACGAAGATGCCGATGAGGGTGAAGACGATTCCGCGAGCGGCAAATCCGGCGCGGCCGAGGGCGCAGACGGGCCGCCGCTCGCCGCCGCTCATCTGCTCGACCTTGAGATCCTTCTCGAAGTTCCGGCTGAGGGCGCGGTAGCCGTTCCAGAGGCCGTAACCCACGATCGCAATGCCCGCTGCTCCCACCAGCCAACGGCCGGCGGGCCAGTCGAAGACGGTTGCCGTCGCCTTGTCCTCGGTCTTCGACTTTCCACCGCCGCGTGAGAGCGCGAGAGCGAGGGCGCTGTAGCAGAGGCTCGCATAGAGGAGTGCGCGGGCGGCATAGAGGAGCCGCTTCGCGATGCCGACATCCTCTTCACTCTCGATCTTCTCCCCGAGGACGGCGACCGCGAAGCGCCAGAGGGCGTATCCAGCGAAGCCGACGGCGAGAGCGAGCAAGGCGGCGAGGCCGTACCACTCGTCGGCGAGCGTATGCAAGGCACCGCGCTGGTCGGTCGTCTTCCCGCCCAGGCCGAGCGCGAGTTCGACCGCGAGCCCGCCGACGAGTACGTACATCGTGCCCTGCGCGACCATGCCGGCTCGTGCCAACCGCGCGAGCCAGGTCTGTCCGCCGCCCCGGTGGGCAAGGCGATCGGCGGCGGTCCCTATTTCGGCTTGAATGTCGCTCATCGGGTGAGAAACATGGGGCGCCCCGCCGAATACCCACTAGGAGAGCGCGCGAACCCCAGCCGTGAGGGCAGCCGCCACGATGACGACGGCCAGCAGCGGCACGCGAAGCACGATCGCCATCGCCGCGGCGGCGATCCCAAGGAGTCGCTCGTCGAGGACGATCTCTCGGTCCCCGCCGACGGCCTGGGTCACCACGAGGGCGGCGAGGAGCGCTGGTGCGAGCAGGAAGAGAACCGCGCTGAGCGCGGGCGGCAGCTCACGCCCGCCTAGGACGACGGGCCCGACCGCCTTGAGGCACACGGTCGCCGCTCCGACCAGGATGATCACGCTCCAGACGGAGCTCACGTGCGCACCCAGCCGATAAAGCAAGCCGCCGTCGCCGCTACAATCGGAACGCCGGCCGGCACGAACGGGATGAGAACCAACGCGATCGCCCCTCCCGCGAGAGCAGCGGCTAGCGCTCGCCGTGAGGGCACCTGCGGCACGAGCAGCGCAAGGAACAGCGCTGGGAAGGCTGCGTCGAGGCCGTACCGCTCGGGCTCGCCGAGCCTGTCGCCGACGAGCGCCCCGAGCGCCGTTCCACCCACCCAGCAGACGTAGAGAACGAGCCCGCCGCCGACCAGAAGCCGGCGGTCGTACCTCCCGTCGGAGCGGCGGGAGAGCGCCCAGGACTCGTCCACGATCAACTGCGCCTCGAGCAGCCGGCGCACAACTGAGCCCCGAAACTCGTCGCCGACCGTCACGCTGATCGGTCCGTACCTCGCGTTGAGCAGGACGGCCGCGGTGACCGCCGCGGCTACGCCGCCACCTGTCTCGAGTACGGAAGCCGCTGCGAACTGCGCCGAGCCGGCGAACGTCGTCGCCGACATGACGATTGCCGCGAGCCCGTCGAACTCCGCCGTGTGCGAGAGGACGGCGAAGGAGGCGCCGAAGACCGCGGCGGCCGCGCCGATCGGGGCAATGCCGCGCGCCCCTTCGCGGTAGGTCGTTCTAGTCGTCGACCCAGTCACGCGTGAGGTAGAGCCAGAACGCCAGCCCCGCATACGGCCCGTAACGTCGGAAGCGCCGCTCAATTCCAGCATCGGAAGCCTTGCGGCCGTTGACGCGCGCGTACTTGGGCCTCGTCCAGGAGTCGAGAATGAGAGGCGAGTAGCGACCGAGCAGCATCATGATGTGCGCGGCCGCGTAGGGGCCGACCCCGGGAAGGGCCAGCAGCCGCTCCGCGACTTCCTCGTCTGAAAGCTCCTCGGGCGGCGCTTCGCCGAGCTCCTCGAGGTCGAGCGCGCCAGAGGCCACCGAGTCCGCCAGGGCCCGGAAGTACGCACTGCGGTAGCCGGCCCGGACGACGTCCTTGTAGAAATCGTCGCCGGCCTCGGCCATCGCAGCCGGAGTGGGGAAGGCGCGCCCGTAGGGGCCGTCGTCCGCGGCTCCCGCCGCGGGCTCGCCCAGATGCTCGACGAACGCGCCGACCATGCGCACTGTCGCGGACCACGCGCAATTCGTCGTGGCGATCGTCTTCACCACGTCCTCGAAGACGGTCGCGCTGCGAAGCAAGCGGCCGGCGCCGACTGCGGCCCAGGAAAGGTCCGGGTCCTTGCGAACCCGCTCGTAGAAGTCCGAAAGATCCTCGTCGAGGCGCAAGAGGTGGCCGACGCGATCGAGCAGGGCGTCCGCGAGCCTCTTGGAGGGAGTGGAGCCGAGGACGGTCACCGTGGCCTTGCCCGTACGGCCCTGGGCGACTCCCACGGTCCGCGGACGACCATGCGTCACGCGGAGCGTCACTTCGAGAATGCGCGCGTCCTCGTCGATCCTGTTTGGGGGGAGATCCGCCACCCCGTGGGAGGTGATCGTCCTCCAGAGGTCGACTGGCTCCCCGCCCGCTCCGACGAGCGGAAGCTCGGCCGTCCAGCTCAAGACTCGGCGGCTGCCGGGTCGTGCTTCTTCTCCCAGGGAGAGACGCTGAACGCCTCCCCTGGAGTTCCGCCGAAGCAGAGGACTGTCGTCTGGTCGGCTTCTGCCACCGCGCTGCGGACGGCGTCCGGGTCTGGCACGTAGACGAAGGTCCCCGCCGGCGCGTCGACCTCTTCGCCGGCGACGACGAACTTTGCGTGCCCGGTGGCCACGAAGTAGAGCTCTTCGTGTTGGGAGTCGCTGTCCTCCGACTCGCTGTGCTCCTCGATCAGCAGCTGCGCCGCCTTGCGGGCCGTGTAGGCGTTGGTTCCGAACGACGTGATCCCGAAATGGATCCGGACGGGTCTCCAATCGGGTTCGCCGGCGCTCTTTTCGTGGTCGGGCTCGGGAATTTCGTCGATGTGAATCGCCTCGAACGGCAGCTCGCGCATCACGTCTCCTCCAGACTCGTAAGCAGGAACATAGTTATCGCTCCAGGCGCAGGACGTCCCCTTCACGGACGCCCCAGCGCTCGAAGGCGCCGCGATTGACCTCGAGCGCGCCCCGGTAAGACGCCTCGGGGTCGTACACGGCGCATGGGTCTCGGGTGCACGGTTCCATATCGAGGATCCGGACGATCGAGCCGCTCTCGTCGTAGAACGCGATCGAGAGAGGGATCAGCGTGTCTTTCATCCAGAACGGCAACTTCGAGTCCGTGGGGAAGACGAAGACCATGCCGGCGTCGTCCGCAAGCTCGCGGCGCCCCATCAGGCCGCGCGCACGCTCCGACTGGGTGTCGGCCACCTCCACGTGCACGGTGACCCCGCCGCCCTTCGTCTCGATGACGGCACGCGGCCCCTGCTCGGCGCCGCACGCGGCGACGAGCACGAGGAGAAACGAGAGCGCAAGAGGTCGCACCGTCGGCTAGCCGAGCAGCGCACCTTCGAGAGCGAGCAGCCTCTCCTTGCGCTCGAGGCCTCCCGCGTAGCCGACCAGGCTTCCGCTCGACCCGACTACCCGGTGACAGGGGACGACGATCGGCACGGGGTTGCGGTTGAGCGCTCCGCCGACCGCGCGGGCTGCCCGCGGTCGCCCGATCCGGGCTGCGAGCCCCCCGTAGGTGTCGGTGGCGCCGTAGGGCACCCGCTGCAGCTCGGCGAGCACGGCCTGCTGGAACGACGGCAGCGCCGCCAGGTCCACTCGCAGGTCGAAGTCGCGCCGGGTGCCCTCGAAGTACTCGTCCAGCTGGCGTCTCGGCTGCCGAAGCGGGCTGGAGGACCGCAGCACCCGGACTCCGTGCGTCTTGGCCAGCTCCTCGATGGCGCGCTCCGGTTCCGGGTCGAAGGAGATGCGGCACACGCCCCGCTCGGTCGCGGCGACGAGGAGCTCGCCGACGGGGGAGTCGGTCAGGTCGTAGGCGACGTCGAGGATGCCTTCGGCGGCAGCTCGCTCGCGGAAAGTGCGGTCGATGTCCATTGGAACGCTCATGCAGTCCTCCTTCTCAGCCGGCGCACGCCCGATGAGGTGGCCTGGCGTGCGGCCTCCTCGCTCGAGCCGAGGGCGGCGGCGATGTCGGCGTAGGGCAAGTCGTAGCCGTAGCGGAGGACGACCGCGGCCCGCTCGGTCGCGGGCAGCTCCCCTGCCAGGTGGTCGAGCTCCGCGTAAGCGGGAAGCACATCCTCCACCGCCAGTTCGGGCACGGTCCCTGCAGGCGCCCGGCGCCGCCGCTCGTCCACCGCGACGCGTGTCGCGATCGTGAACGCCCACGCGCGTAGATGCCTCGCGTGGGCGAGCTTCGGGTATCCGCGCAGAGCGCGCAGAAAGGTTTCCTGAAACGCGTCCTCAGCCGACTCCCGTCCCAGCAGGCGCACGAGGTAGCGCCAGATCTCGTCGCGCGTGTCGGCGTAGAAGCTCTCGAAGGGTGGGATCGCCACGGCTTCCATCATCTGCTCTAACGGCCGCCGGCGCCGAGATGTGAGACTGCCGCGCGATGAAGATCGCGGTCGTGGGCCACGTCGAGTGGATCGAGTTCGTGGGCGTCGAGCGGGTTCCGGCCCAGGGGGAGATCGTCCATGCGCTCGAAGCGTGGGCGGAGGCGGCGGGAGGAGGCGCCGTCGCGGCGGTCCAGCTCGCCCGTCTCACGGGAGCCAGCACGCTCTTTACCGCGGTCGGCGACGACGACTACGGCCGACGCGTCGAGCCCGAGCTCCGTGCCTACGACGTGCGCGTGGAGGCGGCCGTCCGGCCGGACCCGCAGCGCCACGGCTTCACGTACCTCGACGCCAAGGGCGAGCGGACGATCACAGTGATCGGAGAGCGGATGGGCCCACGGCGGGCGGATCCGCTGCCCTGGGACGGGCTCGCGGACGCGGACGGCGTCTACTTCGTGAGCGGCGATGCCGAGGCAGTGCGCGCCGCACGCGCCAGCCGCGTCCTCGTGGCCACAGCTCGCTCGCTCCCGGTTCTCGAAGAGGCCGGCGTGAAGCTCGACGCCCTCGTCCGGAGCGGGAGCGACGAGGGCGAGCGCTACCGGCCCGGTGACCTCGATCCGCCCCCGCGGCTGGAGGTTGCCACCGAAGGTGCCCGGGGCGGCACCTACTCGGTTGCGGGCGGACCCGTTTGCCGCTACGACGCCGTGCCCGTGCCCGGACCGGTGCAGGACACGTATGGCGCGGGCGACAGCTTCGCGGCGGGGCTGACGCTCGGGCTGGCGCAAGGCCTATCCGCCGAGGACGCTCTGGAAGTGGGGGCGCGCTGCGGCGCCGAAGCTCTCGCACGCCGCGGCGCTCACGGTTCATAACCGCCAGCAGCCCGTTCCTGGGGTGTCGCTGGCAAAGGAGGCCGGCGAGCGCCTGCGAGCCGCAGCCTCCTGCCACGCTAACGTGTCAAAGAATGACGCGGCCGAGCCGGGCTTCGCCCGGCTGGAGCCGCGCCGCCCAGCGACGGGCTAGCGCTCGTTCAGGCGTTCGAGAATGTAGCCGGCGTACCAGCTCGGCCAGTCCTCGTCGCGCTCGCCCAGCTCCCGCTCGTACTCGCCGTGCGCGCGCTCGGCGGCCTTCAGGAGCGCCGCCAGGTCCTCCTGGGTGAGATCGGCTGTGTCCACACTGCTCCTTTCGTGGTGAAGAGGGGTTGCCAAGTGGGAAGTTGTGGTTTACAGTGGGGCTAAGTGGGAGAACCACCACAGACGCTTCGATGCTACTCGGCGAATACGAACACACTCTCGATGACAAGAACAGACTTACGCTTCCGGCCAAGGTCCGCCAAGCGCTGGGCGGGGGCGTTGTCGTCACACGCGGCATGGACGGCTGCCTCTTCGTGTTCACTCGCGAGGGGTGGGACGAGTTCGTCGTCGCTCGCCTGCAAGGTCTCAACCCCTTCAGCCGGGAGGCGCGCCAGATGAGCCGCTTCATGTTTGCGGGCGCGACCGAGACCGAAGTCGACAAGCAGGGCCGAATCATGCTGCCCACCGCGCTCATCGAGCACGCCGCCCTGGGACGCGACGTCGTCGTCGCCGGCGTCCGCGATCACGTGGAGATCTGGGATCGCGCCGCTTGGCGCAAGCAGCTGAAAGAGGTCGAAGGGAGTGTGGAACTTGTTGCCGAGCGCCTTGCAGCGAAGCAGGACTGACCACGTCCCCGTCCTCGCGGACGAGGTGCGGGAGCTCCTCGCCGTGCGCCCGGGCCAGACCGTCGTCGACGCAACGTTCGGCGCGGGCGGGCATGCACGGCTGCTCGCCGCCGATCTACGGGGCCAGGGCCGCTTTATCGCCATCGACCGCGACGCGACCGTCAAGCCGTACTTCGAGAACTTCCAGCGGGAGGCCGGCGTCCAAGGGCGCTTCCTCCGCGGCGACTTCGGGGTCGTCCTTGCCCAGCTGGCGGACAACGACGTCGAAGCCGACGCGGTCCTCCTCGACCTCGGCGTCTCCAGCATGCAGATCGACCGGCCCGAGCGCGGGTTCTCGTACGCGGTTGATGCGCCGCTCGACATGCGCATGGATCCTTCGGGGGCGGTCACCGCTCGGGACGTGGTGAACGAGTGGGACGAGCGCGAACTCACCTCGATCTTCCGCCGCTATGGGGAGGAGCGCTTCGCGCGTCAGATCGCACAGGCGATCGTTCGCCGCCGCGCAGAGCGTCCCTTCGAACGGACCGCCGACCTGGTCGAGACGATCAAGGCTGCCATCCCCGCGCCCCGCCGCTTCGGGGACGGCCATCCCGCGAAGCGTGTCTTCCAAGCCCTGCGAATTGCTGTCAACGACGAGCTCGAGGCGCTCGAGCGGGCGCTGCCCGCAGCCGTCGGGATGCTCCGGCCGGGGGGCCGGATCGCCGTCATCAGCTTCCACTCGCTCGAGGACAGGATCGTCAAGCGCTTCTTCGCCGCCCAGGCACGGGGGTGCGTCTGCCCGCCCGACTTCCCGGTGTGCGTGTGCGGCCGTGAGCCGTCGCTCCGGCTGGTCACGCGCAAGGCGGTCCGCCCGTCCCCGCAGGAGATCGCCGGGAACCCGCGCTCTGCTTCAGCACGCCTCCGCGTCGCCCAGAGGCCGGAGG
>WNFV01008179.1_pt1 | contig 19875 bp, 14 predicted proteins | sample 5400101 | NCBI WGS metagenome assembly WNFV01 (sample SAMN13153361, study PRJNA577476) | soil metagenome | isolation source: 115 cm soil or saprolite under grassland replicate 1 | place: USA:California | collected 2016-06-15 | reverse complement strand
TCGAAGATCACCTCGTCCATCCGGCTCCCGGTCTCGATGAGCGCGGTGGCGACGATCGTGAGCGAGCCCCCCTCCTCGATGTTGCGCGCCGCGCCGAAGAAGCGCTTCGGCGGGTACAGCGCGGTGGAGTCGACACCTCCGGACAGGATGCGGCCGGACGCCGGCGCCGACAGGTTGTAGGCGCGGGCCAGGCGTGTGATTCCGTCGAGGATGATGACGACGTCTCGACCCATCTCGACGAGCCGCTTCGCCCGCTCGATCGTGAGCTCGGCGACCTGCGTATGCTCGTCGGACGGTCGGTCGAACGTGCTCGCGACGACCTCGCCGTTCTTGACGTGGCGGCGCATGTCGGTGACCTCTTCGGGCCGCTCGTCGACGAGCAGCACCATCAGGTGCACCTCCGGGTTGTTGCGCTCGACCGAGTAGACGATCTGCTTGAGGATCGTCGTCTTCCCGGCCTTCGGCGGCGAGACGACCAGGCCACGCTGGCCCTTCCCGATCGGTGAGACGAGATCGACGATCCGTCCGGTGATGTTGGCGGGATCGTCCTCGAGCTCGAGCGCAAGCCTCGAATCCGGGAACAGCGGCGTGAGGTCCTCGAACTTCGGCCGCTCGCGTGCTGCGTCCGTCGGCAGATCGTTGATCGTGTCGACACGCAACAGCGCCGGGTACTTCTCGTTGCTCGCCTGCGGGCGCGCGAATCCCTTCAGGTAGTCGCCCTTGCGCAGCGCGAACCGCCGCACCTGCGACGCCGACACGTACACGTCCTTCTGGCCCGGCAGGTAGCCGGTCGCCCGCAGGAACCCGTAGCCCTCGTCGCGCAGGTCGAGCAGGCCTTCGGTCGCGACGGGCTCACCCTGGAACTCGCGCTCGCCGCCGTCTTGCTGACGGTCGCGTCCACGGCGGCGCCGGCGGCGCCGGTTGCCTTCGCCGTACGACTGACGCTCGTCCTCGGGCTCGATGCGGGGCTTCGTCGAGCTGCCGTCGCCACCGCTGCCGCGTGCCTTGCGCTCACGCGGCGCCTGTGTGGCCGTGGCAGTGCCCTGTGACGTGTCGGATCCACCGCCCGCGGTCGACGCGCTCGCGCCGTCGTCGCCGGACGACGACGTCCGCGACGCGGGCCGAGGCTGATCGCTTCCGTCATCGCTCGCTCCGGCGGCCGCGATGGCCTCCTCCTCGGCGGCGAGCGCCTCGATCGGGTCCTCCGGTTCGGACGTGCGGCGGGAACGGACGCGCTTCGGACGGTCCGCGCCGTCGGACGAGGCCGACGCGTCGGCGCCACCTGCGTTTCCGTCGTTGGTTGCGCCGAGGATGGCTTCGATCAAGTCGGCTTTCTTCATGCGCGTCGCGGCGCGCACGCCCATCGCGCCTGCGATCTGATGGAGCTCCTCGCGGTCCTTGCTGTCCAGGACCGTTCGGTCGAGCTCTTGGTCACTCATGGGGGGAACTCCCTCGATGGTCGTAGAAATGCGGGGCCACCAACGCCCGCGTTGTCGTCACTCCGACTCAGAACTCCTCAGGGCTCTGGTCCATCGGTAGACAACCAGTGACAATGCCGGCCCGCTGATCGCAGCGGGACGAAACCGATGCAACCTCACGCGGGAACAATGCCCCGAGTGGGGGCGACGGCTGCCGGGCCAGGATTCGGGAGCAAGTCTCCGGGGATCACTTGGACCGGTTCGATAAACCTACCGCTTCCCCCTCTAACCCGCAAGCACATCGGGCTATTCCGTATCGCGTCAGGACACGTCGAGCAGCCGCCTCATCAGCGTGTGCGCGACCACCGGCTCGAACGCGGCGACGCCGCGTTCGGTGTACTCGCCTCCCGGTCCGTCGTGCGTCGAGTCGTACAGGAGATACGGCACCGGATCCGACGTGTGCGTCTTGATCACGCACGGCGTCGAGTGATCCGGCATCAGCAGGATCCGGTGCGGAGTGCCCGACGCGTCGAGCGCGGTGGTCAGCGGGTCGATCACGTCGCGGTCCCATCGCTCGAGCGCGGCAACCTTCTCGCCGACGTCCCCCTGGTGGCCGGCCTCATCGGTCGCCTCGACGTGGAGCACGAAGAAATCGCGATCCTCCAGCGACGACAGAGCTGCGTCGCGTTGCGCGGCGTAGTCATTGTCGAACCCGGCCGTCGCCCCCGGCACGTCGACGACCTCGAGGCCGGTGAGCACGGCGAGCCCGCGCACCAGGTCGACCGCCGACGTGAGACGTCCCTCGATCCCGAACCGCTCGGCGAAGGGCGGGAGGTCGGGTCGAGTCCCTTGACCCCAGAGCCAGATCTGCGTCGCCACGGACCCGACGCGGGCGGCCGCCGCCTGCACGACCGGCTTCGACGCGTCCATGAGCGCGCTCAGCTTGGCGGCCGCCGGGCCGACGGGGAGCACCGACGGCTTCCCGGTGAGGTCGTGCGGCGGGACGCACTCGGCGTCGCCCAGCTCGCGGGGCATCACGCACAGGTGGCGGTACTCGACGCCCGGGAAGAAGCGGATGCCGTCGCGCCCCCCGCCGAGGGTGTCGTCGAGCGCCTTGATGATCGGAGCGCTCTGCTCGCTCGTGGGATGGCCGGCGGCGAAGTCGACCATCGTCGGCGGCGTGGCGTCGTCGAGCGTCACGAGATTGCAGCGGAACGCGACATCGTCTGGCCCGAGCTCGACCCCCATCGCGGCCGCCTCGATCGGCGCGCGCCCCGTGTGGAAGCGCGTGGGGTCGTAGCCGAGGATCGCCATGTTCCCGACGTCGCTGCCGGGGGGAAGCCCCTCCGGGATCACCGCCGCCCGACCCACTTCGCCGCGCGCGGCGATTCGCGCCAGCGACGGCATCGCCGCGGCCTGGAGCGGGGTGCGGTGTTCGAGCTCGGCGATCGGCTCGTCGGCGCAGCCGTCCGGCACGAGCACCACATACTTCATCGTTGAAATGGTACGCGCGGTCACCGAAAGGTCCGGGCGGGATAGCGTCACAGCCACGATGCGCTCTTCCGGGCGGTCTCCCACACCGTTCGTCGCACTCGTCGCGCTCGTCGCGGTGCTCGCGGCCGCGTGCAGCGACGACGGCGGGAGCTCGTCCGGCAAAGGCTCCACGAAGGGTGGCACCGGGCAACTGAACTCCGCCAAGGTGACGCTCACGCCGATCGCGCGCGTCGAGGACCCGACCGCGTTCGCGATTCGCCAAGGAGATCGCGCGCTCTACATCACCGAGCAGGTCGGGCGGGTGCGCGCCGTGCGGGATGGCGAACTCGACGCGCAACCCGTTCTCGACCTGACCGCAGACGTCGGGAGCGGCGGCGAACGAGGCCTGCTCGGGCTGGCGTTCTCCCCCGACGGCAGCGCGATGTACGTGGATTACACGAACACGAGTGGCGACACGCGCATCGTCGAGTACACGGTGCGCGGGAACACCGCCGACGTCGGATCGCGGCGTGAGCTCCTCGCGGTGGACCAGCCGCAGCCGAACCACAACGGGGGCCAGCTCGGGTTCGGTCCCGACGGGATGCTGTACATCGGTCTCGGGGACGGTGGCGGCGCCGGCGACCAGGGCGGCGGCCACGCCGAGGGCGGCAACGGGCAGTCGCTCGACACGCTGCTGGGCAAGATCCTGCGCATCGATCCCCGGGCGTCGGGCGGCCGCGAGTACACGATCCCGTCCGACAACCCGTTCGCCGACGGCGGCGGGCAGCCGGAGATCTGGGCGTACGGGCTGCGGAACCCGTGGCGGTTCACGTGGGACCGCGAGACCGGTGACCTGTGGATCGCCGACGTCGGCCAGAACCAGTGGGAAGAGGTGAACTTCGTCGCCGGCGGGCGGGGTGCGCGCACGAACTTCGGCTGGAACCGGCTCGAGGGGACGCACCAGTTCTCGGGTGAGGCACCGGCAAACGCGATCGGGCCGATCTACGAGTACTCGCATTCCGGAGGTGGGTGCTCCGTCTCGGGAGGATACGCGTACCGCGGGACGAAGATCCCTGCGCTCCAAGGCGCTTACGTGTTCAGCGACTACTGCGACAGCACGCTGCGCGCTCTCGGGCAACAGGGAGGGAAGCTCACCGACCAGCGCGATCTCGGTGTGAAGGGGAGCCAGATCACCGCGTTCGGGCAGGACCAGGACGGGGAGCTGTACGTGTTGTCCCAGGGCAACGGGCTGGAGCGCGTCGATCCCGCATGATGCGTTTCGCTATTCGACGCGGTTGAGGATCGCGCCGGCCAACCTGCGCGTGATCCCGCCCGGCATGGCGCTGGAGAACACCGCGCCGGCCTGGTTGAGCGGCCCGGGGATGCACGCGGCGCGTCCGTGCTCGTACGAGCGCAGCGCCGCCGCGACCACGGCATCCGCCGACTGCCACATGAAGCTGGGCACCGCGCTCGAGTCCAACCCCGCGCGCTCCTGAAATTCGGTGCGGGTGAACCCGGGGCAAAGGACCATGACGTTCACGCCGGTACCGCGAACCTCTTCGTGCAGCGCGTGGCTGAAGCTAGTGACGAACGCCTTCGTGCCTCCGTATGTCGCGTTGAGCGGCGTGGGCTGGTAGCCGGCCAGCGACGACACGTTGATGATCCCGCCGCGCCCCCGCGCGACCATGCCCGGGAGCGCGGCGTGGCAGAGCTGGAGGACCGCCAGCACGTTGAGCCGCACCTCCCGCGCCTCGGGTTCGCGCGGAAGGTCGGCGAACTTCCCGAAGGTGCCGACGCCGGCGTTGTTCACCAGCAGGTCGACCGCCGGCTCCGCCGACTCGAGCCGCGCCTCGACCACCGCGGTGCCCTTCTTCGAGGCGAGGTCCGCCGCCAGCACCTCGACCTCGACGCCGTGCTCCTTCTCGAGCAACTCCGCGAGCTGCTCGAGCCGGGTGTGGTCGCGCGCCACCACCACGAGGTCCTCGCCGCGTGCGGCAAGAGCGTGCGCGAACGCCTCGCCGATGCCTGAAGACGCGCCGGTGACGAGCGCCACCGGGTTAGCCGTGTTCATATGCCTACCCCCACGTTCACAAACCGAGCTCAGCCGACACGGCCTCTGGTGTCGCGTCGACCGCCCGCCCCACTTCCACCTCGTCCATTGCGCGCTCCGGGTCCTTGAGGCCGTGGCCGGTCAGCGTGCACACGACCGTCTCGTCCGCTCGGATCAGTCCCTCGCCCGCCGCCTTGAGCAGCCCGGCGACCGCGGCGGCCGACGCCGGCTCCACGAAGCAGCCCTCGGCCGACGCGAGCAGTCGGTACGCGTCGACGATCTCCATGTCGGTCACGGCGCCGATGTGGCCGCCCGACTCGTCGCGGGCCGCGATTGCAGCCTCCCAGTTCGCAGGGTTCCCGATGCGGATCGCCGTGGCGATGGTCTCGGGATACGGCACGGGCTCGCCGTGCACGATCGGTGCAGCACCGCTCGCCTGCCACCCGAGCATACGGGGGCGGCGGGTAGGGCGGCCCTGCACCTCGTACTCGACATACCCCTTCCAGTACGCGCCGATGTTCAGCGCGTTGCCGACGGGGATGCAATGGACGTCGGGCGCGTCGCCGAGGGCGTCGACGATCTCGAACGATGCCGTCTTCTGCCCCTCGATGCGGAACGGGTTGATCGAGTTCACGATGGTGACCCGACCGCGCTCGGCGATCTCCCGGACGACGCCCAGCGCGGCGTCGAAGCTGCCGTGTACGGGCACGACGCGCGCGCCGTGAATCAGGGCCTGCGCGAGCTTTCCCGTCGCGACGTGCCCCTCGGGAATGACCACGGCGCAGATGAGCCCGGCACGCGCCGCGTACGCGGCGGCCGACGCTGAGGTGTTCCCCGTCGAAGCACAGATGACCGCCTTGGTGCCGTCCTCCATCGCCTTCGACATGGCGAGGGTCATGCCGCGGTCCTTGAAAGAGCCCGTCGGATTGAGACCCTCGAGCTTGAGCAGCACGCGCGCGCCCGTCCGATCCGAGAGGACCGGGGCGTCGACCAGCGGCGTACCCCCCTCGAGCAGGGTCACTACCGGCGTCGCCCCGCTGACCGGCAGGTAGTCGCGATACGCGGCGACGACGCCCGGCCACGGCTGCGCCCAACCCGTCATCAGTCCTCGTCGCCGAGGACGCGAAGCACAGAGCCGACGCGGTGGACGACGTCGACGTCGCGCAGCGCGTGAACCGTCGCCCGGAGGTCGGCTTCACGCGCTCGGTGGGTCACGAAGATGAGTCTGGCGTCGTCGCCGATCCCGCGCTGCTGCATCGACTTGATCGACACGGCGTGGCGCCCGAACTGGTCGGCGATCTTGGCCAGCACGCCCGGCTGATCGGCGACTTCCATGAGCAGGTAGAACTGCGACTCGACCTCGTCGATCGGCCGGGCCCGCCGCCGGCCGAGGGCGCCGATCGTCGCGCCCCGTCCACCGGACGTGAGGTTCTTCGCCGCGTCGATGAGGTCGCCGAGCACCGCCGAGGCGGAGGGACCACCACCTGCACCTCGCCCGTACAGCATGAGCTCGCCGACGGCGTCGCCTTCGATGAACAAGGCGTTGAACGACCCGCGTACCGCGGCCAGCGGGTGATGCACCGGGATCATCGCGGGGTGTACGCGTACTGCCACCTCGCCATCCAGCTCTTCGGCCACTGCGAGCAGCTTGACGACGTAGCCGAGATCGTGCGCGGATGCGATGTCGTGGTCGGTGATCTCGGCGATGCCCTCTCGGTACACGTCACCGGCGACGACGCGGGCACCGAACGCGATCGACGCGATGATCGCCGCCTTCGCCGCCGCGTCGTAGCCCTCGACATCGGCCGTGGGATCGCGTTCGGCATACCCGAGCGTCTGCGCCTCGGCCAAGGCGTCCTGGAAGGAGGATCCCTCCTCGGTCATACGGGTGAGGATGAAATTGGTCGTCCCGTTCACGATGCCGATCACACGGCGGATGCGGTCGCCGGCGAGCGACTCGCGCAGAGGGCGGATGAGCGGGATGCCCCCGGCGACGGAGGCCTCGAAGAGAAGGTCGACGCCCGACCCCTCGGCCGTTTCGAACAGCTCCTTGCCGACGTTGGCGAGCAGCTCCTTGTTGGCGGTCACGACCGGCTTGCCGGCCTTCAGGGCCTCGGTGATGAGGCTTCGCGCCGGCTCGATCCCGCCGATCACCTCGACGACGACGTCGATGTCGGGATCGGTCACGACGGCCTCGGCGTCATGCGTGAATCGACCCGCCGGAAGCGGCACGTCACGCTCACGGGCGAGGTTGCGCACCGCGACCCGGTTCACTTCGAGGTGTACTCCCGCCCGCTGCTCGATCAGGTCGGCATTCTCGCCGATCAAGCGCACGAGCGCCGAGCCCACGTTCCCGCAGCCGAGCAAACCGACGCGCACGGTTTCCTCACGCACCGAGTCGGTCATCACCCCAGTGTCGCGCTTAGAGCGTGTCGAGGCGCACGAGATCCTCGGCTGTTTCGCGCCGGACGACGCGCCGCGCGCGACCGTCTCGCACGAACACGACCGCGGGCCGGGGCACCTTGTTGTAGTTGGACGACATCGCGTAGCCGTATGCGCCGGTGACGGGCACGGCGAGGAGGTCCCCCACCTGCACGCCGTCGGGAAGGCGGGCGTCCGCCACCACGAGGTCGCCCTGTTCACAGTGCTTTCCGGCGATCGAGCACACGAGCGGGCGAGGCTCGTCGATGCGGTCCGGCAGGTAGGCCTCGTACCCCGCGCCGTACAGGACCGGGCGGGGGTTGTCGCTCATTCCCCCGTCGACGGCGACGTACGTCAGGCCTCCGGGGATCGCTTTCACGGTCCCGACCCGGTACAGCGTGATCGCCGCCGGACCCGAGATCGACCGACCGGGCTCGACCATGAGGCGGGGTGCGGGCTCCAAGCCCGCACCCGCCGCTTGCTCCTTGACGGCGGCCTCGAGAGCCCCCTCGTACTCCGAGACCGGCACGGCCGGGTCGGCGGCGAGGTACCGAGACGCCAGCCCGCCGCCCATGTTGAGCTCCTCCACGTGTGCGCCGGTCGCGTTTTCGACCTCACGACAGAGCCCGACGAGGATCGCAACCGCCCGCGCGTAGGCATCCAGCCGCTCGATCATCGACCCGATGTGGCAGTGCAGGCCACCGAGGCGCAGCGCCGGGCTCTCGACGACCCGGCGCACGGCGTCGAGGGCGACACCCTCGCGGGTCGTGAACCCGAACTTCGAGGTTTCGGTGCCCGTCTCGATGAACTCGTGGGTGTGGGCCTCGACCCCCGGCGTGACCCGCACGAGCACGACCGGCGACACCGAGCGTTGCGTCGCGAGGTGCTCGAGCCGGTCGAGCTCGTCGAACGAGTCGGCGACGATGCGCCCGACGCCGGCGTCAATAGCTTGCGTGAGCTCCTGGGCGGACTTGTTGTTGCCATGGAACACGACGCGCTCGGGCGGGAAGCCGGCGCGCATCGCGACGTGGAGCTCGCCGCCGGTCGCGACGTCGAGGTGCAAGCCCTCGTCCGCCACCAGGCGGGCCATGGCCGTACACAGGAACGCCTTGCCTGCGTACGCCACGTTGCCCTCGCCGAACTGGGCCACGTACTCGCGGCAGCGCCGGCGGAGATCGTCCTCGTCGTAGACGAACAGCGGCGTGCCGTACTCCTCGGCGAGCGCCTGGAGGGTCTCGGCGTCGTGCAGACCGGAGGGCACGAGCGCCCGGTCGAGCGGCGCGGTCGGGTCGGTCACTGCTCGGCGTCCTCGTCGAGGCGGGCCATCTCGTCCGGGGCCGAGACGCCGAGGAGCCCGAGCGCGTTGGCGAGCCCGATCCGGCAGGCCTCGGACAGCCAGAGCCGGGCCTGCGTGAGCGCGGCGTCGTCGCTGATCACGCGGCAGTCTCGGTAGAAGCCGTGGAACTGCTTGGCGAGCTCGCGGACCCAGGTCGTGACCCGGTGCGGGGCGCGCAAGTCGGCCGCCTCGCTCACGGCCTCGGGGAACACCGCGAGCGTGCGCAGCAGCTCCGCCTCTCGCTCGTGCGTCAGCGGTGAGAGGTCGACATCGTCGAGCGGGAGTCGCGTCACGCCCCGATCGGCCGCTGTGCGTCCGATCGACGCGATTCGTGCGTGCGCGTACTGCACGTAATAGACGGGGTTCTCCATGGACTGCGCCGTCACGACGTCCAGGTCGAAGGTCTGCGGCGTGTCGATGCTCTGGAGGAGGAACGTCAGCCGGCAGACGTCGGGGTCGACCTCGTCGAGGATGTCCGCCAGCGTGATGATGTCGCCGGAGCGGCGCGACAACCGGACCATCTCCCCGCCGCGCTCGATCCGCACGAGCTGACCGAGGATGATCTCGGGCTCACCGAGCGGGAAGCCGAGGAGCTCGACCCCCGCCTGGAGCGACTTCACCTGACCGTGGTGGTCGGCCCCCCAGATGTCGACGAGATGCTCCCACCCCCGCGCGAACTTGTCGCGGTGGTACGCGAGGTCGGGCAAGAGGTATGTCGGGCTCCCATCACCCTTCACGATCACACGGTCGCGCTGGTCACCGAGCTCCGACGTCCGCAACCAGACGGCACCGTCCTGCTCGTACGTGTGTCCCCCTTCGCCGAGGATGCGCAGCACCTCTGACACGTCGCCCCGCTCGTGCAGGGTGCGTTCGGAGAACCACGTGTCGAAGCGCACGCCGATGCGCTCGAGGTCTCGCTGTACGCCGGCGACCGCGTCGCGATAGCCCCACTCCCGGGCTTCCGCTTCGGTCACGTTGTCGCCGAGCTCTGCTCGCAAGCGGGTGGCCATCTCGACGAGGTACTCGCCGCGGTAGCCGTCCTCGGGTGGCTCCTGGCCCTGATAGCGCGCGTGCAGGGACGCGCCGAACGTGTCGAGCTGACCGCCGACGTCGTTCAGGTAGTACTCGCGGTGGACGACCGCGGCTTGGGCGGCAAGCAGGTTGGCCACCGCGTCCCCGACGGCGACCCACCGGGCGCCGCCGGCGTGGATCGGGCCGGTCGGGTTCAGCGAGACGAACTCGAGGTTGATCCGCCGCCCGTGCAGCAGGTCACCCCGCCCGTACGCCTCGTTGGCGGTCACGACCTCGCGCAGGACGTCGTGCAGCCACGACGGACGCAGGAAGAAGTTGAGAAAGCCCGGCCCGGCGACTTCGACGCGGTCGAGGTGCGGCGGCGGAGCGGCACGGATCTCCGCGCTCACGCGATCGGCGATGTCGCGCGGTGGAAGCTTTGCCGCCTTGGCGACCTGCATCGCGACCGGGCTCGCCCACTCGCCCTGGCCCTTGTCGGGATCACCTGGTGTGAGCGCGACGCCGTTCGGCGGCTCGGGGAGCCCGGCCGCAGTCAGCGCGTCGCGTAGGGAGTTGCGCAGGTCGTCACGAATCACGGAGCGTCGCCGGGTCGACACCATGCGCATCGGCCCGACGCGGCATCGTACTTCCCGCTCCCATCAACACATGGGGAGTTGTGTGGGACCGCTCGCAGCGACGGCGCGCGGAGTTTGCGACGGCGATCAAGGGAAATAGGTGCTTGGTACCCTCGTCCTGTCGGCCCTCGTAGCTCAGGGGATAGAGCAGTGGCCTCCGGAGCCATGTGCGCAGGTTCGAATCCTGCCGAGGGCGCCCACCCCGCACCGGATCCCAAGGGTAAAGAATGGACGCTCGTCGCGATGAGCCGATCTGAGCGCCCGGCGTCGGCGCGGGTCCGGCGCGAGCCTCCGCGGTTTCGACCCGTGTCCGTCAGTGGTGTCGAGCCCGTCACACCGCGGCTGCTGCGGATCACGTTGTCGGGGCCCGAGCTCGAGGGCCTGACCGTCGAGCAGCCGGCGGCGAGCGTGCGCCTACTGCTCCCGTCGCCGGGGACACACGAGCTGGTTGCACCGACTTGGAACGGCAACGAGTTCCTCCTGCCCGACGGCCGGCGACCGACGATCCGGACGTTCACGCCATTCCGCGTTGACCCCGAAGCCCGGGAGCTCGATCTCGAGATCGTCGTCCACGGCCAAGGAGCGGCGTCCGAGTGGGCGGCCGCCGCAGAGCCCGGCGACTCGGCGGCGATCGCGGGCCCCGGCCGCGGGTACGCGATCGACCGCGACGCGCCCGCCTTCCTCCTTGCCGGCGACGAGACCGCCATCCCCGCCATAAGCCAGCTGCTCGCGGAGATCCCCGCCGCGAAGCCGGTCCAGTTGCACGTCGAGATCGCACACCCTGATGCCGAGCTCGCGCTCCCCGACCACCCACGCGCCACCGTCGAGTGGCACGAGCTCCCCGGGGACGCGTCGCCGGGTGACGCGCTCGTCGACGCCGTCCGCGTCGCGGACATCGCTCCCGACACCCGCGTGTGGGCTGCAGGTGAGGCGGCGTCGGTGCAGCGCATCCGGCGCCACCTGTTCGACGACCGCGGGATACCGCGCGCGCAGACCTCCGTGCGCGGCTACTGGAAGCACGGCCGCAGCGCGGACACCGAAGAGGGCGCATGAGAGTCGCTTGCCCGTTTCGACCCCGTTGCACTCTCGGCGGTCGACCAGTACCGTTCGGTGGTCACGTCGTACAGGCAGGGAGTTCACGATGACAAAGCCCACACCGCAGCCTCAGCCTCAGCGTCCGCGCGACGAGGACGAGGAGCGGGACCTTCTCCCCAGCTGATCTCCGCAGCGGGCAGATTCCGATGAACGCGGAGGCTGTCGCGCGCCACGCGGCCGAGGTCGACGAACAGGGGTACACGGTCGTCGCCGACGCCATCGAACCCGGTCTCGTCGACGCGTTGCTCGAGGAGGTCGAGCGGCTCGAGCGCGAGCTTGTGCCGATCGCCGAGAACACCGCGACGTGTTCGAGCACGTCCCGGTACAACCCAGCGTGCTCCCGATCGTCGAGGAAGTCCTCGGGCCGGGTTGCCTCATCTCGTGGCTCATGACGAGCACGCAGACTCCGGGCGCCGTCGCGCAACGCGTGCACGCCGACGACGAGATGTACCCGCTCCCGCGGCCCCACCCGCCGCTGCTGTGCAACTCGCTGTGGGCGCTCGTCGACTTCACCGTCGCCAACGGCGCGACGCGTGTGGTACCAGGCTCACATCGCTGGCGCGAGATGCCCGCGCCGCCCTTCCCCGACGGCGAGCCGATCGAGATGCCGAAGGGGAGCGTCCTCATCTGGAACGGCAGCCTGTGGCACACCGCCGGCGCCAACACGTCCAACGAACGACGTCCGGCGATCACGATGAACTACTGCGCCGGCTTCCTACGTCAGCAGGTCAACCAGCAGCTCGGCCTCCCACGCTCGCTCGTCCAGACGTTCGAACCGCGGCTCCAGGAGCTCGTCGGGTACGGAACGTTCGCCGGCAAGATGGGGCGCATCAGCTGGCAGTCGCCGGCTGTCTACATCGACGAGGAAGACGACGTGCTCGGCGACATCCTGGCGCTGCGCAACACCGGCGAGGCCACGGCCCTCCGAGCCGTCACCGCGTCAGCCTGAGCTCGCCGCCCCCCGTCTGTGGCGGGGCACGAACGTCACGACCGCAGCCGCGAGACCCGTGATCGCGGCCATGAGCACGAACGCCACCCGCGACCCCGAGGCGAAGGCTTCTCGAGCGGTCGCACCCAGCGTCGGATCGGCTTGCGCGAGGGTCGCCCGATCCGACGGCGCGTCGGTCCCGAAGCTCGTGTCCCCGCCGACCGATGTGGAGGAGTGCTCGGTCACGCCGACGAGGTGCGCTCGTTGCCCCCTCGTCAGGTTGGGCACTCGGTCGACGGCTGATGTGATGCGATTCCCGGCGATGGTCGAGAAGATGACCGCGACGAGCAGCGCACCGAGCGCGCCGGCCAGGAGCCGCAGCGAGCTCTGCACCCCGCCGGCAACCGCCGAGTCTCCGACTGCGACGTCCGTGAAGGACAATCCGACGATCGTCGCGTACGACACCGCCCAGGCGATCCCGTACGCGAAGAGCACGCCGGCGATCACCGACCCGGACCGACCGACCGACACCAACGGGACGAGCGCCGCGAGGAGACCGGCCATGACGAGGAGTGAGACAACAGCGGTGAGCCGGTTCTCGACGCGCCCGCCGAGGTGCGGCGCCACGAGCCCCCCGACGCCGATGCCGACCCCGAACGCCGCCAGGACGAACCCGGCCTGGATCGAGTCGTAGTCGAGCGCGAAGACCGCGAGCAGCGGCACGATCAGCGTTGCCCCCGTGTCCCCGAACGACATGAGCGCCGCGGCCGAGACCGACGCCGAGAAGGATCGGCTCCGGAACAGCCCGGTCGGGAGGAGTCCGGTGCGTCCCCGCAGCGCCCACCGCCGCTCACGGACGATGAACCCCGCGAGGGTCGCAACGCCGGCGGCCAGGATCACGGCGATGACGGGGAACCCTCCGCCGATCGGCACCAACCAGCCCCGACGCGGGCCTTCGTCGATCGCATAGAAGACGAGTCCCATGCCCGCGGCGAGCAACACCGCGCCGCCGAAGTCGATCTGGGCGGCGACCTCGCGAGTCTCAGGCCCCGTTTCGGTGAGATAGACGCGCAGGAGCCCCGCCGCGAGGAGCGCGACCGGGACCACGGCAAGAAACGCGACACGCCAGGAGCTCAGCTCGGCGACGGCACCGCCGGCCAAGGGGCCTATCGCAGCCGCGAAGCCGATCGTGGCGGCCCAGAGGCCGAGCGCACGCGTGCGCCGGGCGTCGCCGACAGGGAACGTCGTGTTCACGACGCCGAGGCCGATGGGCAGCGCCGCTCCGAGCGCGAGGCCTTGTACGGCGCGCCCGAAGATCAGCATCGAAAGTCCGGACGCGAGTCCGGTGATGATGCCGCCCGCGCCGAACACGACGAGCGCGCCGACGAGCAGGCGCCGGCGACCGAAGCGGTCGGCCAGCCGTCCGAACACGACCATGAGCGAGGCGGCGACGACCAGGTAGAGGGTCAACGCGAGGCTGGCGTCTTCGGCGCGGATGTGGAGGTCGCGCACCATGTCCGGCACGACGGTTCCCGCGAGCGAGAAGTCGACGACGACGAGAAACGCCGCGAGTAGCAGCGCGGCGAAGCCGGCCCAGGTTCGTTCGCCTGCGACCGTGTCGTCCGCAGTCGTGGCCATCTCTCAGGTTCGCGCGTCGAGGTGGGGCACGGTGCGCTTCTCCGGGGCGACGTAATCCGCGGCGACGGCGGCTTTGCCGACCGTCGTCGCACAGCCGAAGCTTGCGACGGCGACCATAGGATGGATCCATGCCTGCACTGGACGGCAAGGTCGCGCTGGTCACGGGGGCGGCGTCGGGAATCGGGAAGGCCACGGCGGAGCGACTCGCGTCCGAGGGGGCGCGCATCTGCGTGGTCGACCTCAGCGACGACGCGGGTCGCGCGGTGGCGGAGTCCGTCGGCGGCGTGTTCCATCGCGCCGACGTCGCTGAGCCGGACGAGATCGATGCAGCAGTCGCGACGTGCGAGCGCGAGCTCGGCGGCGTCGACATCGCGTTCCTCAACGCCGGCATTGCGATCGGCCACGCCGACATCGAGACACTGCCCAACGATCTCTACCGTCTGATCATGCGGGTCAACGTGGACGGCGTCGTCTACGGCGCGCGGGCTGCGGTTCGGGCGATGGAGCGTCGCGGTGGCGGAGCGATCGTCGCGACGTCGTCGCTGGCAGGGCTGATCCCGTTCCCGCCGGACCCGGTGTACGACCTCACCAAGCACGCGGTCGTCGGCTTCATCCGCAGCATGGCCCCGTCGCTGCTGTCGAAGGGCATCACGGCCAACACCGTGAACCCCGGCATGACCGACACGAACATCATGGGCGAGGACGCCCGGCGGATGCTGCGCGAGGCGAACTTCCCGATCATGCCGCCGAGTCAGATCGCCGAAGCGGTGTTCCGCATCGTGACCGGAGCGGGCACCGGCGACTGCTGGGTATGCCAGCCCGGCCGCGACCCGGAGCCGTATCGGTTCCACGACGTTCCCGGCCCCCGTACCGAGGGTGCGCGCGGAAAGGTGCCGCCTGGCGTGCGCGAGGGAACGCTCGACAATTAATTGGGCGCCGTCGCAAGCTCCGGCTCTGGCCTTTTGTCGCCCTCGCAAGCTCGGGCTTTGCGGCCGCGGTCAGCGAAGCCGCCGTCGCCGCGGGATGAACCCCGGGGGCGACGCTCCAGGCACCTTCTATCCTGGGATGCACTCCGGAGGATCCCGGAGGGATAGGACACCGTGGAAGACGACACGACAGCCGGGCACGAGCGCGTCCAGCCCGAGGTGGTCCAGGCTCCTCCGTCGCCGGTACCCCAGGGTGACGGTGAGCCGGTGGAGCAGGTCACCCGGCCGACGAAGCTGATCCGGATCGCCTCGATGGTCCGCAACATGCTCGAGGAGGTCCGCCGGGCCCCGATCGACGACGCCGGACGGCGGGCTCTGCGGGAGATCCACGAGAAGTCGATCCACGAGCTCGAAGAGGTCCTCTCGCCCGACCTGAAGGCCGAGCTGTGCGAGGTCGTGCTGCCCTTCACGGGGGACGCGCCGAGCGAATCCGAGCTACGGCTCGCGCAGGCGCAGCTCGTCGGCTGGCTCGAGGGCCTCTTCCACGGCATCCAGGCGACGCTGTTCACCCAGCAGATGTCGGCCCAGGCGCAGATGGACGAGATGCGTCGCCGCGCGCTCGAGTCCGGGCAGCCGCCGCCGCAGGCGCCGCCCGGAAGCGGCTACCTGTGATGTCCGATCCACTGGCGTCGCCCGAACCACCGCGAATGTTCGGCTCCGCGTGGACGCCGGACAGCTGGCGCGCGCGCCCGGCCGGACAGCAGCCGCAGTGGCCGAACCCCGACGAGCTCGGCACCGCCCTCGGAGACCTCCGGCGGCAACCGCCGCTCGTGTTCGCGGGTGAGGCCCGGCAGCTCACCGAGTCGCTGGCGGCGGTGGCGGAGGGGAACGCCTTCCTGTTGCAGGCCGGCGACTGCGCGGAGTCGTTCGACGCGTTCTCGGCCGACGCCATCCGCGACAAGCTCAAGGTGATCCTGCAGATGGCCGTCGTCCTCACCTACGGGACCGGTGTCCCGACGGTGAAGATCGGCCGCATCGCGGGGCAGTTTGCCAAGCCGCGGTCGGCACCGACGGAAACGCGCGACGGCACTGAGCTGCCTTCGTTCCGCGGCGACATGGTCAACGACTTCGCGTTCGATCGCGACGCGCGCCGACCGGACCCGGCGCGCTTGCTTCGCAGCTACCACCAGTCGGCCGCCACGCTGAACCTGCTGCGCGCGTTCACGAAGGGCGGCTTCGCCGACCTCAACCGCGTGCACCAGTGGAACCTGGAGTACGTAGAGAGCAGCCGCGAGGGGCAGCGCTACGAGGCCGTCGCGCAGGAGATCGAGCGCGCGCTTCGCTTCATGGCCGCGTGCGGCATCGACCTCGCCGCCGAGATGCAGCTCCACCAGGTCGACTTCTTCACCTCGCACGACGCCCTCGTGCTCGGGTACGAGGAGGCGCTGACGCGCCGCGACAGCCTCACCGGCAAGTGGTACGACTGCTCTGCTCACCTGCTGTGGGCGGGTGAGCGCACCCGACAGCCCGACGGCGCCCACGTCGAGTTCCTCTCCGGCGTGGAGAACCCGGTGGGCGTAAAGCTCGGCCCCGATGTGTCCCCCCAGGACGTGCTCACGCTGTGCGAGCGCCTGAATCCGGCACGCCAGCCCGGCCGGCTCGTGCTCTACAGCCGGATGGGAGCCGACCACGTCGAGGAGGCACTCCCACCGCTGCTGCGCTCCGTGCGCATGGCGGGCCACCCGGTCGTGTGGGCCTGCGACCCCATGCACGGGAACACGTTCGTGCACGAAAGCGGTTATAAGACAAGGCGCTTCGAAGATGTGATGCGCGAGCTACGCGGGTTCTTCGCCGCGTGTGAGGCTGCAGACGTCTGGGCCGGAGGGGTCCACGTCGAGCTCACCGGCGAGAACGTCACCGAGTGCCTCGGGGGCACCGAAGAGGTCCTCGGGGATCACCTCGAGCAGCGCTACGAGACCATGTGCGACCCGCGGCTCAACGCCCGCCAGTCGCTCGAGCTGGCCTTCCAGGTCGCGGAGCTGGTGCGCCGCTAAGCCACGACGGCCGCCGTCCGGGGCAGACCCCCGGGGAGGGAGCCATGGCAGAGACATTCGAGGATCTGGGCGCCAACTCCGGACTCGCGGAGGAGATGTACCGCGAGTACCTCGAGAACCCCGACTCCGTGAGCGACGGGTGGCGCGAGTTCTTCGCCCGCCGCCAGCTGGCCGCGCTCGCGGCGCCGGCGGCCCGGGCGCTCGAAGAGCGCGACGCAGCGGCACCTGCTCGTCCGCGGCCGGCGCCGGACACATCGGCGACGGTCAGAGCTACGCCCTTCGAACAGGCGGACTCGCCGCACGCCGACGGCCCGGCGCCGACCGCCGCTCCGGTCGCCGCGCCCGCGCCCGCCCCTACGCCGCCGGTACCGGAACCGCCGCCGGTCACCGACGAGGGCGTCCCCATCCGGGGCGCGTCGGCGCGGATCGTCGAGAACATGGAGGCCTCGCTGGAGGTCCCGACGGCCACGTCGGTGCGAACGGTTCCCGCCAAGCTGCTCGAGATCAACCGGCAGATCCTCAACAACCATCTCGCGCGCATCGGCGGCAGCAAGATCAGCTTCACCCACTTGATCGCGTACGCGGTACTGAAGGCGCTGGCGCGGGTTCCGGTGATGAACTCGTCGTTCGAGATCGTCGACGGTCAGCCGACCGTCGTGCACCACGAGCACGTGAACCTCGGGCTCGCGGTCGACATCGAGAAGAGCGACGGCACGCGCACGCTGCTCGTACCAAACGTCAAGAGCGCCGACACGCTCGACTTCGACGCCTTCCACGCCGCGTATGAGGACGCCATCACCAAGGTCCGCTCGGGCAACGTGTCCCCGGACGACTTCGCCGGCACGACCGGCACGATCACGAATCCGGGCACGATCGGCACCATTCACTCGGTTCCGCGGTTGATGCCCAGCCAGGGTTTCATCGTCGGCGTCGGCGCGATCGGCTTTCCTGCCGAGTACGAGGGCGCCGACCAGCGCACGATCGCGCGCCTGGGGATCAGCAAGGTCATCACGCTGACCAGCACGTACGACCACCGCGTCATCCAGGGTGCCGAGAGCGGCCGCTTCCTCTCGGTCGTGCACGACCTGCTGCTCGGCCACGAGGAGTTCTACGACGACCTCTTCCACAGCTTCGACGTCCCCTACGAGCCCGCGCGCTGGAGCGTTGATGTCGGCCCGCGCACCGAGGCGTTCGCGTCGACCGACAAGGCCGTCGCGGTGCAGCAGCTCATCAACATGTACCGCGTCCGCGGCCACCTCATCGCCAACCTCGATCCCCTCGGACGCAAGGAGCCGCAGACCCACTCCGAGCTCGACGTCAACCACTACGACTTGACGATCTGGGACCTCGACCGCGAGTTCCCGACCGGCGGGCTCGCCGGACGTCCGACGATGAAGCTGCGCGACATCCTCGGCATGCTCCGTGATGCGTATGCCCGCACGATCGGCGTCGAGTACATGCACATCCAGGAGCCCGACCAGAAGGCGTGGATCCAGGAGCGGGTCGAGGGCGTCCACTGGGAGCCGACCGAGGACGAGAAGCACCGGATCCTCGAGCGGCTCGTCGCCGCGGAGGCGTTCGAGCGCTTCCTGCACACCAAGTACCTGGGCCACAAGCGCTTCAGCCTCGAGGGCGCGGAGAGCACCGTCCCGATGCTCGACTCGCTGCTGTCGGCCGCCGCCGACGACGGTGTGGAAGAGGCGATCCTCGGCATGCCGCACCGCGGGCGGCTCAACGTGCTCACCAACGTCGTCGGCAAGTCGTACGGCCAGATCTTCCGCGAGTTCGAAGGTGAGCTCGACCCGACGTCGGCCCAGGGTTCGGGCGACGTCAAGTACCACGTCGGCGCGACCGGGAAGCACGCGTCGCCGGGCGGCAACGAGATCGTGGTCACGCTCGCGTCGAACCCGAGCCACCTGGAGGCAGTCGACCCCGTGGTCGAGGGAATGGTGCGCGCCGAGGAGGATCAGCGCGGCGACGCCGCCCGCACCTCCGTGCTGCCGGTCCTCCTCCACGGAGACGCCGCCTTCGCCGGCCAAGGCGTGGTCGCGGAGACATTCAACCTCTCCGAGGTGCCGGGATACGACGTCGGCGGTTCGGTCCATATCGTCGTGAACAACCAGCTCGGGTTCACGACCGCACCGGAGATGGGTCGCTCGTCTGTCTACGCGACCGACATCGCCAAGATGGTGCAGGCGCCGATCTTCCACGTGAACGGCGACGATCCGGAGGCGTGCGTGCGGGCGATCCGGCTCGCGTTCGCGTTCCGGCAGGCGTTCCGCAAGGACGTCGTCGTCGACATGATCTGTTACCGCCGGTACGGGCACAACGAGACCGACGAGCCTGCCTTCACACAGCCGCGGATGTACGAGCTCATCGAGAACCACCCCACGCCGCGCACCAGCTACACCGACATGCTCGTCCGCCGGGGCGACATGACCATGGAAGAGGCCGAGGCGGTCAGCGAGGAGTTCAAGGCACGTCTCGACACCGCCTTCGCCGAGACGCAACGCAGCGCGCCGCCCGATGCGAACCAGGCGGCGACCCCCGATGCGCCGAGCGAGCCGCGGCTCCCGTCGCCCCTGCCCGACCCGTCGGCGCGCGTCCAGACCGCCGTCGATCGCTGGGTGCTCGCCCGCGTCGTGGACGGGCTCATGACCCGTCCCGAGGGGTTCGAGGTGCACCCGAAGCTCGAGCGGCTCCTCCAGACACACCGGGTCGCGTTCGACAAGGACGAAGTCGACTGGGCGCTCGCCGAGGCGCTCGCGTTCGGCTCCTTGCTTCTCGAGGGCACACCCGTGCGCCTCTCGGGGCAGGACACCCGGCGGGGCACGTTCAGCCAGCGGCACGGCGCGCTCGTCGATCAGCGCACCGAGGCGGAGTACGTCCC
>WNFV01003980.1_pt1 | contig 19877 bp, 20 predicted proteins | sample 5400101 | NCBI WGS metagenome assembly WNFV01 (sample SAMN13153361, study PRJNA577476) | soil metagenome | isolation source: 115 cm soil or saprolite under grassland replicate 1 | place: USA:California | collected 2016-06-15 | reverse complement strand
GGTCGGGGCTGAGCCGGGCGGCGAGCTCGTAGGCGCGGCACTCGGCCCACCGGCCGCCGCGGCGGCGGGCCAGGGCGGCCGTCCGCGCCAGCTCGGCCGCCACCGCCTCGTCCGGCTCGGCGGCCGCCAGCGCGCGATGCCAGGCCCGCTCCTCCGCGGGCCCGGCGGAGTGGGTCTCGGCGAGGGCGTGATGCGCGGCCTGGCGCTCGGCCAGGGTCGCGCGCTGGTGCACCACCGACCGGAGCACCGGATGCCGGAACCGGAGCCCGGACGTCGTCAGCCGCACGAGACTCGCACGCTCCGCCGGATCGAGCGCGGCCGGATCGCCGGTCAGCGCGGTGATCGCGGGCAGCAGCAGCTCGGGTGCCGTCCGGCCGCTGACGGCCAGCACCAGCAGCGCGGTCCGCGCCGCCGGTGGCAGCGCGTCCAGCTCGCGGAGGTAGACGTCGGCGATCCCCTCGCCGACGGGCAACGGCTCGGGCAGCGGGGTCCGGCCGGACCACTCGGCGGGCTCCAGCGCGCCGAGGAGCTCCCGGAGCGCGAGCGGGTTGCCGCCGCCGGTGCGGAGCAGCGCGGACACCACGGGCTCGGGCAGGTCCCCGGTCGCGTCTTCGGCGAGCACCGCACGCGCGGCGGCGGCGTCCAGGCCGTCCAGCCGGAGCGTCGGCACCCCGCGCAGGCGGGCCACACCGGGCGTATGCTCGCGGGCGGCGAACACCATCGCCACCCGCTCGGACTCGATCCGGCGGGCCAGGAAGGCGAGCGCCGTCGCCGACGCGGCGTCGAGCCACTGCAGGTCGTCGACGAAACACAGCACCGGCCCGGCCGCGGACGCGTCCGCCAGCAAGGTCAGCGCGGCGGCCGCGACGGCGAACCCGTCGACCTGCTCGTCCGCGGCCTCCGCGAACGCGGTGCGAAGAGCGACGGCCTGCCGAGGCGGAAGCCCGGCAATGCCTCCCGACAGAAGCCGGAGGAGCTCGAACAGCCCGGAGTACGGCAGCTCGGTCTCGACCTCGACACCGGTCGCCCACAGCGCCTCGAAGCCCTCCGCACGGGCGGAAGTGTCCTCGAGGAGCGCGGTCTTGCCGATGCCGGGCTCGCCGAGGACCAGCAGCGCACCGCCGGAACCGGCCCGCGCCTGCTCGAGCAGGCGGCCGATCCGGGCACGCTCCGCGTCCCGCCCCCACAGCACGTCTCAGCGTACGTCCGGATGCCGGTGACTCGACCGCATCCGGATGGACCGATCAGCCGGTGGCGAACCAGGTCTCCTTGGAGTCGAGCAGAGCACGGCGGCGAACCAGCCGACCTCGGTGGACTCGTCGTCGTTCACCTGTGCCTCGCCGCCGGTCGCGCGGCAGCGGAAGGTCATGTCGACGAACTCCACCTGGTCGCCGTTCGAGTACGTGTGCATCGGCACCGTCTCGACGCTCAGCAGCCGGTCCGCCACCGCGACGACCCCGGTCTCCTCGAGGACCTCGCGGACGGCGCCGACCGCCGGCTCCTCGCCCGGGTCCAGGCAGCCCGTGATCAGCGTCCAGCGTCCGTCGTCGGCACGCTTGCCGAGCAGCACCTTGCCCTCGTCGTCGAGCACGACCGCCGTCGTACCCGGCAGCCAGAGCGGGTCGTGGCCGATCTTCTCGCGCAGTCGCAGGATGAACTCGGGCGTCGCCATGCGGGGCAGCCTACGAAGCGCGCACAAACGACGCGGGTCGACGTCCGCCGGCGCAAGGCGATTACGGCCTCACGAGCACGCGGCTGTCGGCGCCGGTGCCCTGCACCGGGTCGCCGCCGCGGATCAGGATCGAGTGCTCGGTCACGTCCGCCCGATAGAGACGGAACGGCGCCGGCGCGGTCAGCTCGGCGACCCCGAAGGGCTTGATGCCCGGGAACCTGGGCTGGAACGCCACCTCGAGGCAGCCCTCGAGCTCGTCGTCCGGGACCTGCTGGGCGCGGGCCGACATGTACACCGCCCGGGCCGCGCCGATCGGCACCGTGGAGTCGAACACGACGATGCTCACCTCGGGCCGGCCCGCGAGGTTGCGGGAGTGCCGCGCGTCCGGCGAGGAGATCCAGTAGAACCGCGCGTACCCGTCCGGCGCGTAGTACACCGGTGTCGTCCAGGGCACGCCGTCCGGGCCGGCCGTGCCGAGCACCAGGTACGCATTCTCGTCGATGAGCCGCCGCGCGACCGCGGCGTTCTGCTCGTCAAGGTCCCTCTGTGCCGTCATGTCCGCCATCGTCGTGGCGGTGGCGCGGCCCGGCAAGGCGTCGTGCCGGGCCGCCGGCCTCAGCTGCTCGTGGCGGTCGCGATGAAGCTGCTGACGGCACTGACGCGGGTGTACACGCCGTACTTGCCCGGCCGGGCGCAGCCCTCGCCGAACGACGTGATGCCGGCCAGCTTCCCGGCCACCACGAGCGGCCCGCCGGAGTCGCCCTGACATGTGTCCACGCCGCCCTGGTCGTAGCCGGCGCACACCATCGTGGCGGCGTCGAACGAGGTGCCGTACGCCGCGGCGCACTTGGCGTCGGACACGATCGGCACGGTCGCCTTGCGCAGCACGTCCGACGGGTCCCCGTCCTCCGAGGTGAGGCCCCAGCCGAGGATGGTCGCGTTGGTGCCTGCCGTGTAGAGCCCGGTGTCACCCGGGCCTGCGTACGGCAGTGGCTGGTAGGGCAGGTCGCGGTCCACCGTGACCACGGCGACGTCGTTGCCGTTCGTCACCTCGTTGTAGAGCGGGTGGCGCACGACCGTGAGCACCGTCGCCGAGACCCCGGCGGTGGTGCGCAGGTCGGTCCGGCCGGCGACCACGTCGGTGAGCAGCGGTACGACGAGCGGCGCGCAGTGGCCGGCCGTCACCACCTTGCGCTTGGCGACGATGGTGCCGCCGCAGAAATGCCCGAGCAGCGCGCTCTGCAGCGACACGACGTACGGGGACTCGCTCGTGGTGGTCGTGGTGCCGCCGACGATCGACGGGTCCGGCTGAGCCGCGTGGGCGGGCAGCAGTACGGCGGTCAGGGTGGTGAGAACGGTCACCGCGGCGAGGGCGGCGCGTCGTACGGTCGGGATCATCGGCGGAACCTCCCGGGCGGTGGGCGGGCCGCCGGCAGGGCGGCGGCCCGGTGAACAGACAACGCGCCACGGGGTTGCTTGGTTACGCGTTCGAAGGATCGGTACAGCGCCTCCAGCTGCGGGGTGCGCTCGGGCTGGTCCGGCCCTCTCGTCCCGTCAGCCGCGCTCTTCGAGGTTGGCCAGGAACGTCTCGGGAGGCATGGGGCACCAGACCGCAGGCGGAATCTCCCACTCGCCGGCCTCCCAAGCCTCGGTGATCCGGTCCATGTCGGCGCTGTACTCGATCCAGCTGCCCCACGGATCGCGGATGTAGTGGAAGAGGTTCGAGCCCAGGGTGTGCCGGCCGAGACCCCAACCCTCCTGGTGGCCCTTGTCCTGCATGGTCCGGGCGCCGACCGCCATCTGGTCGAAGTTCGTCACTTCCCAGCTGGAGTGGTGCAGGCCGGGATGGGTGCTCTGGATGAACCCGAAGACGTGGTGGTCGCCCGGCCCGGAGTTGAGGAACGTCGCCATGCCGCGGATCCGGTCGGACAGCCGAAGACCGAGCAGCGAGGTGTAGAAGTGCTCCGACCTCGCCAGATCGGTGACGAACATCAGCATGTGGCTGAGCCTGCGAGGGGATGCCGGGGCGTCAGCCGTGAGCCAGCGAGCCTGGTCTACCCGCTGGATCTCGTCGCCGAAGTTGAACGTCGACTCGTCGGGAGTGGCCTTGCGCCAGGGGACGATCTCGTCCTCGCGCAGGTTGACATGAACCCCGTCGGGGTCGGTGAACCACAGGCCTCCCTGCGCGGCCTGGACCGGCGTGTCCATGAGCGACGTCCCCGCAGACTCCAGCCTGCGCTGCCACTGGGGGACGGATCCGGCGTCGACCGCGAAGCTGACGAACCGCAGCTGCTTTCGGGAGCCCTCGGTCAACAGGGCCTGGTCCATCTCCCGACCGTCACACCTCACGGCCAATGCGCCCTCCCGCTCGGCGACCTGTAGGCCGAAGTCGGTGTAGAACTCAAGACCGACCTCCAGGGAGGGCACTTGGAGGCCGTAGTGCAGCAGACCCTTGACGTGCATCGTTTTCCTCACTCCAATCAGCCCTCGGTCACCAAGGCCACGCGGCCGACGTTCAGGTCGTCCTCCAGGTACCGGTGCGCCGCCGCGGCCTCCTGCAGCGGGAACGTCGCCGCGACAGGCGGGCGGAATCCTCGCTCCACCTCTTCCCACACCCGGCGGCTGCTGGCCTTGTTGCCGGTGCGCAGACCGAGGACGCTCTGTCCCATCGAGTACAGGCGCTGCAGGTTCACGGGAACCTCCGACCCTCGGAACGCCCCACTGGTGACCAGCGTGCCGCCCCGGCCGAGGACGGCCTGGCTGTTGCGCCAGAGCGTGAGGTCGCCGATGTTGTCCACGACGATGTCGGCGCCGGCTCCACCGGTCAGCTCGTGAACCTTGTCGGGGAACTCCGCGACGGTTCCGTCGAGCACGTGCTCGAAGCCGAGCTCACTGAGCTGCGCTCGCTTGTCCGCGACGCGGGAGGTGACGACGACATTCGCGCCGAGGTGCCTGGCGAGAGCAGCGGTGATGCTACCCAGTGCGGACGGTGCCGCCTGGACCACGACCCAGTCGCCCGGCTGCATGCCGGCACGGGTGAGCTGGTTCATCGCCGTGGCCGCTCCGAGCACGAGAGCGCAGGCGTCGACGGGGTCGATACCGTGGGGTACGGGATGCACGTTGGCGGCCGGCACGGCGACGTAGTCGGCGTAGGCGCCGGGCCGGTGGGTGCCGATGATCTGCAGGTTCGGACAGAGCTCGTCGCGGCCTGCGAGACACGTGGCACAGGTCCCGCAGGTCACGACGGGGAACGTCGCCACCCGCTGGCCGAGGCCCAGTCCGGTCACCTCACTCCCGATCGCCGCCACCACGCCGGAGTGCTCGGCGCCGAGGACGTGCGGGAAGGTGAAGCGCGCGTAAGGGTGGGTGCCGGCGCGGGCCGCCAGGTCCAGCAGGCGTCCGACGCTCACCGCCGCAACCTGGACGAGCACTTCGTCAGGACCGATCTCGGGAACCGGGAGCGGCTCTGGGTGGAGGACGTCCGGCCCCCCGAACTCGCGGAAGGTCACAGCGTTCATGGTCGTGTCCGGCGTCCGGCGGACCGGCCAGTCGGTCCCGGAAGCCACCGCTGCCTCCTGCGTCCTCATGTTTCCACCATCCTGTTCTCCAGCCTGCCGATCCCCTCGATCTCCGTGACCACCACATCGCCGGCACGCAGGAAGGTGCGACGGGGCATGCCGACGCCCGCCGGCGTGCCGGTCAGGATCACGTCACCCGGCTCGAGGGTGACGACCCGGCTCGCCTGGGCGATGAGCCGGGGGACCGTGACCACCATGTCGGCGGTCGAGCTGTCCTGCTTGGTCTCGCCATTGACCGAGAGCCGCAACGTGAGGTTCTGCGGGTCCGCGACCAGCCAGGTCGGGACCACACCCGGCCCGAGCGGGCAGAAGCCGTCGAGGCCCTTGTGGCGCAGCCAGTCCCAACCGAACGCCGGGAAGACCGCATCGTTCCTGGAAAAGAGGCCGCGAGCCGACAGGTCGTTGGCTACGGCGTAGCCCGCAACGTGGGACAGTGCCTCGTCCTCGGCGATCTTGCGGCCGCCGCGGCCGATGACCACGGCCAGCTCGGCCTCCCAGTCGACGTCCGACGGGCCACCGGGCAAGGTGACGTCGGCGTGCGGCCCGACGACGGTCGTGGTCGGCGGCTTGAGGAAGAAGAACGGTTCGCCCTCCGGGTCCGGCCGCTGCGTGCCCATCTCGCTCGCGTGGCTGTAGTAGTTCGCCCCGGCGCACAGGATCTTGCGAGGGTAGGTTAGCGGCGCCACGAGCCTCGCGTCCGGGACGACCTCCAGCGCGGAGACGTCCAGGTCACGAAGGAGAGGCGCCAGGTCGTCCCAGCGGTCCAGCAGGTCCATGAGCCTGAGCCCATCGAGCTGCTCCGGCGGTCGGGTGACCTTGCCGTCGGCGAGAATCCCGAGCTTCGATCCCCTTGCCCCGTCGGCGTCGGCGTCGGCGTCGTACTGGACGAGCGACCATCGCTGCGTTGTCATCGGAACCCTTTCCGGTCCAGAAGTGCGTGCACTTTGGTGTCTGGGTGGTGCCTTCGCGTCAGGAGTGCGACGAGTCCGCGATAACCGCGTCGGGCTCGACGGTCTTACCGCCCAGGCGGGTCGCGAGGGTGCCACCCGCGGCTGTCAGCGCCAGCGCGACGGCACCCAGTCCCCAGGCCAGACCGTGGTACTCGATCCCGAACAGCGCGTCGACCGAGATATCCCCCGGGCCGGTGAACGCCATGGCGAGCGCTCCAAGGCAGAGCGCCAGCGGGAACTCGATGCCCCCGGTGTTGGCGAAGAACCCGCGCTTGCCGGCCACGCTGGCGACGGCGACGATCATGGTTCCGGCCATCACCGCCGCGCCGAGCGGGGTGAGGAGGCCGAGCGCGACAAGGGCACCCCCTCCGAACTCGGAGAGTCCGGCTGCGATGGCGTGCAGCTTTGCGGGGCGGAATCCGTGCCCCCGCAGGTATTGCGCGGTGCCGGAGACTCCGTGTCCGCCGAACCAGCCGAACAGCTTCTGCAGGCCGTGCGGTGCCAGCACGGCGCCGACTCCCAACCGGACGAGCAGCAGCCCGACATCGATACCGTCCATGATGATGCTCCTTTCGACGAGATCTCGTGAGGTTGACGGGGAACGCCGGTCACGCCGCGCCGGCGCTCTGGGCCTTCAAGGCGTGATAGCGGGGCACGACCTCGTCGATGAAGAGCGTGAGGGACCGGTCTGCGGTGTCGGCGCTCATGAAGCCCCAGCTGAACCACAGCATGAGGTGACCGAGCCCGATCTCGGCATAGTCGGCGAGCTGGCGCGCGACGGTTTCGGGCCCGCCGATGATGATCGCGCGTTCCAGGTAGTCGGCCTTCACGTGCGCCTCGGACGCACCCACCCCAGCGCTCATCGCGGCCTCGGCGTTGTCCGCGGACCGGGAGCGGTTCGCGGCGGTGATGTAGGCGTCGACGATCGGCTCGGCCTGATCCCGTGCGCCGGCGTCGTCCTCGCCGACGAAGATCATCTTCGCCAGGCCGGACCAGTGCATGAGGTGCTCGATCCGGGGCTTCGTGTGGCCTGCCTCGTCGAGCGACTCGCGATAGATGTTGAGCTGCCGCGCGGCTCGCTCGGGTCCGAAGCGTCCCATCAGCAGGGCGAGCCCTTCGTGTCCGGCCGCGCGGGTGCTCTCGTCGGACAGGCAGGCGCGTGCCAGCAGCGGGCCCGTGGCACCGAACGGCGCCGGCATCACCCGGCCGCGGAGCAGGCCCGACGAGCGCCCGCTGCTCCAGGTCAGGCTGCCCTGTCGGTCAGGTAGAGCCCATGCCCGGCGCGCCAGCTCGAGGTGCCTGTCCAGCAGGTCATGGCGCTCTTCGATGTCGATGCCCATGCCCTCGAACTCGAGGTTGGACCCACCGACGCCGATCCCGACGAACAGCCTGCCGCGCGTCAGCTGGTCCAGGAGGTTGACCTGCTCCGCGAACCGCATGGGGTGGTGCAGCGGGAGGGTCGCGACGGTCAACCCGAGCCACGCGTTCCGGAGCCGGCCGGCGAGGAACGACCCGTACACGAACGGGTCGGCGTAGGTGTTGTAGTCGTTGAAGTGATGCTCGGTCAGGCAGATCGATCGGAAGCCGGCGAGGTCGGCGCGAACGGCCGAGGAGGTCACGTGCTCGATGACGTGCCGGTCCTCGGCCGCCCCCCTGGTCTGGGGGTTGAGGTAGAGCGAGAAGTCCATGGTCATCCCCTTGTCGTGGATTCGTCTGTGGCCAGGTGCGGCGTCGCCTCCGCGATGACGTCGGGCACGCCGAACCACAGGGCCAGAAGGTCGGCAGCGCTGACGGTCGTGTAGCGGTAGCTGCGACCGGCTGGGATGAAAAGGACGCTGCCTGGACCCAGCCGTGTCGCGGCGTGGCCGGCGTCGTCGTACCACTCGATCTCTCCGGACAGGACCAGCTCGAGGTGGTCGCTGGTGTGGCGACGCCAGGGAGTCACCTCCCCCATCGGCCGTTGGAACAGGTACAGCCAGGGCGGGCCGGCGTCTACGCCGGCGGCCGATCCGAGGAACTTGGTGTGGCCGAGCGGCAGGTGGGCCGGGATGCGGCCCATACCGGGCATCTCGTAGAGACCGTCCGCGCCGACGTCGCGTGGCACCTCTTCGGCGTCCGTCCAGTTGGACAGCGTGAAGCCGCGCTGTGTGCTCATCGTGGCCTGCCGCTTCATCAGGAGGGCTCGGGGGCGGCGCTCGACCGGAGGTCGTCGAAGCTGGGCTTCTCCTTGATCTGACCGACCGTCTTTGCCATCGTCCAGAAGGCTTCGACGCCGGCGATGTCGGCGTCGTCGAGTGACCCGAACCGGAGATCAGCGTGCTGCCACCACCACTGCAGGTAGTCGGCCGTCGCGGCGTTTCCCTGAGCTACCGCCTGGGCCACCTCCGCCTTGTGGTCTCGCGCGTAGGCCACGCTGGCGGCCAGCACGCCGTTCAGGTCGGCAAGCTCGTCGCGCTTGGCGTGCTCGACGTCAGGGTAGGTGACCAGCACTGTCTGCGTTGCCGAGGCGTGGGTGATCGCGCTTGCTTTCTTGCTGACTTCGAGTGCGATGCGGAGGGAGGGGTCCTTGGCGGCGAGGTACGAGGCCCGGTTGAGCATCACCGCACCGTCGAACTGCCCCTGCTTCAGGAGCGTGAACAGGCTGTCGGGCGACGCAGGCTGCAAAACCACGTCACCGCCCTTGAGGCTTGTGTCGAGTCCGTAGTCCTCCTGGAGCACGAAGCGCAGCTCCTGGGTCGAGCTCCCGCCGAGCGAACCGATCGCGATGCGGGCCCCCTTGAAGTCGCTGCCGTCTCGAATCGCTGAGTCGCTGGGCACGTAGACGACCGTTCCGGTTCGGTTCAGGACGCCGGCGGAGACGATCCGGGTCTCGAAACCGGATGCCGAGGATGCGGCGACGGACACCGGCGACGCTTCGATCAGCTCGTACTTGCGGGTCTGGAACGCCTGGGTGGCGGTCTCGTTCGGCAGGTAGGTCACTGCGACGTCCATGCCACCGGTGTCGACCTTCCCGTGCTCCAGTGCCCACAGAGCCATGTGCCTGGTGGGGTCGTCGCTGACCGCGAGCTTGATCGTCTTGGCTTCGGCCGCCGCCGGCCCGCCGCCGAACGCGCAGCCGGCGAGAGCAACGAGGCAGCAGAGCGCGACGATGACGACGGCAGTCCGACGCGTTGGAGTGGTGGAGCCCTGCCGTGGTGGGGTTGTGGACACGATTGACCTTTCGAGTTGATAAGCCGGAGCGTTCGTGCTGACGAGGTGGCGCGGACCCGGGCGCTCAGCGACGGGTCAGGGAGACTCGCCGGTAGCGCAGGAGACGCCGCTCGACTGGTCCGAAGACCGCTTTGTCGACAGCGTGGACGATGATGATGATGGTGAGGATGGTCGCGAAGAGCGTCGTGGAGTCGAACTGCTCGCGCGAGTAGTTGAGCAGGTAGCCGAGCCCGCTGCTGGCGCCGAAGATCTCAGCCAGGAGAGCCACCTTCCAGGCCGTTCCGAAGGAGATCCGCAGCGCCGAGAACAGATACGGCACCAGGAACGGGGCGACGACGATCCGCAGCACGCGCATGCGGCTCCGCGTGAAGCTGTGCGCCATCTCCATGGTCTCCGGGTCGAGCGACTTCAGCCCTTCCCAGACGGTGATGAGGGTGAAGGGAAGGATGATCGCGACCTCGACGAACAGCACCGCCTGCGTCGAAACGCCGAACCAGTACAGACCCGCGATGGCCCAGCCGATACTGGGAAACGCGTTGACGAACGGGCTGAACCTGTCGATCAGGAGCCCACGCAGAGTCGGCACGTACCGGGCTGTCACCGCCACCGCGGTGCCGAGAATCAGCGCGATCGTGACCGCTGTGGCGACACGTACCGCCGAGACATAGGTGTGGCGGAAGGCGTCGGCATCCCCGCCGAGCAGGTCCCAGGTCCTGCCGACGACGTCGACCGGATCCGGCAGCACGTAGGAGGGAAGGCGCCGAGAGAAGTACCACCACAAGAAGATGAGCAGCAGCGGGACACCGTCGGTGAGAGCCCGGGAGAGCGACCACCCCGCCCTGGAGGCTTCCGACCGCCGGCGTCGTACGCGCCCGGCCTTGCTCCTGGGCTCGACGGCGGGTGAGGTCCTCGTGCTGTCCTGGCTCGAACCGAGCGTCATGCCGTCACCTCCTCGGCGGTTGCACGGCTGAGCTCGCAGCGCCGCTCGTGGGTGTGGTCCGACCCGCTCGCGTCCTGGAACAGCTGGTGAAGCTGCTTGCGGAGCCGCTGCAGCTCGGGGTCCTGGTCGAGGTCGCGGGGACGAGGCACCTCGACGGCGACCTGGCGCAGGATGCGCGTTGGTTTGTTCGAGAAGACGATCACCTTGTCTGCCAGGAAGAGCGCCTCGTCGAGGTCGTGTGTGACGAACAGGATGGTCTTGCGCGTGCGTTGCCAGAGGTCGACGATCTCGTTGCGCAACTCGTGCTTGGTCCGGATGTCGAGTGCCGACAGCGGCTCGTCCATGAACACCACGTGGGGGTCCATGGCCAGTGCTCTCGCGAATGCCACCCGCTGACGCTCGCCGCCACTGAGTACTCCCGGGTACTTCTGAGTCGCATCGGCGAGACCCACGAGCGCGAGCTTCTCGAGCGCGGTGGCCCGCCGCTCGGCCTTCGACCCGCCCACCCCGCGCAGGTCCATGCCCACCATCACGTTGCCGAGAACCGTTCGCCAAGGAAGCAGGCGCGGCTGCTGGAACACGTAAGCCAGGTCGCGCCACGAGTCTTCGGGGGGTCGGCCGCCCACGGTGACCTCGCCCTCGTCGAAATCGAGGAGATCGCCGAGGATGCGCAGCGTCGTCGACTTGCCGCAGCCGCTCGGGCCGAGCAAGCACACGAAATCGCCGGCCCCGACCTCGAACGACACCTGGTCCAGCACGCGTTCGTCGCCGAACGTGGTGACCACGGATGCGAAACGGATCGCCGGCTCGTCCGAGACACGACTCGGGGCCGGACGACCAGCGTCGCTCTCGATCATGTCTCGACCTTTCAGTGGTTTGGGTCACAGTGACGACCTCGTTCGACCACGGTCGTCCACACTGACTGTCCGCGTCATCGACCGTCCGACCCGGCTTGGCATGTCGAAGCAGGCAGCAATGCCTGGGACGCCCGCCCCGCATCCGCCAGGACATCTGTCGCGTGCCCTCCGCCTCCGGTTTTCCTACGGTGGATCGACACGTTCCTGGCTCCCGGCCCGAGGGAGCGGGGCCGGAAGCGGGCCGGCACCTCTCCCGGGCCGACCTCCGATCGGAGCAGCTCATGACAGGCTCGACGGCCCTGTTCAGCGGCCTCACTCCGGCCTCACACCGCGCGGTCGGCCGCCGCGAGTTCTTGGACGCGATGGCCTGCCTGCCGGCCCCCGTCACGGTCGTCACCGCCGTGTCGGGCGGCGGACGGCCCCGGGGCACCACCGTCAGCGCCGTTACCTCGTTGTCCTTGGACCCGCCGATGCTCGCAATCGCCCTGGACGGTCAGTCGTCCCTGCTGAGGGCGATCAGCTCCTCCGGGCGGTTCGCGGTCAACGTGCTGTCGACCGGACAGGTGCAGGTCGCCCGAGCCTTCGCATCCAAGCGGGCCGACCGGTTCGCCGGCGTTCGCTGGCACGAGTCCGCCGGGCTACCGCGCCTGGACGGCGTGGTGGGCTGGCTCGTGGCCTCACTGGACGCCACCATCCCCGGGGGCGATCATCGAATCGTCATCGGCAGCGTCGAGGAGGCAGTCGGTCTCGACGGTCCGCCACTGATCTACGCCGGGCGCCGGTACGCGACTCACACCCCGCTCGACGTCGTCGGCGATCCTGGCTCGACCGACCTCTGAGGACGGACGCCGTGGAAGGAGGATCGAGGACCCTTCTTCCAAGCAGGGAGCAGTGATGGACGAGGCATCGGACGCCGGGGGTCCGCCGGCAGCGGCCGAGATGACCCCCGAGCGGCTCGGGCTCGGCACCCTGGCAGAACTCGTGCGGGCGTCCATGGACGGTATCGCCGTACTCGACGAGCAGGACCGGTTCGTCTACATCAATCCGTCCGGCAGTCGTATTCTCGGCCGCGGCGCCGAGCAGCTCGTCGGCCAGACGGGCCCGTTCCTCACCACCTTGCGGCTCGGCCGGACGACACCCGCCTCGGAGACGTCAGGTGAGCTGGCAGCCCACTCGCTCGTCTACCACCATCCAGACGGGTCAGAACGGGAGCTGGAGTACGCGCAGAGCTCCTTCCATGCCGAGGGTCGCGCGCTGGTCAACGTCACCTTCCGAGACGTCACCGAGAGCCAGGTCCAGGCTCGCAGGGTCGCCGCGTTCGCCCGGACAGCTTCCAGCATCGCGTTCGCCGAGTCGCTCCAGGCAGCCCTGGACCGGGTCGCTTCGGAGGTCTTCCTCGCCACCGGCGTCTCCGCCTGTGCCGTCGTGCCCGTCGACCCCGAGTCCCGGGTCGCCACCGTGTCGGGCACGGCCGGCCTCCCTGAGGACTACGCGGCACGGGTCGAGGAATGCCGCCGCCTCGGGGCGCCTCTCGCGGTCTACCGCGTCTTCGAGCTGCAGCGACCCATCGTCTGGCCCGGCTGGCGCCGGGAGGTGCTCAGCGATCCGCGGTGGACTCCCCTGCACGACGTGCTACGGCGGGAGAACTGGGGTGCGTTCGTCGCGGTCCCGATGCTGGTGCGCGGCCGACCAGTGGGCGTGCTCACCGTGTTCTATCGCGAGACCTACGAGCCCGGTGACGCCGACGTCGCGTTCCTCAGCGCCATGGCCGACCATGCCGCGGTGGCCGTGGAGAACGCCCGGATGTTCGACGAGCTCGAACACCACACCGCCTTGGAGGAGCGGCACAGGCTTGCCCGCGAGCTGCACGACTCGATCAGCCAGGCGCTGTTCGCCATGACCATGACCGCACGTGCGGTGGAGCTCGCGGCACAGCGCCACGGTCTGGCGCCCGACGACCCGATCGAACGGGGGGTGGCCGAGCTGCGCAACCTGACCCAAGGCGCGCTGGCCGAGATGCGGGCGCTGATCTTCCAGCTCCGCCCGGGAGCCTTGCACGAGGAGGGACTTGTTGCAGGCATTCGCCGCCACGCCGCCGCCGTCGCAGCCCGTGAACGTCTCGACATCAGCGTCGAAGGGCCCGACGACGCGCTGCCGCTGGGCGAGGCCACGGAGAACGAGCTGTTCCGAATGGTCCAGGAAGCACTGCACAACGTCGTCAAGCATGCCCAGGCGACCCACGTGCGCATCGAGATCCGCGAGGATCCCACCGAGCTCGGATCACTACGCGTCCTGGTCTCGGACGACGGCGTCGGTTTTGACCCCGACGCAGACTATCCCGGCCATCTGGGGCTGAGGACGATGCGCGAACGGATCGAGAATCTCGGCGGCCGCTTCGTGATCGACAGCACCCCTGGTGGGTCGACGGTTGTCTGCGCCGTGGCGCCGGGCGCGCTCACCTCGTCGTCGTGACCGACCGTGACGAGCGCTTCCGGTGCGCCCTCACTGACGTCGTCAGGTCGTAGAGGATTCCCGGACGCGAGAGAAGGTCGAGGTCGACCGGTCCCTCGGAAGTGTCGAAGCCGCCGTATCGCGCGCGCAGGTCCAACACGGAGCGCAACGCGGCCTGGCCGACCATTCCATCGGCAACCAGCCCGTGACGAGGGTCGACGTACGGAGAGTAGAGGCCCGCGGCCACCTGGCTGGTCACGCCGAGCTCGGAGGCAAGCAGCTCGACGGCCTGCTCCCGGTGCGCCGGGTCCAGGCTCCAAGCCACCGCGTCGAGGTACGCGACGGTAAAGGCCGTCGCGATGTCCGGATGCTGTTCCAACCATGCGGACAGGCAGCTGAAGACAGTCCCGAGGTACGGCCGGGCGACCGAACCAACCTCGTCCAGCACCGTGCACCCCCGACGCACGGCCTGCAACTCGAACCCGTTCGACAAAAGGGTGAGGCTGCAGTGGCCGTTCAGAAGGTGCTCGGCCCGTGCTGCCACACCGCCGACTTCGTGCACCGTGTAGTCACGGTCACGGAACATGCCATGGCGCTCGAGCAGGGCGTATGCGACGAAGGCGAAGCCCGAGTGTGCCGAGTCGACCGCGAGCACCCGGTGGCGTACGACGTCCACATCGGTCACCCCAGGCGCGCCGACCAAGACCAGGTTCATCCCGCTGTCGGCCGCGAGGAACGCCGTCACGGCAAGCCGTCGCCCCAGCGGGTTGGTCCCGTTGACCCGGTAGGCCGCCAGGTTGTCAGGGGATGTCTGGACGACGTCATAGCTGCCGTCCGCGAGCGCACTCATCTGCTGGCGCGACGACCGCACGCGCTCGACGCACACCTCCAAGCCCTGATCAGCGAAGAACCCAAGGCGCCGGCCGACGGCCAAGGGGAGGCTCGAGGCGAACACCCCGAGCTTCAGGGCACGCAGCCTGCTCCGCCCGTCTTGCTTCAACTCACACCTTCCAGGTGGTTCAGAAAGTTCCAGGTGGCTCAGAAAGTCTGCGTCGTCGGCCCGGGCCGTCCACCCGGTGACTCGTTCGCGGCCTCCACCAGGACGCCCACCAGGAGTTCGGGTGAGATGCCCTTGTCGACGAACGACACTGCTCCGGCCGACAGTGCAGCCCCCCGAACGCTGCTCTGAGCGCTTATCGCGATGACAGGTGCCCCGATCTCGTGGCTGAGGGCATCGATAAGACCCAGACCCGTGTCGGCATCGGGTAGCAGCACATCGACCAGGGCGACTGTGGGATGCCGCTCCTCAGCACTTCTCACCGCCGCCTCGGCATCTCCGGCCTCCCCGACCACCCTGAAGCCGGGCCAGGCGGTGAGTAGCCGCACGAGCGCCTGGCGAACTCGTAGGTCGTCGTCGACGACGAGGACGTCCACGTCGGCCCTGCCCCCATCGCGCACGGTCGCCCTCCGAGTCCTTGCCTTGACACCTGGTCAGTCAACCAGTCCTCGTGGTCGCTGACGACCGGCGTGTGACCAGTGATGAAGGGGACATCGGCCGCAGCCGACGTACGTCAGATGTCGCGGTCGTCGCGCGCTTCAAGAGGGCTAGGGCGAGGGCACAAGTCCTTCCCGAATGGCCCAGAGAGCTGCCTGCGTCCGGGACGTGAGCCCCAGCTTCAGCAGCACATTGCTCACGTGGGTTCGGGCGGTGCGCTCACTGATCGTCAGGCTGTCGGCGATCTCGAGGTTGGACTTGCCCTGGGCAACGAGCATCAAGACCTCCCGCTCGCGAGCGGTCAGTGTCGCCTGCGAGCCTCGTCCCGAACGTAGCGACTGGGTCAGCTTGCGCGCGACCGCAGGGTCGAGATGGACCTCGCCGGCGTGGGCCGCGCGCACGGCTGCTGCCACCTCGTCGGCATCGGCGTCCTTCAGGAGATAGCCGGCGGCACCGGCCTCGAGGGCTGCGTGCACTCTCTCCGCCTCGCTGAAGCTCGTGAGCGCGACGACCTCGATCTCCGGATTGCCCTGCTTGATGGCCGCGATGGCGCTGATCCCGTCGAGCCGAGGTATGACGAGATCCATCAGAACCACGTCCGGCGCTTGCCCCTGGGCCAGCACACGTAGCTCGTCAACGGCCGACTGCCCGTCGGCCGCCTCACCGACGACGACCATGTCAGGGATCATGTCGAAGAACGATCGCATTCCCCTGCGCACGACCGCGTGATCGTCGACCACGAAGATGGTGATTGCCTCCGTCGAGCCGGCCGGCCTGGTCATAGCTCTCCTCCGGTCTTCACGCGTGCCTGACGCGCCCGTCGAGCGACGGTCCGAAGCGCTCGGTCGTGTCCTGCTCACCCATCACTCCGGCATGAGGCGCATCCACACTAACGCCGGCGACCGCGAGCGTCATGAGCGCGCCACGGCAGTAGCCGGGACATGTGTCGCAGACGGCCTTGTGCGGATCGGCCAGGAAGGGCAGCGGAAAGGGATCAAGAAGACGAGCCGCGCGACCGATGCGCCCGCCACAGGGGAGGCACAACCTGAGGACCAGAGGCGAGGAGGTGCCGTTGCAATGAACATTCAAGACGTGAGGCCCGACGTCCTCGAGGCCGCATGCAGGCTGTTGATGGATCTGGCCCGAGAAGAAGAAGACACCGCGGCCGGCGCTGCCGCCAAGGTGCCGTACTGGAGAGCGTGGCCCGTGTCGGTAACCGAGCATCAGGCTGCCGCTCGAGCCCTTCGCGGGGAGATCGACCGACTCCAAGGACTTGTTCGAGCTCGGTTGACTCCGACCGCCGCGTGACTGACGCCGATCGAGACGCTGGATCACACCCGTTGCCCGCCTCACGCGAGCTCTCGGAAGGCCATGACGGGGCCATGGCTCCGGAGAGGCTCCGGGGGTTCTGGATGGAAGGGAAGTGTTGACGATGATCGATCGGGACTCCGACACATGTGGTGGCGGTGCGGGCGAGACGCAGACCGGGACCGGCTGGTTGTCGAACAGGCCGCGGGTCCTGACCGGCCTTCGCGGCCTGCTCGCCGCCGTGCCGGATCAGCACGATCCGCAGCGGCCGGCTCTTCAGCACGGTTATCCCTTCCGCCGGGTCCGCCTCGGTCGCATCGAGGCGACCACGGCGACGGCCGCCGCGGCAAGGGTGACGCGCCGCGACAGCGCTGCCGCCCGTCGTACGTCGGCCACCTCCGGCCGCGGTCCGTCGCCCAGGGTGCCGCGGTCCTCGACCGCGTCGCCGTACGAGTTCGTGCCGCCGAGCGTCACGCCGAGCGCGCCGGCGAAGGACGCCTCGACCGGGCCGGCGTTCGGGCTCGGGTGCTTGCCCGCGTCGCGGCGCCAGGCCCGCACCGCCTCGCGCGGCCTGCCGGAGACCACCGCCGTGAGTGCGGCGCAGACCCGCGCCGGGACGTAGTTCGCCACGTCGTCCAGCCGCGCCGACGCCCAGCCGAAGCGCTCGTAGCGCGCGTTGCGGTACCCCACCATCGCGTCCAGCGTGTTGACCGCGCGGTACGCCACCAGTCCCGGCACGCCGAACGCGCCGCCACAGACCAGCGGCGCCACCGCCGCGTCCGAGGTGTTCTCCGCGACCGACTCCACCGTCGCCCGGGCGAGCTCCTTGGCGTCCAGGTTCGTGGCGTCCCGGCTGCACAGGTGGCTCAGCCGCTCCCGCCCGCCGTCGACGTTGCCCGCCTGCAGCAGCCCCGCCATCACCTCGGCCTCGCGCTCCAGGCTCCGCCCGCCGAGCACCGCCCAGGTCGCCGCCGCCGTCACCACCGCCCGCGCGACCGGCCGGTTCCGCAGCGCCCGCTCCGCCAGCACCCCGCCCGCCGTCACACCCCCGACCAGCACCGCCGTGTACGACGCCCCCGCCGCCCGGCTGTCGTCGTACAGGCCCTGCTCGAGACGGCCGGCGACCCGCCCGAACCCGGCCACCGGATGCCCCCGCCGCGGATCCCCGAACACCCGGTCCGCCAGCACCCCCAGCACCAGCCCGAACGTCGTCGAGGTCGGTCGAATCCGCAACACCCGCCCGATCCTGCCACCCCACCGGCGCAATTCGCCTGGTCAACCCGGCGAAGTGCGGGTCAGCCCCGGTCATGACCCGGGCGAACCCTCCGTTCGCGACGTTGACCAGGCGAATTGCGGCCGTGAACGAGGAACGTCAGGATGGCCTGCCGCTGTCAATTCATGCCGGGCGGGTGTGCGAGGCTGGCCCCATGGGGTTGAAGGAGCTGCTGAGCAGCGTCGACGGGGCCGGGCGGTTCTCGGTGTGGCTGGGGCGGACCGACGGGGAGGCGGTGTTCACGCATGCCGCCGACGAGGTGCACTACTCGGCGAGCACGATGAAGCTGCCGGTCGGGATCGCGATGATGCGCAAGGTCGAGGCCGGCGTGCTCGACCTCGACCAGCCGGTCGCCGTGCACGACGACTTCGCGTCGGCGAAGGCCGGTGCGCGGTTCGAGGTACGACGCGAGGAGGACGACGCGCCCGCGACCTGGGACCACCTCGGCGGCGAGGTGACGCTCGGCTGGCTCGCGGCGGAGATGATTTCCTGTTCGAGCAACCTGGCGACGAACCTGGTGCTGGAGCTGGCCGGGATCGCCGAGTCGAACGCCGCACTGGCCGCCCGGGGCGCGAGTGCGGTGCGGCGAGGGATCGACGACGGGCCGGCGCGCGAGGCCGGGATCGGCAACGAGATGACCGCCGCCGACCTGGCAGCCGTACTCGTTGCCATCGGCAACGACACTGCCGCGGCGCCGGGGTCGTGCGCTCACCTGCGCGACCTGCTCGCGGCGAACCACTGGAACGGGCAGATCCCCGCCGGCCTCCCGGACGGCGTCCGGGTCGAGCACAAGAACGGCTGGGACGACGGCATCCGGCACGACGGCGGCATCGTCCGCCCGGCGGACGCGGACCCGTTCGTGCTCACCGTGCTGACCACTTCGGAGCTGCCCGACGAGGACGCGCAGCGGTTCATCGCCGACGTCGCCGCGGTCGCCTGGCAGCACCGGCACGACCTGGGCACCGTGTCATGACGACGATCGAGACCATCCGCTGCCACCAGGTCACGGCGCCGCTGCACACCCCGTTCGTCACCGCGCTGCGCACCGCGACCACCGCGGAGTCGCTGCTCGTCGAGGTGGTCGACTCCGACGGCGCGTCCGGCTGGGGCGAGGCGCCGCAGGTCTGGCAGGTCACCGGCGAGTCGTTCGCGGGCGCGCGGGCATGTATCGAGGGACCGATCAGCGGCGCGATCACCGGCCGGGACACCGCCGACCTGACCGAGACGCTGCGCTGGGTGCAGGCCGCGGTGGCCGCGAACCACGGCGCGAAGGCGGCCGTCGACGTCGCCCTGCACGACCTGGCCGCGCGGCGGCTCGGCGTCACCCTGCACGGCTACCTCGGCTCGGCCGCGACCGAGATCCGCACCGATGTCACGGTGTCGAGCACACAGCACGACGCCATGGGCGACGTCGCGGCACGCCGGGTCGCCGAGGGGTTCGACGTACTCAAGCTCAAGGTCGGCACCGGCGACGCGATCACCGACGTCGCCCGGGTGAAGTCGGTACGCCGCGCGGTCGGCCCGGACCCGGTCGTCCGGCTGGACGCCAACCAGGGCTGGAGCCCGCGCACCGCGGTCCAGGTGATCCGCGGCCTCGAGGACGCCGGCTGCGCTGTCGAGCTCGTCGAGCAGCCGGTGCACGCCGCCGACCTCGCCGGCCTGGCCTGGGTCCGCGACCGGGTCGGGACACCGATCCTGGCCGACGAGTCGGTGTACGGCGTCCGCGACCTGGTCGAGGTGATCCGCCGCGGCGCGGCAGATCTGGTGAACGTCAAGCTGGCCAAGTGCGGCGGCCTCGGCAACGCCCGCACCATGCTGGAGCTCGCCCGCGCGCACGGCCTCGGCACGGTGGTCGGCTCGATGATGGAGACCCACGTCGGCGTCGGCGCGGCGGCGGCACTGGTGGCGGCGTACCCGACCAGCGCGGTCGCCGACCTGGACGCCGCCTGGTGGCTGGCGAAGGCGGTGACCGAGGGCGGCATCCGGTACGACGGGCCGGTGGTCAGGCTGCCGAGCGAGCCCGGCCTCGGCGTGACAGGGTTGACCGCATGAGCCTCGCCGCCATCCGAGTGCCCGTCAGCACGCTGTGGACCTCCCCCGACGCGCCCCGCCCGGCCGACGCCGCCGCGGTCGCCGCGCAACC
>WNFV01007344.1_pt1 | contig 19880 bp, 22 predicted proteins | sample 5400101 | NCBI WGS metagenome assembly WNFV01 (sample SAMN13153361, study PRJNA577476) | soil metagenome | isolation source: 115 cm soil or saprolite under grassland replicate 1 | place: USA:California | collected 2016-06-15 | reverse complement strand
TACGACTACTGCCGTGTCACGCTCGTCTTCAGCATTCGCGAAGGCGAGATCGAGGGCACCGATATCGGCGGGCTCAAGATCGCTGCGATTGCAGACACGCCCAAGATCATGACCGAGGGAACTGGCGGCTGGGGGTGTTCGTCGACGAGAACGCGACAGATGAACAGGCGGACAAGCTCGTAAAGGTGTTCACCGGCCAACTCGGTGGGCCAATGGCCGGCCTCGCGCCGCTCGTCGGAGAGATGCTCGGCGTCGAGCGGACAACTATCGACGTTCGCGATGACGGAGTTCGTCACAGTGTGCGCATCGGAGATGCCATCGACTTCGAGATAGAGGACATCGTCCCGTTCGGCGTCGAGACCGGAGAGCCGGTGCGTTTCTCCGGCATGTTCCACCCGGTCGCGTCGGACCTCACCATCGCTGAGGCGAGACGCTCGCGGATCAACGCCTTCGGCATCGAGTACGAGGGAAAAACAGGCCTTTCGACGTCCGAGTTCTCCTGGGCCGCCTGAGCGCTTGATCGCCTCGGCGGACGAACAGCTCCGCGGCCGCGGTGACCTTGCCGTTGCCTTCGCGGCCGCACGCACTCGGCTCGGACTCGTCGCTGTGCTCTTCCTCCTTGCCGGCATCGGCTGGTGGTGGACGGTCGATCAGATGAGCGGCATGGACAGTGGTCCGTGGACCGAGCTCGGAACGCTGGGGTGGTTCCTCGGCGTCTGGGTGGTGATGATGGCCGCGATGATGTTCCCGTCGGTGTCGCCGACGGTCGCCTTATACGCCCGAATGACGAGCGAGCAGTCTGGCGTTCGTCTACTGCTGTTCGCAGTCGGGTATCTCGTTACGTGGGCTGCGGCGGGAGCCCTCGCCTTTGTCGTTGCGTTCGCCGGCGGCCGAGCAGCCGGTGACGTGCTCTCGTGGGATCGCGCAGGCCGCTGGGTCGCGGGCGCGACGCTCATCGTCGCGGCCGCGTACGAACTGACGCCACTGAAGGATGCCTGCCTGGGTAAATGCCGCAGTCCGCTCGGCTTGTTACTCGGCTCCTGGCGCGACGGCCGGTCCGGAGCGTTGCGCATGGGCGTGAAGAACGGCGCTTGGTGCGTTGGCTGCTGCTGGGCGTTGATGGCGTCGTTCTTCGCGCTGGGGATCATGAGCATCGTCTGGATGACGGTGATCGCCGGTCTGATCTCGATCGAGAAGACCCTCCCATGGAGGCGTGTTGCGGCATACGGGACGACAGCGGTACTGCTCGCGCTCGGCTTTCTCTTGCTCGCAGCCCCGCATGCCGTCCCAGGTCTCACCGTCCCTGCGAGCGGTTCGATGTCACAGATGAACCAGATGGGCCCTTAGGCGTACGCGAATCCGGTTGCGTCGTCGCCTCGTAGAACAGGCGAGAAAGGAGATGGGCCCATGAAAGAGATGCGACAGCGAGGAGGGGCAGACGTCGACGTGGTCACCCGGGAGGCGATGACCCGCATGGTCGTCATGGTGGCGCTGACCGCGATTCTTGGGGTGATCGGGTTCCTTGTCGCGGGATCGGTGGCGCGAAGTGCCACCGAGTCGAACGCGACCGTCTCGCTACGCAAGACGACACTCGGTCTGATACTGGTGAACTCGAGAGGTCATACCCTCTACTTGTTCGCGAAGGACAGGAACGGCAAGAGTGCGTGTACCGGGAGTTGCGCGAAGTTTTGGCCGCCATTGCTCAGTCAAGGCAAGCCAAGTGCCGGTTCGGGTGTCAAGCCGTCATTGCTCGGCACGACGTCGAGAAGCAACGGAAGCCGGCAGGTGACGTACAACAAGCACCCGCTCTACACCTACGTGCTCGACAAGCGGGCGGGTCAAACGAAGGGCGAAGGCATCTCCGCGTTCGGTGCCAGATGGTACGCCGTCTCCGCCAGAGGAAGGGCGGTCGTCAAAGCCTCCACCACCACCTCCACGACCACGACGAATACGACCCCCTACCCCTAATTAGGGCATTGACATGCTTGACTCACCCCCCGGCAGGGGGAGCTTCATTCCGCTTTACCGGTGAGAGCGGTCTAGCTGAGGGATTGGCGAAGCGCTCTAGCCCGTATGGGCAGGGCGGTCGCGTAGCGAACCGGCTTACGGCTTCATCTTCTCCGAGAACGCGCCTGCCTCGGGCCTACGCATCGCCTCGTATACCGCGTCCCAGTGCTGCGAGATCTCAATCATGGCGCGCGCCGTCGTCAGAGCCGCCGCCTCTAGGCGAGCGTTCACCTTCTCGACCTCGTCAAGACGCTTCTCGATCGCCTCAAAGCGAGTCTGATACCCGCTGACCTCGCGAGCGATGATGTCGAACTCGGTCACCCCTTTGAATCCTACGCGGGAGAATCGCGATCGGGCACCCGTTTCGCCAACTGTTCCGCCAAGCCCTCAGCTAGAGGTCTTGCGGGCGGCGCGGCGGCGCTTGTTCTGCTGTTCGCGCTTCTTCAAGGCGTCAATCTCGGCCTTCGGAACCTTCACGAGCCGCTTGGTCAAGCTCTCGAAACGTTCGAAGGCCCCAGGCCCTGAGGGTTCTGCGCCGTTGCTGGAATCGGCCACGGATTCAGTGTAGACGGCTGGCCGGGGGTTGTCCGTCATGTGCCTCAGGCACACTCAGGCGAACCGGAACAGCGAAATACCGGTGTTGTCCGAACCGGGGATCAAGATGGAGGATGTCCCGCGCGCCGTGGATTTTCGGCGGCGGTCCCGGTGTGACGGTCAGGCAGTGACGAGCATAGTTGCCTCCTTGTCCGGGGTGTGCGTGGCGTCGGCGTGACCGCGTCTGTCGTTGTCGCGTTCGATCGCGACGACGAGGGTGGCGAGGTCGCGGTAGCCGATGATCTTCCGAAGCCGTTCGGCTTCGAGCATGCCGGCGGCGGTCCAGCGCAGCGCCATCTCGCCCGACGACCAGCGCTTCACGTTGCGCTGGGTGCGGCGGACGATCTCGATCATCGACTCGCACGGGTTCGTCGATTCGAGCGTGCGCTTGAGGTTGCCGTTGACGCCGAGCCTGGTCAGCGTCAGCGTCTCCTCCATGCCTTCGCGCAGCGAGCCGGCGGCGCCGGGATAGGTTCGGTCGAGCTCGCGGGCGAGCGCTCGCAGCTGGTCGAGCGCGCGGTCGTGGTCGTCGAGCGCCCACGCCCTGCGCAGCCGCTGCTTCACCGCCGGCCGCTCGCGCTCGGGCAGGTGGTCGGTGACGTTGCGCTCCTTGTGCCGCACGCACCTTTGCACCGGCGCCTGGCCGAAGACGTTGCGGATCGCCTTCCTGAGCGCTTTGGCGCCGTCGATCACGAACAGGATCCCCTGCTCCGGGTCGAGGCCACGCTCGACCAGATCGGCCAGCAACGCCGTCGCGACGGTCGCGTTCTCCGTGCTTGCTTCCCAGAGCCCAAGCGGGATCTTGACGCCCTCGGTCGTGATCGCGAGCGCGACCACGTTCGTGCGCCCCTGCAGCTCGAGCCCGTCGATCATCATCACCGCCAGCCTGACGTCGTCGAGCCTTCGGCTCATCAGCTCCGACAGCGCTCCCCGCGTCCGCTCGACGAAGGTGCGCGGAACCGACGAGCGCGAGGTCGACCGCGCCGTCCGCTCGATCTCCGACCCGACTGGCTCCTGCGTGCGCCGGTAGCGGCGCGTCGAGACGCCGGCGAGCATCCGCTCCAGCACCGAGCGCGTCAGGGGATCGCGGTCGGCGAAGTACTCGTAGGTGCGCAGCCGCACCTCCGAGCGGCCGTCAGCGCTGCGGACGCGGGGCCGCTCGACCCCGACGCGCCGGCCGCCGAGCGTCACCTCGCCCGCCTCATGGCCGTGCCGCACCGCGGTCCGCTCCGGGTCGTGCTTGCCCTTCGCACCGACGACGTCGACGACTTCCTCTTCCATCAGCTCGGCGAGCACGCCGAGGCCGACACCGACGCTCAAGGCAAGCAGCCCCTCCTTCGCCGAGCCAACCAACCGCCCGAGCGCCTCCAGCACCCGCGGCGGCAACGCCAGCTCCTCTTGTCCGACCTGCTCCCGCGATACGGTCTTCATGGCGGTTCCTCCTCGTCTCGGATTGACGATTTCGCACTCGCTACGGTCGCTTGGCGACCGGACGAGGCGAGAGGACCGCCACCTCAAGTTCTACGAGCTACGGGACAACCTCACAAGATGGAGGATCCATGGCCAACTACGACACCCTCACCGATCTACTGATTGACCAGCCGGAGCGCAGACTCAAGCGACTGGAGAAGAACCTCATTGGAGAGCTCGCCCGTCTCGGCGATGAGCTGAAGGTCGTTCAGCAGGCGATTGCACGAAAGGCGAGCGCCGCGAACAGCAACGGTGTTGCTCCGATTGCTCCTCGAAAGAAGGCTGTCGGCAACACGGGTCCAACGGGCCGGTTCGAGGGTCTCTCCCGGCAGGACCTTCTGCGGCACGCCGAACAGATGAACAGACCGGTGTTCCGTGCGCCTGATCTACAGCAGTACCTGGCGACAAAAGGCATTGATCGCCGCGTGGAGGCGATCCGCACCGGCCTCGGTCGGCTAGCAAAGGACGGTCTGCTTGTACGAACACCGGATGGAGCTTTTGCTGTGCATCCCGCAAACGGTGATGGGCACGGCACAAAGGTCGAGGCCGGGATTTCCCCGGCCTCGAAAGTGGTCAGGTCTGACTCAGCCTGGCCCTAGCGCTAGGAGGCCCCTCTGGTCGCCAGCCAGGGGGGTCTCGCCCTTTTGTGGTATCGCGATATCACGATTCTAGAGAGCGGGTCGGACCTCCTCCCCGCATGTGAGTCGGTCAGGTCGCGTGGCCCGTCAGTTGCGCGTACGTCAAGCGTCGACCAGCAACCGCACGCAGCACGGCCTGGAACCGACCGAGATCGTCGAGGTGACGCTCGTTGAACGTGAAGCAGCGTTCGTCGAGATAGCGGAAAAGATGGAAGGGCTGGACGCTGACGTAGGTGCCGTTCAGACTACGCTTGAGCAAGCTCCAGAAGTTCTCCAAGCCGTTCGTGTGGATGCGACCGTCTACGTACTTCTCTACGTGGTCGATGGTCTCGTGCGTGTAACCGAGAGCGCCTAGACCGATGTACGCCTTGTTGTTGTCGGTGTAGACCGACGAGCCTTCATTGACGTGCTGCTGCACGATGCCGTGCAACGTCCTGCGAGAGATGTTCGGAACGACTGTTGTTCGCACCCTGCCGCCGCGTTGCAAAACGCCGGCGACGAGCGTCTTACCGGACGCGCCCGTTCCCGTGATCTTCTGCTTGCGAATGTGCTTGTGCATGTTGCGAGCCTTGGCACCGATGAAGCTCTCATCTACCTCTATCCCACCGTCGAACTTGTCGAACGATTCCGCTTGCATCGCAAGACGGACACGGTGAAGAAGATGCCAGGCCGATTTCTGAGTGATGCCGAGCGCACGGCCAAGCTCGTGCGAGGAGATGCCGTTTTTGCTGTTCGCGATCAGCCATATGCCGACCAGCCATTTGTCGAGCGGGATCGCGGAGTCCTCGAAGATCGAGCCGACCTTGACGGAGTACTGCTTCTTGCAGCTCTTGCACTTCCAAAGCCTGCGGGTGGTGAGGTAGGAGTACTCGGTTCCACCGCACCGAGGGCAGACAGGGCCCTCAGGCCAGCGAAGTTTCGCCACGAACTGGACACAGATCTCAGGGTCTGAGAAGTACCTCGTGGCCTCGAGAAGTGTGGTGGGAAGCGGGGTCTCGCTCACACAGGTGAGTCTACTACCTCACTCTAGGTGTGTCAAGTATGTCAATGCCCTAATTAGCGGGGGACTACCGGCGACGGCCGGCACTTGAAATCCGTAGACGCAGCTTGGCGGGCGGAAGGAGGATCCTTCCGCCCGCGATCCCCGGCCTAGAGTACGACCATGGACCCGCCCTCGCGCTCAACCGAGTTCGTCGCGCTCGGCCACGCCGGCTCGGATCACTACGCCGGGCTCGAGACGTTCGCCAATCCCGGAGTTACTCAGGTCGAGATGACAAGCGACGAGCTCACGGCCGTCTGTCCGATTACGGGCCAACCCGACCTCTACACCGCCACCATCGAGTACTGGCCCGCGACCCTCTGCGTCGAGTCGAAGTCGCTCAAGCTGTATCTGCACGGCTATCGGGATGAAGGACACTTCTGCGAGGCGCTCGCGGTCAAGATTCGTGACGACATCGCCGAGGCGCTCGAACTCCCGCCCGACAAGGTGCGCGTGACGCTCAAGCAGAAGGCACGCGGCGGGATCACGATCACCGCGACCGCCTAAGAGCCCTCCCCGCCCCGAGCGCGTCCGAAATCGAAACCAAAGATGCGGGATCGGCGTATCTTGGCCGTAGTCACCTTGGAATCGCCCGTTCGACCGGCGACTCCGTCAGCCGACGGGCACGATGCGTGAGGGGGGAGATATGAAGCGAAAGCTACGGCTCGTGGCCGCGGCAGCAGGAGCGGTCCTCGCCGCGGTCGCGGCGGCGTCGACCGCTTCGGCGACGACGGTGACCGAGCACGTCGTGAGCCCGGCTGCGACGCACTTCCCGCAGAACAAGCAGAACGAGTCGACAGTCGCGGTCAACCCGACGAACCCGTCGATCGCGGTGGCGGGGGCGAACGACGAGATCCAGGAACCCGACTGCACACCGGCGACAGGCGGGTCCTCGAGCTGCCCGTTTAGCCCGACCGTCGACACGATGGGTGTGTACATCACGACGAACGGTGGCTCGAGCTGGACGCAGCAGATCCTGGATGCGTTTCCCGCGACTCAGTTCACGACGGATGGCGATCCCGCGCTCGCGTGGGGACCGAAGCCGACCGGCGGTGGCTTTTCGTTCGGGAGCGGCGCTCGTCTGTACGCGGCAACGCTGCTCGGTTCGCCGGTGTTCGGCCCGGCAAAGGAGCAGATCGGGGTCTTCTTCTCCGACAACAACGGCACGAGCTGGACCGGGCCGATCGTCATCTCGACGCGGGATAACCCGGTCAGCTTCAACGACAAGATCGCAATCGCGACCGACACCAACCCGCTGAGCCCGAACTTCGGGAACCTCTACGTGAGCTGGACGCTGTTCACGGGCAACCCGACCCTCAACTTCGGCGAGGCTCCCGTCTTCTCGCCGGAGCCGATCGTGATCGCGCATTCGACGGACGGGGGGAATACGTTCTCGAAGCCGGTGCAGCTGACGCAGGCTGCGAACAACGGCTTCGTCGGCGGGCGGCAGGGCTCGACCCCGGAGGTCGCCCCGAACGGCGACGTGTACGTCTTCTGGAGCGGGGCGATCGACCGTCAAAGCGCGGTGATGGGGGCTCGCTCGACGGACGGCGGCCGCACATTTGCGAGGCCGTTCGCCGTTTCACTCAAGAGCAACAATCCGTCGCCGCTTCCCGGGGCGAGCTTCCGCGACAACAGCTTCCCGAGCGCCGATATCGGCTCCGACGGCAAGCTGTACGTCGTCTGGACCGACTACACGAGCGGACACGGGGTGGTGAAGCTGGCTACGTCGACGAACAACGGAGCGAACTGGAGCACGAGCACCGCCGCGAACGTCGCGAGCCGTAGCGCCTTCTACCCGGCGGTGGCTGTGAACGGGTCGAGCCTGCTAATCGGCTTCAACGCACTCGACGACGTGGCGGCCGGCACTACTCCGGGTGCGGGCGTCGTCTTCTACGACGCGTACTACGTGCTGTCGAGCAACGCCGGGGCGAGCTTCGGCGGGCCGGTCAAGATCAGCGTAACGCACTCCGATCCGGATGCGGCGTCGACGAACGGCCTCACAGGCCAGTTCCTCGGCGACTACAACGGCGCGGACGTCGGCTCTGACGGAACCTTCTGGTTCACGTGGACCGACACGCGGAATGGGGCGACGTGCCCGGCGATCGATTCGTGGCGCGCGTCAGGCTTCACCACGACGAGGCCGAACATCTACGACTCGTGCCCCGCTGCCTTCGGCAACTCCGACATCTTCGTCGCGACCATCTCGTAACAACCTCGAAGCTGGAACTGAGAGGGCGCCAGCCGGCGCCCTCTCAGCGTTCAATCCTCGCCGTTCAGGCCCGCGCCTACGAGTGTCCGGCGACCTTGATGATCGGGCAGTCGAGCCTGATCGAGGTCGCTCGTTCGCCGAGCTTGCCCTTCTTCTCGAGCTTGTCGATCTGTGTGTCGCTCGTGATCAGGGTCGGCTTCGCGCTCGCTTTCCACGTCAGAATCGTCTCCTTCCAGATCGGCGAGTAGCTTGCTTCGCCAGGCTCAGAGCCGAAGACGGCGAGCTGCCCGGTTGCTGCCTTGCCCTGGACGAGATACATCTCCGGCGCTGACTTCAGCGGCACCGCCTTGAGGACTGGCGCATAGTTGACGTGCATCGCCTTCGCCTCGGTCCGGTCGGAGACATCGGTGTTCAGATAGGTGTCCTTGTGCCCGTCGTAATAGCCCTGGAAGGCGGGGCGGCTGATCGGGCTGGACGGGCCCATCCTGGGGCCGCTCCCCGCCAGGGATGCGTAGGCGCCGGCCGTCACGGCAAAGGTGGCGAGACTCAGCACCGATAGGAAGAGGATCTTCTGCGGCATCGGTCACCTCCATGATCGTCGCATTACGATCTCAATACGGCCTCACACGAGCTGCGGTTTGTCAGATCTCGCAGGCCGGATCTCAATAGGCGTCGTTCGCGGGTTCAGGCCCCGTCGCTCCCGTGCTTTGTGCCATTTCCGCTGCCGGACTGGAGTGCGATGCTACGCGCATGCTCTCCGAAGTCCGGTACGCACGCAGCGGAGACGTCAACATCGCCTACCGCGTCTTCGGCGACGGGCCGTTCGACGTGGTCTTCGTTCCGGGCACAACGTCGCACGTCGACTTCGTAACGGACGTTCCGGGAATCCGCACGATCTTCGAGCAGCTGGCCTCGACTTCACGTCTGATCTTCTTCGACAAACGCGGGACGGGGCTGTCTGATCCCGTTGATGCCGGCACGCCGCTCGAGGTGCGCATGGACGACGTCCGCGCAGTCATGGATGCGGCGGGCTCCGAGCATGCAGCTGTCATGGGCGTCTCCGAAGGCGGCCCGATGAGCATCCTCTTCGCTGCCACGTATCCCGAGCGGGCCTGGGCGCTCGTCCTGTACGGAACGTATGCGCGCGAGCTCTGGGCACACGACTACCCGTGGGGAACCCCTGAAGCGGAGTACCGGTCCGCGCTCGAAACCATGCCCACACGCGCGGCTCGGCCCGAGCGATTCGACGAGGTTGCGCGCTCTGGCTGCCCGAACGGCACCGAGGAGGAGCTTGCGGCACTGAGCCGTTATCTCCGGATCGGCGGAAGCCTCGCCGCACACGTCGCGCTCGCACGAATGAACATGGGAATCGACGTCCGCGATGTGCTCGGCGCGATTCGCATGCCGACGCTCGTGTTGCACTGCGCGCGCGACCCGTGGGTGTCGGTCGAGCAGGGCCAGTACATCGCGGAGCGGATCCCCGGTTCGACCTACGTCGAGCTCGATTGCGACACACACATCCCAGCCGAAGCGGAAGTGCCGATGATCGTCGACGCAGTCCGGCCGTTCTTGGAGCGCGCATGGACCACGCGCGTGGACGAGGCAGCCGACCCCGACCGCGTGCTCGCGACCGTCCTGTTCACCGACATCGCGGGTTCGAGTGAACATGCGGCGAAGCTCGGCGACCGCGCCTGGCGGCAGATGCTCGAGCAGCATCACGAGCTCGTGCGCCGACAGTTGGTTCGCTTTCGCGGCGTCGAGGTCGACACCGCCGGCGACGGATTCTTCGCTTCTTTCGACGGGCCGGCGCGCGCGATTCGCTGCGCGTCGGCGATCACGTCCGGCGTGCACGAGCTCGGCCTCGACGTACGGGCAGGCTTGCACACGGGCGAATGCGAGCTCGTCGACGGCAAGGTGGCGGGCATCGCCGTCCACACCGGCGCACGCGTTGCGTCGCAGGCGCAGCCCGGAGAGGTGCTCGTTTCGAGCACAGTCAAGGATCTCGTCGCCGGCTCCGGCATTGCCTTCGAAGATCGCGGAGTCAGCGAGCTGAAAGGCATTCCCGGCGAATGGCGGCTCTTCGCCGTCGCGCACGGCTAAGCACGGCGATTCACGATTCGATCAGACGGTTCTCTCGCGGAGGTCTCCGATGTCTACAAGTCGCAGCACACCGATCGTCCTCGTTCCCGGCTTCTGGCTCGGTGCCTGGGCGTGGGACGAGGTCGCGGCCGCCTTGCGCGCCGACCGCCACGCGGTCACCGCGCTGACGCTGCCCGGTCTCGAGTCGGCCGACGCCGACCGTTCCTCGATCACCTTGGCCGACCACGTCGACGCGATCTGCCAGGCGGTCGAGGCGGCGGGGAGTCCGGTCGTCCTCGCCGTGCACAGCGCGGCCGGGTACCCCGGTTATGCAGCGAGCGACCGCATCCCCGAGAAGATCGCGGCCATGGTCTACGTCGACACCGGCCCGGGGATCGGAGCGATGGATCCCGACTTCGACGGACTCGAGAAGCCCCTGGTCTGGGAGGAGCTCGCGGCGGAGGAGAACCTGGACGGTCTCAGCGAAGAGCAGCTCGAGACGTTCCGACGGCGAGCCGTGCCGCAGCCAGGCGGCGTCCTCCGCGAAGCCGTCGAGCTGACGAACGACGCCCGGCTCGACATTCCCAGCACGGCCATCTGCACCGGGTACACGTCCGAGCAGTACAAGGACGCCATCAGGGAGGGCTACGGGTTCGTCCGCGGCTTCAACGAGCTCCGCGACGTCACCTGGATCGACCTGCCGACGAGCCATTGGCCGATGTGGTCCCGCCCGCAAGAGCTCGCCGCGATCCTCGGCGACGTTGCCAAGGGCACAGACGTTATGCCGGAAGGAGGCGAATCTTGACCCTGAGGGTTCCGCTCGCTCCGCAGCGGACATTGACCGGCCAGCGCCCTGGGCGCGTGTTCGATCCGACCTTCCAGCGCCAGGTGATCCGACCGCCCGTCTTCGGGCCAAGCCCGGTGTCTTTCGAGACGCGGTCGTAGCTCACCTGGATCGTGCAGCGCGCACGCGGCGTCACCTTCACGGTGAGCTGTGCGTAGTGACCGGCACGCACCGGCGTGGTCAGGGACACCTTGAGAACACCCGAAATGTCCGAGCGCGTGATCTGGCTCCCGGGGTAGATGTCGTGGGTCGCGATGCGACCCTTGAGCTGCGCCGGATCGGTGAGCGCGCCGTCCCGGCGGTCCGCGCATGGGATCGAAGCGACTGCGTACATCTTCTTCTTCAGAATCACCAGGCCGAGTGTCCCCTCGGGAATGAACCGGCTCGCAACGAGCACCAACGCCGGATTCTGCTGCGGAGTACAGGCAGCCGGTCCTGAGACGAGAGGCGTGCGCGGTGTTGGGCGCGCCATCGCGGATGGGGTCAGCGCCGCGACGACCAACACAGCGAGGAGAACCGCACGTCTCATTGTCGTGCCCGGATCTTCATCGCCCTGAGGGGCCGAGGTCAACCCAATCGCGTCGTCGCGCCGAGGCGGGTCAACAGTGTGTCGAGAGAGCGACGGACACTTTCGGCGCGGGCCGCTCTGCTCTATCCAGGAGAACGACTCGTCGTTCGACTCGATCGGAGCGCACACATGCCCAGATTCCTGTTGCTCGTTCTCCTTTCCGCATTCCTCCTCTTGCCTGCCGCGGCGCGGGCATCCACGACCGGCGTTGTCGTCAGCCAGCTCTACGGCGGCGGCGGCAACAGCGGCGCCACCTTCCGCAACGACTTCGTCGAGCTCTTCAACGCGGGCACGGGGCCTGTCGACATCAGCGGCTGGACGGTCCAGTACGCGACCGCGACCGGCAGCACGTGGCAAACGACGGCGTTGTCCGGAACGGTTCCGGCCGGGCGTTATTACCTCGTTCAGCTTGCCTCGGGCGGCAGCACCGGCGCGGCGCTCCCGCCCGCCGATGCGACGGGCACGAGCAACCTCGCGGCGGCGAGCGGCAAGGTCGCGCTCGTTCGTGACGCGACTGCGCTCACGTGCGGGGCCTCCGCCGGGAGTTGCTCGGCGAACGCGCTCGTCGAGGATCTCGTCGGCTACGGCGACGCCGCCGACTTCGAGGGCGCGGGATCGGCGACCCCACCCTCGAACACGCTCGCGGCGCAGCGTGCTGACAGTGGCTGCACGGATACCGGCGAGAACGCGACCGATTTTGCAACCGCCGCGCCGGACCCGCGGAATGCTGCGTCGGCACCGCATGCTTGCGGGTCCTCGTCGTCGGGCTCGAGTGCCTCTGCGCATGTCGATCTCGACGTCGCGTCGGTTCTCGCCATCGCGCTCGATCGTCCGTCGCTGAGCTTTGGCGCGGCGGCGGCGGGCTCAACGCCTGCGCCGCTGCCGGAGAACGTCACGGTGTCGAGCAACAACGCGACGGGTTATTCGCTGGCGGTCGCTCGCACGGCGTTCTCACCGAAGGACCTGCCCCTCGCGGTGACGGCGACTGCGCCCGCGGGTGCGACGCTCGCGCCGCCGCTCGCAGGAGGAACGCTCGCGCCGATCCCGATCTTTCCTGCGTCCCCGCTGACCATCGGCACGAAAGACGGACCGAGTGGCGCCACCGGTGACGTGTGGCCGGCGAAGCTCGGCTTCTCCGCTCCGTTGCCGCTCGTGGCTGGTCGCGCGATGATCGTCGCCGTACCCCACGTCGCGCTCGCGGTCTCGCCGGCACGCGTCGCGGTCGTCGCGCCGGCCTCCAGGAGGCTCGAGCTGCGGAACGACGGCGTGGCGATGCTTGTCGTCGACATAGCCGGGCCGAAAGCGTGGCTCAGGATCCGGCCCGATCGACTTGTCTTGCCGGGCCGCTCGAAGGCGGTGGTCACGATGCGGGTGCGCGCGCGTGCTCCAGGCGATAACCGGGTCCTCGTCCTCGTCACCGCACGACCCCGTACCAGGTGGAGCGTTGCCCTCCGTATGCGACTGGGCATCCGTGTTCGCATCCACGTGCGCGGACGAGTCGTGCGAGGCCTCGATGTCGGCACGCCGCGTGTGCGCAGGCGGAACGGAGCGCGCGTGATCGTTCTGCCGGTGGCGAACCGCGGCAACGTGGCGGAGCACCTGCGCAAATGTCTCACCCTCTCGCTGTTCCGCAGCGGTCGGCTCGTGGCGCGCCTACAGCCGCGGTCGCGCGGCGAGCTGTTTCCCCGGGAACGCACGGTTGTTGCGCTGCCGTACTCAGGCGGGATGCGCGGCGTCGTCAGCGCCGTCGTCGCCGTCCACGCCGGTGAAAAGCTCGTCCGGCGCTACCGGCTGCGGCTCTGACAAGCGAGGGCGTCGCTTCAGATCATTGGCTGACCGTGAACTGGTAGCAGGCGCTCTGCAGCACGACGGTCGAGGTCGCCGTGTCCACGATTCGGAAGTGGATGTCGAACTCCATCCCGAGCGGAATCGCGGCCAGGTCACGCGGGGCACTCCGTCGGCTGCGGCTGGGTCGACCCTGATGCCGGTGTTCGGCGTCCCGTGCGGGAGCACGTAGAGCGTGTACACCATGAACGGGAAAGAGCCCTCGTTGTTGACCGACGCAGTTCGGCGTCAGTCCGGGTATTCGTCCTTGCGCCACGCGCGGGGTTCGGGGGGTTGCGGTTTCGGCGTTCGCTCGAGCAGGAAGTTGAAGTACGGCGCGACGAACGGGTCGGGCGCCGTCACCGTGTACGTGTGGTAGACGGTCCCATCGTCACGAGCGAACGCGATCCAGCCCGGAGCCTCGCGCAACCCGTCTTTCAGCTCGGCGCCGACCTGGTCTGACCACTCTTCGAGCCATTCGGGCGGGTTCTCGATGAGCTGCTTGACCTCGGGGACCTGCTCCGACTGCTCTTCGGTCATCGCAAGGCCGAAGTCGAACGCGAAGTCCGTGTCGTAGGTGGAGACGTAGGGGAACTGCCACCCCATCCGCCGCTTGTAGGCGGTCAGGCGCTCGATCGGCGCACGCGAGAAACAGAGCAGCGTCACGTCGCGATGGTTCAGATGGACGAGCGAGCCGTCGAGCCCGTCGGCCAGGCTGGTGCAACCGGGACAAGCGCCATTTGCGTAGTCGGGGCCGAACATGATGTTGTAGGCGAGCAGCTGTGAGCGCCCGTCGAAGAGCTCGGCGAGAGTCTTCCTGCCGTCCTCGGTGTCGAACTCGTACTCCTTCTCGACCCGGACCCAGGGGAGCTCGAGCCGCCTTCTCTTGATCTCCTCGTTCCGCTCCGCTTGCTCGCCCTCGAGCTTGGCGAGCTCGTCGCGTGCCGCCTGCCATTCCTCGCGGGTTCCGATCTTGTTTTCAGGCATCTCAGCTCCTCCAGTCGAACTCGTTTCGAGTCGGACGCTAGCGCGATCACCAACTGAGACTCCTCGCGGCCCGAAAACTCATCGGGCGCGTCGTCGCCGGCTGCACGCCGCGACGTTGCCCGGGCCACTCTGGTTCCGCCAGACCCAGACGGGTCGGTCTGGGCTAGCTCCCCTCCAGCCAGTCCGTCACGAAACGGCCGCTGAGATGAACGTCGATCTGCCGCAGCGGACCCTCGCCGGAGCTGACGAACGCGTGCGGCTGCTCCGGGGGAACGATCACGACTTCTCCCGCGCCGACGACGCGGCTGTCTGTGCCGTCGGAGAACGTCCCTTCCCCTTCGAGCACGAAGAAGAGCTCCGCGTACGGATGCTTGTGCAGGCTCGGCCCGCGACCTGGCGCCGCCTCGACGAAGATCACGCTCGCGGGCACGCCGCCGTGGTCGTCACCGACGAGCTCGCGGGAGAAGTTCGACTTGGGCAGGTCCGTCAGGCTGAGGAATTGGATACTCATCGGGCGATCATGTCTGACCACCCAGCTCTGCGCGCCTCCGACGACGACCGCGAACAAACGGTCATGGCACTCCGCGACCATGCGGTCGCCGGCCGGTTGACGCTCGAAGAGTTCACCGAGCGGATGTCGACGGCTTACCAAGCACGGACGACCGCCGAGCTCGTGGAGCTCGTGCGCGATCTGCCGGCGCGCAGCGCACCGGCAGATCGGCGCCGACCGACGAGCTTCCTCCTTTCGATCTTCGGCTCGAGCGAGCGCGAAGGACGCATACGCATCCGCCGCCGCGTCACCTGCCTGAGCGTCTTCGGCAACGTCGACCTCGATCTTCGACAGGCGACGCTCGAGCAGGACGTCGTGACGGTTGTGGCGCTCGGGATCTTCGGCGCAATCGACCTCTACGTCCCCGAAGGAGTGGAGGTCGACCTACACGGGCTCGCGGTCGGCGGGCACAAACGCGCGCGTGGGAACGACCCCGCGCCGCGGCCGGGCACGCCGCTCGTGCGCGTCTTCGCGATCTCGGTCTTCGCCGGCATCGACGTCTGGCACGTGCCTCTGGCCTGGACACAGAAGACCTGGCGCGAGGTGATCCGCGGCATCCGCTCGGGCTCGCACCGACAGCCCAAGCCGTAGCGGCGGCGAGATCAACGCGTCCACACCGCGCGAGAAGTGCACCAATGGTGGACCGGTGAACTCGATGCCGGGAGGGGCAAGCGTGTTCAGCTCGATGCGCGCGTCGGCGGTCTGCAGGAGCCAGGGAGCGTGGGCGACCTCGGCCGTGACGAGGTGGCCGGCGCGAAGCGCGAACAGGCGATACCGCTCGCACAGCCAATGCTGGAGCGAGCCTGCGTCGGCTGCGCTCGGAGGCCCGACGGGCTCGTAGCTCGCGACGAACGAGGCGTGTCCGTGCACGCTCGCGTAGTGGATCCGCCCGCCGTGCCGCACCACGATCATGCTCGCCAGCCGGTAGCTGAGCCCATACAGGCCGCGGCCGACGCCCGCGAACAGCGGACTCGACGTGTCCAGCGTGAGGAACCAGACGCCGGGTCGTCCGCCGACGGTCACGTAGGTGCGCACATTGAGCTCGGGAATCGACCCGAGCCCACGGGGCGGGAAGAGGCCGCCGGCGCGCGTGTCGGTCATCCGAAATGCGACGACGCCCACCCAGGAGCGGCCGTCGCGGACATCGGGCTCGACCCCCGCCGGCAGCAAAGGACGAAGCGCGCTAGGCGCGACCGGCCAGTGCGCGAAGAGCAGGTCGTCCCACCGTTGCGAGAGAAGCGTCTTAATCAATTGATTAAAGCATATGATTAAAAGCGATGCAAGCGACGAAACAGCAGATCCTGGAGGCCGCCTTCGAGACGCTGAAGGAAGAGGGGTTCGCGGCCACGACGTCGCGCGCGGTCGCGCGCCGCGGCGGCTTCAACCCGGCGCTGGTCTTCTACTACTTCGGCAGCATGGACGCGCTGCTGCTCGCGGCGCTCGACTGGACGAACGAACTGCGCCTGACCGCGTATCGCGAGCGGCTGGCCGACGCGACCACGGTCGAGGCCGTTCTCTCAGCAGCGGAACAGCTCTTCGAGGAGGACCTCGCGTCGGGACACATCACGGTCGTCTCGCAGATGATCGCCGGAAGCGTCGGCCGTCTGGAGCTCGCGCCGCAGATGCTCGAACGCATGCAGCCCTGGCTCGAGCTCTGTGAGCAGACGCTCGAACGTGTCGCAGCCGACTCGCCACTGACCGCAGCGTTCCCGCGCAAGGAGCTCGCGTACGGGATCGTCACGTTCTACCTCGGCGCCAACCTGCTGACGCACCTCGAAGCAGACCGCGCGCGCATCGACGCATTGGCCACGCGCCTGCGCGAGCTCGAGCCGCTCGTCAGCGGTCTGCTGGGTTTCTAGCCGCAAACCGGTATCGCCCCTTCTGCGTAAGGGATGCGAGGGGTCTTGCTGTGATCCCAACCAGAGGGGGGAATATGGAGAAGGCTCTTACCCAGCGTGTCCTTACGGCCGCCGGAGCTGCCTTTGTCGTGGCGGTACTGGTCGCGGTACTGGTCGCCGGTGGCGTACCGGCAACCGCCGTGGGCGCCAGTGACAACGTGTACACGACGAGCAACCTCGTTTCCGATGTCGCGGGGATGGCGGCCAACACGGACTCGAACCTCGTGAACGCGTGGGGACTCACGTCTCTGCCGGGCTCGCCGTGGTGGGTGGCCGACAACGAGACCGACGTCTCCACCATCTACCGAGCGAACGGCACGACCGCGCGTCCTCCCGTCCATGTGCCGGGCAGCCCGACGGGTGCCGTTTCGAACACGGGCTCGAGCTTTGTCGTGTCCAACGGCACGACCTCGGGGCCGGCCGCGTTCCTCTTCGCGACAGAGGACGGGACGATCCTCGGCTGGAACCCGAGCGTCGACCCGAACAACGCCGTGCTCGCCGTTCCGGCAGCGGGTGCGATCTACAAAGGGCTCGCCGTTGCGGGCGACACGCTCTATGCGACCGACTTCAAGAACGCACGCGTGGACGTCTTCGACGGGAGCTTCCACGCCGTCAATACCCCGGGGGCATTCGTCGATCCGGGGATCCCTGACGGCTACGCACCGTTCGGGATCCAGAACGTCAACGGAACGCTTGTGGTCACGTACGCCAAGCAGGACGCCGAGGGCGAGGATGACGTGGCCGGTCAGGGACACGGCTTCGTCGACAGGTTCAGCACGACCGGGACCTTCCTCAGCCGCGTCGCGACGCACGGCCAGCTGAACTCCCCGTGGGGAATCGCCATGGCGCCGGAGAATTTCGGGCGCTTCAGCGGCGATCTGCTCATCGGGAACTTCGGTGACGGCCAGATCAGTGCATTCGAGCGGCAATCTGACGGCACGTTCGAGCTCGTTGGACAGCTCCGGACGAGCGACCGGAAGGTGCTGACCATCGACGGTCTGTGGGCGCTTCAGTTCGGCAAGGGCACGATGAACAACGGACCGACGACCACGCTGTTCTTCACGGCCGGGCCGGACGACGAATCGCACGGCCTGTTCGGGACGATCATCGCCGGATAGCTGCGAATCCAGGTGGAGCGGGCCCATCCCGGGACCCGCTCCACCGCGCGTCAGGGGACATACCAGACCGTCAGCTTCGGCCGCATCGCCGCCACGGCGTAACGTGAGCTCGGGAATAGCGGCCCGCTGACCGCGAAGTCCTCCTGGCCGTCGACGAGCTTGACCAGCAACCCGTCGTTCGCGAGCCCGCCGGAAGCCCAGTCCGCAACGAGATCGGTGACGTCCCACACCACCCACTGCGCACGGGCGAACGCGCCGAGCGAGGCGAAGCCGACCTGCGGGCCGTACTCGACCTCGCGTTCGGAGTACCAGCGCGGGGTGAAGATCGGATGCAAGCCCAAGTCGAAGCCGCGCCCGTCGCAGGGACGGCTCTCCTTCCGCGGGGCGATGCACGTGCCGTCGTACCAGAGGGCGAGCTCGGCAGTGACCACCGTCGCGCCCGCCGGGATCGCCGCGGTGGAGAAGCGCAGCGCGGTGCGCCAAACCTTGTCCGGCTCGCCGCCGCCCACCCCGAGCCGCGCGCTGTCGAGACGGTAGCACCGCTCATCCCAGTCATAGCCCCAGTCGCAGAAGAACGGGAATGAGACGTCGTCCACTGGAGCGATCGTTGCGACGCGCAGATCAGCAGCATGCGCGGCGCCGGCAAAAACGAGGGCCGTGAGAACGATGAGCAAGAGCTTCACTCATCGAGCGTGCCCACGAACATGTCACGCGTGTGTGATCGCTCCTTGCCGAATCTGTGTCAGCCGACCGCGTCGGCGCCGCGCACGAGCACGCGCACGATCTCGAGCGAGTCGTCGAGCACGACGACGTCCGCAGCCGACCCGGGCGCGAGCGTGCCCAGCTCCGGCCGCCCGGCGATCCGCGCCGGAACCGACGTCGCCGCTGCGAGCGCATCCTCCACGGACGCGCCCAGCGCGACGAGGTTGCGCACCGCGTCGATCATGCAGACGGTGCTCCCCGCCAAAACCTGATCCGCATTGCGTGCAACGCCGTCCTCGACTTCGAAGTCGACCCCGGCGAGCCTGTAGGCACCGTCGCCCGCATGCGCGGCTGCGATCGCGTCCGTCACGAGCGCAACCCGCCCGCCCGCCGCCTGCCAGACCAGCCGCGCCGTGTCGTCCGCGAGATGGACGCCGTCGAGGATGACCTGCACCACCACGTCACTCGACACGAGCGCCGCGCCCGCGAGCCCGGGCTCGCGGGCCGCGAACGGCCGCATCGCGTTGAAGATGTGCGTAACGGTCTTCGCGCCGCGGGCGAACGCTTCGCGCGCCTCCGCCGCCGTCGCGTTCGAGTGCCCGCACGACACGGTCACGCCGCGCTCGTGCAAGAGGTCGACCAGGTCGAACGCACCGGTCAGCTCCGGCGCCAGCGTCATGTGACTGACGTGACCGGCCGCCAGCAACCGCTCCAGCAGCGCACGATCCGGATCGCGCCGCGACTCCGCCGGATGCGTGCCGAGTCGCTCCGGTGCGATGAACGGCCCCTCGAGGTGCGCGCCGAGGATGCGCGGCGCGGCGCCGTTCGCCGGCACCTCGGCCAGCGCGGCGACGAGCTCCTCCTCCGGCGAGGTGATGAACGTCGGCTGGTACGCCGTCACGCCGCACTCCAGGAGCGACTCGCCGGCGCGGCGGTAGCCCTCCGCATCGGCGGAGAAGAAGTCAACGCCCGCGAAACCATTCACCTGCAGGTCGACGAAACCCGGCGAGGCGATGCCCTTCCCGTTCGCGGAGTTCAGCCCCACGGAGGCGACGTGCCCGTCCGCGACCTCGACGTCGCCCGGAACGAGCTTGCCGTCGACGAGCGCTGCCCCGACGCCGAGCCGCATCGCCTAGCCCGCCACGCCGGCCACGAGCGGAGCGTCCACGGTCGGCAGGGCCAGACCCGTCTCGAGATCGAAGAAATGAAGTAGCCGCGGGTCGATCGCCACCTCGACCGCTTCGCCCGGCGTGAGGAGGAGGTGCCGGTCGAAGCGGCCGAGGAGCGTCACCGACCGCTCGAGGTCCTCGACGCCGAGGGAGGGACCAGGGGGCTGGGCCGCGGCGTCGA
>WNFV01003542.1_pt1 | contig 19880 bp, 18 predicted proteins | sample 5400101 | NCBI WGS metagenome assembly WNFV01 (sample SAMN13153361, study PRJNA577476) | soil metagenome | isolation source: 115 cm soil or saprolite under grassland replicate 1 | place: USA:California | collected 2016-06-15 | reverse complement strand
TCAGGTTCATGCCGTAGATCAGTTTCCGCATGGCGCCATGCCTTTCTGTCAGTCGGTCTCGGGAGTCTAGATCGGCTCGGCGCAGGAAACTGATCAATGCGCGATCTGAGTTCGGCGGTAGTCATTCGTGCTCGGTGCGTAGCGTCGCCCACTCGGCCGACCAGGGCAACCCGCCTAATCTCAACCCCGCCCGCGCACAGCAACCAGCGCACCCACTCCACACGCGAACAGACTGCTCAGCCCGGTAGATGCCGTGCAATTAACGTGCAATTAGATGAGGTCAACGACGGTTACTCGGCGGGCCGAGACAGACCACCGATCGTGCTCGGGCGGGCCGGCTCCTGGTCCTCGCTCAATGCTTCCAAGCCGGTTATGCGGCAGCTTGCCGGCTGACCCCAGTCTGACCCCAACAGGTCCACACGAACCGCCATCGGGACAACCTCGGAGCCCATGCTTCACCCTGCGCCCAGGAGCTAACCGTCTGTTGCTCGCTCCTACGGATCAGAAGGTTGGGGGTTCGAATCCCTCCGAGCGCGCCCCACGTTTGCGCAGGTCAGCCCTGTTGTCTGGTTTCGGAAGCGGCGCTTTCGCCATCTAAGGGGTCCGCTTCAGGTCCCCACCCCGTCGAAGCCGGCTGCGAAGGCTCGTCGGCGCGCACCTCGACACGGTGCCGCAGCCTCCCGGTGCGGAGGACAACGCGTCCGGCATCGCGGTGCTGCTCGAGCTGGCTCGGATGTTCGGCCCCGCGGGCGGTGCACGCGCCGGGCTGCCCGTCGTGCTCGTGGCCTTCGGGGCCGAGGAGCCGCGTGGTGACGGCGACGCGCGGCACCACTACGGCTCGCGGGCGTACGTCGCGTCGCTGCAAGCGGCGCACCGGGCGGCGCTGCGCGGGATGGTCTCGATCGACCGGGTCGGCGTCGGCCGCGTCGTACCGGTCTGTACGGCGAATGCCGGCGGGCGGGCACTGCAGGCGGAGCTGCTGGCCGCCGCGGCGCGGTCGGGCACCGGCACCCGCCGCTGTACCAACCGGTCCAGCGACCACTGGTCGTTCGCCCGGGCCGGGCTGGCCGGCGTCAGGCTGGGCAGCACGCCGTACGCCGGGTACCACGGCGCCCGCGACCTGCCCGCTGTCGTGGACCCCGCTCAGCTCGCCCGCACGGCCCGGGTCCTCACGGCTTGGCTCGGCCCTGCGCGCTGAGGTCAGGGCCAAAGCGGCCGCAGCACGGCGGCCGCCGCGGGCCCGGTGACCGGGCGGGGTGCGAAGTCCCGGCCGATCCGGTACGGGACCGGCTCGGCCGCCTTCAGCCGGCGGCCCCAGAAGGTCAGCTCGAGCAGGAAGCCCTCTTGCGTCTGCCGTGAGAAGTCCATGTCGAACACCAGGTTGCCGAGCGAGTACGCTACCAGCTTGTTGCCGAAGGCATCGATCGGCTGGACCCAGTGCGGGTGCCCGCCGACGACCAGGTCGGCACCCGCGGCCAGTACCGCCCGCGCTACGGTCCGCTGCGCGGGATGCGGCCTATGGGTGTATTGGGCACCCCAGTGCGGCAGCGCGACGACCACGTCCGCGACCGTCCGCAGCATCGCCACGGACCTGGTCAGTTGCGTGAGGTCGGCGGTGTTCAGCGGGCCGGTGCGCGGCGGCATCCGCACCGACGCCGCGCCCGGTCCGCTGCCGGTCGCCCGCGGCGTCTCGCCGATCGCGTTGAAGCTCAGGAACCCGAAGCGCACCCCGCCCCTGCTGACCAGCGCTGGCCGCCAGGCCTGCGCATGGTTGCCGCCAGCACCTACCGGCGCGATGCCCGTGGCGCGGACCCGGGAGACCGTCTCGAGCAGGGCGCTGTCGCCGAAGTCCCCGGTGTGGTTGTTCGCCAGCGACAGCACGTCGACGCCGGCCGCGCGCAAGCCGGGCAGCACACTCGGTGGTGCGGCGAACGAGTCATCGCCCTGTCGTGGTGCCCCGGCCCGGGACAGTGTGCTCTCCAGGTTCAGCACGGTCAGGTCGGCTCCGGCGAGCCGGGCAGCGAGCGGCCGCAACGGCGCTGCCGGGTCACCCGCCCGCGCCGCGCTCGTACCGACCCGCCGGCCGAGCATCACGTCGCCGCCGATCGTCAGGGTCAGTACCGGACCGGCCGGCGCCGGGCCGGTCATCCGCAGCGGGTACCGGCCAGGATCGCGGACCGGGTCCACCCCGGCGACCCGGACCACCCGGACCGCCGGGCCGACCACGGACGCCGGTACGACGGCTAGTGCCCGGGCGTCCGTCCGGACCAGCCGCAGCGCCGCTTCCGCGCCGGCGACCACGCGGTGCGCTGGGACACCTGTACCGGCGAGCCCGGTCAGCCGTAACGCGTCGCCTCCGGCCTCCGGCACCATCTGCCGCCACGATGTCATCCGACCGGCGATCACCGCGCGGGCGGTCGGCAGGTCGAGGTCGACCGTGCCGCGCGACGGGTGCACAGCCAGGACGACGGGCTGCAGGGCCCGCTGCGTGACCGGCGAGCCGCTCGGAGCCGGGGCGCTCGATGCCACCGAACCGGACGGGCCCTCGGCGGCCGGAGGAGAGGCCGGGCTGCAGCTGGTCGTCGCCAGCACGCCGACCAAGGCGGTCGCTGCCAGCGCGCGATTCATCCCACCACGGTAGGTCGCGGCGAGTCGATGGCGATGCGTAGTAGGGCGAACCCGTCTGGCTGTCCCATGGGAGAGATTGCCAGTCGTGTCTTGGTGCGTTCCACATTCCTCGCGCGGTCGACGTCAACCGCCTGCCTGTGCGGGGAAGAGCTGCACGTGGTCACCGTCGTGCAGCTCCGTGCCGCGCAGCAACGCCGTACCGTTGAGGACGACGATGCAGGCTCGCGGATCGATTCCACATGCTGCGAGCAACTCGCCCGTGCGGGCGCCCTCGGCGAGGGTCAGCGTCTCGTCGTACGGCCGACGCCGGCCTGCCAACGCGCTCTTTCGAGTGACCGTCACCTCCATCGCAGCGGCCGCCGTCACCAACCGGCGGCCGTGCCGTACTGCGCCTCGACCAGGTGCAGAACGCCCAGCCGCTCCAGCCGGTCCCGCGGAACGAGGAGGCTCAGCTGGACGAAGCCGGGCAGCCGGCCGATGTCGACCGCGCCCGAGATCGTCGAGCGGTTCTTGACCTCATCCACCGTCATGCCGAACAACTTCGCGGCTCGCGCCACTGCGTTGTCGACGGCGGCGTTGACGAACGCACCAGAGCCCAGCACCTGGACCGGCAGGACAGGTCCCTCCAACGTCGTCGCATTGGCTTCGGCGAGTGCCCTGCCGCGGGCGACCTCGTCCGCACTGAAGGGCCGGGCCAGGAATGGCAGGTCCTCGGCCGGCGGCAGCAGCAGCGGACCGTCGAGCTCGAGGCCTTTGACGACCTCGACCCGGACGACGAGCCGGGCGCTGATGTCAGTCGTGTGCACGGCGATCTCTCCGTCACCGATCATCGCGTGCACATCGCCCGCGTAGATCCCGGCGCCGTCGACCTTGACCGGCACGACAACGATGCTGCCCTGCCGGACTGAGTCGATGTCCATGTGTACGTCGGTCCGCAGCTCGAGCTGCTCCTCGGTGACCGCGAACTCGTGCCGCGCGCCGACCAGGAACGCCCCGAAGTCGCCGCAGTTGTGCGAGCTGGGCAGGTCGATGGCCGGGATGGAGCCGAGGTTCCCGGCCGAGATCCGGCAGCGCGTCATCGTCCCCACCAGATCGGCCTTACCGAGCGCGACGATCGGGTGCTGGGTGGAGTGCTCCGTGAGCACGACCCACTCGCGGGCGTTGCGGGCCAGCTCCTCGGCCCGGCCGGGGGTGACGGTAACTCCGAGCTGCTTGGCTTCGTCGAAGACCATCGTGTAGCCCTCGACCATGTGGAACGGGATGACCTCGCTGTGGCACGTGCTGCACCTGACGGCGCCCTCGCCGACGCCGTCGAGGTACGTGTCGGGGTACAGGAAGTGCCGGCCGGCGTCCCTGCAGGTGGGACAGATGTTGGCAACGAACGGGTCGCTGATGAAACGACCCTCCACGCCGACGTGCGTGCCCGAGGTGGTGGCTCGCGACGTCTGCTCGAGGGTCTCCACGTGCAACGCCACCGCGTCGCCCAACCCCGCCCCCTCGACGCGTACCGGCAGCGACACCTCGTGGCCGCTGCGGATCGATGGGGTGATCATCGGGCCCCAGCAACCCGGCACGGTGAGGTACTCGATGCGGCCACCGTCCTTGACGGGACCGAGCATCTCGTTGCTGGGCCCGACGATGTCGGTGTAGCGATCCACGCGGACGTGGTCATGGGCCAACGTCGTCGATAGCTCTGTGGACATGGCCGGACCTCCAGGTGCTGACAGTCTTGCGCCAACGCACTTCGCCGCTCAGAGCCAGCGTGCGCCCGAGCGCGCCGCGATACCAGAGCCGAGCCCTGATCTGCCTGACCGTCTGCCGCCGTGCCCGGCCAGGCGCGCTGACCTGCGGTTCCGCTCGCCCTGTTCGCAGTGGCCAGCCTGGCACTGGTCGCGCCCCCGACCGTGGCTGCGCCACCGGCGCTCCCGACGGTGGCCGCGCTCGGCGACGCCCTGCCGCTCGGCCCGGCCGGGCTCGAGGAGACGAGGACGACGCGGACCTTGCAGCCTGGCGTCACCCTGACCCGGATCGTGCGCGGTCATACCGATCCGAGCGCGGTCTGGACGGTCGAGGTGGCGATCCGTCGGGTCCGGGCTCACCCGATCCGGACGCGCCGCCGGCCGCGATCAAGGACGAAGCGGATGCTCCGGCTCGGTGCGCGTAGGAGCTCGTGACCAGCTTGGAACAGCTGTGTCCTGACGGACGACACCCGGCCCGGCAGCGGCGGTGCGTCGACCCAGTGCTCGAAGTATCGGAGGCCCAAGTGGATGTACTTCGGCATGTTGCTGATGGCCGCCAGCAGCCGCTGTCCCGGACCACCGAGCCGGTCATTCGTCGCGGTGGCGGAGCCGATCAGCGCGTCCCGCGAGAGCAGCACGCCCTTCGGTTCGCCCGATCGTCCCGAGGTCGGCAGCACGACCACAGTAGGCCGCCTCCAATGGCGCCTCCGGCTGCGCCGCTACCCGGACCGCTCGGCGAGCGCAGGATCCGTCGACAGCGGGATGAACGGCGAGCCGTGCCCTTCCAGCACGACGGACAACGCCGACAACACGTGCCGGGGCACCAGTTGCGGCCGAGTCCTGAGCCGTGGGGAGTCAAGGTCCTACAGGGCAGATCGGCCGGCCGACCGGCTCTCGCCGTGCGCGATCAGCGCGCCAGTGCTTCGGGGTTGGCGCAATGGGCTAACGGCTCGTGACGCAGGTAACGCCCGACCTCCGCGGCCACGATGGCAGCCGCGTTCTGCGCGGTCTCCTTGCTGGCGCCCGCGAGATGCGGAGACATCAGGATGTTGGGCGTGCGCAACAGCCTCGACCCGGCCGGGATCGGTTCCTCGGGGAAGACGTCGAGCGCTGCGGCGAACAGGTGCCCGGAGTCCAGGGCGTCGCAGAGCGCGTCGTAGTCGAGCAGCGCGCCGCGCGCAGCGTTCACGACCACCGAGCCCCGGGGCATGGCTGCGAGCTGTTCCCTGCCGACCAGCCCGCGGGTCTCGTCGGTGACCCGGGCATGCAGGCTCACGACTCGCGAGCGCGCCAGCAGCTCGTCCAGCGTGTCCACCGTGGTCGCGATCCCGGCCAGCGTGCCCTGGTCGACGTACGGGTCGTAGACCAGCACCTCCGCGTCGAGACCCCGCAGCATCCGGGCCACGCGCGAACCGATCGCGCCGAACCCGATGAGGCCAACCGTGCTCCCGCCGATCTCCGGGCCTACCTGGTCGTAGCGGTAGTAGTCGCCGCGCCAGGTGCCGCTCTGAAGGTCGCTGTGGGTCTGCGGGATCCGGCGCACGGCGGCCAGGATCATCGCCAGCGTGTGCTCGGCGGTCGCGACGGCGTTGCGTCCGGGGGCTGAGCAGACGGCGACACCGTGATCCGTCGCTGCGTCCAGGTTGGCGTTGACCGGCCCGCCCCGCCCGACGCAGAAGAGGCGCAGTTGCGGCGAGGCGGCGAGCACCCGCTCGGTGAGCGGCGCCATCTGCGTGACGCACACCTCCACACCGTGGAGGGCCTCGATCATCATGTCCTCGTCGCCGGACGCCTCGTCGACCTCGGCGACCCGACCGAACGGCTCGACCGGCCAGGGCAGGGTCAGCTCGCTGATCACCAGGTCGCCACCGGCCTCCCGGCTCAACGCATCGACGAGCAACGAGGTCAGCACGAAGTGGTCGCCGGCAGCGAGCACGCGAGTTGGCACCGTGGTGTCCTCAGGACGGCGGGTCGATGGGCGTGTTGAACTCGAGCAGCGCGACGCCGGCGTCGTCGAGTCGGATCTCGGTCAGCCCGCAGTTGCGGACGAACGGGAACAGCCGGCGGTACGACGACAGCGGCAGGCCGATCAGCGAGCACAGCACGAGCCGGATCAGTGTCGAGTGCGCCACCACGAGCACCCGGCCGGACGGGTGTTCGGCACAGATGTCTCGGAGCGCGTCGACCCCGCGCCGAGCAGCCGCGTGGGGGTCCTCACCGCCGGGCAGGTGGCCGGCGACCGGGTCCGCCCGGAACGCTGCCACCGCGTCGGGGAACCGGTCGGCCATCTCGGCCTGGGTGAGGCCTTCGGCGTCGCCGAAGCCCAGCTCGACCAGGCGCTTGTCTTCACGTGCAGCCAGTCCGGTGACGTCCGCACAGGCGGCCGCTGTCTCCCGGGCGCGCCCGAGGGTCGAGCTCCAGATGCCCACCAGATCGGCTCCTCGAGCCCAGCCCGCCAACCCCTCGGCCTGTCGCTGTCCGCGCGGCGTCAGCGCGATGTCGCTGGTGCCGGCGTACCGGTTCTCCTTGTGCCACACGGTCTCGCCGTGTCGGACGAGTACGACGTTGGTCATAGGGAGGCCCTTCCGCGTGCGTGATCGGCCACGGTGGTATCGAGCCAGCCGCGGTTTTCGAGTTCTTCGACGAGACGCACATACGGCGCCTGATAGCGGACCGTGCGGTCCGGACGCGGGTCCAGGGTCGTGCGGATCCGGACCATGTCCTGGGCTGCCTCGAGTGCGGTGCGCCCCGCGGAGGCGGCCAGTACCGCCATGCCGAGCGCCGGCTCCGCGTTCTCCGGCAGGCTCACCGGCCGGCCGAGTACGTCGGCGCGCAGCTGGCACCAGTAGCGGCTGCGGGCCGCCCCGCCGGTCAGCAGCAGCGGACCGGTGACGGGGGCACCCAGCAGATCGAGGTAGTCGAAGCACAGCCGCTCGACATACGCCACACCCTGCACGAGCGCCGCGTAGCGGTGTGCATCGTCGCTCGGCTCACCGATCAGGAACCCTTCCGCGGCGGGCGCGAGGAACGGGAAACGCTCACCGCGGGTCGAGGCGAGTGGATAGGCGACCACCGCCGCCGGGTCGTAGCCGTCGGCTCTTGCGGCGAGCGCGTCGAGGTCGCGGCCCGGCAGCTGCCGGGCTACCGCGCCGGCGCCGGTTCCCGATGCGCCTCCAGGCAGCCACCCTCGGTCGGGTGACCGGTGTGAGTAGACGAGGCCGTTCGGGTCGTGAAGGAGATCGGCCGTCACGCCCTTGAGCACGAGGGTGGTGCCGAGCACGGAGTTCCACGAGCCGACTTGGAGCGCGCCCGCGCCGAGCTGCGAGGCACACCCGTCGGTCGTGCCGGCGAGAACCGGCACGCCGGCCGGTAGCCCGGTGACTGCCGCGGCCTCGGGGCAGATGGTGCCGAGCTGCGACCCGGGCAGGACGAGGTCGGGCAGCATTCGGGCCGGAACGCCGAGCGCGTCCATCACCTCGGCCGGCCACCGTTCGTCGATCAGGTGTGCGCCGGTCTTGAGTGCGTTTGACAGGTCGGTGGCGACGTCGTGGCCGACGAGCCGGCGGGTGGCGAAGTCGCTCTGGTGGGCGAGCCGGGCACTACCGAGGTCATCACGACAGCGGTCGAGCAGCCACAGCACCTTGGGTAGCGCCCAGGACGGCTGCATCCGCCGGTATCCGAGCTCGGACCACACAGGCTCCCCGACCTCGTTCACCCGTTCGGTCTCAGCCTGCGCGCGGGTGTCGTCGTACATGAGCGCTCGGCTCAGTGCCGTGCCGTCGGCGTCCACCAGCAGCACGGTGCCGGAGGTGGCGTCGACGGCGACCCCCCGTACGGCGACCGGTGCGCCGTCGAGCGCTGCCCGACAGGCCGTGGCCACCGCCTGCCACCACTGGTAGGGGTCCTGTTCGTGCCGGGGGCCGTCCCGGTGACTGGTCAGTGGCGCCGCACCCGAACCGAACACCTCGCCGGCGCCCGACACCACGAGCGCCCGGACGCTCTGGGTGCCGAGGTCGATGCCGATATAGGCGTCGGTAGTCATGCAGCATCTACTCCCTGTGCTCACCTCAAGTGTGATGTGAAGTGTGATGCTAACAATGTACGTAACGCCGGTCAACGACGGCGAGGGCATCAGCCTGTTAGATTTGCAGGGAACGCGCCAGCGTTCGGCGGCGCGTCGGGATCGTCCGCTGCGAAGGGAGCAAGCCGATGGTGGAAGACGCCGGCAGGGAGCCGGAGCCGGTCCGCGCGGCCCAGGCCTCCTCGGTCCGTGAGCGACGCGAGCGGATCCGGGAGCAGGTCACCACGGCGGGCTTCACGCGCATCGAGGCGCTCGCCGAGGAGCACCAGGTCAGCCAGATGACCATCCACCGTGATCTTGACGCGCTGGAACGGCAGGGCTGGCTGCGGAGGATCCGCGGCGGCGCCACTGCCGTACCGTCCGATCTCTACCACGGTGACGTGCGGCACCGCATGCACGCCATGGTCTCGGCCAAGGCGCAGATCGCCGAGGCGGCCGCGAACCTGGTACAGCCCGGCATGTCGATGTTCCTCGACGACAGCACGACCGCGCTCCAGCTCGCCCCGGGGCTCGCGGCGCGCGGCCCGCTCACGGTGGTGACGAACTTCCTCGCTGCGGTGAATCAGCTTGCGGGGCAGCCTGATATCGACCTCATCGCGCTCGGAGGCACCTACTACGCCGCCTACGACGCGTTCCTCGGGCCGCAGACCGTCGAGTCGATCCGGCCGCTGCACGCGGACCTGCTGTTCATGTCGACCACGGCCGTCACGGAAGGATCTTGCTACCACCAGTCGCAGGACACCGTCGTGGTCAAGCGCGCACTCATGGAGTCCGCCGCGAGGACCGTGCTGCTCATCGATCACAGCAAGTTCGCCAAGCGCGGCCTGCATCGGCTCGCCGCGCTCACCGACTTCGACCTCGTGGTCGTCGATGCCGGAGCCGACCAGGGCCTCGTCCGTCAGCTCCGCGGCGACGGCGTCCAGCTCCTCGTCGCCGGTCGGGACGACCCGGCGGTGGAGGCCGCACGCCTCGGCGCCGCGGCCGGCTGAGGCGCCCTCGGCGGCTGATCGGAAGAAACCTGTGATGAAGTCTTGTGTACTCCACACGAGATGTGTGAGATTTGCCCCGTGAGGTTCACAGGGACAAGTCACCAGGAGCTGTGACCACAGCTCTCTCGACGGCGAGACCGGCTCACCAACCGCACTCGTCACCTCCTTTCTCGGTGGACCTCCTTCGGATGACGCGTTCGGGCATACACCCGCGCGACTGACCTCCAGGAGCGAAGAAATGGACCAGCAGAACCCACGACAGTCGGGGGCCACACGGCGCGACGTGCTGAAGATGCTCGGCCTCGGCGGCACAGCGTTAGCGGCGTCCCCGCTGCTGTCGGCCTGTGTAGGAACCGGCGGCGGAACCCAGGCCGCCACCAACGGCGCGAACGAGGTCTCCGGCGCCTTCGACTGGAAGAAGGCGCAGGGTGCGAAGCTCAACATCCTGCAGACACCGCACCCGTACCAGCAGAGCTTCCAGCCGCTGCTCAAGGAGTTCAGCGAGCTGACCGGCATCGAGGTACGAGCCGACCTGGTGGCGGAGGCGGACTACTTCACCAAGCTCAACACCGAGCTGGCCGGCCGGAGCGGGACGCACGACGTCTTCATGACCGGCGCGTACTTCATCTGGCAGTACGGTCCGCCCGGGTGGATGGAGGACCTCACCCCGTGGCTGAAGAACTCCTCGGCCACCAGCCCGGACTACGACTTCGAGGACATCTTCGAAGGCCTGCGCACGTCGACCCGGTGGGACTTCAAGAACGGTAGCCCGGTCGGTAGCGGCGGGCAGTGGGCGATCCCGTGGGGCTTCGAGACCAACGTGATCGCCTACAACAAGGCGCTGTTCGAGAAGAAGGGCATCAAGCCGGCCGAGACGTTGGACGACCTCGTCCAGCTGGCTGCGGACCTGACCGACCGCTCCGCCAACCGGTACGGCATCGCGTTCCGCGGCTCCAAGTCGTGGGCGACCGTGCACCCTGGCTTCATGACCCAGTTCACCCGCGAGGGCGCCAAGGACTACGCGGTCGAGGGCGCCAAGCTGGTCCCGCAGATGAACTCGCCGAAAGCCGTGGAGTTCACCCGGAAGTGGATCGAGATGGCCAAGAAGTCGGGCCCGACCTCGTGGACGACGTACGACTACACGAACTGCAGCAGCGACCTGGGCAACGGCACCGCGGCCATGATGTATGACGCCGACAGCGCGTCGTACCCGAAGAACCGGCGGGGCGCCAGCAAGATGGCCGGCAACCTCGCCTGGTACCCGGGCCCGGCCGGGCGCGGCGGCAACTACGCCACCAACTTGTGGACCTGGTCGCTGGCGATGAACTCCGCCTCCAAGCAGAAGCTCGCGGCTTGGCTGTTCATCCAGTGGGCCACCGGCAAGGAGGCCATGACGAAGGCCGCCCGGGTGAACTTCCCGGACCCGGTTCGCGCGTCGGTGCTCCAGACCGGCGCGTTCAGGACCAGCCTGAGCGCCTTCCCCGGCTACCTGGAGACCCTCGAGAAGGTGATCGACAGCACCAAGATCCAGTTCACGCCGCAGAAGAAGTTCTTCGAGACGACCGAGGACTGGGCGGTGGCGCTGCAGGACATCTACTCCGGGCAGGACGCGAAGACCCGGCTCGATGCGTTGGCGAAGAGCCTGGAAACCAAGGTCAACGGCTAGCCGGCGACTTTCGAAGGAGACGACGCCGATGACAACCACTGCGCCCAGCAAGCGGCCGCCGGACCAGCTCGACCGCAAGATGACCGGGGACAAAGCTCCGCCGACGGTTCCCAAGTGGCGCCGCGGGCTACGACCGTACGTCTTGTCGGTGCCGGCCGTGGCGATCGTCATCGGCATCCTCTACCCCTTCATCCTCGGGGCCTACTACGCAGTCCTGAACTACTCGGCGGACAACCCGACCCCCACCTTCGTGGGGCTCAGGAACTTCAGAGCGGTCCTCACCGATCCGAGCCTGTGGCACAGCGTCCTGGTCACCGTGCAGTACGCCGTGGTGGCCACCGGTCTCGAGACGGTCCTCGGCGTCGGGATCGCGCTGCTGCTGAACAGGTCGACGCTCGTCGGCCGGGCCTTCGAGAAGGTGCTGATCCTGCCGCTGATGATCGCCCCGGTGATCGCCGCGACGATGTGGAAGCTGATGTTCAACCCGTCGTTCGGCGTACTCAACCACATCCTCGGCCTCGGTCACGGCTTCGACTGGCTCAGCACCCGGACCGGACTGTGGTCGGCCATCCTCGTCGACGTCTGGATCTACACCCCGTTCGTGGCGATCCTCGTGCTGGCCGGCGTCCGTTCCCTGCCCCGCGAGCCGTTCGAGGCATCCGAGGTCGACGGCGCCAGCTGGTTCTACATGTTCCGGCGGTTGATGCTGCCGATGATGTGGCCCTACGTACTGGTCGCCGTGATCTTCCGGCTGATGGACTGCCTGAAGATCTTCGACATCGTCTACGTCCTGACGGCCGGTGGTCCGGGCAACAGCACCACGACGCTGCAGATCAACGCCTTCGAGGACTCCATCACCCACTTCAACTACTCCCGCGGCAGCACGTACATGTTCCTGCTCTGGGTCATCGTCTTCGTCGCGGCACGCTTCTTGGTGGGCATGCTCGGCAAGGCCCAGCGGCGTGCGGCCGGGGTGGAGGGATAGACCATGACTGCCCGCGTTCTGATGCCCGGCCAGAAGAGGCTCACGCCCGGCAGTGTCGCCGCTGATCTGCTGACGCTGTTCTGGTCTCGCTGTTCCCTATCGCCTGGATGCTCCTGCTGTCGCTGAAGTCGGACGAGGAGCAGACGACGACGTACTTCCGGTTCTCTCCCACGCTGGGCAACTACTCGACGGTCCTCAGCAAGCGCGGCACCGATCTGACCAGCGTCGACTTCAAGGGTGCGCTGCTGAACAGCGTGCTCGCCGCCGGCGGTGCGGTGCTGGTCTCGCTGCTGATCGGGATCCCGGCCGCGTACGCCGCGGGCCGGTGGAAGTTCCGCGGATCCGAGGACCTGATGTTCCAGATGCTGTCGTTCCGGTTCGCGCCGGAGCTCATGGTGATCGTGCCGCTGTTCGTGATCTACCACCAGCTCGGGCTCTTCGACAGCACCGTCGGCATGGTGTGGGTGCTCCAGTTGGTGACGATGCCGCTCGTGGTATGGATCCTGCGGTCCTACTTCCAGGACCTGGCACCCGAGCTGGAACAGGCGGCGCTGCTCGACGGGTACACCCGGACGCGGGCCTTCCTGCAGGTGGCGCTGCCCCTGGTCCGGCCCGGGATCGCGGCGTCGGCCCTGCTGGCCTTCATCTTCGCGTGGAACAACTACGTGTTCCCGCTGATCCTCACCGACAGCGAAGCGACGACCGTCACGGTTGCGGTGTCGCGCTTCCTGGGCGGCGGTGGCCAGGCGTTCTACAACCTCACCGCAGCCGCCGCGCTGCTCGGCGCGCTGCCGCCGCTCGTCCTCGCGCTGACCATCCAGCGCTACCTGGTCCGCGGACTCTCATTCGGGGCGGTGAAGGCGTGATGGCCACCCTCGAGCTGCACGACGTGACCAAGACCTACGGGAAGGTCCAGGCCCTGACCGACCTCAGCCTGGCCCTCGGCGACGGCGAGTTCTTCGTCCTGCTCGGCCCGTCCGGCGCAGGGAAGACGACCACGCTGAAGAGCGTGGCCGGCCTGCAGGAGATCGACAGCGGCCGGGTCACCATCGGCGGCACCGACATGACCGGGGTCGAGCCGTACCACCGCAACGTCGCGATGGCGTTCGAGAGCTACGCGCTGTACCCGCAGAAGACGGTGTTCGACAACCTGGCGTCCCCGTTACGCTCGGGGCGGACCGGGACCTACGACGCCGACGAGCAGCGCCGGCGGATCGATCTCGTCACCACCACGCTGGGCATCAACCACCTGCTCCAGCGGTTCCCCCGGGAGCTGTCCAACGGTCAGCGCCAGCGAGTTGCGCTGGGGCGTGTGCTGGTCCGTCCGGCCGACATCTACCTGCTGGACGAGCCGCTCTCCCACCTGGACGCCAAGCTCCGCGCGGCGATGCGCGCGGAGCTCAAGCAGCTCGGTCAGATGTCCAACACGACCACCTTCTACGTGACCCACGACTACCAGGAGGCGCTCGCCCTCGGCGACCGCATCGGCGTGCTCCGCGAAGGGCGGCTGGTCCAGGTCGGCACCCCGCTGGAGGTCTGGTCCCGGCCGGTCGACTCGTTCGTCGCCAAAGCGCTCGGTCAGCCGGAGATCAACATGATCGATGCCCGGGTGAGCGACGGCCGGATCAGGGCCGGCGACGGCCGGATCGCCGTACCGATCCCGGCGGGGGTCGACGTGGCCGCCGGTGACCCGGTCCGGCTCGGGCTGCGGCCCGGGGATCTCGAGCTGGCCCGCCCCGGCCGTGGCGGCGCGGACTGGCTGGAGGTGCCGGGCACCGTCCGGCTTGCCGAACGGCTGGGCCGGCTGGTCGAGCTCGACGTACGGGTCGGCGACGTGGACCTGATCGTGGTCGCACCCAGCGACCGCGCCGCCGATGAGGGCGACGCCGTGCGGGTGCAGATCCCTCTGCACCTCGTGCACGTGTTCGCCGGCGGCCAGCGCGGCGAGGACACCGACTGGCTGGGAACCGCCCTGCCGCCGGCCGCAGAGTTGACGTCGGCTGCGGTGCGACCGCAGGACGCTGAGGAGAAGCCATGACACAAGTGCAGGCTCGGCACGCGGACACCACGCCCAACGCGAAGAGCCTCGTCCTGGAGGAGCTGCGCAAGACCTACGTCGCGCGGGGCCGGGAGTCGTTCGAGGCGGTCAAGGGGATCAACCTGGCGATCGAGCCCGGCGAGCTGGTCGCCCTGCTCGGCCCGTCCGGCTGCGGCAAGACGACGACGCTGCGGATGATCGCGGGTCTGGAGACGGTGACCGCCGGCGACATCCGGATCGGTGACCGCTCGATCCCGGATCTCCCGCCGGGCAAGCGCAACGTCGGGGTGGGGTTCGAGAGCTACGCGCTCTACCCGCCGCTGGACGTCCGCGAGAACCTCGGTTACGGGCTCAGGGCGCGCGGCGCGAAGGATGTCCGCCGGCGGGTCGACCAGCTCGCCGAGCGGTTGGACATGACCGAGCTGCTGTCACTGCGTCCGGCCGCACTCTCCAGCGGCCAGAAGCAGCGGGTGGCGCTTGCCCGCGCGCTGATCCGCAACCCGCCGGTGCTGCTCCTCGACGAACCGCTCTCACACCTGGACGCCTCCCAGCGCCAACGAGTCCGGCGCGAGCTGAAGCTGCTCCAGCGAGAGTTCGGATACACCACCATCGTGGTCACGCACGACCAGCTCGAGGCGCTCAGCCTGGCCGACCGGATCGCGGTGATGGATGCCGGCATCATCCAGCAGTTCGGCACCCCCGACGAGATCTTCGACGACCCGGCCAACCAGTTCGTCGCCGACTTTGTCGGCGAGCCCAAGATCAACCTTCTGGAGGGCACCGTCGAGCGTCACGGCGACCAGGTCATCGCCCGGGTCGGCCGCACGGGCAGACTGCTGACCACCGCGAAGACGCCGCCGGACGGCAGCCCAGTGGTCGTCGGTCTGCGCCCCCAGGACTGTCGTCCGGACGCACCGGACGAGGCCCCTGCCATCGAGGGCGAGGTCATGGTCTTCGAGGATCTGCTCGAGTTCGGCCTAGCCACCATGGCCGTACCCGGGCTCGACGGCCGGGTAGTGGCGCAGACGCCCGCCGGTGTTCCCTGGCGACACGGCGACACGGTACGGATCACGGCCGCCCGGCCGGACCGCGTGTACCTCTTCGACCCAGAGTCGGGCGAGCGGGTGCGCTGATGGAGATGCGCCGATGACGGCCGCCGTACACCTGGGCATCGACATCGGTACGTCGATGACGAAGGTCGCCGCCTTCGACGATGACGGGACGGTTGTCGCCCACGTCGGACGGCCGACCCGGCTCGACCACCTGCCGGGCGGCAGGGTCGAGCAGGACACCGAGGACGTGGTTCGCAGCCTCGCCGAGGTCGTCGCCCAGCTCCGGACGCAGATCGGCGACGTCGGCGTCGACACCCTCGCGGTGACCGGACAGGGCGACGGTGTCTGGCTCGTCGACCAGGGTGGACGATGTGTCCGGCCCGCGGTGTCCTGGATGGACGGCCGGGCCGTCCAGCAGCTGGCCAGGTGGGAGGCGGACGGCGTCGTGGACGCCGTGTACCGGCTGAACGGATGCCGGCTCTTCCTCGGCCTACCGGCACCGATTCTCGCGTGGTTCGACCAGCACGAGCCCGAGGCGCTCGAGGCCGCGGCGACGGCGGCGTACTGCAAGGACGTCGTCATGCAGCGGCTCACCGGGCTGCGGGCGACCGATCCCACGGACGCATCGTTCCCGTTCGCAGACCCGAGCGGCGAGTACTCGCCCCGGATCCTCGAGCTGCTCGGACTGAGTCACCGGGCCGAGCTGCTCGCACCCATCGCCCACCCGCTGCCGACGGCGCCGGTGACCGACGCCGGTGCGGCGGAATTCGGACTGCCCGAGGGGCTGCCCGTCGTCTGCGGACCCTTCGACCTGCCCGCCTGTGCTGCCGGAGCCGGCCTCACCGAGGTCGGCGACGGGCTGCTGATCGTCGGGACGACCCTGGCGAGCCTTGTGCTCACCGACACCGTCGACACCACCGGCCAGCCGACGGGGTATCACGTCGGCACCGTTGCGCCGGACCGGTGGCTGCGCGCCATGCCTGGCATGGTGGGCACCGCCTCGCTCGACTGGGTGCTCGGGATGCTCGGCCTGCGGCACGACGAGCTCGACCGCTTCCTCTCGGGCAGTGAGCCCGGCGCCGGTGGCGTCGAGGTTCTGCCGTACTTCGCGCCGTCGGGCGAGCGAGCGCCGTTCGTCGACCCGGCCGCCCGCGGGCAGCTGTCCGGACTGAGCCTGTCGAGCACACACCATGACGTGGTCCGCGGCGTCTGCGAAGGCGTCGCGTACGCAGCCAGGCACTGCCTGGAGGCCGCCGGCCTCACCGGCACGCTCAACGTCGCCGGTGGCGGCGCGCGCTCACGCGGCTGGCTGCAGATCTTTGCCGACGTCCTCGGACGGCCACTGCACCTCGCCCGGCAGCCGGAGGTCGGAGCCCGGGGTGCGGTGCTGACCGCCCTCGAGCTGACCGGCAACGCGCCGGACGCGAAGACCTGGACACGTCCCGAATCCGTCGTCGAGCCCGATCCATCGACGGCCGCGCGCTACGCCGACGGTTATGACCGCTATCTCGCTCACCTCGGCGCGGCTCGGGAGCTGTGGCGACGTGACTGACCGAGCTCACCGGACAGGAGAACCTGCATGACCGACCTCGCAGCCCCGGGTCCGTACGACCCGGCCCGGCTCGACGAGCTCGTCGAGCTCACCCGCACCCTTGGCGACCCGTGGCGGGACCTGGTGATCCTTGCCGAGGGCAACACCTCGGTCGACCTCGGTGACGGCACGATGCTTGTCAAGGCGTCCGGGTCACGGATGCCGGAGGCTCGGCACGGTGACTTCGTCCGGGTGCGGACCGCGGAGCTGGCGGCCGTTGCGGACGGCCCGGAGCTGGACGACGACGTACTCGGCGGGTCGCTGCTGGAAGCGCGGGTCGAGGGCGGACCGCGACCCTCCATCGAGGCGATCCTGCACGCGCTGTGCATCGAGGAGTTCGGCGCTCACGTGGTCGGCCACACCCACCCGATCGCCGCGAACCAGCTGCTGTGCAGCGACCAGGCCGAGCGGCTCGCCGAGGGCATCCTGTTTCCCGACCAGGCCGTGGTGTGCGGTCCCGGTGCGGCCCTGGCGCCGTACGCCGACCCGGGAGTCGCGCTGGCGCGCTCGGTGAGAGACGCAATCCGGGAGAGCGCGGACCGCCTCGGCGAGCCGCCCCGCACCGTCTGGCTCGCCAACCACGGCCTGTTCGCCCTGGGACACTCGGCTGCCGAGGTGCTGGCGGTGACCGAGATGGCGGTGAAGACGGCAAGGGTGCTGTCCGGCGTGCTTGCCGTCGGACAACCTCGGTGGCTGGACCACAAGAACGTGCTGCGCCTCGTGGGCCGGGCGGACGAGAAGGACCGCCGCCGGCAACTGGTGTTGCGCGATCAGCAGGAGCGGCCGTGAGGACAGCGGGGTCCCGGCTCGGGCCGGTCGATCGGCTCGAGTCCCTCCGCCGGCTGACCGAGCAGGAGTTCGACATCATCGTCGTCGGGGGCGGAGTGACCGGAGCGGGCACCGCTCTTGATGCAGCCAGCCGGGGGCTGAGTGTCGCCCTGCTGGAGGCCCGCGACCTGGCGATCGGGACATCCTCGCGCTCCGGGAAGACCTTCCACGGTGGACTGCGTTACCTGGAGCAGCTCAACTTCTCGCTGGTCCGGCAGGCTGCCCACGAGCGCAACCTGATGGTCGACCGGCTGTGCCCGCACCTGACCCGACCCACACCGTTCCTCTTCCCGCTCACTCGCCGCGTCGTCGAGCGGCCGTACGTCGGCGCGGGCGTGCTGCTCTACGACCTGCTCGGCGGGGCACGTCGCACCATGCCGCGGCACCGGCACCTGACGAAGACCGGCGCTTTGCGGGAGCTGCCGGCGCTGCGCCCGGGGCGGATCACCGGAGCTCTGCAGTACTACGACGCCATCTTCGACGACGCCAGGCACACGATGACCGTCGCCCGCACCGCGGCGCGATTCGGCGCGCAGGTCGCGACGTACCTCGAGGTGACCGGTGTGCTGCGCGCCGCCGACCGTGTCATCGGGGTACGCGCCAGCGACCACGAGACCGGCCAGGAGATCGACGTCCGCGGGCGGTGCGTGGTCAGTGCGACCGGGGTCTGGGCCGACCACCTGCAGGAGTTGGCCGGCAAGGCAAACGTCGAAGTGCGCCCGGCGAAAGGTGTTCACATCGTCGTGCCCCGCGACCGGATCCGCTCGCAGACAGGTCTCATCGCGCGCACCGCGGACAGCGTGCTGGTGATCCGGCCATGGGGCCAGTTCTGGCTGATCGGCACGACCGACACCCCGTGGGACCACGGGCGTGACGATCCGGCCGCGAACAGCTCCGATGTCGACTACCTGCTCGAGCAGGTCAACTCATGGCTCGAGCCTGCCATCAGCCGAGACGACATCGTGGGTGTGTACGCGGGCCTGCGCCCGCTGCTCAAGGGCGACGCGGAGTCGAGCGCGGCACTGAGCCGAGACCACGCTGTGCTCGCAGGCCCCGACGGGATGCTCACCGTCGTGGGCGGCAAGTACACGACGTACCGGGTGATGGCCGAGGACGCGGTGGATGCCGCGGCGAAGTGGCTGGACCGGCCCCCGGCGCCGTCGTGCACGCAGGACACACCGCTGATCGGCGCCGACGGCTGGGCCGTGCTGCGCCACCAGGTCGGCCGGCTGTCGCAAGAATCCGGCCTGCCGCCCGAGCTGATCGAGCGGCTGCTTGGCCGTTACGGCTCGCTTGTAGACGACCTGTTCGAGCTGATCGCCGGCCGGCCCGAACTGGCGGAGCCGATCGGAGGCGCACCGCCCTATCTACAGGTCGAGGCGGTCTACGCCGCCAGCCACGAGGGAGCCCGGCATCTGGACGACGTACTCGTTCGACGCACGCACATCGCGATGGAGACGCCCGACCGCGGGCTGGCCGCTGCCGCTCAAGTGGCGGCCCTCGTCGGCGACGTCCTCGGTTGGGACGAGCAGACGCGCCGGGACGAGGTCTCCCGCTACGCCGCACAGATCGATGCGGACCTCCGTGCGGAGGCCGTACCGACCGACAACCCCGGACACGGCAACTGACAGAATCGCGGGTCATGGCTACCCCTCACAGCGGATCGACGTTGAGGATCCAACCGGGGTACTTCCAGGTGTCTCGGTTGTGCTCATAGACACCTGATGGGGGAGAAGGCGGTCGTTCGCACAGCGTCCGCTCCACCGGCCCGCTCAGGCTGCAGGTTGACTCGGGATTGATCGGCCAGCTCGGCCCACGGGATCCCGAGCTGTCAGGGTCCTTACTCTCGCATGGTCCGCACGCCGACCGGGCGGGGAAATCTAAGGGGCCGCGCGCCACTTATGAGGCCACGTGCCCGATGTGGACACCCGGCCATTGAGCCGACCGTGAAGGCAGCGGCAATTCCCGCCGCAAGAACCCTTCAGGGGAGGAATCATGTTCACTGCACGGGAGCACCGACCGATCGTAACGATGCTGGCCGACGGCAGCCCCGTCTGGTACGTCGCCGCGGTGACCAAGAGTGACCGCCACCACGTCTATGCCGTGGGCGCCCGGTACGGCTACCCGAATCGCGCCACCCTGAAGCGGGCCCTGGAGGAACCGACCCTTGCGCCCGGCGCCTGGACGGCGGCCTGAGCCACCGATCGAGCCGACGAGCTCACGATGCCTGGCGCGGTCGACGACGGACCGTACGATCGTGTCCTCCCCAACGCGGTGCGGGTG
>WNFV01004707.1_pt1 | contig 19897 bp, 26 predicted proteins | sample 5400101 | NCBI WGS metagenome assembly WNFV01 (sample SAMN13153361, study PRJNA577476) | soil metagenome | isolation source: 115 cm soil or saprolite under grassland replicate 1 | place: USA:California | collected 2016-06-15 | reverse complement strand
GCTCGGCACGCGTGCTGAGGGGTGTAGCATCGTTCGCGGCTGTCGGCGCGGGCGCATCGGCCGCCATCAGCGCGGCGTCGTGTATCACGACTGGTATTGTCGGTGTGAACGCTGGCGCGGAGCGGTTCACCACGATAGAATCGGCGATCCCTGCTTCCACTGACGCAGACTCATCAGCCAGAATTGGCGCGAGCGGCTCCACGCGCGTGGCGTCGTGGGTCACGATTGGCACGTCCACTTGCTCGGCGTCCATATGGTCGCGCCGCCAGGTCGCGCGCCAGGCTGGATGTCGTGCGACGATCAGGTCGGGCAGGTGATTGATCAGCTGCTCTTCGCCAGGATGCCCATCGAGCGTGATCAGCACCGGCCGATTTCCTGCAACCGTTGCCGTGTCAATTGCCAGGATCGTGCTCTGGATGGTCTGATCTGTCCACAGGGTCGCCAATGCCGTTGCAGCAGCCAGCGCACGGTCTTCGGCAGTCCAGGCGGTGGTGCTATCGCTGGAAGCTGCCGATTTCGATGCCTTGGTCTTTGGCAGTTCGCCTGTCTCAATAGTGAGTGTCTCAGAACCTTCATTCTCTCGCGCCGTCTCGATCCGGGCATCTGCGCGATCAGCCACCGTCCTTCAGGGGCGAAACGTAGCAACGCCAGTGGCATCGAGATGGGAAACGTCGACATGGTGCTGGCCCTCCAGCCACGCACGGTGATTGTGCCAATGGATTGGTCGCCGAAGTTTGTATGTGTATTCGGGTGATACAGCGCCTCGTGCAACTGGCTGCCAACATGCACCTGGTCGGCTAGCCCGGCGTAGGCATCCAGGGTGGCCAATCGTTCGACATTGTGCGCGCTGATGGCAATAGTTTGGCCCGGCTGTGACAGCGGCGTTGGCTCGGCACTCGTCCGATGGCTGTCCGGTGGCTCAGATGACAGAGCCTGCACGCTGCGCACGCGCCACGCTCCATCGGCCCACCAGACCTGATCAACGTGCATGCCGGGCGCAGCTGGTGGAATCGTACGCTCGCGCGGTGCGGGGAGGCCGGCCGGGAGGGTCAGGGTGAGCGTCTCGCTCGCATGCAGCGCAACATCGGCCCAACTACGCCGTCCATCAGGCAGGGTTGCCAGGATCTGATGCGTACCCGCATAGATTGGCCGTGGCCAAGGGCGCCCATCGACCAGAACCGACGCTCCTGGCATGGCGCTGATCGTCAGTTCCGTGCGTCCCTGCCAAAATGGCGGAATGAGGCCGCTGGCCAGGCCGCTGACGAGCAACAGTGCGAATAGGGCAGCGAGCGCTCGGTAGCGCCAGGGATAGATTAGGCGCGCGAGGAGCGCGTCCATATTGATACGGTAGCCCGCGACGCGCATCAGTTGCTCCGTTGGTGATAAGCGTGTGAACCCATAGTCATGTGCCTCATGATCTTCATGCGCGGCTCGCTTCAGTCTGGTCGATCACGCTGCATGCCCAGAGCATGCGTGCGCGCGGGCTGTAGGTAATGCTGTGGCGTTCACCGGGGCGCACCACGATAAGCAGTTCTGGTGTCGCAGCGCGCAGTCGGCCAATCTGCACACCGCAGAGGGTATGAGGAGCGGTCAGGAGCGATTGCGCTTTATCGAGAGTCTCAGTCGCCTGGATAGCGCTGCCGAACAACGCCTCCTGGAGCAACGCCAGGCCGAACAGGAGCACCCATACCTCTGCAACATCCACCAGTGCGACCGCGGTGCCGACGACCAGCGCCATCAGCAGCCCTGATGTGGCAGGGATGAGCCAATCGATCGCCAGTGGGCCATAGATGCAGCTGAAGGAGACCAGGATTCCTCCAAGACCGATCCAGCTGCTCGCATGCACGAGGAGTCTGCGCCGCTGTGCACGAGCGAGCGGCACCATACGCTGGGTGGTCGTTGTGGGGCTACTATGGCGCTGTTCTTCCACGATCTGAGTTGCTCCAAGGTCATAAGGACAACAAAAAACGACTCCGACTTGACGCCACAAAGGGCTTCAAGCGGAGTCGCAACTCGCCTGTGCAGGGGCTTCACCCGCCCCGCGAGGGATTCATTGTATGCTGCTATCTACATGGTGTCGCTTATCGCCGCCAACACGGCCTGAATTTGGCGGCTCGGGTGATGTTGCTCGATGCGCCGCAGATATTTGGTGAGCGCGTCAGCCTTCGTGAGCGGAATCGAGACGCTTGCTTCAGCGCGAGCCGGATCGGTGGCTTGTACAAATGATAGGAGCGCTGCGGATTGCTGCTGAGCCATGATGACCCAGGGCGTATTGGCAAGCGGCGGAACCGGCGCTGCCAGAGCCTCGGCCATGTGCTCTGGAACCGCTGATATTGGAGTCATATGCTTGATGACTGGCATGACGCAGCCCAGATCGAGCAGTACCGGCAGCATAGCTTGGTCAGCAATGAACGGCATAATTGGGACACGTGGCGCGAGCGCACGGATCTGCGCAGCTGCCAGGCGACCATCAAGGATCGGCATGCAAACATCCAACACAACCAGGTGCAGATTGGCGGTGTGCTGCTCGACCAGCGCGAGCGCCGCCATGCCATTCTTGACTAACACCACCTGGTGATCGGGAAATGATCTGGCGGCCAGTCGTCGGAGCGTTGGGCCAATATGTGGGTCGTCCTCGACGATCAGAATCAGCGGTCGCGTCGTAAACGGCGCAGTTGGATTATCATTATTGGCTGGCACCGCGCGGTGTGATCCTCAAGAGCACGTCTCGATCATGCTTGGCAATAGGCAGTCGCGCCGAAAATCGACGGCTATGCACGTGGATTATACGCCCGTTGTTTATGAAAAAGAAGGTAACTGATTGTCCCGCTTTCGCGCGCCGAAAGAGCTAAGATGCGCTGGGACTAACGGATACGGAGCACTATTCGTGGTGGCTGCTTGATTGGCAAGCGGCGGGCGTGGAAGTTGTACGCAACATCGCAGGTATGCGGCTCAGCCTTACTTGCTGATTGGTAGTATCGCTTTGCACACAGATTGAGCAGAGAAAGCCGCTAGCCTGAGCTGTAAGAACGGCCTTTATGTATTGTTCCTGCGAGATCCTGTGATCGGAGGTGCCAACTTTGGGATTCTGAATGTGCTGCGGTGGGCATATGGTGATGCGCACGCAGTAGCCTCTGATCAGAGGCTGCTGCAGTCAAGTTCTAACAGCTGCGTTCGTCTATAAGCACCACGATGCGCGAGCCAGCACGACAGCTCGTGTTCCATAATGTGCGCTATGATCGATCAGGAGGGCACCCGTTTGAGCATCGCCGATCGGGCACATACGTGATACGTTCAGGCCAGTTCTACCGAGCTTGCTCTCTTCCATCGCTTCCACTCGTTTTGCACGCCCCTTTGCTCAATCCTCATCGTTATGAGAGCTCCGCATACGGAGGTTCGGCCGGCACCCGGCCATTGTATGCTCGGGCGGCAATGAGGTGCGCAGCAATCGGCGCAACCCCTTCTTGCAAGAACGCGAAGGCGCGGGCTTCAATCGCCTCATCTTCTACCGTCACGCGGGCATGCTGGCGCACGTGCTCACCCCACGAGACGGCAACGAAGGTTTCCAGGTAGCGGTCGGGATCGGCGAGGTCACGAAAGATACCCCAGCTTATGGCCCCTTCCCGGCGGCGGAAGATACGCATCTCGTCCATCGCCTCCAAGAAATCGCTTGTCCGTTCGGCAGGGACCCGGTACTCGACTGTGATCAGCACCGGCCCGTCCGCCGGGTCAGGGATTATCACCAGCGTGGGATCAGGCCAGTGCATTGAGGGCGACAGGTCGATCCGCTGGACCGCGTGCAGCGGCCAGCGCCACCGAGCCGCCAGCCCACCGACCAGGGCCAACGCGGCAACGGAAAGCGCGGTGGGATTGCCAAATCGTTCGGCCAGCGCGCCCCACCCGAAGCTGCCCGCGGCCATCAGGCCCTGGAACACCAGCAGGTAGATGCCGAGGGATCGCGCGCGCACCCAGGCCGGGGTGGCGCTCTGCGCGGCAGAGGTCAGGCTGGACATCATCGCTATCCAGGCCACCCCGCCCGCCATCATACACACCACCAGCAGCGGCACGACGCGAAGGTAGGCGAGGGCCAGCGTGGTTCCGGCGAACACGAGCGTTGCCGTCGCGGTCAACGTGTCAACCGGCAGCGAGCGCCGCAGGCGCGGCAGGAGCAGCGCACCACCCACAGCGCCCAAACCAAGACTGCCCAGGATGATCCCATAGCCGGTTGCATCAAGACTCAGGTCGTGCCGCGCCACGGCGGGAAGCAAAGCCCACAGGGCGCTCGCGCCGAAGCTGAAGACGCCAATGCGCACGAGGACGGTCTGCAAGGCGGGCGCATGGCGCACGTAGCGCAGACCTGCGGCGGTAGCCCCGAGCATATCTTCGGGAGGAGCATCGCTTGGGATGTGAGCGCGCCGCCAGCGGTAGATAACTACCAAGATGCCGAGAAAAGACGCGGCATTCAGCAGGAAGACGGCTCCCGGGCCGGCGGCGGCGACCACCAAGCCGCCGAGCGCCGGCCCGACCGCGCGGGCCACGTTGATGCCCATGGCGTCCAGCGCCACCGCAGGTGCAATCGCCTCCCGTTCAACCAGATCGGGAATAATCGCCTGCCAGGCCGGGCCACTGAGCGCAGCCCCGATCCCCAGCAGGAATGTCAGCGCGAGCAAGGACCAGGTCGACACAAGGCCGAGCCAGGTGAGCACGCCCAGCACAAGGGCTGCCAGGAGCATCCACGCCTGCGTGACGAGCAAGAGCTTCCGCCGATCGACGACGTCGGCAAGCGTGCCCGCCGGGAGTCCGACCAGGAAGACGGGTAGGCTCGTGGCCGTCTGCATGAGTGCGACCAACAGCGGCGACGGCGTCAGCGATGTCATCAGCCAGGCGGCGCCGACGCTCTGCATCCAGGTGCCGATGTTGGAGGCGACGGCGGCGATCCACAGCGCGCGAAAGACGGCCTGGCTGAGCGGGCGCCAGGGCGAAGCACCGGACTCGGGACTCTCGGCGTTGCTTCCATCCGAGGAGCGGGGATTTTTGACCTGCATCGTAGCGGCTCTCTGCCTTTCGTTGCCAGCATCTGCCTTGCACGTGGTGCATTCCGTGGCTCCCTACGCTACGGAATGCAACCAGAACACCCATGTTCACCGCTCAACGGCCAATTATGCGTTTTCCTCAAATACGCGCCGTGCGATGGTCACGGCCGTATTCGCCGTCGGCCAGCCCGCATAGAAGGCGAGATGGGTGATCAGTTCAATCAGCTCGTCCCGGGTCACGCCGTTGTCGAGCGCTCGCTTCAGATGATGTGGGAGCTCATTCGTCCGATAGAGTGCGACCAATGTTGCGACCGTGATCAGGCTGCGGTCGCGCTTGGACAGGCCGGGGCGTTCCCAGACATCCCCAAACAGCACAGTATCGGTGTAGTCGCCAAGTGCCGGGGCAATATCACTGTATGGATTGCGTCTCGCAGTTGATTCATCAGACATACGGAGATCTCCTTCTTTACTGATGACCGACGATCGGGTGCGGCACATATGGCGCTTCGAGGTATGCGACCTCTTCGGGGGTCAGTTTCACTGATAGCGCGCCGACAGCATCTTCCAGATGCGAAATCTTGGTTGCCCCGATGATCGGCGCCGTGATGGGCTGCTTCTGGAGCAGCCAGGCCAGCGCGATATGCACACGCGGAACCGCATGCTTTTCTGCCAGCTCTGCGACCCGCTCCACCACCAGTCGATCGGTGTCGGCGGTCGCATCGTACTTGCCTTTCGCGATCTGGTCGGTCTCGGAGCGCAGCGTGGTTTCCTTCGACCAGTCGCGCGTTAATCGTCCGGAGGCAAGCGGGCTATAGGGGGTTACCCCAATTCCCTCCGCGCGGCAGAGCGGCAGCATCTCGCGCTCCTCTTCGCGGTAGATCAGGTTCAGGTGGTTCTGCATCGAGACGAAGCGCGTCCATCCATGCTGCTCGGCCACGTGCAGCGCCTTCCCAAACTGCCAGGCCCACATGGCCGAGGCGCCGATATAGCGCACCTTGCCGGCCCGTACCACGTCATTGAGCGCTTCCATCGTCTCCTCGATCGGGGTCTGCTCATCCCAGCGATGGATGATGTAGAGATCCACGTAATCGGTTTCAAGCCGCTTCAGGCTCTTGTCGATCTCGCTGCGGATCGCCTTGCGCGAGAGGCCGGACCCATTCGGCCCGTCGTGCATTTTGCCATGCACCTTGGTAGCGATGACGACCTCATCCCGATTCGCGAAGTCCTTCAGCGCGCGTCCGAGGATCGCTTCGCTCGTCCCAATCGAATAGACGTTGGCGGTATCAAAGAAATTGATCCCCAGCTCGAGGGCTTTCTTGATGATCGGCCGGCTGTTTTCTTCGTTCAGCACCCATTTGTGAATCCACCGGGAGGCGTCCCCAAACCCCATACAGCCGAGGCAGATTCGCGACACGTCCATGCCGGTGTTGCCGAGCTTCGTGTAGTTCATGGGTTCTTCCTTTCTTTCCATCTTGGGCGTTCAAACCGTCCATGCGGTGATCGTGCTCAGACGCGTTTAGCGTTCGATGATCGGGAGGATCAGGCGCGACGGATGCGCCGCATCGTGGAAGATGCGATTGATCGCCGGCCGATAGTCACTGGCAGCTTCGTTCGCGATCTCCCCGCCCGTGTTGCTGTTGCGGTCGAATCGCGGGAAGTTGCTGCTCGACACCTCCAGTCGGATGCTGTGGCCTGGCAGGAACACATTCGCCGTGGCCCACAGGTCGAGACGCAGTTCGTAGACCGTATCAGGTTCGAGGAACTCGGGCTCGGTGAATGAGTTGCGGTAGCGCGCCCGTAGGATGCCTTCGGTCAGAATCATCGCCCGACCATCCGGCTCCACATCCACGAGCTTGCCCGTGAAGTCCGTGTCGCGCGCCGACGACGCCACGAACAAGACCAGCTCGATCGGGCCGGTTACCTCGACCGATCGATCCAGTATCGGGGTGCTATACACCAGCACGTCGTCGCGCGTCTCGACCGCGCGCTGGTCGCGCGGCCCCATGGCGTTGCCGCCGGGCAGGATGATCTGCCCCCCAACCGTCGGAACCGGGCGCATCGGGTTGTACAGGTACACGTCCGGCAGTTCGTTGACTGGCAGTTCAGCCGACAATGCGCCGTCGCCGTGGAGCGTGTTGGCCTGTCCCGCGCTGTGCAGATAATAGGGGCGGTACTGCGTGTCGGGCAGCGGCCAATCGGGCTCCGTGCGCCACTCGTCACTGCCCATCACAAAGAGCATGACTGGCGGCTCCTGGTCTACGCCGTTGTCAGCTTCCTTCAGCCAGCGGTCGAACCAGCGCAGCTGGATACCGGTCAGGTCGATCGCGTCGCTGCTGGCGGCCGCGCCGAACTCACGCTCGGGGAAGCTGCCACTGAAGTTCATGTGAGTCCAGGGGCCGATGATCACGCGTTGGTTCCGGCGCGCATGGTCGGTGGCTCCCCGCTGTCGCATGCCCCGGTAGTTCTGGAACGTGCTCCACAGGAAGATATCGTACCACCCGCCGATATTGAGCGCTGGCGCGGTGATCCGCTCGTATCCGGCACAGGGGGACATTGGATGCCAGTACGCGTCCGCTGTGGGATGGGCCATCCTGTCATGAGAGAAGGGCGCGACTTCCCGGATCAGCGGATGGCTGGCGAGCGGCACGTCGGCCAAGACGGCGTCCAGATCCAGGCTGGTTCCGCTCTGTGGTGGCTCCTCACCACGCGCCATCCGGCGCCGGATCTCGCCGGGAATGATGTCTGCGACCACCCACCGCAGGTCGTGGAGTACCTTCGCGCCGCCCTGATACGCCGAACCTTCGTACATGTCCGAGAAGGTGACCGACGGCGCCATCGCCTGAAGCGCAGAGGGCTGCTCCCGCGCCGGCAGCCACTGGGTGGCGCCGAGGTATGAGCCGCCGAAGGTGCCCACGACACCACGTAACCACGGTTGAGCCGCCGCCCACGCGAACATGTCAACGCCGTCGCGGGTCTCATGGATCATGGGGTCGAACTCGCACTCGGAGGCATAGCGCCCGCGCACATCCTGGATCACAACGGCATAGCCGGCCTGCACCGCGCGCAAGATGTCGAACGTCGTGCTGCCGCCTACCGCATGTTCCTTGTCATAGGGCGTGCGCGTGAGGAGCACTGGCGCGGGTGTTGTGCCGTCCAGCCGATACATATCGGTCGCGAGCCGCACCCCATCGCGCATCGGCACCATGACGTTTTTCTCAATCAGAATGGTTGCCATTCGCATTCCCCGTTTGCGAGCCTTCATCGGGCCTGATACTGCTCGTCGCTAACCTGCTCCATCCAGTCGACGGCCTTGCCGTCGAGCTGTTCCTGGATGGCGATGTGCGTCATGGCAGTGGTTGCCGTGGCACCGTGCCAGTGCTTCTCGCCCGGCAGGAACCAGATCACGTCACCGGGCCGGATCTCCTCAATCGGGCCGCCCCAGCGCTGAACCAGGCCGCAGCCCGCCATCACGACCAGGGTCTGCCCCAGCGGGTGGGTGTGCCAGACCGTGCGCGCGCCGGGCTCGAACGTGACGCTGGCGCCGCTGGTGCGCGCCGGATCTGGCGCCTGAAACAGTGGATCAATGCGAACCGTGCCGGTGAAATACTCGGACGATCCTTTGCCGGAAGGCTGTGAGCCACTTGGTTTGATATCCATGTTCTCAATTCCTCCACCATGCCTGCGAACGCAGAGCTGCATCGTCGCTCTCTAGGAGTCATTATAGACACTCTAAAACCCAGGATGGTAGAACGATTCGCGAGAATGATTGTCTGATTCTGCAAATTTTTTGCCGCTTCCCCTACAGAGATGCAGCGGGCGTCGTGGGTTCTTCACGACGAACCATGAGCCCTTGTGCCGTCACCTGGATCACCTGCGCCATCAGCTGCTCGACCTTTTCGCGAGGAGAGACCGCGGTGTGCTCAACCAGGAGATAGTCTACTTGCTCGATCGGGAGATAGTCTGAGAGCAGTGCCGTCATCCCATGCATCGTTGACCACATGGCGAGCACCAGCAGCTCCACCGACCGATCCGTTCGAATCTCGCCGGCCTGCTGTGCGGCGGCAAGACCATCCAGTAAGACCTGAAACGCAGCAGTGGAAGCGCGCTTCACCGCCTCGTCGCATTCCGCGCCATTGTGGGATGATTGGCGTAATTCCGGACGAAACAGCAGGCTATAGGCTGCCCTCTGGTCGAGGGCGAAGCGCAAATAGGCGCCGCTCTTGGAACCGGCATGGTCGGACAAACGGTTGGGGCAGCTTTGGCTGCAAAGGGCCATGCGGTGATGATCGGGACACGAGATGTCGCCACATCGTTAGCGTACACCGAGCCCAATGCCTTCGGGGTGGCGGGTTTTGGGACGTGGGTCAAGAATCATCCACAGATCACGGTGGGAACGTTTGCCGAGGCGGCAGCCTTTGGGGAACTGCTGATCAACGCCACCAACGCCCTGGCTTCGTTGAGCGCGCTTGAGGCCGCTGGAGCCGCCAACCTGAGTGGAAAAGTGCTCATGGATCTCGGCAACCTGCTGGATCACTCCAAAGGAATGCCGCCTCGCTCATTGGCGAACGATGACAGCTCGTTGGCTGAACAAATTCAGCAGGCCTTCCCCGATGCAAAAGTGGTTAAGACCCTCAACACCATGTTCGCCCCGGTGATGGTGAATCCCAAGCTGGCGCCGGGGGATTCCACCGTGTTCTTGAGCGGCAACGACGCCGAGGCCAAGGCTATGGTGAGCGCGATTCTCAAAGGTTTTGGTTGGACGGACATCCTCGACCTGGGCGATATCACCAGCGCTCGCGCGGTGGAGATGCTGATGCCGTTGTGGCTGCGGAACTTTGGTGCGATCGGCAACACATCCTTCAACCTGAAGGTGGTACGATAAATCAAGAGCAGGCTCGTCGCTCCTGAAACCGAGCGGTGGAGGCTTCTCTCGAACGCCTCCATCACTCGGGGCAAACACGCTCGATGGCTCACAACAACATGCGTGTCACGTGTTCACGTTTCGGGATGCGCGCATCGGCAGTGGTGGCCCGTGGGCAGAACGTCGCAGAGCGCGAGCGGCACGATCAGACGCGTTTATTGCATCCCACTCGGCAGCTACTGGTGGGTACGGCCACCATCAACGAGCAGGATCTGGCCGGTGATGAAGCCCGCCCAATCCGAGGCGAGGAACGCAACTACGTCTGCGATGTCGTCGGGCCGCCTTCCCGCTGCGCCCATCCGAGGCCGGGTACCACGATCAGCGTCTGACCCAACGGGTGGGTGTGCCATGCGATGCGCGCCGGGCTCGAAGGTGACACTCGCACCCGCCACACGGGCGGGCTCGTCGGCTTGGAAGAGCGGGTCGATGCGGATGTCGCCGGTGAACCATTCGGCGGATCCTTTGCCCGACGGTCGCGATCCGTTTCTGCTGATTTCCATTGCCTCCTCCTATTCGTCTCGCTCGATGGTCACTTGGATGGAGCCGGGCACATCGAACGCCTCCGCCCCGGAATCCAGCTTGCCGATGACGATGATGCCGGGGTGGGGGATCTTCTGGCCGTCGTGTCGGTAGAAGCCGGCCACGTCCGGGCCGGGCGGCCAGTACGCAACGTCCCCGACTTCGTAGGTGTGGCTCGGTTTCCCGCCCGTCGAGATCGCTCTCGGCAGGTGGCCGAACTTCTCTCTTCTGAAGAGGTCGTTCATCGTCAGCGCCAGCGGCTACAGCGAAACGAAGTCTCTCGTCGTTTCGCTGTCGATCAAGGTCGCGGTCGTCGCCTTGCCCTCGATCGTTAGGCGGATCTTCATGGTCTTTGCCTTCTCCGTTTTGTCATTGTCCAGATCGCTGTTCGCCTCAGACGCGGGGCCGACGTTGGCGTTGTCTCGGTCCCGCTGACGCAGCCCAAACCGAGAAAGCAGAGGGACAATAGGGCGGCTACGAACAGTCTCAAAGGGGACGAGCCCGCCGGAGGCGCGCCCCAGCGCTTTCACCTCCCGAACGCGGGCTCGATGCGCACCGAGCCGGTGAAGCGGTCGGCCGTTCCCTTCTGCGGGCCTGCGAGCCGCTTCGCACGATGGTGATCTGCGAGTCTTGGGCCACCGCCGGGGCCGCCTCTGCCCGGTTCACGAGCGAAAGTGCCACGGCGAGTAGAGCACAATTGATAGGAGCGTTGCCGGAATGAGTTTCATCTTCGTCCTTCCTTGTCGTTAATCGGCGCCCGCTTAGGGCACCGTGCCTCCCCCGTCGACGACCAGCGCGTGGCCGACCACGTAGCTCGCACCCTGGCTGCAGAGCCACAGCACGGCCGATGCGATCTCTTCTGGCCTGCCGATGCGGCCGAGCGGTATCTGTTTCACCATCTCCTTGTAGGCCTCTTCGTTCCCACCGACCACATCCCGGGCAATTTGTGTGTCGACGGCGCCCGGGCACACCGCGTTCACGCGGATGCCCTTGGTGGCATACTCTAGAGCGGCCGTCCGGGTAAGGCCGATCACGCCGTGCTTGGAGGCGATGTAGGACGAAATGCCTGGGTTGCCGGTGAAGCCTCCGACCGACGAGCAGTTGACGATCGCTCCACTGCCTTGCCGAACCATCTGGGGCAGCTCGTGCTTCAAGCAGCTCCAGACACCCCGCAGGTTGATTCCGATGACGCGCTCCCACTCCTCGCGCGTGCTGTCGGCCGTCGGGGCGATCGACGCCATCACGCCGGCGTTGTTGAACGCGGCGTCGAGCCGTCCGAACTCGGCGACCGTCCGGTCGACCATAGCCGCCACCTGGGCGTCGTCGCTCACGTCGCAGGAGACGCCGATTGCACGGTGGCCGGCGGCGACGAGCTCCTCCGCAGCCGCCTGCACCGACGCCTCATTGACGTCCGCCAGAACCACGGCCGCGCCCGCCTCGGCGAAGGCCCTCGCGGTGGCGAGCCCCATGCCAGCGGCGGCACCGGTGACGAGCGCGACCTTGCCGTTGAAGTTGAGATAATCGTTCATAGTGCTTTCCTCCCCTTTCCTCCGCGAGCGTTACGCCTTGAGCGAACCCATGTCGATGATGAAGCGGTACGCATGTCCCTGTTCATCACCCGCTCTATGGCCCTGTTGATCTCCTCAGGGCGGATGCGCGCGATATCCGCGCCGTTGTTCAGCGTGATGAGGGTACTTCTGCCAGTCATGATCATTACTTCCCTTCTCGGTATGTGATCGCCTGACCCGGAAATCACTTGCGCCGGGTGCAAGGCGACATGTTCCGGGTCGATTCCATGGCCCATCGCATCAGTAGGCGCAAAGCACCTTACGGGCGCAACAGCGCCTTGATCGCGCGGCGTTCGTCCATCGCGCGGTAGCCCTCGGCCACCTGATCCAGGGGCAGGGTCAGGTCGAACACCTTGCCGGGGTTGATCTTCCGGTTCCAGATCAGGTCGATCAGCTCGGGCAGGAAGCGGCGCACCGGGGTGGGGCCGCCGTGCGGCCGAAATGGTCGACGGCGGCCTGCACCGCAGCCTCGGCGTCGGCGGGGCTGGTGATGTTGAGCTTGACGACCAGGAGGTTCTCCGCCTGGCCGATGGCCTTGCTAACAGCGTCGGTGTTACGACCGGTCGCCACAACCGCGTTGCCAGCGGCGAGGGCAGCCTTGGCGATGTCCACACCCATGCCGCGCCCAGCGCCGGTAATAAACCAAACATTCTTACGACTCATAAGAATTAGATCTCCTCGACGAACCAGCATCCGAATCGCTTCTTGACGAGAAATCCAGATGTTTGTAAGGACTAGGATGAACTTCTCTTGTTCGTGCTCATTATAGACACTTTGGATCTCAAGGTGGTATAATGATTATCTAGAATCGTTGTACGATCCTGTACATCCTGGAGATCGATGATGCAGGGACAAGGGAAGAGGCTTCTATGGATTTGACGAACAGTGAGCAGTCAAAGCGCGAGGTGCAGCGGGCGCTGGCCAGCCGTGACGAGCTGGTTGAGCGACTGACGCGGGCCATCCGCGAGGATGGGACGGCCGAGCCACTGACAGGGCTGCGGCTGCGCCGCGCATCCGCGCCCACGGGGCTAGGACATGGCGTGTCGTTCCCGTCCTTCTGTGTGATCGCGCAGGGTAGCAAGGAGCTCTTGCTGGGCGATAGCCTCTACCGCTACACTCCCGCCCAGTACCTCATCTCCACGGCCGCACTGCCAATTGCAAGCCGGGTGACCGAGGCGTCGAAGGAGAAGCCCTATCTAGGCATCGTCCTCAAGCTTGACCCGACCATCGTCGGCTCGGTTCTGGTCGAGGCCGGCCATCGTGCGCCGCGGAGTCAGACCGCTGTGACAGCTATCGATGTGAGCCCGCTGGATGCAAGCCTGCTGGACGCGGTGGTGCGGCTGGTTCGGCTGCTGGACTCCCCGGCTGAAGTGCGCTTCCTCGCGCCGCTGGTTATGCGGGAGATCGTCTACCGGCTCATGCTGGGGGCGCAGGGCGGGAGGCTCCATCAGATCGCGGCCCTTGGTGGCGCCACCCACCGCATCGCCGAGGCGGTCGAGCGGCTGCGGAACGACTTCGACCAGCCGCTGCGCATCGAGGATCTCGCGCAGGAGCTAGGGATGAGCGTCTCGGGCTTCCATCACCACTTCCGAGCGCTCACGGCAATGAGTCCCTTGCAGTTCCAGAAGCAGCTGCGACTCCAGGAGGCGCGCCGGCTGATGCTCGGCGAGGGGCTCGATGCCACCAGTGCCGGCTACCGCGTGGGGTACGGCAATCCCTCGCACTTCACCCGCGAGTACAAGCGGCTCTTCGGTGCGCCGCCGATGCGCGACGTCGAACAGCTGCGGGAAGGCGCCAGGGAACGTGTGGTGGGTCAAGGAATGGTGTAGCAGCCGATACGTGGTTCGTCGTGACCTACATCCAACCCCTTCCGGCGCGTGCGAAGCAGGTTGGTTTTCACACATGCCGGAAGGGGTTGCAGGGTGCTGTTACGGGAATTGCTGGAACCAGCGCAGGCTGATCACCCCACCCGTAAGCAACAGCGCCGTTGCCAGCGCCCCAACCAGCGCCGTGATCTCCGTGCGCTCCTCCACCCAGCTCACCTGGCTGCTCAGATCACCGTAGATCTGTGCGAGCTGTCCGGCCTCGGCGGCGTAGAAGTACTGTCCCCCGGTCTGCCGCGCAATCGCCTGCAAGGTCGCCTCGTCCAACTCAGCGCGCTGCCCGCCGCCGAGCAGCGGCGACGCGCCGCGCTGCCCAATCCCGACCGTGTGAACCCTGATCTGCGCGCTGGCCGCTTGCGCCGCGGCTTCACTCGGTGCCATACCGGCTGAGGATTGGCCATCGGAGAGCAGCACCACCAATGCCGGCAGCCGCTGGCCCTGCGCGTCGGCCGGCTGCTGGGCCAGGTGATCGAGCGCCTGCGCCAGCCCATCGCCGATCGCCGTGGCACCCTCCGGCCGCAGCCCCTCGATCGCCCGCAGCACCGCCGCGTGATCGCGCGTCAGTGGCGCGTTGACCCTGGTCGACGTGTTAAAGCTCACGATACCCGCCGACACGTGCGGCGGCAGCGCGCTCACAAAGGTGCGGGCCGCTTGCTTCGCCGCTTCCATCCGGCTCGGCTGCAGGTCGTTTGCGGCCATGGAGCCAGAGACATCCATGACCAGCATCACCGCCGACTGCTCACGAGGCATGGCCAGCACGGCCACGGGACGTGCCAGGCTGATGAGCAGTGCGAGCAGGCCGAGCAGGTACAGCGCCGGCGGGATATGGCGGCGCACGCCCGGCCTCCGCCCAACCACCGCACTGAGCAGCGCGAGGTTGGTGAAGCGCACCGCATACGCGCGTCGCCGCCGCTGGGCGAGCAGGTAGCCCACCAGCAGGACGGGGATCAGCATCAGCCCCGCAAGGACATACGGCCATTCAAAGGTCATGAGTTTCCTCTCTAGCGTGGTACACTCGCCGCCCGACGCATTCGGCGCGTATGGAGAAAGCGGATCAGCGTCGGTAGGAGATCCGTGTCAGTGCTCAGCTCGAACTGGTCGACGCCGCTGCGCGCGAGCTCGGCGTGGAGCCGCTCGGCCTGCGCCGCCGCGGCCTGCCCATAGCGCTCGCGCAGTCTCCGATCGCTGGTGTTGACGATCAGCTGGTTGCCATCTTCCGGGTCTTCCAGGGTGATCAGCCCGACGTCGGGCAGCTCGCGCTCGCGCGGATCGTGCAGGCGCACCGCGGTTACTTCATGCCGCTGGGCCAGCCGGCGCAGCGGTGCCTGCCAGCCATCCGGCACCAGAAAGTCCGAGACGATCATGATCAGCGCGCGGCATCGGATCACCGCATCCGCCCGCGCCAGCGCTGCGGCCAGGTCGGTGGATCCACGTTCCGCCTGGCGGGGGTGCTGGCGGATGGTGGCGAGCAGCCCAAGTAGGTGTTTGCGCCCCACAGCCGGCGGGATAAAGCTGAGCGGCCGCGCGGCGAACAGCAACGCACCGACCCGGTTGCCATGTTGGCCAAGAACCTGGCCGGCCACCGCCGCGAACTCTACGAGGCGCTCGCGCTTCAAACAGCGCGCCGTCCCCCAATCGACCGATGCGCTGACGTCAAGCAGCAGCCAGACATCCAGCGCGCGCTCAACGCATGCCTGCCGCACGAAGGGCTGGTCGGTGCGCGCCGTAATGTTCCAGTCGATGTGCCGCACGTCGTCCCCTGGCTGATACGCGCGCACCTCGTCGAGCTCTATGCCTGGCCCGCGCATGAGCGAGCGCTCGTTCCCGCCCAGCAGGCTGGCCAGTGGACGGAGCACAGTCCAGTGGAGCCGGCGTAGGAGCACCGTCGCCGGTTCCAACTCCTGTGCACCGTCCACCGAGCGCTGTGAGTCGCGCGCTGCGGCGTTCGCGCCAGTTCGCAGTTCCTGGGTGTTGGTGTTCGGTTTACGCCACATGGTGGTCTCCCAGATCGATTCGCGGCGGTGGATAGCGCTCCAGCACTGCTGCGATGATCGTCTCAGGCGTGATACCTGCTGCAATCCCGTCATAGCTGAGCACCAGCCGGTGGCGCAGCACGTCGGGCAGCAGATCGGCCACGTCCTGTGGCAGTGCATACTGCCGGCCGCGGATGAATGCCAGCGCTCGTGCGCCGAGGATCAGGTTGATCGAGGCGCGCGGACTGCCGCCAAACTGGATGAACGGGGCTAGCGCCTCCAGCCCGTGCGAAGCTGGCGTGCGGGTCGCGGTGACGAGCATCGCCGCATAAGCGGTCACGCGCCGATCGACGTACACCTGCTCGACCTGCCGCTGGATGGTCAGGAGGTGATCGGGCGTCAGCAGGGTGCGCAGGCCAATTGCCGGGCCGGTGACCCGCTCCATGATCACGATCTCATCGTCATACGCTGGATAATCGACCAGCACCTTGAACAGGAAGCGGTCGAGTTGGGCCTAGGGCAGCCGGTAGGTGCCATCGGCCTCGATCGGGTTCTGGGTCGCGAGCACCAGGAACGGGTTGGGCACCGCGACGGTCTGCTTGCCAATCGTGACCTGGCGCTCCTGCATAACCTCAAGCAGCGCCGACTGCACTTTCGCCGGCGCACGGTTGATCTCGTCGGCCAGCAGCAGATTGGCGAACACCGGTCCCGGCTCGGTAAAGAACTCGCCGGTCCGGCCGTTGTAGATCCGCGTGCCGGTGAGGTCGGCCGGCTTCGAGCAGCACGTGGCCGCGCGCTAGCAGCGCGATCAGCAGCCGCTCGAGCAGGTGGTCCTGCCCGACGATCAGGTGCTTGATCTCGAACAGCACATGTTCCATCACCGCCGAGGCGGGGAGTGTGGGGTCGAGCGTTTCGGCGGGCGCTTCGTTCAGAATCAGGGACATGGCGCTACCTTTCTCTTTCTCTCTGGTTGCGGATGGATTGCGGGTCTGTGCTACGGCAGCAATTGTTTGGCGGTATTGATCGGCACAGCGAAGCCAATGCCGACCGACCCCGGCACCGGGCTGGCGATTATCGAGGTAATCCCGATCACCTCGCCACGGGCATTGAATAGCGGGCCGCCAGAATTGCCTGGATTGATCGCCGCGTCCGTCTGGATCAGCCCCTGCTCGGTGTCTGGCCGCCAGTCGCGCTTGACCGCGCTGACGATCCCCTGGGTCACCGTCTGCTCAAGCCCAAACGGATTGCCGATCGCGATCACGTCGTCACCCACCTGCACCTGGTCGGAGTCGCCCAAGGGCGCAACGGCACTGCTCGGAAGCTGCTCGACGCGCAGTAGCGCGAGGTCGTTGGCGGGGTCGGTGCGGAGTACCGCTGCGGTACGGGTCGTGCCGTCGCGAAAGCGCACCGCGATGCGGCTGGCCTGAGCGACAACGTGGTTGTTCGTGATGATGAGGCCGCTGGGGTCGACCACCACGCCGGAGCCGGAGCCGCGGCCACCCTGGCCGCTCACACCGAGCTCGACCACCGCAGGTCCGACGCGGCGATACACGTCGCCGACACTCGTTACTGCGGATGCGGCCGGCAGGGCGATCGGCAACGGTGTTGGTGGCGAGACAGCGAGCGGAGCCAGCCACCTGGCCCCGGCGATAACTCCGAGGGTGCTGCCGCCAAGCGCGCCGGCAATCAGCGCGAGCATCAGCAGCGCAGTGGCGGCGAGACGGCGTGATCGCATCGGGGGAGATCGCGGCGCGCTCGGCGCCGGTGGATCAAACTGATAGGGAAACATTCGCTCTCCTTCACGTTCTTGCAGCGACGGTCTTGGGTCGTGGCAGAATAGCAGTGAAAGATGAGAGGAGGGCATGAGCGGGGAGAGAGCACGATGAGAAGCGCATTAGGGGAGGATGAAAACAGCGATTAGCGTGCCGCGCGACCGCAATGGGACGTTTCACTCGCCGCTGCTGGAGCCGTACCAGACCAGCACCAACGAACTGGAGGACAAGATCATCGGCCTGTAGGCCAAGGGCATGTCGGCACGCGACATCCAAGCCACGCTCAAGGAGCTGTACGGCGTCGAGGTGTCGGCCAGCACTATCAGCACAGTCACCGACAAGGTCTGGGGCTGGTGGAGGCCTGGCAGAACCGGCCGCGGGCTGCGGTCTATCCCATCGTGTATCGCCCAGAGGGCACCCGATGCGATCCATCTCAAGCTGAGGCGTGAGGGGAAGGTCATGAACACGGCCGTCTACATCGTGCTGGGCATCGACCTGGAGGGCCAACGGGACGTGCTCGGCCATTGGGTCGGTGACGGGGCCGAAGGCGCCAACTTCTGGCTGAGCGTGGTCACCGATCTCCAGACGCGGGGCGTCCAGGATATCTTTCTGGCCTGTGTGGATGGCTTGACCGGGTTCAAGGCGGCGATCCACACGATCTTTCCCCAAACCCAGATCCAGCGCTGCATCATCCATCAGGTGCGGCACAGCCTGACCTACGTGACATGGAAGAACCGTAAGGCGTTCGCCCGTGACCTGCGCGCGATCTATCAACCACCCACGCGGGAAGCCGCCGAAACCGAACTTCTCGGGCTCTCGGAGAAGTGGGGCCAGACATACGCCGTGGCCGTTCGCTCATGGGAGACCAACTGGGATGATCTGGTGACCATGTTCGATTACCCACCGACATCCGCCGCTTGATCTACACGACGAATACGATTGAGGGCTACAACCGGCAGTTGCGTAAGGTGACCAAGACCAAGGGCGCCTTCCCGACCGCCGAGGCGGCGCCCAAGCTGCTCTTCCTGGTCACGCGCGACCTCACGCGCAAGTGGACGATGCCACCCAAAGACTGGGCCTGTATTCTCAACCAACTCGCCATTCGGTTCGAGGGCCTCTTCCTGGCCTAACAGGAAGGGACGCCGTTTACACAGCCTGCTTGACAAACTCCGCAGCGCTTCGTTCAACGCACATTACCGTTCGTGAGAGTGCTTTCAGGTGATTACAAAGGGCAGAAGCTCTTGGTTCTTCTGCTGCCGAGGCCAAGCGCTCCTGCCTTTTTGCGTCCTCTCTGGTCTCGCGTTTTGTAATGTGCGTTACACGAGGTCAGTCGTACATTGGCTTACCGAGCAACATCTGTTGCCGTCACACCGTGTTCCCGCAACTTGGCGATATCCTTGGTTGGCGCAGATCCAAAGTAGCGACTGTATTCTCGACTAAACTGCGACGCGCTCAGATACCCCACCTGTTGACTCGCACTCCCAGCGTCCATCATCGTCGATACCATCAGTCGCCGCGCCTCTTGAAGTCGCAACACCTTTTGGTATTGCAAGGGGCTCATCGACGTGACGGCTTTGAAGTGCTGGTGAAATGAGGAAACACTCATGTGTACCAGCTTCGCCAGCGCCTCAATGTTCATCGGCTCCGAAAAATTGGCGCGCAGCCAATCGACTGCTTTTGCGATTTTGTGGACGCTGGATTCGGCAAGGCTGACTTGAGCGAGCCGGCTACCGATCGGGCTGCGGAGCAGACGGATCAGAATCTCATCGATCACCAGTGGAGCGATCAGTTCAGCATCCCCGGGCTGCGCCATCAGCTCGACCAATCGTACTGTGGCATTCACGATGCTTGCGCTGGACGGACCGACGTATATGGCGCGCTTCTCTTGCGCTTGTGGCAGGCCGTGTGGGTAGACCCTCAAGACCAGCTCGGCAATCTTGGCGGGGTCGAGATCCAGCCTGAAGCAAAGGAACGGCTCGGCATGGCTGGCTTGCGTGACCTGGGCAGCCACTGGCAGGTCAACCGAGACAACGAGCATGCGCGAGGCGTCGTACGCATAGACATCCTGCCCAAGCAGCATACGCTTCGCTCCTTGCGCGACGATGCACACGCTGGGGTGGTAGATGGTATGCACCAACTTCGCGTCCGTTCGTGACATACGAAGGGCATGGAGGCCAGGGATACGCAGCGCAAAGCGACCGTCGTACGGGGTATGCGCGCGAAGCAGA
>WNFV01014596.1_pt1 | contig 19904 bp, 18 predicted proteins | sample 5400101 | NCBI WGS metagenome assembly WNFV01 (sample SAMN13153361, study PRJNA577476) | soil metagenome | isolation source: 115 cm soil or saprolite under grassland replicate 1 | place: USA:California | collected 2016-06-15 | reverse complement strand
CGAGCTTCTGCTTGCCCGTGTAGAACGGGTGGCAGTTCGAGCAGATCTCCACGCGTAGCTCGTCCGAGGTGGAACGCGTCTGGAACGTGTTCCCGCACGAGCAGTGCACGGTGGCCAGCTTGTACTCGGGGTGGATGCCCTGCTTCATCGTCGGTTTCCTTTCGTGACGCGGACGGTCCCGCCGTGCGGGCCGCCGTCCGGAACCCCCATGGTATCGAACGCCGGGGTATTCCCCAGCCGGCCCCAGGTGGCGCCTGGAAGATGCGGTTCTCCCGATGCGGGCGGGCGGCCGATAGGTCATGATCGAGCGCGACCCGAGGGGAAGGAGAACCAATGTCCGTGGAAGAGCTCGAGCGCATCAACGACGAGGGTCTCGCGGCATGGGACGCAGGGGACGCCGAGGCGTTCGTGGGCCTGTTCGCCAACGACTTCGTCTGGATCGACTGGACCCAGCCAGCCCCCCGACACGAAGGTGCCGTTCACCTTGATGCCGCCGGAAAGGTCCCTCGAGATCGACACCGACTTGTTCGAGAGGAAACCCGAGCAGGCGATGGTGGCCGGTTCGGCCCGGCCGTGCTTCAGGAGTAGGACAGGCCGAAGTCCTCCATCAGGCCCTCCACGTAGCGGTGGAAGGCCAGGTGGTCGGAGCGGAACTCGCGCTCCTCGCCGTCCTTCGTGGCGGTGATCACGTCGAAGGACGTGGTGCCCTCCCGCTCCTCCCGGAGCTTCGAGGGCACCCAGCCGTCGTCGATGGCCTGCCTGAGCTCGGCCATGACGGGGTCATCGCCCCAACCTGCCATCTATTCCTCCCTCGTCAGCCCGAGGGGGCCTTGGCGATCTCCTTGAGGAACTGCTCGTTCGACTTGGTCGCGCGGACCTTGTCGATGAGCAGCTCCAGAGCCGCCGCCGACTCGAGCGCGTGGAGCACCCGGCGGAGGCGCCACACCAGGGCGAGCTCCTCGGTGGTCATGAGCAGCTCCTCCTTGCGCGTGCCGGAGGCCTCGACGTTGATGGCCGGGAAGATGCGCTTCTCCGACAGCTGCCGGTCCAGGCGGATCTCCCAGTTCCCGGTGCCCTTGAACTCCTCGAAGATCCCGTCGTCCATCCGCGAGCCGGTCTCGACCAGCGCGCTGGCGATGATCGTGACCGAGCCGCCCTCCTCGAGGTTCCGGGCCGCGCCGAAGAACCGGCGCGGCGGGTACAGCGCGGTGGAGTCGATGCCGCCCGACAGGATCTTGCCCGACGCGGGCGCGGCCAGGTTGTAGGCCCGGGCCAGCCGGGTGATCGAGTCGAGGATGATCGCCACGTCCTTGCCCATCTCGGCCAGGCGCTTGGCCCGCTCCAGGACCAGCTCCGTGACCTGGATGTGCTGGTCCGGTGGCTTGTCGAACGTCGAGTACACGACCTCCGCCGCCGCCACCGTTCGCTGCCAGTCCGTGACCTCCTCCGGCCGCTCGTCCACCAGCAGGATGATCATGTGCAGGTCGGGGTCGGAGTTGATGAAGCCGTTCGCGATCTGCTTCAGCACCGTGGTCTTCCCGGCCTTCGGCGGCGAGACCACCATGCCCCGCTGGCCCTTCCCGATCGGCGCGACCAGGTCGATGATCCGCTCGGACACGGCGCCGGCGCCGTTCTCGAGCCGGATGCGCTCGTCGGGGAACAGCGGCGTCAGCTTGTCGAACGTGCGCCGCTCCTTGGCCGCCTCGGGATCCATCCCGTTCACCGAGTCGATCCGGAGCAGCGCGTAGTACTTCTCGCTGTCCTTGGGCTGGCGGATGGCGCCCTCCACCGTGTCGCCCTTGCGCAGGGCGAACCGCCGGACCTGCGAGAGCGAGACGTACACGTCCTCCTGGCCCGGCAGGTACCCCGAGGTCCGGAGGAATCCGTACCCGTCCGGGAGCACGTCGAGCAGTCCGGTGCGCACCGGCGCCTCGGCCAGCTCCTGTTCGCGCTCCTGCATCTCCCGGACGCGCCGCTCCTCGCGCATCCGGCGCCGCTCCTCGCGGGAGGGCCGGCGGTTGCGGGGGCCGCCGTCGCCGCCCTGGCCGCCCGGGCCCTGGCCGCCCTGGCTCTGTCCGCCCTGGCGCTGCCCGCCGTCGCGACCCTCCGGACGGCGATCTCCGCCCTGACGGTCGCCGCCCTGGCGTTCGCCGCCCTGGCGCTGGCGGGCCCCGGCCTCGCCGCGGGGACCGCGGTCGCCCCGGCTGTCCGGCCCGCGGTCGCCGACGTCGGTCCGCCGGCCCTCGCCCCCGGACGGACGGTCGCGGGTCGCGGTCCCGCTCGACGCCTGACCGCCCTCGGCCGCGTCGCCGTCGTCATCTTCTTCGTCGTCGTCCTCGTCCTCGTCCGCTTCCGACTCGGCCACCGCGGCTTCGGCCGCACCGGCCCCGGCCCGGCCGTTGCCGGATGCCGGAGATTCGGACTCGATCCCGGGACCTCCCGGTTCGTCGGCCAGGACCTCGCCGGCGGCGGGCTCGCCGTCGGCGGTCCGGCCGGCCGGCACATCGCCGGCCTCGCTGGCGGAACGCGCTCTGCCGCCGTTTCCTGATTGTTCGACGATCGCGTCGATCAGCTCGGCCTTGCGCATGTTCCGCCGGACACTCATCCCGAGGGTCTCCGCGATCGCCTGGAGCTCCGCGACCTGCTTACCCTCGAGGACGGACTTCTCCAGCGTGTGGGAGTCCAACTCAGGCTCCTTCCTTCGTTCCGTCCGAGCCGCTCGTTCGCAGCTCGTTGTGCAACTTCTTCCAATCCGCGTCGAACTGGGCCAGGCCCTTGTCCGTCAGCGGGTGCTTCACCAGCTTGGTGAACACGTCGAACGGCATCGTGGCAATGTCCGCGCCCGCCAGCGCGGCGTCCACGATGTGCATGGGGTGGCGGAGCGAGGCCGCCAGGACCTCGGTCTCGTACCCCTGGACCTCGTAGATCTCGCAGATCTGCCGGAGCGCGTGCATCCCGTCGGCGGCGGCGTCGTCGATCCGGCCCAGGAACGGCGACACGATGTACGCCCCGATCTCCGCGGCCAGGATGGCCTGGGCCGGGGAGAACACCAGCGTCACGTTGACGCGGATCCCCTCGTCGGTGAGGCGCTTGCCGGCCTCGAGCCCCGCCGGGGTCATGGGCACCTTGACCACGGCGTTGTCGCCCATGGCGGCCAGCACCAGGCCCTGGTCGTACATGGGCCCGGCCTCGGGCTCGGTGGTCTCCAGGGAGACGTCGCCCTGGACCTCCGACAGGATCTCCTTCCAGACCTGGTCGGGATCCCCGTGCTCCTTGCCCACCAGCGTGGGGTTGGTGGTCACGCCCCGCAGGACGCCCCACCGGTTGATCTCGCGGATCTCCTCGATGCTCGCGGTGTCGAGAAACAGCCTCATCTCGCCCTCCCCTCGATCATGGCCACGGTGGCCGGCTCGGCCCCCGGGGACCCGGGAGGCCCGGCCGCCGCAGCGGCGTCGCCGGAGGCGGTCCCGACACGCTCGGTGGCGCGCTCCACGATCAGGTCCACCACCGCGGCGATGGTCTGGTCGAGGAAGTAGTTCGGGATCACCGGCACGCCGTGAGCCAGGGCCTGGCTCCGGATGAATTTCTGGACTCTTCTGATGTTCGTCATTCCCTTCGAATAGCGGTCGGACTGGCGGCTCGGGTAGTCGGCGGAGCGGGCCGAGAAATGGACCCGGTGGACGTCCTCGTCATCCACCGTGATCACCACGGGAACGCCCAGGAGCCGGTCCTGCCACCGGTCCAGGTCCACGAACCCCGGCACCACGTGGGCTCCCTCGATGATGATGCTGGTGCCCTCCACCGCTGCCCGGGCCAGGAACGCGTTCAGCCCCACCACCACGGCCTCGGTCTGCTCGCGGAACCCCGCGATGACCCGGTCCATCCCCGCCAGGGGCGACTCCCGCAGCGCCGTGCCGGCGTCGAACGACGAGGTGTGGAGGGTGGGCATGAGCTCATTCGAGAACATGGCCCGCATGACCTCGCGGATGGCGTCGGTGGCCACCACCCGGACGATCCCCAGGCGCGCCGCGAGCTGGGTGGCGATGGTCGACTTGCCCACTCCCGTGGCGCCGCCGATGAGGATCACCAGCGGGATGTCCAGGCGCTCCACCTGCTGCCACCGGACGTAGTTCTTGGCGTACCGGTCGCCCGCCAGCTCCTCCAGCACCTGCACGGTCACGTCGGACAGCTCCTGGGAGGTCACCGTGGGACTCCGGCGGTCCAGCAGGACCTGTTCGATCCGCTCGGCCACCTGGTAGGCGCGGTACGCGGACAGGCCGCTCGCCATCACCCTCGAGGCCATGAGGCCCTTCGAGTAGGGGAGGCCGGGGTCGCGGTCGGAGATGATCACCGACGATGGCTTTCGGGTTCTGGTCATCTGCTCATCCGGATTCGCGGGTCGTTCGGGCACGTGCGGGGCCGATCATCGTGTCATCGCTGCCGGTGGCGCTCCACCGCCAGGTCCAGCGTGGTCCGCAGCAGGTCGGGAAGGGGGCCGTCTCCACCGGTGGTCACCGGTCGGTTGTCGGCGAACACGACTCGCGCGCCGCGGGCCAGGGCCCGCTCGCACGCCACGTCCACCGCGGCCGCCTTCAGCTCCGTCACCAGGATCTCGTAGTCCCGTGCTCCGTCCATGTCCTCCGCCAGCCCTCTGCGGTCGGCGAGGCGGCTGCTGTGCCCCACCACCCGGCAGCCGAAGGTTCGCTCGAGGTGTTCCACCTGCCTCGCTGCGACCTCCGGTGGTGCGGTGGTGGTGAGGTATACGCCCGTATCCCGAACATCTCCGAGCGGCGCCGGTTGGAAGTCCGTGACGACGAACCGTGCATCCTCGCGGAGCCGCCGGACGTGGGATTCGAGAGCGAAGAGGTTCTCCGGCTCGTGTGAGCCGTCACTCATTGTAATGACGACGAGGTCGGATAGCAATATCCGGAAGGGGCCGAGATATCCGCCCAGGTACTCATGTGGAACGCTCGCGGGGGCCACGAGTATTCCCGCGTCCCACGGGACCGGCGGCACGCTCGAGCCGCTCCCCTCCAGGATGACCAGCCCGGCGCCCAGGTCGCGCACCGCCACCTCCGCGGCCTCCCGGACGTTCGTGGCGAACGGCATGCCGGCGAGCCCCCCGCCCACCCGGCGGGCCCCCACGGTGGGCACCCCGGTGAACAGGGCGTCCTCCAGGTAGTCCGACGCGGCGTGCTGCCCCATGCGGACCAGCTCCAGCAGCGAGTCCACGGTCACCGTTCCCGCCTCCGCCACCTGGGGCTCGGGAGGACCGCCCCGGCCCATCGCCACCACCACGGGATTCATGCCGGCCGCGGCGGCGACCCGGGCCGTCTCGCCGGCGATCGCGGTCTTGCCGGTTCGCTTCCCGGTCCCGATCACGGCCACCGTGGGGACGGGGAGCGGCGCCGCCCAGATCGGCGGATCCAGCCGGAAGTCGCTCCCCAGATAGGGCAATCCCCGGGCCAGCGTGACCGCGGCGAGCTCCATGCGCTCCCGGTATCCCAGGACGGGCTCGTCCGAGAGGTCCAGCACGGCGTCCGGGCGGAGCTCGTCGATGGCGGCGCCGAGTGCCTCCCGGCGCCCGCCGTCCGGCACGACCGTGGGGATGCCGAGGTCAGGGAGGCCGGTCGCGGCGATCTTCTCGGTCCCGCCCACGAACAGCGCGGCGACGGGCTCGTGGCCCATGCTCCGGGCCGCGAGGATGCCCCATCGCGTGACCGGAGGGTAGTGCTCGCCGTCCACCAGCACCAGGACCTTCACGTCAGCACCCCATCAGTCAGAAGGAACGGACCCCTTGTCGTGCCGTATCGCCGGGGGGGACGTCCCGCCCGCTCGGCGTCGAACCTCTTCGCTCGGGCTAGCTCCGGGAGTCCTGCTGGGAGCCGACCCGCTCCGCCACCAGGACCTCGAGCTCCCGGTAGTACTGCACTCCGGTCGAGAGCGAGAAGTGAGCGATGGTGGTCTGGCCGCCGAACGGGAACCGGCGCGAGATCCTCACCTCGTCGCCCGTGAACTCCAGCACGTTGTAGCACGGCTTCGTGTATCCGCGCAGCCGGAGCGAGGCGACCGTGCCGGCGTTCGCGATGTACATGTTCTCCAGGCGCCACACGTAGGGGACGTGCTTGTGCCCCGAGAGCACCACGTTCACCCCGCAGGTGATGAGCAGCTCCAGGAGGTCGCCGGCATCGTTCACCACGCTGCGCTCCCGCCCCGTCCCCGGGACCGGCATCAGGTGGTGGTGCAGGACGAACACCTTGAGCTCGGCCGGGACGTTGAACCCCTCCCGGATCCAGTCGTAGCGCTCCCGGCCGATCTGGCCCTCGTTGAGGTCGGGCTCACTGGAGTCCACGGCCACGACCCGCACGCCGCCGATGTCGCGGATCCAGTGCCGGGGCCCGATGAGCTCCTCGAAGTGGAGGTACCCGACGTTGCGGGAGTCGTGGTTGCCGGGCACGACGTAGATCGGCGGCCTGACCCGCGAGAAGTACGCGGCACAGTTCTTGTACTCCTGCCGGTAGCCCTCGTTCGTGAGGTCGCCGCTGCAGATCACCGCGTCGGGCTCCAGCTCGTTCAGCTCGACGATGACGCGGTTCATCAGGTTCGGCACGAAGAAGGGCGAGCCGACGTGGGGGTCCGAGATGTGGGCGATGGTGACCACGTCAACGTCGAGTCTACCGCGGCGACCTGCAGCAATGCGTGAACTGGCGTCGGCCGGGCCACGAACGGTCATGGCCGGCGGCCTGGGCGGTCAGCGGGCCAGGAGGAGCCCGCCCACCCCGGCGGCGAGCACCACCAGGGGTTCTGTGATCCTGAACCGGGCCACGGCCACCAGTGCCAGCAGCGCGATCGCCGCCGCCGCGACCACGAGCTCGTGGTGCCCCCACACCGCGATCCGCGGCCCCAGGAGGTCCACGTCGAGGAGCGCCCCCTTCGTGAGGACGATCGTGGCGCCGCCGATGGCCCCGGCCGCCGCCGCCGTGGCGCCCTTGACGAACCCCTGGAGGCGGGGGTTGTCGCGGTGACGGACGAACCACCGCCCGGGCACCACCACCCCCAGGTAGATCGGCAGGAAGATGGCCGCGGTGGCGATCCCGGCCCCGGCCATGCCGCCCACCAGGTACCCGATGAAGGTCGCGGTGATGACCACCGGACCCGGGGTGATGAGCCCGATGGCCACGGCGTCGAGGAACTGCCGCTCGGTGAGCCAGTGGTGCTGCGCCACCACCCCCTCGTGGAGGAACGGCACCACGGCCAGGCCGCTGCCGAAGATGAACGCGCCCGCGTACAAAAAGAACAGGGCCAGCGCGACGAACGTCCCGGCGGCGGCCCCGCCCGTGAGCCCGCCCGTGCCCAGCGCGAGGAGGCCGCCGCGCAGGCGGGCCAGGAGCGGCGCGCCGCGTCCGTGGCCGAGCCAGGCCAGCGGGGCGAGGGCCGTGGCCGCCCGGCGGGGCCGGCGTAGGCGGGGCGGGGCGTCCCACAGCATGATCAGGAGCCCGGCGCCGAGGAACAGCCAGGCGATCTCGGCGCCCGTGATCGCGGTGACCCCCAGCGTGATCGCCGAGATGGCCCACAGCCGCCAGTCCCGGCGGTTCGTCAGCCGGGCCAGCTTCACGGCGGCGACCGCGATGATCCCCATCACCCCCGGCGCCACCCCCAGGAACAGCGACCGAACCCACGACAGCCCGGCGGAGTGGACGTACAGCGCCGCGACACCGAGCACCACCAGAAACGACGGCAGCACGAATGCTCCCGCGGTGGCCAGCGCGCCCAGGGCCCCCGCCCGCAGGTAGCCCACCCACATCACGACCTGCGCAGCGAGCGGCCCCGGCATGGTCTGCCCCAGCGCCACCCCGTTCAGGAACTCCCGCTCGTCGAGCCAACCCCTGCGCTCCACCAGGTCCCGCTGCATATACCCGACGGTGGCGATCGGCCCGCCGAACCCCCACGTCCCCAGCCCCAGGAAGTACCGGAGGATCCGCCGGAACCCCACGGCGTCCTCGGTGGGCGCAGCATCCCGGTCGCTCACGTGAACACACTGGCACAGGCCGCGGGTGCGGTTTGGGGCGTTCGCGGGCGTGGGAGCATACGAGGGCCGGTGGATGTCCTCGACGTCGTGCTCATCCTGCTCATCGCCCTGGCCGCGTTCAGCGGCTACCGGCGTGGCGCCGTGCTCCAGGTGCTGACCTTCGGAGGGATGCTGCTGGGGCTCTTGGTGGGGGCCATCGTGGCCCCGCAACTGGCGACGCTGTTCACCGATCCGACGACCCAGGCCGTGGTGGCGCTGGTGGGGTTCCTGGCGTTCGCCGCGATCGGCGACGTGCTGGGATGGATGGTGGGCGCGAAGGTGTGGGTGGCCGCGCGGCGGTCCCGGATGGCTTCGGTGGATGCGGCCGGCGGTTCCGTGTTCGCGGTGGTCGCGCTGCTCCTCGCGGTGTGGTTCGTCGGGCTGAACCTGACCAGCGGGCCGTGGCCGCCGCTCTCACGGGAGATCCGCCGCTCGGCCATCATCCCAGGTCCGCCGGTTCCTCAACGACTTCGGCTTCCCCGAGGTGTTCGCCGGCCTCCCGCCGGCTCCCGGCGGTCCGGTGAAGGGCCCCACGAACGCCCAGGCCAACCGGGCATTCCGGGATGCGGCGGACTCGACCCTGAAGGTGGTGGGCCAGGCCTGCGGCCGGATCCAGGAGGGGTCGGGCTTCGTGGTGGCGCCCGGCTACGTGATCACGAACGCGCACGTGGTCGCGGGGGTGCGGTCGCCGCAGGTGCAGGTCCAGAACGGCGGCTCCCGACCGGCCGTCCCGGTCCTGTTCGACTCCCGGCTCGACGTGGCCATCCTCCACATCTCGAGCACGCCACCCCCGCTCCCGCTGGTCGATCAGGAGATCGGCCGCGGCGCCCGCGGAGCGGTGGTGGGCTATCCGGGCGGCGGGGCCCTGGCCGGGGTGGCCGCCGCGAACCGCCGAGTCCTCCACGCCGTGGGCCGCGACATCTACGGCAACGGCTCGGTCGTCCGCGACATCTACGAGCTCCAGGCCGTGGTCCGCCCCGGCAACTCCGGCGGCCCCTTCATCCTGGTGAACGGCCGGGTCGCGGGCCTGGTCTTCGCCGCCTCCACCACCGACCGCGGCATCGGCTACGCGATCACCACGACCGAGATCTCCGACGACGTCCGCGAGGGCACGCGAAGCACCGCCGAGGTCGGCACGGGAGGCTGCACGCGATAGCGGCGCGTGGCAGGACGGAGATCAGGCCACCGCGAGTTGCCGATCGGGCCCGTCCCGGGGTGGCGGCGCCGGCCCCGCCCGGAACCTCCGCCCGTCGGGCCGGTACCACCGGACGTCCCCATCCGCCCGGCGGGTCAGGCTCCATCCGAAGTCGTGGACCAGGTCGTGGTGCCACCTGCACACGAGGACCAGGTTCCCGAGCTCGGTACGGCCTCCGACGCCCCACCACGCGATGTGGTGGGCGATCGAGTACCGCTTCGACCCGCACCCGGGAACCGGCACCCCACGTCGCGGTACCTGAGCTGACGCATCATGGCGGGGGTGGGGTCGTGGGCCATGGTGGTCATCCGCACGGCGCTCCCCCCTTCGTCCTCCAGCACGGCCTGGACCCGGGCGTGGCACAGCAGGCGGTCCACGGTCTCGGGCCCGGCGATCCCTCCGTCCTCGATCCTCGATCCCTCGCCCCTGGCCACGGGATCGGCCCGGACGTGGATCACGACCGTGGCCCGCTCGGAGTCCGTCTCCTCCGCCAGGCGGTCCGAGGCCAGAGCGAGCAGGCCGTTCCCCCTACTCTCATCCACCGTCTCCGGGCAGGTGATGGCGGGGTCGTCTTCGGGGAGCTCCGGGAGGTCGGCCCTCGCCAGGTCGATGGCCCGGGCCAGCACCGCGCCCTCGGCCGCGGGGTAGTCGGCGGAGAGAGCGAAGCGCCTCCCCTCGTCGTGGTACCGCCACCTCACCGACCGCTCCCGGACGATGTCGGCGGCGTCCCCCTTGGAGCGCTTCGCCCGGAGATCACCCTCCTCCCGGATCCTTCCCCCAGGGACGTTCTGGGCCCAGTCCACCAGGGCGCGCTCCTCCCCGGGCGTGGTGAACCGGGCGAGCTCCATGACCTTGTCCACCCCCAGCCGGCCCGAGGACAGGGCCTCCGCGAGGTGGGGCAGCGACTCCAGCGCGTGGGCGGCGGTGATCAGCCGTTCGGCCTTCCATCGGGAGAACCCGTAGCGGATCCCGAGGTAGTGGGCCATGTCCTTGGCCCCGGAGCATTCGGCGCCGCAGGCCTCGTCCCCGCATTCCTTCCACGCCTCGGAGTCATCCACCGCGGCGATGTGGCGGAGCATCCGGCGCTCGGCGTGACAGGCCCGGACGTGCCAGGCGTCCATTCCCTCGATGAGCTTGCGGGTGTTGCGGGCATTCCCCATCGATCCACCAACCTTCGTCCGGCCCGGGGGAGGAGGCCAACACCATGATAGCGAACATGTGTTCGATTGTCAAGTCGCCCGACTACCTTCGAGCGAGCTCGCTCCCCGGACTCGCGGCGCGACTTCACGGGAGCGACGGCAGCCGGCGCCGGAACCCCAACGGAACGGCAACGGCGGCGGCCGGCGAGCACGCAGGCCCGCTGGTCGCCGCCGCCCTCCCCTGGCCGCTTACGGGCAGTGCGTGAACACGTCTCCCGGGTCGCCCGTGCAGCTGTCGAGGCCCTTGCCGCCATCGCCGGTGTCGTTCCCGTTCACGCCGTCCACGGTGTCCAGGTGGTCGTCGCCATGACCGCCGTCGAGGTCGTCGACGCCCGAGCCACCGATGAGATCGTCGGCGCCGCTCATCCCGATGACGTGGTCATCGCCGGATCCACCGTTCAGCGTGTCGTCGCCGGAACCTCCCTCGATGATGTCCCTCCCGCCAATCCCGGTGACGGTGTCGTTGCCGGCCCCCGAGCAGATGTGGTCGGGTCCGGGGGTCCCGATGATGGTGTCGTTCCCCGGCGTCCCGTAGCCGCTCTGGCAGGTGATCGGGGCCTCGACTCCGAACAGCGCCACCAGCGGATCGTGGTCCGAGACCTGCGGGGCGAACTCGGCGTTGACGTGGATCGCGTCGTACAGATCCAGCTGGGACGCGAGGTGCGGCGAGGCCAGCAGGTGGTCCAGCTCCTGGGTGTTGCCCTGGAACACGTAGCTGTACCGCTCGGCCTCGGGCAGCGTCAGCACCAGATCCTGCAGCACCCCCCCGCTCGTGAGCGCCGACAGCGGGTTCGACCAGGTGAAGTCGTTCAGGTCGCCCAGCACGATCACGTTCGCGTTCGGGTCCAGACTGAGGATCGACTGCGTGAAGTCGTGCACCAGCGTGGCCTGGTTGATCCGCTGGGCCTCCGACGACAGCACGGGCGGCTGGAAGTGCCCCCACAGCGCCTGGTCGCCGCCCTTGGAGTTGAAGTGGTTGGCGATCACGAACAGCTTCGTGCCGCCGTACATGAACTCGCCGGCCAGCGGCTTGCGGCTGCTGTTCCAGGCCGAGTCCGTCGGGGCGATCCGGCCCGGGCTGTACAGCAGCTGCGGACCGCCCGGCGCGGCCACCACCGCGTCGGCGGCGGTGGAGGTGCCGCCCGGGCGATCGACGAACGACACACCGCGGTCGGTCCGGAACAGGAACGCCACGCGGATGTTCCCCCCCGGCTCGCCGCCGTCCTGGTCGTCGACCGGGTTGATCTGGCGGAAATCGTACGTCGGGCCGCCGGCGGCCTGGATCGCGGCGATCAGCATGTTGATCGTCGTGCTGGCGTCCACCACGGAGTCGTTGGTGGCCCCGTTGTTGTCCTGGAGCTCCTCCAGCGCCACGATGTCGGGCGACAGCATGTTGTTGACGAGCTCGTTGGCGAGCTCGCTGAACTTCTGTGCCCCGTCATTCGGGTCCAGGTTCTCGACGTTGAAGCTCCCCACCGAGAGCTGACCCGACCCCGGAGCCGAGGTGACCTCCTGGGTCAGGGCATTCGACTGCAGCGCGGGGATCGACGTGATCTCCAGCTTGAAGTTGTTGAAGTTGTAGTCGATGACCCCGACCGTGGCCCCGGGATACGAGTCGCCGACGTCCACAGTGGTGGCGAGCGTCGGGCCCCCGACGATGACGTCGTTGAGGATGATGCGCTCGGAGTTGTTGTCGGTCTGCCGGAGCAGGATCCCGCCGCGAGCGGTGAGGATCGTCGCCCCCGCCCCGTTGTCACCGACCACCGGGACCTCCCGGTTGGAGCCGAAGTCGCTGGTCGGGCCCACCACGTGGGCGTCGTTCAGCTGGACGCGCATGTCCTCCAGGCTCTCCCAGAAGTCGATGCCGTCCGAGGCGGGGTCGAACGTCCCGCTGGTCTCCACGTCGCCCGTCGCGTCGTCCTCGATGAGGCCGTTCGGCGGGACGCGGCCGCCGGCACCGACCACCGTCGGGGCGGACAGCGCGTTGCCCGAGGAGTTGACGACGACGGTCCGTCCCGGGTTCGAGATCTCGGTGATGGTCAGGCTGGCACTGCTCGCGCCGCCCGCCCGGAACTCGGTGGGCGTCCCGCTGACGCTCACGTCGTCTCCCACCGAGACCGCAGGGGCCAACGAGGTGAACACGAACACGGCCTCGGACGTGGCGTCGTCCGCGTCGTAGTTCGCCGCCGTGTCCTGGTAGTAGAAGCCGTTCGAGCGCTTGGCCGTCACGATGCCCGGGACGCCGGTGAGCAGGCGGCCGGCCAGGGGCCCGAGATGGGCAGCGCCCTGGATGTCGTGGATGCGCGTGGGGGTCCCGAACGCGAAGACGTAGTTCGCCGCCATGTTGTCCGGCGGGTCGTTCGCGTCCTGGTCGGTGATCTGGTTCGCGACCACGGTGACCGTCACGGTCTCGAGGTTCACGAAGTCGGATCCGGGATCGAGCGTGAACGTCGTCGGCCCGCCCGTGACGTTGACGGCGTTCGCGCCGCTCACGTTGCCCGAGACCGTGAACGCCGAGGCCGTCACGTTCACGGGCTCGGAGAAGGTCACGTCGATGTTGCTGTTCACCGGGACCTGCCCGGCCCCGTTCGTGGGCGTGGTGCTGGTCACCGTCGGAGCGGTGTCCGACGAGATCGTCGTGAAGCTGAACGGGTAGTCGGCCGCCATGTTGTCCGGCGGGTCGGTGGCGTCCTGGTCGGTGACGTTCGCCGCGGCGATGTTGACGCTCACCAGCTCGGAGTTGACGAAGTCGCTGTCCGGGTCAAGCGTGAACGTGGTCGGCCCGCCCGTGACCGCGGCCGTGTGCGGACCGCTCGTGGCGCCCGAGATCGTGAACCAGGATCCTGCCACGTTCACGGGCTCGGAGAACGTCACAGTGATGTTCGAGGTGATCGCCACGTTCGTGGCGCCGTTGGTCGGCACGGTTGACGAAACCGAGGGGGCTGCGTCACCGCCGCACGGAGTGAGAGGCAGCGTGCCGGTGTTCCGGGCCGTCGCGTTCGGAACGCTCGAGAAGTCCGAGCTGTTGTTGTCCGTGTCCGTGCATGAATTGGTTCGCTGGGCGGCGTGCGCGTTGTCGAGCGTTACCGTCGGCGATGTCTCGGAGCAACTGGCCGTCGAGCCGTACCCGACGAAGTCAATGATAGGTCCGGAACCACACGCCCCCGTCATGGCACTGGTGCCGCTCACGAGGCCCACCTTGCCCGCGGTCGCACTCATGTTGATCGACCCGGTTGCGTCGGCCGGCGGGAGTGTGGCCCCGACCGACCCAGCAGTGCCTTCCTGGACAAGGAAGTATTGGCCCGCAGCCAGGCTGAACGCCGGCAGGGCAGTTACCTGCCAGGTGGTTCCGGCGGCGGCCGCATACTGCACCGACAGCCCATTCAAGTTCACGGAAGAAGCACCGAGGTTGAACAGTTCGATGTAGTCATTCTTGTACGTGGGCGAGCCGGTGGAGGCACCGCCGCCACCGTAGACGGTGCTGATCGACACCCCTGTTGCGACGGCGTTCGCCTGATTCGCCGGGATGGCCACGAGGGCGATCGATACGAGCAGGAAGAAAGCTGCAGCCGTCCGAACGACACGGCGCACCGGTGAATAGCTCACAAGAACCCCCTTGGCTCCCCTGGTCCGGCTGGACCCCTCCCCCACACAGGGGGTCCCGGGCCCCGGGGAGGGGGATGACCGGCGGATTGTTCCACCCGGGAGACACCGGACGCAAGGGTCACGTTCGACCGATTCGCGGAGGGCCTACTCCTCCATGACCACGCGGAGGTCGCCCTCGCGGTCCAACAGGGAGAAGCCGGTGATCTCGCCGTCGCGGCGGAACAGCAGGGTGATGCGGCTGTCGCCGACGCGGAGGTTCCGGAGCTCGACCGTGGACAGCCACACGGGGAGCTGGGGCTTGTTCACCGTCAGGAGGTTCTCGTGGGCCCGGGCCGAGATGCCCAGCATGGCCTGGAGGATCAGGAACGGCGAGCCCGCGGCCCAGGCCTGGGGCGAGCACGCGATCGGGTAGGACACCGGCCGGTTCGGCGAGCGGCGGGTGAACCCGCAGAAGAGCTCGGGCAGGCGCATGTAGTCGGCGTGGATGGCGGCGTCGAACAACGCGGTGGCCACCCGGTTCGTGGCCCGGACGTAGCCGTACCGCTTCAGGCCCGCCGCGATCAGCGCGTTGTCGTGGGGCCACACCGAGCCGTTGTGGTAGCTCATGGGGTTGTAGGCGGCCGCCGACTTGCTCATGGTCCGGATGCCCCATCCGGAGAACATGTCGGGGGCCAGGAGCCGCCGGGCCAGGTCATGGGCCCGCTCGGCGTCCACGATGTCGCAGTACAGCCCGTGGCCGGGGTTCGACATCACGGTCGCCACCGGGCGCTTGTCGGCGTCGAGGGCCGCCGCGAAGTACCGTTCGTCCTCCAGCCAGAAGGCCCGGTTGAACCGGACCCGGAGCTCGGAGGCCTCGGTTCGCAGGGCGTCGGCCCGGTCGGGCTGCCCCAGGGCTTCGAACACGTCAGCAGTGCGGAGCTTCGCCATGTAGACGTAGCCCTGGACCTCGGCCAGGGCGATGGGCGGCGCGGCCAGGGTCCCGTCGGCGTGGACGATCGAGTCGCCGGAGTCCTTCCACCCCTGGTTCCGGATGCCGGCCGGCGAGCGGGCGTCGTACTCGACGAACCCGTCGCCGTCGAGGTCGCCGTCCCGGTCGATCCACTCCAGCGCCGCCTCGGCGGCCGGCAGCAGCTCCTTGGCCAGGTCCAGGTCGCCGGTCCACCGGAAGTACTGGGCGTACACGATGAGGAACCACGGCGTGGAGTCCACCGAGCCGTAGTACGGCGTGTGCGGGATGACGCCGGCCCGGGCCAGCTCACCGTGGCGGACCTCGTGGAGGATCTTGCCGGGTTCGGCGTCGCGCCAGTCGTCGCGTTCGGTGGCCTGCCACGCGGCCATCTCCCGGAGGGCCTCCCGGGCCAGTCGCGGGTTCACCATCAGCATCTGGTGCGCGGCGATCAGGCCGTCGCGGCCGAACGTGGTGACGTACCAGGGGATGCCGGCCGCGATCACCCCGCCGCCCTCCGTGGGCGTGTACAGCGCGCGGAGGTCGCGGAGGCCCTGGTCCATCAGCTGGTTGAACAGCTCGTTGTCGGTGGACACCCGGGTGCACTCGTGCTCCCACTCCTCGTAGGAACGGCGGAGCTCGTGGACCGCGGTGTCGAACTCGATCCTCGCGGAGTGGCGTTCGTCCTGGACACCGACGACCTCCATGGCGTCGGGCTCGTTGGCGAACTCGATCCGGGTCTCGCGCCGGATGCCGTCGGTGCCGTGGTAGGCGAAGGAGGCGGTCTTCGTGTCCGTCCGGGGGGGCTCGTGGTTGCCCTTGACCTCGCGGGCCAGGCCCCGGACCTCGAAGATGTCGGCGAAGTCGGCCCCCAGCGAGAGCTCGACGTCCACGCTCACCGGCTGGGAGTTGTAGTTCTTCACCCGGATCCGTTCGAACAGCCGCCCGTTGATGGCCCTTATCCGGCGGACGTTCAGGGTCTGCTGGGGGGCGATGAGCTGGTCGTCCTCGTCCCACAGGTCGGGGTTCGTGAGGTCCACGTGGGCCATGTAGGCCCGTTCGCTGGACGAGGACAGCAGGACCGGCGCCCGGCCGGAGAGCTTCAGCATGAAGTGCGACAGGAACCGGGTGTCGCGGTGGTACAGGCCGAGCCCGTAGTCCTTCCGGTCGTCGAGGTTGCCCTCGGTATCGGAGTAGAAGAAGGTCTCGCCCTCCTTGATGGCCAGGGTCCTGCTGGCCAGGTCCGTGACCAGCACGGACACGCCGGTGACGTGCGGGGCCTGTTCGTCGTGTGGCTCGGTGTCGTGATCCACGTGTCGGCTCGAGCGCGGCGGGCTTCGCCGGTCAGTGTAGGTGCGCGTGGATGCTTGCTCAATCACGCGGTGGTGCTTGCGCGCGGGGTGGTTCGGTGCCGGTCGCGTCACTGGGCGGGCAGGACCACGTCGCCGGTGGCGCGGTCCACCAGCACGCGAAACCGCTCGAGCGGCGTGGGCGCCGGACCGGAGACGGGCCGGGCGCCGTCCGAGGGGTCGAACTCGGCACCGTGACACGGGCACACGAGGAGCCGGGCGGCCGGGTCGTAGCCCACCTCGCAGCCGGCGTGAGTGCAGATCCGGCTGTACGCGACCACATCGCGCCGGTCCAGGCGGAGCACCACGCCGGGCTCGCCGCCCGGGCCCCAGAAGGCGGCGGCCCCGCCGATGGGCAGGTCCTGGATGCGGGCGATGGTCCGTCCGGCGTGGGTCGGCGGCGGCGGGCTGCCGGCCGGCCCGGTGGAGGGCTGCTGGGTCGGGTGCTTGGGCCTGGTGGTGTGCTTCGTGATCGGCTTCGTGGGCGTGTGCGGGCGGTGGCTCGGCTGGAGGGGTGCCGCCCGCTTCGAGGGCGCGGGGGCCAGGTGGGAGGCAGCGGCGGCCACCCCGCCGAGGAACAGCATGGCGGTTCCCACGGGGGCCACCCCGAGCAGCGTGCCGAGGCCGATGGCGATCTCCCCCAGCGCCACGGCGATGCCCACCGGGACAGCCGCGTGGGAAAGCCCCCGGAGGAGGGCGCCGATCGGGCTCCCGTTCGCGAACCCCTGCAGCTGGGACCCGACGTACGTCAGGCTGCCACGGTGAAGGAACCCGGGATCGGAGAGCTTCTGCCACCCGGCGTACACGAACGTGACCCCCAGGAACGTGCGCAGGAGCCGGGCCGACCACGGCTGCGCGGCCCAGCTCGCGGCGACGGCGCCTGGGAACGTGTCCGGCTCCCGGCGGGGGGCCGGGTTCGGCGGGATGGTTGCTCGTGCGCTCTGGCGGGTGTGTGCTCCCATGGCGCCTTCCGTCCGGGGTCCTGTGGGGGCGTTCGACGGGCTCGGTTCGGCAGTTCCTAAGGAACGGTGAGGTTTGGCAAGGGGATGGTGAAGCGGGGAGCGCTTGGCGAGGCCGGCCGGCGGGAGGCGCTGGCCGAACGGTGCCGGGTCCAGGCGGGATTCTGCCGGGCGCTGGGGTCGCCGCTGTACGCCGAGCTGCTGGAGCGGGCGGCGGCCGACGCGGAGACCGGCGGGCCGGTGTGGTCGGTGTTCGAGGGACAGGCGGAGATGCCGGCGGACTCGGCGCCGCTGGTGCTGATGGGGGCGGTGCACCGGCTGGTGCTGACCGGGGAGGCGCCGGAGCTCGCCCCGTTCTACCCGTCGGCGACGGTGGCATCCGGATCAGTCGTCCGTGAGCCGGACATCGAGGGGGTGTGGGCGGCGTTCCGATCGCTGCTCTCTCGGGAGGCGGAGCGGGTGCGCGGCCTGATGGACCGACCCGTCCAGACGAACGAGGTGGGGAGGTCGGGGGCGCTGCTCGGCGGTTTCCTGACGGTGGCGCGTTCGTTCCCGGGGCTGTCGCTGCGACTGGCGGAGATCGGTGCGGCCGCGGGACTGAACCTGCGGTGGGACCGGTACCGGTACGAGTCGGGCGGTGCGGCGTGGGGGGATCCGGGGTCGCCGGTCCGGTTCGTGGACGTGTTCAGGGCGGGGCGCCCGTGTCGGTCCCGGTCGCGGAGCGGGCCGGGTGCGACCTGTCACCGGTGGATCCGGGGACCGGGGAGGGCCGGCTGACGCTGATGTCGTTCGTGTGGGCGGACCAGGTCGAACGGTTCGCCCGGCTCCGGGGGGCGCTGGAGATCGCCCGGGAGGTCCCGGCGTCGGTGGAGGCGGCCGACGCGTTCGACTGGCTGCCGTCGCGCCTGGCGGCTGCGGCGCCGGGGACGGCGCTGGTGGTGTTCCACTCCGTGGTGACGCTGTACTTCACGCCCGACGAGCGGCTTCGGCTGGCGTCGTTGCTGGAGGAGACGGGCTTTCGGGCGACGCGCGAGTCGCCGGTGGCGTGGCTGCGGATGGAGCACCCGGACACCGGTGATCCCGCGGCCCGGGGGTGGAGCCGCCTGGGGAAGCCGGAGGTCCGCCTGACGGTCTGGCCGGGCGGCGAGGAACGCCTGCTGGCCCGGAGCGCCGCTCACGGGCCGCCGGTGGAGTGGCTGGGAAGGTGAAATGTTCGGCCGTTCGCCGGACCAGGTTCGGCCGATCGGCCGATGGCGGGCGGTCGCGATCCCTCGACCATGGAGGCATGGCCGCGACGGGAACGGCGCTGCGAACCACCGAGGACGTCGTGCACGGGTACCGGGCCCGCACCATGGACGTGTTCCGGGCGGAGGAGCTCGTGTTCGGGCGATTCCTGAGGCCCGGGATGCGGGTGCTCGACCTGGGGTGCGGGACGGGCCGGCTGGTCCCCCATCTGCTGGGTGGGGAGATGGACGTGCTCGCCATGGACCTCAACCCGGTGGGGCTTCGCGAGGTCCCACCTGCTCCTGTGAACGGTGCCGGCCGGCTGCTGGTCTCGGTCGGCGACGCGCGCCGACTCCCCGTCCGTGACGCGTCACTCGACGCCGTGATCGTCGCGTACAACGGGATCGACTTCCTGGCGACCGATCGGGAACGCCGGGCCTGTCTGGAGGAGGTGGCCCGGGTGCTGGTTCCCGGGGGCGTGTTCGCGCTGTCCCGCCACAACCCCGCCGGCATGGCGCTGTCGCCCCGGGGACTGGGGTCGGTGACGGGGGCGCGCCGGCGGTGGGAATACCTCCGCCGGAACCGGCCGTTCCGGAACGGGTACTTCGTGGACTACGACGGCATGCCCGTCCATCAGGCCCGCCCTCGGGCGGTCCGCCGCGAGCTGGAGTCGGCCGGGTTCGCCTTCACGGGTGTGTGGTCGACGAGATCGGCCCGGGGCGGGGCGGTCGCCAGGCTCCTGTCCGCCTGGCCCACCTACGTGTTCACGCGGCGCGCCGAGGTGTAGCGGTACGCTCACGCGTCGCGGACTTGGGCGCCGTGCTCTCGGATGCGCGTGCGAACGACTCGCCAGGAGGGGCCGGGGTCGGGGACGGGGCGGGCGTCGTCGTCGAACGCAAGGAGGGTGGGGCCGGAGCCCGCCACGCAGACCGGGATGCCCGACGACTGGAGGTCGGTGAAGACGCGCTGTGCGCCCGGGGCGAGCCGCAGGCGCGCGGCCTGGTGGAGGCGGTCCTGGAGGGCCTCCGCCAGCAGCTCGACGCGGCCGCCGAGGGCCAGGACCAGGAGGGCGGTGCGGGCGGCGTTGAACGTGGCGGCCTGGCGCGGGACCTCTCGGGGGAGGACGCGGCGGGCGTCCTCGGTGGAGATGCGTTCGCGTTCGGGGATCAGGAGGACGGGCTGGAGGTCGGAGGAAACGGGGACGGGCTCGGCCCGCCAGCCGTCCTGGGTGAGATGGGCCAGGACCACGCCGCCGCCGAGGGCCGGGGCCACGTTGTCGGCGTGGCCCTCGAGGTCGGTGGCGATCTCCAGGAGCCGGTCGGGGCCCAGGCCGGCACCGAGCAGCCGGTCGGCCAGCA
>WNFV01003722.1_pt1 | contig 19904 bp, 20 predicted proteins | sample 5400101 | NCBI WGS metagenome assembly WNFV01 (sample SAMN13153361, study PRJNA577476) | soil metagenome | isolation source: 115 cm soil or saprolite under grassland replicate 1 | place: USA:California | collected 2016-06-15 | reverse complement strand
TGTAAATGAATGCAAACGGAAGAAAATTGAAGATCAGAGCCGTGACAGAAGTGACAATGTAAGACCCAAAGAACAGGTCAACTAGCAAGAGCGTGAACACAAAGGCCGTCAGCCAAATAACAAAGAGCGCTGCTTCATACGATAGGATATTAAAGCCGAATAGTTTGAGAAAACCCCACACATAGTAATGAAACAGGGTCTCTCGTGAAATAATGCCATGAAACCAGGCCGCCTGATATGGATGACCGATAATGTTACTTTTTAGATACCCGAGGTCATTGCCGGACTCGTCAAAAAGTGCGTCTCCGTTCCAAGGCGCCGTGCGGAAATTCCAGAGGTGCGAAACTACAAAGAACAGGATCCAGAAAAGAAAAAACGCTGTCTTCGGCTTTATTAGGGACTTGAAACCGGTCGCCAGCCCACGTGAGTCTGGCAGGAAGGCGCAAAGCAAGAAGAACATGCTAAGCAGCCACCCAATCGGCTGCCACGGGTCTCCCCAAGCCAATTTCCGGTAGTGCGCCGCGGCAGCCCAGGCGCAAATTACCAGACTAATAAGTGAGAAACCGAGTAACAGAACGCGGGGTGTAAGAAGTCTCGATTTTCTCTGAGACAGGTCCATAAGGCTCGGCATCGGTTCTGCAGAATCAAACGCTAGACGAAGGAAGCTTATGCGATGCCGCGGGGTACCATCCCTTTACAGATCGATCGCGCTTACACTATTCCCATGCATGTTTAGGACGTAGAGCTTCCGATTCGCTAACGCCAGCCCTGACGGCCCTTGGAGCCGATCAGGGGCCTTCGGCGTCAAACTGCCAAGCCTGGTTCCATTCAAATCAAAAATAAGCACTGCGTCGATGTTGGCGCTTGATGCGTACAATCGGCCTGCTTTCGAATCTATAGCCAAATCTTCGAAGCCAGCTGGCCGGCCCCATTCGTGGATGACCCATTTAGTTAGAAATTTCCCATTTGGATCAAAAACCTGGATGCGACTGTTACGTGGATCTGCGACATAGACTTTGTTGCTGGTGGAATCAACGGCGACGGAAGTAGCGTCATTGAATTGTCCATCGCCAGAGCCTTTGCTGCCCCAAACCGCCAGCACCTGTCCATCGGGGCTGAACTTAACGATGCGCGTGTGGCCCTGATCGACGACGTAAACGGAGTCGTCCGGGCCGATAGCGATGCGGCGTGGTCCGTAAAAGCCAAGGTCTGGGCCCTTCCACTCGGCGATGAACGTCCCGTCGGGCGCTAGTTTCTGCACGCGGTGATTGGAAGCCACTTCTGCCACGTAAATATTGCCAGCTCGGTCGACTGCGATCCCGTTCGGTTCTCCTAATTGCCCGTGGCCGCTTCCTTTCATTCCGATAATGCTCAGAAAGGCGCCAGTCGAAGAGAACTTTTCGATGCGCCCGTTATTTGTGTCGGCGACCAGAATGTTTCCGCTGGGATCAACAGCAATGCCAATCGGAGAATCAAATTCCCCCTTGTCGGCGCCCTTGCCGCCTTCAAACATGTTGCTGACACTCTCAGGCAGGGAACTGAGCTTGGGAGGCGGTGTGTCTGGCACCTTGTAAATAACCAGCCCGTTGTATCTGCTGTCCTCAAACACCTTCGGAAAATAAGTGGCATAAAATTCTTGGTTTGGACGCTTGATGAACTGGCCCTGCCGAACCGCATTGTCGTAGGCCACGTAACTGATGCCATTTTCTTTCAAGAGATGATATACTTTCCACGGGTCCTTAGTCTCGAACAGCTGCACATAAGCCCGGTCGCGCTTAGTGGCGTCGTAACCAGCTCCCCATGAATAGTAAGGCCAACCGTAAAAGACGCGCCGCCCAGCCATCAGGATAGGATGAGTGACAAAGCGATCTGTTAGAAAGATGTCCCGCGGCTTCGTGTTTTTCTTGAGCCAATCAATCAAGGGATCGTTCCGGTACTGTACTTCGCTCCAGCCAGTGTTGTGGATTGGAAAGAAATCAATGATGCCACCCGGGATGACCAAAAGGAAGAGAATAGTCGCAACGAGTTTCCCGGGCAGTGCAGTTCCGCCGAGTGAGAAACGCCATAAGCGCCAGAGAGCGAAGGCGACGAACAGGTTGGCGACGATTACCCAGATGTGCAGAAATTTTTGATTAGCAAGCACCTCGATGGTGAACTGGAAACAAAACGCAACTCCAAGGAGGCTCAAAACTGCCAGGAACAGGCGCCTTTGGAACCAGCTAGCAAAAATCAGCGCCAGTGCAATAAGCAGCCATTTAAAACCAAAGATGAAGCCAAGATACTTGGCCGCATTCATAGCCGTGGGCTGATCGAGCGTATAGCCCCAGTGGAGCAGCCGCGGCATTTGTGCGCGGCCGCTCCCAGTGCTCAAATAGAGCATTTGTGGCAGTGCGATTACGCCCGCAGTGATCGCTAGCAGTAGCATCTGCCTCCGCAGAGGAAATAAGAGAAACAGCAATCCCAACACAGCCGCGGCAGCGATAAAGACTGCGCTGTTCCACATCGGTAGCAGCCCAAGCAGGACCCCTGAGAAGATGAAGCCTGGCAAGCTAGCGCGAAAAGTCTCTCCCGTGATGACTGCTTCTTGCTTTGCTCCTGTTGGTAATGATACAGAAGGGATTTCAGCTTTTGGTTCTGACAGGCTTTCGGACCGGGCAGCATGATCGGCGAGAGTGTCCGGTGCTGTTTCGGGTAACGCGTCGGGCTGTGGCGCGACCGGGTCAACAGGTGGGTGTGCTCTGGGTTGCTTTGCCGGTAGCATGCGATAGCGGGTAACCAGAAAAACGAGAACGAGCAGGAATATCCCGATTGCAAAGGCGAAATGACGCTGGTTCAGATAAGTCACCTGCGACCAGGTACCCCAGAGTTCACCGCGATATGGAAAGATGGTCGCTAGATACTCGCGTTGTTGCCTGATGGCTTGAATCGCAGCGCGGACTGAACCTTGTCTATGAAGGAATGGAACGTAAGAAAGCGAGCCAAAAAAGAAAAAAAGAAGAGAGCCGAGGCGCCCGACTGCGCGGGAATTGAACAACACCTGGCCAAGCACCATCACAAGGACGAGCATCGCCACGAGCGTGGTTATGCTGAGCAGGTTCAGGCTCCACGGCGGGTTGAGTCCGAGGAATTCAAGATTTCCCGCCTGAAAGTAGAAGAGGAAGTGGTAACGGATGCGGTCCCCTGAGAAGTGCGGATACTCCGTGGGAAAGTTATGCCCGACGGCGAAGCTCTGCATGATCGCAGTATTTGGCCCGAAATCGCTGTATTGAGCGTTAGCGATCCGCAGGTTGCCATCGCTTGAACTAAATGAGGCAAACATCATCCAGGATACGAGGACTATGTATCCAGCGATGAGTAGCCAGTCAGCTATGCCTGAACCCTTGGGCTGTGGCAGGGATGACTCGCTCCCGTGGCGAAGATCAGTCCCGGTCTCAACGGACCTAATCTTCCTTTTCCATCTAGGCCACGACAGCACGGCGACTGCTGTTACGAAGAACAAGAGATTACCCCATAACAGCGGTCGTGATGCCCAAAAGAATGCGAGCCCAGCCAAGTACGTGAACCATGAGCTAACCAGTAGCCCTACTAGGATGGCTGCTGCGCAGCGGTGTGCGACGGAGACGAAGCTGTAAAATCGGCGACAAAGGAAATCGCCGACACAAATAGCCAATCCGAAATAAATCAGGGCCAGCATGAATCTAATGACGAAGTCCAAATGACGAATGACGAAAACAATGTTCAGGCCATTTGTCCAGCGCCAATCATGGTTGCATTTCGATCATTTGCCGGTGCATCCACCTTCGCACGAGCCGCCTTCATCCGGCAGTTGTCGCACTACGGCGCGCCAAGGAGTTCGGATGGCATGGGCGCAAATCCTAAGCGGGCGATTTCTTCGGTCAAACATGGCCCACAGGATTTTTTACCGCAAAGAGAATGAATTCGCTTGCGCCACTTCCTACGGACAGGCCGTCAAGAATCAGTAAGCAACCGGGATTCGCTACGGCTGAATTTGGTCGGTCCAAAGAAATAGCCATGTGGCCATACCATTAATTGCAACCGAAACGGCGAAAAGCGAGATCTCGCTGACAGTTATCTTCGCCGGGCCATTGGCTGTCAGCAAAAGAAACATCCAGGGAAGGAGAATCATCGCGTAGCGATAGGAGAACTGCCAACTTCCGGGATTTCCGTGACACCAAAGGATCAGCGTCAACAAGGCGATCGCGACCCATGCGGCAACCTTGTATCTTCCGCCTTCGCGAAAAAGCAGACACAGGAACGGGCTGGCTAGGAAGATTGAGCAGCCAAACCCGTTTGGTAGAACGTGAGGAAAGTAGGAAACACTTTCGAAGCCTTGAAAGAGCATCGTGTACATGTTCCATGGAATAGCATGGATCGAAAACAGCCCGTGCTCGTACCAGGGTTCCTCGCGCACTTCCGGGATGTGAGTATACCCAAAATCGAAAATTGAATGAAACCGCGCGAAGTTATAAGCGGCGGTCAGAAGCGCGAGCGTGGCTGGCACACTTAGGAAGCGCATGGCCATCGGGACGTTTTCCTGAAGCCCCTTTTTGACCATACGACTGCACGACGAAGGCGTCAGGTCTTCATTCGGGCGGCGCCAGAGAAAGTAAGTATAAAGGGGCAAGGTGATGAGCAGCTCGGTGCGATTACCAAAAGCGAGCGCGAAGAACGCTCCCGCGACGAAAGGGGACGGTCGCACCAGGGTAAAATAGAGAGCTGCAGTTTGTCCCAGCAAAGCAAGGCCGAGAGCGATTTGCCACGCGCCGCCGAACCCGAGGTTGCACCACGTCCACGTCCCAAAAATGGGAAACAACGCCAGCAGAATCCGTCGAACCAGCGCGCTGCCTTCGAGCCGGAAATAATCGGCTCCGAATGCCTTTGCGAGTTGAAAAAAGAAATAAACACAAGCCCCGGCAATCAACGCTGCCAAAACGTGTCCTGGAAAATGGTGGATCAGGCCCGCTTTTTGCAGAAGCGCGATTGGAACCATGCTAAGCACCGCTCCCAGCGGGAAGGCCGAATAATAGCTGTCTCGGTGTGGGATCATTTCGTTAAGCCAATCGGGCGGCTTTTCCCGGAGACCCAGGTGGCCACTTAGCAAGGCCGAAGCGATCTGGCTCGTGTAATCCAGATCGCGCAGAGTCGCATTGGTTGAAAAGTAGAAGGCGACCGCCGCGAATAGCGACAGGCCGGCTGCGATCCCAAATTGCCTAACCGTGTCACGCCGTTCGTGCGCCGTCATGATTTCTCACTGCTACCTTCCAAGTGAATGTCGTCCCAAGAGTTTTTCCCAGGCCGCTCTCGTTTCCGGTGGCACGTTTTGATCAGCGTCGACTAGCCAGGAAACGGTCGCAAGCGAGTTCACCACGACCGAGAGAGCGATTAGTCCCATCATCACATGACGCGACCGGAATAAGGCTACTCCGCCCGACCCGAGAAAAATGATGAGACCGAAGATCAGGAAAGGATAGAGATCAGTCGCATAGCGTTGGGCGAGCAAATAATAGGATAGGATGCCAAGAACTTGGACAAAAAGGGCCACAGCCGCCGCAAGCTCCAAGAGGTCCGCTTTTTTGCGTCGAACAAGACATGTGATTCCTAAAATAGCGGCGAAAACAAGCCAGCCAGAACACCATGGGAGAGGGAGATAGACTTCGCTGAAATCGTTCGAATAGAGAGAGGGATAATCATAGGAATGGCGAGCTGCTCTTAGGAAAGGCGGGTTGCGCTCAAGGGATGGAAAACGCAGGCTGAAGTAGTCAGCGAAACTGTAAGGGAGCCGGCGCGGACTAAACACGCCAAATTTGTGGGCAAACTCCCTGTGAACCGGGTTGATGTAGTAATCGAAGTTTACTCCAGTGACGCTGCCGAATCTCGCGTAGCTTAGCCAAATGTAAAAAATGAGCCCGGCGGCGAGTGGGAGAAGCAGCGCCGTGAGATTAATTATTCGATTCTCCCACGGTAGTCTTAGAGCAAGAAATGGCGCGATCAGGATGAAAGGCGCGCCGAACGTGACCCGTGACAGTAAAGCACCACCGGCACACAGCGAGAATCCCAGCAAGGCGCGTGTGAGGGCGCTACCCTGGGCCTGTCGGGATCGGAAAGCGAAAAAAAGCGCGGCCAGCGATAAGGCCAGTCCCCAGATTATAGGCTCATCGTAAATGGAAAGATTCCCAAGCAGCAAGAGCAAGGGCGAGCCGAGCGCAAACCCGATTACACACCAGTTGCCGAGCCAATTGCGGACGCGCGATGAAAGTGGGGATGAACACAAAGCTGTGCGCACGAGACCGGCAAAGGCAAACAGCGCGATGACTCCCGCGAAAAATCCTGAAATCCGGGACCATTTTCCATGTCCCGCAGGATAGATGAAATTTAGCGGAATCCGAAGGAACGCCGGAAACGGCCCAAAGTACATGCGCACCTTGCCATTCACGATCATTGCTTCATGCCCGATCGCCTGCGCATCGACGTCTACATCTCCGCGCAGAAAATGTTCCGCCTGTGAATCGTAGGCGCCACCGAGCACCTCTTTAACAAAAATCTGGCGTCCGCCCGTTGTCGTGAACACCCAAAGAAGCGCGCTCAACAGCAACGTGAGCGGCAGTAGCCGGGGAGCCGCGGGAGAACTCAGAGGAAACTGGTTACTTTTTAAAATCCAGCGCGCCCTTTTTTAGCGCGTAAACGTACCCCACCATCAGGATCGCGATGAAACTGAGCATGCTCCAGAAAATGGTACTGCCTTGTTTGACGGCATCCCGATACACGACCGCCCATGGATACATGAACACGATCTCCAGATCGAACAGGATAAAAAGCATCGCCACAAGATAGAACTTCACGCTGAAGCGCGGTAGCTGTTCCCCCTGTGGGATCATCCCACACTCATACGCCATATCCTTAGCTCGGGTGCGTCTTCCGCTCTTGCCTACTAATATGCTGACGAGCAGAGCGGAAACGGCGAACAGCATCGCGACGAAGATTTGCAGGAGAACCGGCAAATATTCGCGCAGCATCCGGGAATCTGGCCTGAAGCCAATTCGTTGTGAAGACCGGCTTATCTTACGCCGGCGAGATGACCATTCTGCTGGGCAATCGCATTGGCCAAAGCCGATGGCAGGCCCTTGTATTTCTTGCCATTCTTTTTGACTGCGCCCCGGGCCACGAGGTTCTGTAGTTTCTCGTAGGCTCGCAGCCGCAGCATTTCTTCGCCGCCGCTAGCAGCGTTCCGGGCCCGAAGATTCTCGTGCACGATGTCGAAAAGCTGCTTGAACTCAAAAGAAGAGCGCCGGGAGAGGACAGCAACCAGCTCCTCAGTTACCAAGTCAGGAACACGACGGGAGAATGCATTTTTCTTTAGAATAGCCATAGGGGCAAAACGATAGCACGTTTTTCAAAAACCGCAGCAGTTTTCTTCGCTTAAGGGCTCCAAAGGCAAGAAAAGTGCCGAAATGACACAGGAGAAGCGTAGCTTTGTCGCGGCAGCCCTGCCGGCTGCATTCGCCTATCCCGAAGGCGACACGCCTGCCACAGAGGTGTCCTAACCCTCCTATGGCGTAGGGGACGGGCTGGGTGCCACTTGCGGCGTGGCCGCTGGAGAAGCGCTCCAGCCGCTTATGCCGGCCCCGGTTTTGTGTCGTGCTGCTGTGCCAAGGCTACCAAGTACAGCAACCCCGATTGCAGCTTGATCCAGCGTGATTGGCCCGAGTGACTCGGCCACGTAACCGTCATGATCGTATCTTTGCGAGGAGATGATAGGGCTCAGGTGCTTCGTAATGACCTCCGGCGATGGGAGCTTGCCAACATCAATCGAACCAGCCACAGCCGGCATGAAAGCCGCAGCCATTAACAACATTGGGCGCAGAGAAGCGTCCAGCCGGGAGTATACGAGCGCCGTGTCGATGTAGGCAAAGAAATTCGTCGGCTCGGGCAGCAATCCCTCGGCAGCTTTATAAGTTTGGGAATCTGAAAATTCAGTCGAGCTGGCCCCGCTGCGTTTCATTGCCTCTTCCACTGAGACCGGGTTAAAACCAGCTATGAGCATCCGATCGGATAAACCGACTGTTGGAGTGATCGCCACGAGGTTCGCCGCAGACTGCTTTGAAAAATAGTGCACGCCATCCTTCTCTGTCTGCGTCCAAGTCGCACCTTCGTCGGCGCGTACGAGGGCGTCAGTGATTTTCCCGGCTTTAGCCGCGTCCATCACCGGCAGTGTTAGGAGTAAAGATGGCCAATGCGCGCTCGAGGGCCAATCCGCCAGCGACGCTAACTCGAGGCCAAATGCAGCCTTCCAGTCATCAGCCGTAATCCCGGTATCGGCGAGCGCTTGAAAAAGCTTGGTGCCGGCAAAGGCCGCCGCCTGGTTCAATGTGTCAATTTTCTCCCCAAGATTCAAAAGCATCGACAAATAGAAAAAAGTCTCTTTTGTTCCGAGCGAAAGCGAAGACCGCGTGAGCTTGGTCTCATGCTCCAGCTTTGGCATCCCCAGGAAAAGCACGTCGTGTATCTTCCCGTTATTGAACCGCATTGACCCGGCGATGCAGCGCATTTTCTCAAGCATCGTTGTCTCGCCGGGAGTTGGGGTTGATCGAACAGCAGCGCGCAACGCTGCAAGCCGTTCGGAAAATGTTTTTGGCTGCAGATAAAAGAACGCCGCGTAGTTCGAGGGCCGGTGCGAGACGGCTACGCGATATGCTTCGTCTTTGTCGAGTGTAGTCTCCGGGTTCTTGGCTCGGTGATCAGCGCGATCGAGCAGCGCCTTTAATTCGGCGAGGTCCGTTGCGGCAAAAAACCAGGGACGGTCATAGGTGGTCGCGAGGGTAAATGGAGTTGCCGTAACTAGCTCGATTTCGTGACGCTGATATTGCAACTTTTCGCGTTTTGCGGTCGGACTTTGTTCCAAAAATGCCGAGCGCCATCTGCTGGTGATTCGCTCCGCCTCTTCCTGGCTGCCGCGAAAACGGAAGCCGCCAATAAATTTTGGGTTGTTGCTATCCATGGAGGTCAAGGCGAGGAAGGCGTGCTTCGGATCGAGCTGTCCGATTTCCTGCAGGGTCTGAGAAGCCGCATCTGTTTTTGGAAGGTTGCCGAGCGGCTTGCGTAGAAAATCCTGGACTGTCGGTTCGCGGTAGAGCTGGTAAATGTCGCAATGATGCCACTCATCGAGACTTCGATTGAAGTCGGGCATATGTGCCAGAAAAATTGTATCCCGAGGGAGAAGCACGCTTACCGGCGCGCTCGAAATTCGTTGGGAAACGTTCCAGTAGTACCAACCGCCGAATGCTGCGATGGCGAGCGCAATGATTAGCAACAGAATTCGCCTCATAAACACGACTGCGTCATAAGTGTCGATGCTGGATACTCGATGCTAGATACGGGTTCAATCGTAAACTGGTGCAGCGATAATCCCGAATGCCTTCGGCTATTACGCCCGGGGGTGAAATTGCCGATGCACAGCTTTGAGCCGCTGTTGATCGACATGCGTATAAACCTGCGTCGTCGAAATATCCGCGTGGCCCAGCATCTCCTGAATGATCCGCAAATCGGCGCCGTTCCCGAGCAAATGCGTCGCGAAACTATGCCGGAGAAGATGAGGGTAGACATTTTTCTCGAGTCCAGCCCGCTTGGCGTGTTTTTTCACGATTTGCCAGATGCGCGCCGTCGTTAATTTGCTGCCTCGCTCGGAAAGAAAAATTTCACTGCCGCTACGCGGCTTGACCAGTTTTGGCCGCTCCACGGAGAGGTAAGCTGCCAGCGCTTCGCATGCTTTTCGACCGACCGGCACCAGGCGGGTTTTGTTTCCCTTTCCAGTCACACGTAAAACGCGCTCTTCGAAATTGAAATTTTCCAGCCGGGCATTTGCCAGCTCGGAAATCCGCAGGCCACTTGCGTAAAGCAACTCAATCATCGCGCGATCGCGCAAACCATGAACAGCTTTCGTGTCGATGTTTTCCAGAAACTGTTCCACCTGCAATTCATTGAGTGTTTCCGGCAGATAGCGCTCGATCCGTGGGAGCGCCAACGCCTCAGCCGGATCGCGGTCAATTTTTCCTTTACCGGCCAAAAACCGAAAAAAAATCTTCAATGCAACCACCATCAGCTTGATCGAAGAAGCCGAAAGTCCGGCTCGTTTGCGATCGCCAAGATATTCGCTGATGACTGGTAGAGTTACCGCGCGCGGACTATCGATTTTCTTACTGGCAGCGCACCAATGCGCGAAGTCTCTCAGCGACCTTTGAGTGGAGAGCTGGTAATTTTCAGAAAGACCGCGCTCGACGGCGAGGAAACGAATAAACGCATCGATTGAGTCTTCCATTACGCCACATTGTAGCGGCAGGTGTATCGCCTGCCAAACCCGGTGCTTGCAACTGGCCGCGGCGGCCACAGCGCGCCATTCCTACGATTTATTGACAAGGCAATGCGAAGTGTTCGATGTTTGTTTACGATGAGTTTGGATCTCAACACCATCTTGAAAGATTGGTCACACGAGAGCGGCAGCATCAAGGTGCGCAAGATCGCTGGTCTGGATGGCCGCGAGAAATTGCAACTGCGAGTCGATCTGGGCGTGTTGCAAATGGAGCTGACCGGTCGGCCTGATGGTCGGCGCCCGCATAATTGCGAATCGCTTTTAGAATATCACCAAAAACGCGCGGCCCGCGCCGAGCAGAAAGGCGAGACTTACGAGGTGACACCTGAGCAATGCGCGGAGCTTCAGCAGGAAGGCATCCAATATTATCATCGTTACCTGAGTCTTTTTCAGATCAATGATTTCGAAGGCGTGGTGCGCGACACGCAACGCAATCTCGATCTTTTTACTTTTGTTACGCAGCATACGGATCGCGAGGAATTTTCCTGGGCTCTCCAGCAGTTCCGGCCATACGTGCTCATGATGAACACGCGAGCTAAGGCGTCCATTCTGCTCGGCGAGGGAAAATTTGCCGAGGCCATATCTGAGATTGAGCGCGGTCGCGATGCGATTACGGAGTTCTTGCAACAATCAAATTTTCCGGAGCTGGTGTCGAAAAGTTCGGAAATCGCGTTTCTCGACGAATGGCTTGAGGAAGTAAAGGCGAAGCGGCCGCTGTCGAAATTGGAGGTCATGCAACGCGAGATGGAGACTGCGATTGCAAAGGAACTCTACGAGCGCGCTGCCGAGTTGCGCGATGCGATCAAGCTGCTGAAGACGCAGAAGTCGGCGTAACGGCGGCTCGAACCAGCCATATTGATCGCCCCCGGCGATCTTACTACCTGAAATATGAAGACTGCGTTCTATTCACTCGTTCTGACTGCTTTTGTCATCGTTCCGGTCCGTGCAGACCTGACGATTGTTTATTCAACGACCGTACAACCTGCGAGTCACAATCAAAAGGTGCAAGCAGCTCCCACTGCAGTCGCCGCCGGGAGCAATATGACGATCAAAGTCAAAGGGGACAAAGCGCGCATCGATGTGTCTCCGCAAGTCACTGCCATCTTTGATGGACAAACTGGCGAGCTTATCAACCTGTTGAACGATCAGAAGACCATCGTCGGCATTACGCCGGACAAAATGAGAGCGATCGCCGATAAGTTAAATAAGTTCGGCAGCAACAAAGGTTCCGACAAGCCAAGACTCACGCCGACTGGCCAGAGAGAAATGATCAACGGTTACGATACCGAGCAGTACACCTACGAAGGACCTGATTTCAAGGCAACCTATTGGATCGCGCCGAATTACCCGAACGGCGCTGCGGCCCTGGCGCAACTTCAGTCGATCAAATCCGAGCTTTGGGATGCGGCTAATACGAAAATGCCCGACTTTCGCGATTTCCCCGGCTTACCAATCCGGATGCGCATGCTCGTCGGCAAGCAAAACCCGGCAGGCGAGCATGCCGCCAGCGGCTTGGAACACCCGATAGAAATTACCAGCACTGTGACAGGTGTAAGCCTCGACTCGGTTGCCGATGGCCAGTTTACCGTGCCTGCTAATTTCAAAGAAAGAAAGCTGCCGGATATCTTTAACCAGAACGCGGCTCCGTCCGTTGCGCCCAATCCATAACGCATTTTCTCGCGAGTAGCCGTTCTGTAGAGGCAGTTGTGGCAGTTGCAATGTTTCGATTTTGCGGGCGACACGCCTGCGCTACAGTTAGCGAGCCATGCCTTCATTTGTGCTGGTATCCGGTTCACCAAGGCGAGCCGCATTGCTTTCCAACGCTGCGTTTCAATTCGAAATCGCGCCGCCGCGCCTCGCGGAAAAATTCGATGCAGCTCTGACAATTCGTGAGCTCACGCAGTGGAATGCCATTCGAAAAGGCATGTCCGTTGCGCAAACGCGTCCCGATGCTGTCGTCCTCGCAGCCGACACACTCGTGGCACTGGAGAATGAAGTGATCTGTAAGCCGCTAGACTTGGACGAGGCCACGCAGATGCTCCGGCGCCTGAGCGGGCGCACCCACGAAGTCTGTTCGGCCGTTCTAATTTACCACCAGACATCGGGAAGATCGGCGGTTTTTCACGATATTTCCCGTGTGCGCTTTCACCGGCTCAATCGCGCGATGATTGATAAGTACATGGCAAAAGTGGATCCGCTCGACAAGGCTGGCGCCTATGCCGCGCAAGGAAGCGGCGCCGAGATCATCGCAAAAATTAACGGCTCATTCACAAACGTCGTCGGCCTGCCGATGGAAAAGACCATCGATGCGCTGGCTAAATTCGGAATACGGCCGAGAAAGTCCTAGCGTCTGTTCGGCGATTCATTTAGCGGCCACCCGACAGGAGACGACCAACTGCTAAAACGAGCACCACAGTTGGAATTAGGAGGCTGAGACCGTTTAGCAAAACCCCGGCAGTAGCCAAATTTTCTCGCTGGTGTCGGGCTCCGTCTCGCCCTAAGTGCTGCGAGGAACCCAAAAGTCGCGAGCGCAAAAACGACCAATCCGAAAAATGGCAACGCCGAAATAATATCGCTGCCACCTTTACCGAACGGAGGCATTTCAAGGAGTGAGAGGAAAGCCAGAACCTCAGTTCCAAGCGCAACGATCGCTGTAACAAAGGAGAAGTATGTCAAATGATGTGTTCGCGATTATCTGACCGGAGCCGGATCGTTTTTGTCTGCAGATTATGGCGGGCCCGAATGAAACGGACGGTCTTGCTCTTTGCCCGCATCAAAATTGAATGTGTAACCGCTATAACGCCGCCTTGCGCCCGCACACCGCGCAAGAGCGCGCTGTCGCTGATTCCGGTAGCACAAAAAATGATGTTCTGGCCGTTGGCCAGATCATCAGCCGAGTAAACGCGATCCAGATCTTTCTTGTAGCCATCATCAATTAACTTCTTTTGTTCCTTGTCGTCTCGCGGCCACATTTTGCATTGCATGTCGCCGCCGAGACATTTGATGCCCGCCGCTGCCAATACCGCTTCGGGCGAACCGCCGATGCCCATGTAAAGATCCACATCGGATTCCGGCAACGACGGAGCGATGGCCGCGGCGATGTCGCCGTCACCGATCATGCGAAGAGAGGCGCCTGCCGCACGAATTTGTTCGACGATCTCCTTGTGTCGCGGCCTGTCGAGCATCATCACCGCCACGTCCTGGACGCGCTTGTCAACCGCGTGCGCGACGATTGCCAGCATCTCCGCGATCGGCATTTCGAGTTGGAGCGAATCGCCGCGTTTTTTCATGTATTCGATTACCCGCGGCCCGTAAGCCAGCTTCGACATGTAAAACGAGGGGATATCCCGTAGCGCCACTTTCACCCCTTCCTCGGGACTGGCCGCCGCAATGCAACTGATCGAGTTTGGTGCGCCCTTGGAAATATTCGTTGTGCCATCGATTGGATCGACGGCGATGTCGAACTGTGGCGAGCCGGGAACCCACGTCCCAAGCTGCTCGCCTTTGAAAATTCCAGGGGCTTCGTCCTTCATTCCTTCGCCGATCACGACTTCGCCGCAGATGTTCATCAGGTCGAACATTCCGCGCATCGCGTCGCATGCGGCAGCATCAGCTGCTTCCTTGTCGCCCCGACCGAGCCAGCGCAACGAATTGAGCCCCGCAGCTTCTGTCGCGCGCACAAAATCGAGTTCGATGACGCGCTCGATGTCCTGATAATTCTGTTTGGGCAGTCGCAGAGCCACGGAGCGTCAAGCTTCACGCATGTCGCGCGCGATGACAAGGTATCAAGGCGCTACGGCTCGCGACCTCGCAAAGTTCAGGTCGCTGTTTACCGCTGCCATGTCCACGCGAGGAAGACCGTCTTCAATCACGAGCGGAACCGAGGAGATGGAAGAAACTTTCCCGTTGTCGTCCAGCGTCACTTTGAGTAACGCGCTATGATTCCATGATGCGATGGTCGGCGCGCCATCGAACACGAGATTACCCAGGGAATATGCGATTGGGCAGCCATGATAAAAGTCGAGCGGTTGAACACAATGTGGGTGCGACCCAACCACAATGTCGACACCACGATTCACCAGCCAGCGAGCGAGCTCGCGTTGTTCGTCGGTGACAGTATCGGTATTTTCAATTCCCCAGTGGACCAGGCAAGCCACCAAGTCTGCGCGCGAACGTGCACTGGCGATCGCGGTGGCCAGGCGACCTCGCTCGGATGCCGTCGCGATTTGAGGTCCCGCGACAGGGCCGAGATCACTGATCGCAAGGAGCGCGATTTTCTTACCATCGAGCATTGAGAAAAAGCTCGGCGTGCAAGCATTGCTGCCGGGCTTTCCAACTCCTACTGGTTCAATTTCTTCCTGGACCAATCGCGCCGCGCAGTCTTGCAGCGCCGCATACCCAAAGTCGAGCGCGTGATTGTTTGCCAGGCCCATCGCGTGGAATCCGGCGCGGCGGAGCAGTGGGCCGAGCGTGCTGGAGCGCGGAATGCATAGCGCTGCGCGGACTCGCCGAGAGTTGAAATCGTGCATTCCAAATTCGCTGTGGCGAACGACGCGCTGCGCAGCTCAGCCGCGATACCGGCAAAAGGATCTACCCCGTTCTCGATCTTTGCTGCGCAACTCCGGCCGAGCATTACGTCGCCACCAAAAATTAATGTCGCGGCCATTTTGGGTGGCGGGACGCGCAACAAATCGAAGTATTTTTTTCTGCGTTCACTCAGGAGTTGCGCAAGCGTCTCGATTTGTGGAACGCCTCCTAGTTGGTGCGCTACGAGATCGTTTTCATCAAGAATCCCGACAGGCTGTCGGTCTTCGATTACCGCTGCAACATGCGAATCGAGATGGACGATCACACCGCGCTGCAAATCCTCGGCGCGAATTTGTGCCGTGCCGGGCGCGGCCGATTGCGCGACTAGATCGAGATGGCCACGCAGTTGCTTTGGGTCCGACCACGGAACGCGCTCTCCCTGACGGCGCAATGCGTAAACGACGAAGTTCGCACAATCGGCCCCAAGATTGGTTTCCGCCCCCGTATCGAAACCTTCTGACAATCGCCGCTGCCGAAAAGATATGGCAAACCGAATTGCTCGCTGATCGCGGCGCGGAAGCCGCTGCTGACAAATCGCCGCAATTCCAGAGTGGGTGTGTCGCGAATTTTCCCATCAACCACGGCGCGCGCTCGCAACCGCAGCGAGCCACAGTGCAACTGTCGATCGAAAAATCCGTCGACCTTGGTTACTGGCAGAACCGAATCGTGATGATCAATGGCAAATTCATTCCAAGCAGGCCGCGCCGCTGCGTTTGCGACAAAGCCAACCTGATCGCCGGACAAATCTGTCACTTGCAGCGCGAGTATTTCGGCATCAGCGCAAACCATTCGATGTCCTCCAGCTGCGTGGTCCAAGGCTCGGTGACGAGTTCGATCTCGGCCGAGTCAGCCCCCGGTATGCGCCAAACATTATCTGTGGAAGGCTGATGATTCTTAATTTCAAGATGCACTTGCGGCGCTTCACTGCTCCAGAGGCCCAGCAACTGTTGCCATCGCGCGGCATCGTGGCGCACCATGATACGTTTAGATTCGGACAAAATTCGCGCGCGCAATTCCTGCGGCGCTTGCGCGACATCGAGCGCCGGTAATTTCTCTCCTTTCAGCATCAGTTCCTTCGCAAGATTCGAATGATCGTTGGCAACTGTGAGGAACGGCTCAAACTCGATTGCCAAAACAATGAAAGAAAATTAGTTTATGAAAAAGCGAAACTCACCAGCCAAATACCCTTGTTCCCACGCGCCGAGGTGCGAGCCCAAGTCGACATCGTTACTCCCGGAGTTCCGAGCGAAAGTCTTCGCCGAAGCTTGGAGGTATTCAACAATGATACCGGCGCGACGTCCGTGCTCATGGGCGGTGCAGCTCCATAAACAAGCCGAGTTAAACAGCCGCAATTCGCAATCAGCCGCCACGTTTCGACGCGTGGCGGCTTTTGTCTGCGAAGCGCAGACATTTGCAGCTTATTTTTCCATTCCGGCCACAGCGTGCTCCGAGTGCTCATGTGCGCTGTGACTATGCAGGGATGGGCGGACGCGCAGGAAGAACTCGAATGCGTAGCCCAGATCGTCTCCATAATAACGGTCGAGAGTGTCCGGACGGCTATTAATTGTGATTTGACTGCCTAGGCCGATATCGAGGCCGTTGCCGTGGGACACATCGCGTACGTAACCAATCGTGTAGCCGCTCACCGGAAAAATATGAGATTCATCCGGCGGCTTAAGGACGAGTTCATGTCCGGATTTTTCCACGCGTTCCCAACGCAGATAAATAGTGTTGCGTCCGCGTTGGTAATTTGACTCGACCAGGAACGATTGCGTTTTGCCCTCACCTGTGTCGTGGTTCTGGCCCCAAACAAACGTGTTCGACCAGTTGCTATCGTGGCCGAGCGGGAGGTTGTAGATAAACGACGCTGTTGTGCGATGTCGATTGAGTGCAGGCTCGAGAGCTTCTGGGCTTTCGATGTAGCCGTACGAAACTTGCAACGCCAGATTGCGGGTTGGGTTCCAGGAGATTCGGCCACTGTACGAATCGAAGTCCGGCTCATCGAAATTGTAACGGTTTTCGTCCGGCTCCCGCCCGGTGAAAATGCTGCCTTCAATCTTTACGTTATTCCAAGCGACGCCGGCAGTGGCGACGCCAAAGGTGACGTGGGTCGAATCTTGCCAGTGATGGCCGAGCGGCGCGTCGGGATCATCCATCGCTGATGGGCGATGCATGAATGTTGGCGGACCGAGCGCCGGTTCACCTGGATAACCGAAGTAAACGTAGGCGCTGAGATCGTAACCGAATTTTTGCGACAGACTGACTGAGAGTTCGTCAAAGAGATCATGCGGATGCTGGCGATCGTGCAACGGCTGATCGTTCCACGATTCGCCACTTTGAAAGAGAAGCGGATAACCGCGACCGCCTTCGGTGAGCGGATCAAGACTCATCATTAAACGCGCACCCAACTGTGCATTGCTTCCGAACGGATGCGAGAACATCGCCATGAACCAGTTCGGCGCATCGATTCGATCATCGCCGCGCCGCGTGCTCACGTTAGTGTAACGCGGGAAAATTGCGCCGTGCAACATCAGCATGTTCTCGTCAAACATGAACATGCGGCCATACATTGGGCTCGAATCCGGCAGCCAGCTCGTGCCTGAGCCTTCGCGGTTCATTGGATCTGCAATGTCGATAGACGAATGCATTTCCATGTGCATCTCATGGCCGCCATGCCCATGGTGCGGCATCGCCATGCTGTTCGCATCGGCCGTTGCGTGTCGTGAATGGGACGTTGGGCGTTGAAGGTCTGCCGCGCCGTAGCCCTGCGAAGTGAGGTTGGGCGTTGAACGTTTCTTTTCTGCCACTGGCACGAGTTTCATTCCGCATTTGGGACAATTGCCTGGATGATCTATCACGACTTCCGGATGCATCGGACAGGTATATTTCTGCTTCTTCTCTTTTTCCTGCTCATGCTCGTGATAATGCTCTCCACCAGAGTGCTGCGCGGTCGCTGTGGTGGTCATGACCAGCGCAGCTGCGCTCGCGATTAGAAATAATAATTCTTTCCGCATCTTGTTCTGGCTGTAGGGCAGGCGCCTCGCCTGCCAACTGGATAAAACGGCAACCGAAGCGATTGCCCTACAAACAGAACGCGATTACTTGCGCTCTACGCGAGAGAAGGCGGAGCGTTAGCGAAAAGGCTCTGCTGTAAGATTAATTCAGCAAATGAGCGCGAGCTGGGCGGTCCCGTATCGAGCAACAACGGAGCCGGCGTACGCAAAGAACACACGATGAGCGTGCGTTCTTCAGCGTAAAAATCGACATTGGAAAAATCCGCGCGATCGCGCGCCCAACTTTTTGATTGTGCAAGAACAACGGCTCGCAGGACTTTGCAGCATTGCACCTGTGCGGATTGCTCTTTTTGCTTCGCAGGCTTGGAATGAAACGGGCAGGCGGCTTGTGTCGAATCGGTCTTTGTCGCCATCGCGGCGAACGCGCAATGATTGGAGATCGCGATCCAGGAAAAGATCGCAATCGCAACGCCAGCGCACCGAATGCTCGTTTTCACCACGGCGGTAATTACTCGAACCAACTTGAAAAACTCAAACATTTTCTTCTGCAGGATCGATAGCGGGCGCAACAGCTCCCGGAGATATTCCTCCCGGCGGCACCGCTTCGCCTGGCTCTGTTACTTTGTCGCTCGGCTGGCCAAATTGCGGCTGTTCTACGCGCGTCGCTAGCAACATCGCAGTGAACAACAACGCAGCTGCCAGATAGTACGGAGCGCCGGGAATATGAAACGAGTGCTTCGGATTAATGAACCACGCGAATATTCCCGAGAAGAGGAACGGACCAATAACAAAAGCGATTGATCGAAGACTCTGGATCGCGCCCTGCAATTCACCCTGTTCGCGTTCACTTACGCGGTGCGTCATCATGCCTTGTGCTGCCGGGAAGGAGATATTCCACATCGAAATTATCGGGATCGACGCGATGTAAACAGCGCTCGTTCTGGCGAGACCAGCGATCAGCATGCCGACCGCACCGAAAAACTGGCCGATGTAAAGTGTGCGACGCTCACCGAGCCATCCAACGATTCGGCCTGTGAGTCCGCCAGAAATCGCCGCGGTGAAGATGCCGACGATCGCCAGCGAGCCTATCGGATTTGCACGGCGCAATGTGACTTCTTTGCGATGTTCTTTTCGCAGCGATTCGGGGACGAAGAAGTAACCGTAAAGCCAGTTCGCCAGACTAAATCCAGCGGCGACCCAGAACGGCAGCCGAACGTCGATATCGCCGAGCGGACCGCCAATGCCTGGGCCGAGAATAAAGCCGAGGCCAAACGCCACGCCGATCATGCCGAAAGCGCCTGCACGCTTCTCTTTCGACGTCACGTCGGCGATGTATGCCATGGCTGTTGGAATACTGGACGCGGTGATTCCAGAGATAACGCGGCCGAGAAAAAGCCAGCCGATCGTGGGCGAGAGCGCCATGACGATGTAGTCGAGGCCAAGACCAAGATTCGAAAGAAGAATGACCGGGCGCCTGCCGAATTTGTCCGACAACACACCAAGCACGGGCGAAAAGAAAAATTGCATCAGCGCAAAAACTGTTCCAAAAACGCCGTTCCACTTTGCTGCCGAATTCATATTGCCGCCCAGAAAATCGAGAATCAATTTCGGCAACACCGGTGCGATCAGTCCGAGCGCGAGCATGTCGAGCATGACGGTGACGAAGATGAACGTGATGGCGGCCTGGCGAGATTTCATGCGGGTGGCAAGCATGGACGCAACGTTGTAGCGGCAGTTGTGTCAACCGCCGAACCGAACGAAGGCGTTCGCCGCGACGAATGCCTCTACAACGTGCAACGCGTCGAGGCCCGCCTGCATCGCTATGCGAAGCATTGCGGGCAGGACAACGCGTTCCACCTTGGTTATTTTGTGGGATGCTTCCGCTTTCTTATCGCTCGCCGAAAACCGAGGTGCGCCAG
>WNFV01003531.1_pt1 | contig 19919 bp, 21 predicted proteins | sample 5400101 | NCBI WGS metagenome assembly WNFV01 (sample SAMN13153361, study PRJNA577476) | soil metagenome | isolation source: 115 cm soil or saprolite under grassland replicate 1 | place: USA:California | collected 2016-06-15 | reverse complement strand
TCGGCCATTCATGAGCGAGCGACAGGACGTTCGCGTAGGTCCTCGTACATCTTGATCAGCTTCGAGGCCTCGGACCGCCAGTTGTATTCTCGGTGGGCAGCCCGGAGCCCATTTCGGCCAAGCCGTTCCGCGAGCGCGGGGTCGTCGCGGAGGCGCGTAATCGCGTCCCGGAAACCCGCCTGCGTATAGGGAACAGCAAGGCCGCAATCCTCCCGTGTGACGAGTTCGGCCATCATGATCCCCTCTGTCACGATCGAGGGTCGGCCTGCCGCCATCGCCTCGAACACCTTGTTTGGCATCCCCATTTGGTTGATCCAAAGTCTCGGGTCGAACATCGAGAGCACCGCGTGGGACCTCAGGATGAGGGACGCGATCTCCTGATTCGGTATCGTGCCGAGGAACTTCGTGTTCGGATGGGTCGCGCACATCGCCGCAACGACGGGAGCCAGCTTCTTGCTTCCCGCGATCGCGAGCTGGACGCCCGTCATCTTCGCCACGATTTCGATGGCCGGGATCACGAATCGGGACGCATGGAGCGTTCCCAAGTACAGCACCGTGAACGGCGAATCCGGTGGCGGTTGGTACCCTTCGACCGCGAAGTCGGGGTAGTTGTTGACGACGATCGAATCGCGCCCCGAGATCTCTCGAATATAGGACTGGACCACTTCGCTGACCGTCACAATCCGGTCCGCATGGGGGACCAAACGACGTTCCAGTCGTCTCGCGTAGTCGGATACGAACTTCGGGACATCTTCCGCAATCATCCGATAGAAGACTTCGTGGCAGTCGTAAACGACCGTTACGTCGCGACGTTTCTTCATTCGGACGCCGATCGAGAGCGTGTCGAGATCGTGACAGTGGACGACGTCGACCGCGAGCGATCGAGCGAGTCGTTCGGCTTTGCGCCACCAAAGCGGGATGCGGAACAGATCTTTTCCCAGAGCCCGCATGAATCCCTCGGTCCGGATTCGGTGGATCGTAATTCCCCCCACGTTTTCCATCCGCGAAGATTTGCCGCCCCGATCCCATCCGATGAAGGTGACCTGGTGGCCCGCCCCCACCAGGGCTCGAGCTTCCTTGAGTACTCGCGCATCGTGGACGACGTCGTTCGAGACCAGCATGAGAACGCGCATCGGGCTCACCCGCTCGGCAGGATCCCAGCTTTTGGACGAAGGTCGATCGCGTTCACGTTCCTCCCGCGCTCACCGGTTCGCGCGCATCTAGGCCTTCGGATTTTAAAGGCATTCTCTCACCACGGGCCATGCATCTCGAAGCGAGCGAACTCACCGGTAGGCGTCGAGCTTTCGCGCGTCTCCGACGACCTTGGCGGGATTGCCGAGGACGATTGTAAATGGCTCGACATCCCTCGTCACCACGGCCCCGGCCCCGACGAGAGCATCGTGCCCGACGCGGACGCCGGGGAGCAGCGTGACGTTCGCCCCGATTTTCACATCGTCCTCGATGACGCAGCCCTCCGCCTTTAGAAATTCCTTTTTCTTCGCCCGTGGGAAACGGACGTTTGCGCAGACGAAACCGGGAGCGATGAAGACGCGGTTCCCCACCTTCGCGTTCTTGCTGATGTGGACGTTCGAATGGAAACGGCAGTCCGTTCCAATCGCGCAATCCCCCTGAATTTGGTTGTGCGACCCGATTCGGGTGTCGTCTCCGATATTCGTGCGCTCCCGGATCTGCGTGAACTCGCCGACGAACACGCGGGCTCCGATCGTGACGGGACCGTGGATGACGACGAACGGCGACAAGACGACCCCATCGCCGAGGTCGATGCCCTCCCCACGCAGGACTACGTTTTCAGGAGCCGGCGTAGGTTCCCTCCCATAATCGCCTCGTTCCCGAGGACACCCGCGAATTCGAGGCAGGCCCAGTTCATGTTCATCTCCGTAAAGGGCAGGTCGGTGCCGAAGACGAGGCGGTCCTCCCCGTACGCGTCGACGGCGCGTCGGAGGAGCGTGGGATGACGGGCCGTCGATGTGTCCAGATACACATTGGGCGGGACTGCGCCCCGGAACAAGCTCATCGTGTCCACCACGATGTCAAACGCATTACCTCCGAGATGGGCGACGATGAACTTAACGTTCGGGTATGTCGGGGCGAGCTGCTTGATCGGTGCGGCGGAGCTGATCGGATGACGCCCGCAGTGATACAGGAGCGGGAGTCGCTCCCGATCCGCGTGCTCGAGGATCCGCCGCAGTCGTTTGTCTGCGAGCCCCATCTGCGAGATACTCGCGTGGAACTTCAGGCCGTGAATTGAGGCGCGGTTCGCCTCGAGGTATCCGAGGAGGCTCCGATCGTCCTCGGTTGTATCCCGCACGTGGACCCATGGGAAGAAGAAAAGGTCTTTGCGGCCCTCCACTTGTTTCTGGAGGGCCACGTTCATTCCGACCGGGTCGTCACGGTCGACGAGCGACGGGATGACGACGGCACCGGCGTAGCGATATTCCTTCATCACGCGGTCGAGGCCCCGTACGCTCAGGGAGAGGTCCCACCGCGGCCACGTCCCGATGTGGACGTGGCCGTCGATAATGTCCATCCGCACCCGGGGCCTCCGACGTTGATGACGGCGACGCATCGGAAGGCCTTTAATGAACTTTGTGGGCGGTTATGTCCATCCGCTCGGACGCCTCGAGCGCCGTCACGGAAGGGCCGCGTTCACGACCGCCGCAATTTGGCGTGCAGTGGTCCCGTCACCGTACGGGTTCGGCCAGTCCCGCGGAGACGCGAGCTGGCTCCGTACCGCGGCGGCGACCCGGGACGGCTCCGTGCCCGCGAGCACGTTTGCGCGAATCGCGAGGGTCTCCGGCCGCTCCGTGTTCTCCCGGAGGGTCACGCACGGCACGCGGAAGAAGCAGCTCTCCTCTTGGAGGCCGCCGGAGTCGGTCATCACCAACGCCGCGTTCTTTTCGAGGACGAGCATGTCGAGATATCCGGTCGGTTCGACGCGCCGCAACGTCGCGACCGCGTCGGCCCGGTTCTCGAGGCCGAACTCCCGCAGGCGCTTCGCCGTGCGAGGGTGGATCGGGAACAGGATCGGGAGGCCTGACTCGTGGGCGACCGCCTCGAAGGCGTCGAGGGCTCGCGCGAGACGCTCCCTCGATTCGACGTTCTCCGCGCGGTGGAACGTCAGGACGATGTATCGGCGCGGCTGCATCCCCAACCGCGTCAACGCGTCGGACCGCGTCTCCGCGATCGCGATGTTCTGCTGAAGCGCGTCGATGACGCTGTTCCCGACGACGTGGATGCCGTCCGTCACGTGTTCCTGCCGGAGGTTCTCCCTCGACGTCGGGGTGGGCGCGAAGAGGAGGTCGGACAGCTGGTCCGCGATGATCCGGTTGATCTCCTCGGGCATCGTCTTGTCGAACGATCGAATCCCCGCTTCGACGTGCGCGAGCCGGCGGCCCTGCTTGTTCGCAAGGAGCGCGCCCGCGACGGTCGTGTTCGTGTCCCCGTGGACGATCACGAGGTCCGCGTCTTTCGTCACTCCCGCGACCTGCCGCATCGTCGTTGCGACCTGGAGGTGCGGCGGCTCGCCCTTCAGCTCGAATTGGCGATCCGGCTCCCGCAGCCGCATGTCGCGGAAGAAGATCCGATCCATCATCAGGTCGTAATGCTGCCCGGAATGGACGAGGACATGCTCGTGGCCCAGCGCGTCGAGCGCCTGGACCACCGGGGCCATCTTGATGATCTCTGGCCGGGTCCCGATGATCGTGACGATGCGCCCCATTAGGTCACGACGCGCGCGTATCCAGGGAGAGGTATTAAGATGTCCCGTGACGAACCACGGCCGCGGGCAAAGGCCGCATCGAGCATCGCCACGAGGCTCAAGTTGAAAAACCAAGCGCCGATGCAATGCGCACGCGTCGATTGGCACAGCGTTCCATCCAACGGGCCACGTACCGATCGGAGCACATCGGTGATCTCCTTAACCTCCTCTACCCGGAGCTCCGCAAACCGCTCGCGGAGTGCCGACTCTTGGATCTGGGCTGCGGTAGCGGCACCCTCGCCGTCCCGGCAGCGAAGCTCGTCCACGCCGTCGTGGCGGTCGACGACAACCGATCGGCCACCGACGAGGGGAAGGCGTGGGCGGAACGGGCGGGCCTCACGAACGTGGCCTTCCTTCACCGCTCGGTCCTCGATGTGGACGAGGGCCTCTTCGATATCGTCCTGTGCAGCGATGTCGTCGAACACGTGCTGGACCACGACGGTTTTGTGCGCACGGTCGCACGGAGCCTAGGCCCGGGGGCCGCGTACTACCTCTCGACGAACAATCGGTGGTGGCCGGTGGAGGGCCACTATCGCCTGCCCTTCCTCTCCTACCTTCCGCGGCGGTGGGCCACGCGCTACCTCCACGTCCTGGGATCGACCGGGGAGTACGGCATTTACCCGCTTTCCCTGCATCGGCTGACGTCGCTCCTGGAGCGCCATGGCCTTACCTGGGTCCTCAAGCCGCCTCTGAACCCTCACACCCCGGTCTACCGCATCGGGAAGAGGCTTGTCGAGATTAGTCCCCGGTTCTGGCACGTCGCCAATGCCTTCCAAGTCGTCGGGACGCGCCGAGAAGCCGGGCCGCGCAGACCCTGATCAAAGCTTTAATCTAGAAGGTGTTGGTGTTCGGCCGTATATCGATCGGCCACCGTTCACATTCCCCGTCCTGGTCGCCTGCGAGGAACCCGAAAGTCAGATATCGCTTCGCCAAATACGTGGCTGTCTTGTTCATCTCCGTCGTCACCACGGTCCGCAACGAGGCGAGGAACATCGCGGCGTTGCTGGACAGCCTCGTGGTCCAGGAACCCCCCCTCGACATAATCGTCGTCGACTCGCGCAGCGAGGACGCAACCCGGGACGTCGTGCGGGAATATGAGAAGCGGTACGGCTTCGTCCACCTCTACATTTTCGGCGGCACTCGCGGGGCCGGGAGAAACTTCGGAATCCAGAAGGCGAAGGGAGACGCGGTCGCATTCATCGACGGAGACGCGATCGCTAACCCGTTCTGGCTCAAAGAGATCCGGGAGGGGCTCCGACAGCATTCGATCGTGGCCGGCCGGACGATTCAGATTGGCTACCGACCGTTCGAGGAACTCGAGCGCGTCGAACTGATCGTCGAGGGCACCGACGTCACGTATCCGTCCTCGAACCTCGCGTATCGCAGGGACGTCCTTGGGGAAATTGGCGGCTTCGACGAATGGTTCGTTACGGCCGAAGACATTGATTTGAACATCCGGGCGGTCCGCGCGGGCCACCCGATCGCGTTCCGCGCGGGAGCGATCGTATACCACCGCACCCGCGATTCCGTGTACGACTTCCTCCGGCAGGCGCTGTGGAACGGCGCCGGCCGCAAACAGCTCACGCTGAAACACGGAGCGCTCTGGAGTCGCTACCGCCTCGGATCGATGCTTCGACAGAAGACGACGTTCTGGTCGCTCCTGCGCCTGAACTCCGCGCTCCTGGGGTATGTCGGGTACAAGTTCTTCGGGAAGCCCTTACCCCGCTGACCGCGAAACCCTTATGCGGGCCACCCAGGATGGCGCGACAATGCCGGAGGTTTCCGTCATCATCCCGACGAGGAACGAAGCGGCCTCGATCGGGTCGGTCTTGGACGAAGTGAAGATTGCTCTGGCGGGCTGGAACCTCGAGATCCTTGTCGTCGACACGGATTCGCACGATCGGACGCGGGAGATCGCGACCGCGAAAGGCGCGCGCGTGGTCCCGGAGTCGCGGCCCGGGTATGGTCGCGCATACAAGACCGGATTCGCCGCCGCCCAAGGCGCGTACGTAGCGACCTTGGATGCGGACCTCACGTATCCTGCGGATCGTTTCCCGGACTTCCTTGCGGCGCTCGCGGAAGACCGCGCGGATTTCGTGTCCGGAGACCGCATTTCGGGCCTCGGTGCGGACGCGATGACTGGCATGCACCGGGTCGGAAATCAAATCCTCAACATGGCGTTCCGCGGGATGTTCCGCTCGCCGATGCGCGATTCCCAATCGGGGATGTGGGCGTTCCGACGGGCGATTCTTCCACGGCTGCAGTTGGTCCACGACGGCATGGCGTTCTCCGAGGAACTCAAGATCGAGGCGATCCGAGCGGGATTCCGGCTGCTCGAAATTCCGATCGACTACCGCCGACGGGTTGGAGAGAAGAAGATCCGGAGCGTGACCGACGCGACCGAGAACCTCATATGGCTTGCGCGGAAGCGGGTGGGCTGGGCGCCGCGGGCACGGTAATCACTCCGCGAGGACCTCCGCGAGCTTCTGCCACTCCCGGACGAAACGACGGGGGTCGAAGCTGCCGTCCACGTAGCGGCTCAGAGCCTTGTGGAACCCCGGGTCCAGTTCGGAGCACAGCAGCTCCGACGCTTCCCAGTGCTCCATCGACTTCCACGGCCACGCGCCCTCTAGGTCGATGAAGTGAGTCCCCCGGTCTTCCCACGCTACGCGGATGCTCCCGAACTCGATCGCGAGCTCATAGACGAGCCGTCCGATGAGGATCGACTCCTCGGGCGCCATTGAGAGTTCGTCCCCCTTCCGCAGCCGCCGCGGGTGCTGGATCCGGATCGCCGTGAGTCCCTCCGCGGCCGCGAGGGAGGCGTTCGTCTTGTCGAGCGTCAGGAAGAAGATCCCCTTCCGGAAGTCGATGCCCCGGAGGAACGCCTTGAACTGATCGCGGATCATCGAGTCGGCGTTCAGGATCGTCAGGCCGTCGGGCGAGAGGTGGAGCTGCTCCGGGTTCGTCGCGCCGACGACGAGGACGCTGAGTCCTTGGAATCCTTCCGTCCGTTTGAGTGTCGTGATTTCCTGCAAGGCGCGGTACCCGCGTCGGCCAGCGTGGGAAAGGCGATTCCCTTTCCGCATGTTGGCCGCGTTCTCGAGCTCCTTCATTACGACGCCGGGGATGACGAGGAGGATCCAGTTCACGCTCTCCCGGTAGGGCCGCGGATGGATGCGGGAGAATTCGTCGAGGAGGTGCTCACCAAGGATGCACGCGTACAGGACGTTCGTGTCGATGCCGACGATGATGTCCTCGTATTCCGCAAGGCGTCGCGCGATCGCGCTGAGCCCGATCGGCTCGACGATGCCGGCGCTCATCAGGGACGAGTTGAGCCAGTCCAGGTAGTCCGGGTTGCTCTCGAGCACCTTGAGCCGGTACTCCGTCGGCGACCCGATGATATCGACGATCGGGTACTCCTCCTTCGACCCGGCACCGAGCGACTTGACCGTCAGGCGGTCGATGCGGCCTTTGATCGCCCCGAGCGCGAGCTGCATGGTCGGGAACTCCGCGATTTGTCCTTTCTCGAGGAGTTCTCGGAACGTCACCCTACGCCTCCGCGAGGAGCCGGTCCACCATCCACTTCACGTCGAAACGCTTGATGTCCTTGTACGTCTGACCGAGGTTCACGAAGACGACCGGCTTGCCGATCGTCCTCGCCATCGAGAGGGCCGCGCCGCCCTTCGCGTCCGCGTCGAGCTTCGTCAGCACGACCCCGTCCAGGCCGACGGCCTCGTGAAACTGCTTCGCCTGCTCGATCGCATCGTTGCCCGCGAGGGCGTCTCCGATGTACAGCACGAGGTTCGGGTTCGTCACGCGTTTGATCTTCTTCATTTGGTCCATCAGGTTCTGGTTCGTTTGCATGCGGCCCGCGGTGTCGATCAGGACGACGTCCTTCGAGCGCGCGCGGGCATGTTCGACGGCGTCGAACGCGACGGCCGCGGGGTCCGCTCCCGCCTTGTGCTTGATCAGCTTGAATCCAACGGATTCCGCGTGCTTCTCGAGCTGCTCGATTGCCCCCGCGCGGAACGTGTCCGCGGCGGCGACGACGCACGTGTAGCCTTTCTTCTGGATGTGGTACGCGAGCTTAGCGATCGTCGTCGTCTTCCCCGTCCCGTTGACTCCGACGAACATGACGACGAACGGCCGCGGGCCCTTCTCGATGAGGCCGAAGAAGTCGATCGGCGGGACGCTCAGGACGTGCGTGATCGCCTCCCGCAGGGCGACCGTCACGGCGTCGGCGAGGGACGCGTCCCGCGCGACGCGCTTCCCCTTCAGATCGTCGGCGAGGCGGTCCACGATCTCCTTCGCCACGGGGAACGCGACGTCCGATTCCAGGAGCGCCATCTCGAGGTCGTACAGGATCTCCTCGAGCTTCTCTTCCTTGATCTTCCGTCCCGAGTCGCCGATGGTGGCGGGGGCGACCTCGGCGTCCGCCTTCTCCTTCCAACCCGCGAGCCGCTCCCGGAGCCCTTTGAACATCTAGCTCCGCTCGCCCGGTGCGGCTTGCCCCTGCAGGCGGTCGTACAGGTCTTGCACCGCCTCGCCCTGGGCCTCCGCGCGCCGCTGGAGGTCCGCGAGGCGCTGGCCGACCGCATTCGCCGCGTCCGTGATCGACTGGATGCGCGCGTCGAGCCGCTCGATCTGCTTCGCGATGTCGTCGTATACGAGGAGTTCTGAGCCGATCGACACGAACGCCTTCGTGACGTCTCTCGACCCCGCGACGAGGAACGAGTTCGCGCCGACGGGCACGAGGACCTCCGCCCCCTCCCCCGTGTCCTTGTAGCGGGCGAGGGTCTCCCGCGCGCGCATGTGCTCCTCGAGGGAGAGCCGGATGATCGACTGCTGCTGACCGAGCGCCTCGATCTGCTCGCGGAACTGGTCCAACACCGCCATGCCCCGGCGGAGGTCGGCTTCGGAGCCGCTCACGGTCCCGCCTCGACCGCGTATCGGACGGCGTGGTCCGTGAGACCTTCGACGGGGACTTCCTCGATCGTCCGGATCTCGATGTACTTCCGTGGTACGCCGTGCTGGCTTCCGAGGACCGACAGCAGCTTCTCGCGGGCGCCTGCCTCGTCCGCGGCGGCGATTTCCTTCGCGTACGGCTGCCACGCGCGCCCCATGCGGAAGCGGCCGCTAATCCGAAATGCCTTCATGGAACGGCGTGGCAAGGAGCCCGGCTAATTAAAAACTTGCGGCGGTCAGCGCGACGCCGTCTCGGCGATCGCGGCCTTGAAGTGCTCGACGAGGTCCTCCGCGATTTTCCTCGTGACGCCGCGTACGGCCATGAGGTCCTTCGCGCTTGCCTTCGCGAAGTCATCCGCGGTCGTGAAGCCCGCGTCCACGAGCGCCTTCGCGCGCGCCTGTCCGACCCCCTTGATCTTCCGGAGCTCGGCGATCACCTCGGTCGGCGCGGTCCGTGCGGCTTCGAGTTCGAGGATGTGCCGCTGGATCCCTTCGTCGCCCGGGCTGAGCTTGAGCGCCTCCGTGTACGCCCTCATGGCGTCCTCATCCCGGCCCATCTTCGCGAGCACCTCTCCCTGCGCGGCCCAGGCGTCCTCGTCGCCCGGGTAGAGCTGCGTGAGCCGGTCGAACGAATCGAGGGCGCCTTCGAGGTCGCCTTCCTCGAGCAAGATGTTCCCGCGGTTCAACAGGGCGGACGCGTTGTTCGCCTGCACCCCGAGGACGAGGTCGAGGCAGTTCAGTGCCTCCTGCGGCTTGCCGCTGCGGCGGTACGCGACCGCCTTGCCAATCAACGCGTTCACGTTGCTCGGATCGACCTCGAGGATGTCGTCGAACAGGTTCAGGGCCGCCGGATAGTTCCCGCTCGCGCTCGCGATCAGCGCGCGGCTCAGGAGGCTCGGCACGTCCACGCGGGCCTCCTCGATCTTCTGGCGGAGGTTCCCGTTCGCCGGGTCGATCGCCGCCGCGCCCTCGTAGGCGGCGAGCGCCTCGGGTCGGCGTCCGAGGTTCGCGAGGGCGTCGCCTCGCATCTCGAGCGCGGGTGCCTCGTTGGGCCGGACGCGGAGCAGGCCGTCGACCGCTTCGAGGCACTCCCGCCATCGGCGGTCGTCCGCCAGCATGCGTGCGAGCCCTCGCAAGGCGTCGAGATTCCTGGAGTCTTTCGACAGGAGTTGCTTGTACGTCTCGATCGCCTCGGATCGGCGGTTCAACCGCGTCAACGTCGTCGCGCGTCCGAGGATCGCGGGCGCGTATGTCGCATCGAGCCGCATCGCCTCGTCGTACAGACCGAGGGCCGCATCGGGCGCGTTCGCGCTCGCGAGCGCGTCCCCCTTCGTCACGAGACTGGCGGGCGTCTCCGGCTGCCGAACAGGAGGCCGGGGCGCGGCCCTCGGGGCCACCGCGCGCACCGCCGGCGCGGCAACGGCCACGGGGACGGGTGGCGGTGGAGGAGGGGCGCGGGGAGGCGGGGGCGGCGGGGCCGCCGCGAAGTTGAACGCCATCTCGGACTGCGGGCCCGGATTCGGGCTCGGGATCGCGTCGGGGTCGTACACGCGTTCGCCGGACTCCAGACCCGGTGCGACGGACAGGCTCGACGCCCTCGTACGCTCGCGGATCGGCCGGAGGCCGACCCACCACCCGAGCTGCGCCGCGCCGTACAGGAAGAGGAGGAAGGGGACCGTCGAGAAGAGCGTCGACACCAGCCCCTTCTGCAGGACGAACCGGACGTACGTCGCCGAGCCGCCGTCGTTCCGGAACACGAGGGACCAGTTCGCGAGGGCGTCCCACATCGTCGGTTCGACGTCGAGGGTCCGGGAATCCGGCGCGGCGAGGGAGGCCGATGAGACCGTGACATTATTCTTGAGGACCGTGATCGTCGCGGCGCCCACCGTGACGGTCACGACCGCGTGGGTCACGAACGAAATGCCAAGCGCATCGGGGCTCGTGAACGAGACCGTCTCCGAGCCGTTCAGCCGGAGGGAGACGACCTGGGGAGGATCCGAAAACAGCGTCGAAGCCGCGGACGGCGTCACCGCCAGGAGCAGCACGACCGCGATGCCAAGCGAGAATCCCGCGGTGCGGAACGCGCGGGTCATGGAGTACTTCGCCATCAGGTATCGCTGGCTGTCCCGTTGCGCGTTCTTGATCTCGAGGTCCCGGAGGTACAGCCCGACGAACGTCGTGACGAGGCCCATGATCAGGGAGACCTCGATGATCCCGTTGACGGGCAGGAAGAACGGCTTGAGGCTCGCGCCCTCGCTTCCCAGCCGCGCGGCGATCAGGACCACGGTGAGGGCGAGCAAGCCGGCGAATGCCGCCTTGCGGATGCGACGGATTCGCAGGAGACGGTCCGTTCCCTGAAGTCGATCTTGATACCCCAGCATGGAAGGCTCGGCCTGTCTCGTCCCAAGTCCCTCGCTAGCGGGATAGGGTTTTCGGCCCTATTCTCGGCCTCTATACTGGCACGAGGCGGGACCGACCGGAGCGGGACGAGTGGCGGCGGGGCATCGGCGGGGCGGGCGCATGCAGCGGAGGTCAGGCCTCGGATGCGACGGTCGCGAGTCCCCTGGCCGCGAGGAAGACGGCCAAGTACTGCGGAACGTCGTTCCCTCCAGGTGACAAGTTGAACGCCTCGTCTCGAATCTCCAGATTCATTTTGTTCTTGAGGTTGACATGGACGCGGTCATCCGTCCACGCAGTCGGCACGGCGTCGCGGAGTGGACGGAAGTCGTCGATGGCGTTACGTGTCAGGGGGATGACTTGCAATCCGGTCTTGCCGTGCAACGAGGACGGCATCCGGATGAGCCGTTTGATGTCCGAGGTGACGGGCTCGTCCGTCTCTCCGCGCTGCACGATGCCCTCGAGAGGGACCCCGGCGCGTTCGTCGAGACGGATCTGTTGGACATCGACGACCAGACGAACCAACAGGTCTCGCGCCTTGTCCGGCAGCGCCTCGAGCTGGCCTTCTCGGACGCGATCAACGCCTCGAATCGTCCGAGGCTTCGTCGCGCGGACCTTGAACAGGCTCTCGTAGAGCGATTCCGCCGCTCCGCGGTCGACGCCTTCGAAGGAGGTCATGAAGCCGACTGCGCCTTCCCGCCCCATCTTCTCGAACTGGACCATGAGTTCATCGATACCTCGTCCGATCTTCCCGGCCCACCCGGGCTCGCCGCGGCGCGGTCCGACAACTTTCTTCTTGACGCGGGTGTGCCCCTTGAATTCGGTCGAGTCGAAGGCGGATTCGCGGAAAGTCGATTGAACGTCGAGCCCTTTCGCGGTGATCCAATCCACGACTTCCCGCCGCTCGTGGGACCCGAGGCTCCATACGCGCTCGTCGAAAACGTGAATGTGGTACCCTCGACCTCCGGAGAACACGAGCCGCATCGTCTTCTCGTCAAAGCCGAAGTCCGCGGCCAGGAAATCGTCGTAGAGGTGGAGGATCTTCAGGCGGATCGCCTCGAGCATCTCCGGGTACGACATCTTCGACGCGTTGGGCAGGTGGTCCGCATCGAGGTCGAAGATCAGGTCGGCTCCCAGCCAGCCCTTCTCCTCCATCGTCGGGGCGTCGGGCTTCTCGTAATACGCGGACGAGTAGTACGCATGGGAGGGCACGCGGTCCGTGAGGAAAGACCGCAAGTCCTCGGGGCGCGGGAACCCGAGATGGCGCTGCACGATCCCCGGGGTCCAGAACATGAACCCGAATTCACGCTTCGCGAAGCGGTCGGGCAGGATCGGCTTCGTCGATTCGTAGTAGCGGCGGAACTGGGCCTTCACGAAGGCCGTCGTCGCCTGTTTCGCGGGATCCGGAACGGCCATCAAAACGTGGCCATGGACCGCGCGCCCTTAAGCGTTCGTGGGAGGTCTCCGAACCGCGGAGCCGGGGCTAACATGTTAGCCAATGCCAGAAATACCCCGGGAGTATCCCGTGACCCCGTGGCGCGCCGGATTGTCGCCTGGTCCGAAATGGCGGTCTTGTTTGCGCTCCTGTACATCGGCGTTCCATGGGCGGGCTTGCAGGTCGACCGCTGGCTTGGTATCCCGGCCTGGCCCTGGCCGCTCCCATGGCTCGGCCTCGGTCTCTTCGCGATTGGCGTCATCGGCCTCGGCTGGTGCTTTGCCCTCTTCGCACGGGTCGGGCGCGGAACGCCGAACCCGCTCATGCCACCCGAAGTCCTGGTGACCGCCGGTCCGTACGCGTGGACCCGCAATCCGATTGCGATGTCGCACGCCGCCGCGCTCATCGGATTGTCCGCTTTCCTCGGCTCCGTATCCGCGGTGGCAATCATCGTCGTCCTCGCCGTGCCGGTCCACCTCGCCATGCTCCGCGAGGAGCGGACCCTCGAGGCCCGATTCGGTGACGCATACCGAGCGTACGCGGCTCGCGTGCCGCGCTGGATCCCTCGGCTGCCCCGTCGTCACAGATGAACCGTGACACTGGCGCTCGCGTTCGGTCCGCGCGGGGCAGACCGCAGATCCTGCAGGTGCACGACGTCGACCGCTACGCCCGCGAGGTGGCGACGCAGCCCCTCGATGTGGCCCTCGCCGACCACCGCCACGACGTCGCCCCTCGTCTCCGCGAGCTGCCGGAGTGTCGAGGCCATCAGTGCGTCCCGATCGTCGATCAAGATGCGCTTCGCCGTCGGGAGCTCCCGCGCGAACTCCTCGATGAACCCCGGCTCGTCCGCGTAGAACCGTTGCAGCTCCGCCTCGACCTTCTCCTTCCGGGTGAAGAGTCCGCCGAGCGCGGAGGCCAGGAGCCGCACCCGCTCCCGGAACGACATCTCCCGCCACACGCGGCCGAGCACGGCGCGGGAGTCTTGGTCGATCAAGGCGACCTCGCCCCCGGCCTCCTGTGCCGCCCTCGCGGCCGCAACCATTTCGTCGCCGACCTCGACGCCGTACTGCTTCGCGATCCGGATCTGGAACTGCGCGAGCAGGGCGAGCGGCGAGAGGCCCCGGGCCCGGGGCTCGCGGCTCATCAGCGCCTGGTATCGAGCCGGATCCAGCTCGAGGGCGACCACGCGCGGCCGGCGACCGAGGATTTCCGCGCGGATCGCGGGGCCGATGTCGAAGACGTGCCCCACACCGAGGAGCGTGATCATCGCGACGCGCCCATCCCGCGCTCCGCGATAACGCTTTGCCTCGCGACGTCCCCGAATGGAGCGAACCCCGCGGCGGTCATCGAGACGTCCGCTCGCGGACGATGCGCCCGTACATCCGCACGATCTCGTCCGCGCGGACCCGGCCGTCGCGGACCGTCCGGATGCGGGTGCGGATGTGGTGCACGACGGCGCGGTCCTTCCCCAGGTCCACGATCTCTCCGATCTCGAACTCCTCGTCGGGTGCCGCGAGGACCTCGTGCGGCACGGTCCGGTTCCCCTTGTTGACGGAGAACTTCACGCGAACCCGGTCGATCCGCTTCGCCCAGAGCGTCGCGACCTCCCGCGCCTTCGCGTCGTCGACGCGCCGGCCCCCCGCCTCGATCGCCGTGATGGAGATGCGGGAGTCGCCGAGGTCGAGCGCCTCCCCGACGCGGACGTCCTCCTCGGGGGAGAACTCGAGCGACGTCTTCTCGGACTTGTCCAGCCACGACACCACGAGCGGCACGTCGATCGGCTTCGGCTCCCGAGTCACGACGGACGACACGAAGCCGCACGCAGAGCACTTGACGACGCCCTCGAACACGATCTCGTCGCCCCCGCCGATCTTGCCGCGCAGCACGCGATGCGGGGCCACGCTGCCGCACTGTCCGCACGTCAGGACGAGGGCGCTCGGGGCTGCCATCACCATGTCGAACGCCGCGTCGGAGAAAGGGTTTGCGGTCCCCGGGCCGGGGGACTCCCTTCGCCCCGCCCCCGGGGGCTAACATGTTAGGCCAAGGCCTTCGGGGGCCTCCGGAATCGCTCCAGGGACGGTCGGGCGATCGTCACCGGTGCCATTGCGACCCGCACGCCGAGGCGGCCGAGCTTCGTCGCGAGTTCCTCCCCGTCCCTCGGCGGGAGGATGAACACGCTCTGGCCGATCCACACGACCCCGGGGCGGTGGATGAAACCCTTCTCTTCGCGCACGATGCCGTTGGTGTCCTCGCGGCGTCGGCCGAAGATGATGCGGCAGACGAGGACGGCCGCGGGCCGGGACGCGCCGGTCGCGTCGTACGAGAACAACACGCGCTCTCCGTCGTAACCTTCGATCATGGGATGACCGTGTATCAATATGACGCGGCTATATAATAGCTTTACCGGGAGGGGAGCGAATGTACCGGCCGACCGGCGGCGAAGTCGGCCTAGGCGACGGGGGAGGGCGTGGATCCGCTGGGCTAACATGTTAGCCCGAGCTCGGCGGGCTCCAGGACGCCGTCGCGGCCTCAGATCGTCCGACGCCAGCCGCACGCGCTCGCGAGCCGGCCGAATCGCCGCCGCAACGGCCCCCGGCACCGCGGACACCGCGCGGCCGCGACCAACTTGTCGATCCATGCCTCCCGGGTCTCCGGGAGGTCTGCGCGCTCCGCCTCCTCCAGGATCCGCTGCAGTTCCGGCGTCGTCGCGAGATCCCTCAACCCTTCGATGGGACGGAGCCGCACCGAGCGACGGCCGGGGCTCGGCAGGCGCATCACCGCGGGGGCGGCCGCGAAGCCGAACGCGATGGCGCCGATGTGGGCCTCCCACGCGACGCCCCGCGCGCCGAACAGGCTCAGCGCCATCTCCAGGATGAGGTAGCCGAGCACGACCTGCGCGATCGGCAGCGAAGGCACTCCGGGGATCGGGAGGAAGAGCGTGACCCGCTCCCGCGGGAACAGCCGGCCGTACGCGCCGAACGCCGCGAGGATGCCCGCGGACGCCCCGACGAGGACGGTCGACGCGCCCGCATGCACCGCGAGGAACACGCCGGCCCCGAAGGCCCCGCCGGCGAAGAAGAGGACGGCCCAGTGCACGCCGCCGATCCGCTCCTCGAACCCCGGCGAGATCAGGATGAGCCCGAGGAGGTTCAGGAGGAGGTGCGTCTCCGACGCGTGCACGAACTCGAAGGTGATCCAGGTCCAAGGCGCGGGCCAGACGCCGGGACCGAAGCGCAACCCGAGGTCCCCGAGCAGGGGCGAGGCGAGGACGAACGGCCCGCCCGCGGCCGCGACCTCGAGCGCGTACACCGCGAGGATCACGACGCCGTACACGAGGGAGACCAACGCCCGCCGCGCGAAGGCGTACGCCGTCGCGAAGACGATGATTCCGAGGGCGGCGACGGACGACGTGTCCACGCCCTCGGAATTGCCGCGCGCCCTTAAACCCGTGAGGAGTGGAGGCACGCACCAGAATCCCCGCCGCCTGACGCCGAGAGGCAACCCGATGCTCCCTGCCTTGCACGCACGTCAGAGAAGACGTCCGAAGCCCAGCCTGATTCCAGGAGTCGGGCGGACGCGGCGGATCGATCCGACCCTGGTCCTTGGGGGCCTCGAAACCACAAGCCTATCGCCCCCGAAAATGGGAGGCAAACCCATTTCCCCCCTTATCTCGTCGGCAAGGGGGATGCGTCGCCGCGGTTGGCGGCGTCTAGAAGCGCTGCTCTTCTCCGCCATTCTGGCAGCGCTGACGCTCGTCCCCCCGGCGGCGGCGCTCGACACGATCCCCCCAGCGACCGTGGCGGACCTCCACGTCGCGTACGTGAACCAGACGTCCGTCACGCTCCGCTGGACGGCGCCCGGGGACGACGGCATGATCGGCACGGCGACGTGGTACGATTTCCGGTACACGACCGCGGGACCGATCGTGGACGCGAACTTCTACGCCGCGACGCACTACGAGCTCCCGTTCTTCCCGCACGCCCCGGGCACGACGGAGGAGGTGACGATCCCGGGATTGGTCCAAGGAACGACCTACTGGTTCGCGCTCATGTCGTCGGACGAGGTGCCGAACTGGTCCGGCGCGTCGAACAGTCCGTCGGCCGTCCCGAGTCCGTCCACGAACCAGGCGCCCGTCGCCTCCGTCGTGTTTTCTCCTGCCACGCCCCAACCGCTGCAGGCGGTCACGTTCAATGCGTCCGCCTCGTACGATCCGGATGGGGCGATCGGCTCCTATGCGTGGACGTTCGGAGACGGGACCAACGGAAGCGGCCGCACCGTGACCCACGCGTATCGCGACGCAGGGCAGTACACCGTCACCTTGACGGTGACGGACAACGGGGGCCTGACGGCAATCCACTCGGAAACCGTGACCGTCGCCGTGACGTCGGGCATTGCGTGGGACCTCGCCATCCTTGTCGCGATCCTCGCGGGCGGCCTCGGCCTTGCGTTCGTGGTGGCGGTCCGCCGGAGGCGCGGCGGAGGGGAGACTCCCCGGCCGGCGGCGGCCGAGGTGCCGGCGGAGCTCCGGCCGGGTCGGGCGTATCTCGCCGAAGCATCGCGACCCCGCCCATCCCTGAGGCTCCTGGAGAATGTGGACGGCGGCACGCGGCCGGTCCTCGCGATCAGCCGAACGGACTTGGATCGGGACCGTGCAGATCCCGCCGGGTCGAACCTGCGTTGCTACCGGCTCGTGGACCGGGGCAGCCCCCGCGGAGAAGGCCTCCTCCCGCCCTCCTTGGAGCGAGCGGGTCTCCTCGTGGAGGAATTCCTGGCGGCGGAGCCGCGCGGCATGGTGTTCCTCGAGGGGATCGAATTCCTGAGCGACAACAACAACTTCGCGGGCGTCCTGCGCCTCGTGCGACTCATTGTCGATCGGATCGTGCGGACCGATCACGTGTTCCTCGTGTCCGTCGCTCCGGGGATCCTTTCCGTCGAGGATTTGCGGCGGCTGGAAACGGAGATGGAGGTCCTCCCGCCGGCCGCCTCGTGACCGGGGTTCGCGTCGATCCGACACCCGTGTTATCAGGCGCGATTGCAGACGGACAAGGCTTATGCATCGACAGGACGAGGATGCCGCGTGCCTTCCGAGTTGCCGACCTACGTCCAGGGTCTGGATGACGCGTTGGGCGGCGGCATCCCCCGGAAGCACACGGTGCTGGTCCTCGGCGGCCCGGGGACGATGAAGACGGCCCTGACGTACAGCATCTTGTCCAACAACGAGAGGCGAGGCATTCGGTCTCTCTACATCTCCCTCGAGGAGAGTATGGAGAGCATCGCAGAGAGCATGGCCGCGATGGGGTTGCGCAGCGAGCCGCCGGGCGACTCCCACGACCCCGCCATCCTGGATGTCGGCCGACTGCGGTTGGAAGTCGAGAAGGCAGGTTCATCCGGGAACTGGCTCGTCATCCTAAAAGAGCTCGTCCGCGAGGCGGTCGAGGGCAGCCAGTGCGAGTTGATCGCCTTGGACTCCCTCGAGGCGCTTTACGCGTTGGTCAACCCGTCGAAGCCTCGCGAAGAGGTCTTCCAACTGTTCGGCTACTTCCGGGATCTCGGCACGACGAACCTCTTCATCTCCGAACTGCCACTCTCGGGCCCGATCCCGACCAACTACGGGGTCGAGTTCCTCTCGGACGGCATCCTCCGCCTCACCCGCTTCGAGATCCATGAGACGGATGTGCAGTTGCGCCTCCAGATCGTCAAGATGCGCAAGGTCAACCACGAGACCGGCGTCTACTCGCTCCACTTCGAGCATGGCAAGTTCTTGCTCGCGAAGGCCATCGTCGAGGAGGAGCCGCGCCCGTGGTCGCAACGGCCGCGGGATCACTAGTGCGGAATCGCGGCTCCCTCGCGCCGAGACGCTCCTCGATACCGAAACGCAGCCACCCGGTCAATCACACGAACTTGTCGAGGATCCGCGCGATCTTCTCCGCGGCGTGGCCGTCCCCGAAGGACTTGGACTTCGTCCCGGCGGGGTTGAACTTCTCGATCGCGTCGAGGATGTCCTCCGGCTCCGTCCCGACGAGCGCGTTCCAGCCGTCCTCGACCGTCTCGATCCACTCCGTCTCGTCGCGGAGCGTGACGCACGGGACGCCGAAGAAGTACGCCTCCTTCTGGACGCCGCCGGAATCCGTGAGGACCTTCGACGCGCCCATCAGCAGCGCGATGAAGTCGAGGTAGTCCACGGGGTCGATCGCCTTCACGCTGGCGCGGAGCGGCTCCCAAAGCCCGAACGCTTCCAGGTTCTTCCGCGTCCTCGGGTGCACCGGGAACACGATGGGCCGACGCGAGCGGCCGAACGCGCGGACGATGCCCTCGAGCACCTGCCGGTCGTCCACGTTGCCCGGTCGGTGCAGCGTCGCCAGCAGGTACTCGCCCGGCGTCACCCCGAACCGGGCCGAGACGTCGCGCGACCTCGCGGCCTGCGCGCTCTGCAGGGCGATGTCGTACATGACGTCCCCGACCATGTGCACGCCCCGCTCGATCCCCTCGCGGGCGAGATTGTCGACCGCCGTCTGGGTCGGACAGAACAGGAGCGTCGACAACTGGTCCGCGACGATCCGGTTGATCTCTTCGGGCATCGCGCGATTGTACGAGCGGAGGCCCGCCTCGACGTGGCCGAGGGGCACGCCCATCTTCGACGCGACGATCGCGCCGGCCAGGGTCGAGTTCGTGTCGCCGTACACGAGGACGAAGTCGGGGCGCTCTTTCTCCAGCACGCCCTCGAGCCCGCGGATCATCTCGGCCGTCTGCCAGGCGCCGCTTCCGCCCCCGATTCCGAGGTTGTAGTCAGGCCTCGGGATGTCGAGGACCTCGAAGAAGACGTCGGACATGTTGTCGTCGTAGTGCTGGCCCGTGTGGACGAGGATCTCCTCGTTGTGCTGCCGCACTTCGCGGCTCACGGGCGCGGCCTTGATGAACTGCGGTCGAGCGCCGACGACGCTCGCGATCTTCACGGACCAAGGGAGCGAGGCGACGACATATAATCGTTCTCGTCTTCTGGCACAACCATGAAACTTTTATCCGGCAGGGCCGCATCCGCGCGGATGTGAAGGTCGCCGTGGTGGGCCTCGGCTACGTCGGCGTGCCGCTCGCCGCGGCGGTCGCCGCGACCCGCGCGTCCGTCATCGGGATCGACATCGACCCGGAGAAAGTCGAGGCGGTGAACGCGGGACGCAGCCCGCTCCGCGGACGCGAGCCGGGCCTTGCGGACCTCCTGAAGACCCAAGTCGCGAAGGGACGTCTGCGAGCTTCGCTCGCCGCCGCGGACGCGGCCGATGCGGACGTCGTCGCGGTTTGCGTCGAGACGCCGATCGAGCCCACGACCCACGATCCGGAGTACAAGGC